>Ga0209212_1001205_pt1 | contig 43750 bp, 39 predicted proteins | sample RifGroC2_FD_183996 | JGI IMG/M metagenome (GOLD analysis project Ga0209212, IMG submission 183996) | Groundwater microbial communities from Rifle, Colorado, USA - Groundwater C2 (SPAdes) (version 2) | ecosystem: Environmental > Aquatic > Deep subsurface > Groundwater | place: Rifle, Colorado... | reverse complement strand
TTTCTCTGTGGCTATGCCGAGAGGGTCACACCCGTTCCCATCCCGAACACGGAAGTTAAGCCTCTCAGGGCCGATGGTACTGCATGGGTAACTGTGTGGGAGAGTAGGTCGCCGCAGGGAATTTAATCGAAAAGCCCCACCAGGATTTCCTGGTGGGGCTTTTCTGCATTCAAAGCTCTGTCAAAGTCGCTACTCCATGCGCACCCCTCCGCCCTGGACAAGGGGGCATTGTGGCGGTGGGGCGAACACGGTGCCGAAATCGAAATGGGTGTCCCGGGAGCAGGACCCCGCCTTGCTCTGACACACCTCCAGATTCTCACAGTCGTGACAGGCGGACCCCGCGAGCTTCTCCCTGGGCTGGTAGGCGAAGTTAAGAAGCGCCTCGCTGTTCCACACCTCGATGATGGACTGGCGCGAAACATCCCCTACAAAGAAGGTCTCTTCCTGCGGCACCGTGTCGGATTGCACGACCTTCCCGTCCGGCGTTATGGTCATGCTGCTGTGCCCACCTGAACACGGTCCCCTCTCTTTCAAGCGCCTGACTTTATCCTCTGCACGATTGCCAAGTCCTGAAACTGCGTGCACCTGGGCGCCGTCTTCTGAAATGTTACCTTCGGGCATTGCCATCTTCACAGGCGTTGGTGCTTGCTGCAGCCCGGTCATGCGGAGGTCTATCTCCGGGAAGTCCGCCCTTGCCCGTTCGCACTGCTCTGCTATCGATACTCTGTCCTGCTGGGTCAGGAAGAGGCTGTCGTTGTGTCTGTGGAAGGTCCTGGTATAGGCCGCCAACGAAATCTTTTTCACCCCAAGGGCCGCCAGTCGCTGGATCCATTCGTAGATTCGCGTAGCGTTCAATGGTGTGACGACAGCTTTCACCCTCAGGTTGAACCCGCGCAGCACCAGGTTCCTGATGCTTTCCACCGCCCTGCTGTAGTAGCCAGGGCTTCCTGCCAGTTTGTCTGCGGTGTGCTCATCGGGGCCGTCCATGCTGACCTGTATCTCCCGGATGTACTGGTTGATCGGCCTCGTCATGCCGATTTCTACCAGGCGGTCTGCTATTTCCGGCGTGATGCAGCACTTGGTCGACAGGACGAAGAGCATTTCATGCCCGATCAGCTCCGCTATGAGGTTCAGTGCGTCTTTTCTGAACAGAGGATCCCCGCCCGATAGCGTTACTTGCTCTATCCCCAGTGATTTTGCCTCCTGAAGTAGTTCCTTCCATCGTTTGGTAGATAGCAGCATGTTGTCCGGCACATGTCTCCTGTTGGCGTTGCAGTACGCGCAGTTGGTTTCGCAGTCGTTGGAGAACATCAGGTTGAGGGATACCGGAGCGGCGGGTCTTTTCTCCTCGCCTGCCTTCGAAGCGTCTCCGACGAAGTGGAAGGGATCCATCTTCTGTATGAATGGTTCCAACTCGGGGGTCATGTTGACCACAGCGTCACTCTCCCTGTTGGTGGCCAATATGACCTCCGTCACGAATTCCTTGGCCTTGTCCAGGGAGTCGAAATCATGAGCGTACTGGATGATCATGGAGAGGTGTCTTAAGGTCAGCCTGCCGTCCATCAACGAGAGGGTGGCTCCCATCATCGGCGAGAGCAGTGAATAGTTGATCTGCTCCTGTTCGTACCTGCACAACAATGACCAGTCGCCGTTGCGCTTGAGCCGCCAATACGGGGATATTACCGGAATGGTCAAATCAGTGATCTCAACATCCCTGCCCAGTACCGTGCATTCTAATGCCATGGTCAGGCTCCTCCTTACGGATTGATCGCAGCCAGAGTCGTGCCACTATTAGAGGAGATCGTTCGAGCAGGTGACGCAGGCGGTGCGGTTGCATCACGCGCTCTGGAATCGCCTCCTTGCCGGCAGGGCTTTTGCGCCGCCGCCGGCAGCGGCAACGCAGACCAGTCTACTTCAGCATTAAAAACTGTCAATGTGTTGGCGAGATAAAGGGATTTGCTGTTTCGCAGGAGCCAAATCAAGGGGTGCTTCGCCGCGGAGATCGGCAGGCAAGAATCCCTTGGCTCATAAAGTAGAGTGTGCTAGTTTTCTGGAGCTGCTACATCCTTGACGCGCTGGACAGGTCCAATGGCAACAGAATCGCAAATTCAGATGGAACCGGGCTGGAGATCTCACCTGCTGGAGGAGTTCCAGAAGCCTTACATGCTGGAGCTGAAAGAGTTCCTGCGCAGGGAGATCTCGAGGAAAAAGACGATCTACCCGAAGGGAAGTGAGTACTTCAACGCCTTCAACACCACTCCGTTTGAGGAGGTGAAGGTGGTAGTGCTGGGGCAGGACCCGTATCACGGCCCGGACCAGGCGCACGGGCTATGCTTTTCCGTCCAGAGAGGGATCGAGGCGCCTCCTTCCCTGGTGAACATCTTCAAGGAGCTGCAGTCCGACCTGGGGTTGTCACGTGATGACTTCAGGCACGGTTTCCTGAAGTCATGGGCGGACCAGGGGGTCCTGCTGTTGAACAGCGTTCTCACCGTCGAGGCCGGCCGTGCCGCCTCGCACCAGGGACAGGGATGGGAGAGCTTCACTGACCGGGCGATATCGCTGCTGAACGAAAACCGGAATCATATCGTCTTCATGCTCTGGGGCGCCTATGCCCAAAGAAAGGGCGCCGTCATCGATGAAAAGAGGCACCTGGTCCTGAGGGCGCCGCATCCATCCCCACTCTCGGCGCATCGAGGCTTCCTCGGGTGCCGCCACTTCTCCAAGGCCAACGCGTATCTCCTGAGCCACGGCAAGGAAGCGATCGACTGGCGCCTCCCATAGACTCTATCTGACTGCATTCCTCTAAAAAAGGGTGGGAGCGGCCCACTCATAAAAAACCGCAAACTGATAAAGATTTTCACTTGCAATAACTGCCGGCGGCGCCCTATACTCATATTACAGTTGCTCATTGAATGAGGAGGTATCGCCATGAAAGGTTTAGCTACAAAATTCGCTGTCCTGACGGCAGCTACTGTCATATCCGCACTGCCGGTATTGGCCGGGGAAATGGGCACAGGCATGAACCCGGGGAGCGTACAAAAAGATCAATGCCTGTTGGTGTCGCAGACCTGCCGCAACAGTGTCGACTCCATCCAGCAACGGATCGACAGGCTTGGCAGGGAGATCGGTAGAGGGAGCAGTGTGTACAGCAACGAGGAGTTGAGACAACTGGAGTTCCAGCTCAGGGATGCGATCCAGACACTGGAGTCGCTGAATCGGCCGGGAGCCTGACGCTTCCTGAAGGGGAGGCAAAACCGGTGTGAAAAAGGGGAAAGGGGGGCCGGATCGGCCTCCTTTTTCTTTATCCGCCGGTGGCGGATCTGAAGGCTGCAAACGCCTCCTGTAGCCGAAGGTACAGCGGTGGGAGGGCGCCCGGGTTTCCTGTCTTGGCGAGCGATTCCATCTCGCCGGCGATGTCGCGCATTCTGGGTGCCCCCATGTTGGCAGCAGAACCCTTGATGGTGTGGCAGCGGTAGTAGACCGCCTCTTGATCCCCGCTCTGCAGCGCCTCTCCGAGGGACCGGATGTGTTCCTTGATCCCGGAGACGAACTTTTCCACGAACACCGGGACGACTTCCTCTTCACCCCCCAGGCGCTCCAGGAGTTCGTCCCGGTCGAAATCCTTCACACCTGGCTCTGCGGCTTTCGCGGCGGGAAGCTCCGGGAGCGCGTGGCAGGTGACATCCTTTCCTGCAGAGACTTTCCTGATTACGGCGTAGATTTCCCTTTCGCTGACCGGCTTCGCTATGTAGCTGTCCATCCCCGCCTGGAGGCAGATCGCCACGTCCTCCTTCATGGCGTTGGCGGTCATGGCACAGATATGCACCTTGCGTCCCGTCACCTGCTCGCGGCTGCGGATCGCCCGGGTCGCTTCAAGCCCGTCCATGATCGGCATCTGGACGTCCATGAAGATCAGGTCGTAGTTTACCTGTTGGTATTTGTCCAGCGCCTCCCTGCCATTTTCGGCGCAATCAACGCTGTGGTCACCGGTTTTCGCGATGAGCTTGAGAGAGATAAGCTGGTTGATCGGGACGTCTTCGACGACGAGTATGCGCAGGGCCCTTTCAACCTTGGCGCCGTGCTCCTCGACCTCCTCGACCGGGATCTCGCCTGGTTTTGGGATGCTGACCTGCACATTGAAGCTGAAGACGCTCCCCTCGCCAAGGCGGCTTTCCACCGCGAGGGTGCCCCCCATGACCTCGACCAGGTTCTTGCTTATCGAAAGCCCGAGACCGGTGCCGCCGTAGAGGCGGGTGGTCGAGCTGTCCGCCTGGGAGAACTTTTCGAAGATGACTTCCAGTGCGTGGGGGGCGATGCCTATCCCGGAGTCCGCGACGGCAAAGTGCAACGTCGCCGACTCCGCATCGATTGCGATCGGTCTGCACGCGATGGTGATGCTCCCCTTGTGGGTGAATTTCAGCGCGTTCCCCACCAGGTTCCCGAGTACCTGCCCGATCCGGACGGGATCGCCTGTCACGTGCGCGGGAAGATCCGGGTCCGCCTCCAGAAGGACCTGCACCCCCTTCTCCTGTCCGCGCAGGATGAACGGCTGCAGGGACCGGTGCAGGACACGCCGCAGGTCGAAGACGATCGCCTCCAGCGTGATCATCCCCGCCTCGATCTTGGAGAAGTCGAGTATCTCGTTGATTATGGCGAGGAGGTTCTCGGCGCAGTCGGAAAGCGACTCCAGGTACTGACGCTGCCCGGAGTCAAGCGGCGTGTCCATGAGGAGCCGTGACAGCCCTATGATGCCGTTCATGGGGGTCCTGATCTCGTGGCTCATGTTGGCCAGAAAAACGCTCTTCGCAGCCGTCGCAGCCTCAGCCCGAAGCAGCGCATCCTTCAGCTCGGTGGTGCGCTTTTGCACCTTCAGCTCGAGGTTTTGCATGTGCTCCTGGAGCATGTCGTAGAGTTCGGAGTTCTCCACCGCGTAGGCGGTGCTGATCAGGATGCCGCTCAACGCGTTGAGGGTGGATACCTCCGCACTGAGATGGCTTCCCGGCAAGATGCCGGCGAACATCCCCCTTATGCGGCTGTTGGTCGCCAGGACGTGCAGCACCAGCGTGTCGGCGCCCGAAAGCGTGGGGACCACGACCGGATGGTTCTGGTTCAGGGCCCAGGCGAAGGTGCCATCCTCCACCCGCGCCTCGATCTCCTTGGTCACCCTGGCGCAGGAGAACTCAGGCTCGCAGACGGTCAACCTGAAGGACGCGTCATCCTCGATGCCGAACATGGAAAGGTTGGTGAACGGGATCAGCCTCCTCAACTGGCCGAAGACGGCCCTGATGACGAAGGCGGGTTCCTTCTGCCGGTAGATGTCGGATTGGAAATCGCTGCACGCCGTCAGGACGTCGAGAGTCCTCAGGTAGTTGAGGTTCGTCTCTTCGAGGAAATTGACGCGCTCCTGCAGCTTCCGGATCCGGCTGTCATTGGATTCACCGGGCACTGTCGTCGCTCCCGTACAGCACCGATACCGCCTGTTCGTAGGTGGTATCCACCTGCTTCACCAGGGTGGGGAGGAAGTAACAAGAGATCTGCAGCCGCTCCCATACGTCGCGGTCCAGTTCCGGAACGAAGACCTCGCCGCTGTTCCCTATCTGCATGGCGTGCGCGATGATGTCGGCTAAGTGCAGTATCGAAGCCTCGCGCGGGTACTGCCCCCCCCTGCTGCAATGGTGGTGGCTCCCGACCGGTTCGGCCACCCTCGGCGGTATCTTCCAGCGCTTCAACAGGGCGCCGCCTACGTCCGCGTGGTCGAAGGAAAATTTTTCCCGCTCGGCCCGGTGCAGCAGCGTCCCGGTGGCGCGGCACTGTTCCAGGAGTTCCAGGCAGAGGTCCGGGACCCGGACGTACATCACGAGTCTCCCGATGTCATGGAGTATCCCCGCTACGAAAAACCGCTCTAGGTTGGCCTCGCGCTGGCTCGTCGCCAGAACCCGAGAGGCGAGGCCGGTCGCGATGCTGTGCTTCCAGAACTGCTCCATGTTGACCAGATCCTCGGGAATCCCCTTGAAGACGTCCATCACGGAAAGCGCCAGTGCCAGGTCGCGCACCTGCAGCACGCCGATGATGGTGACCGCCTGGGTGATGGTGTCGATCTTGGAGAAATAGCCGAAAAGCGGGCTGTTGGCGAGCTTCAGTATCCTTGCGGTGAGCCCCTGGTCCTCGGAGATGATCTTCGCGATGTCGCCGATCGAGCTGCGCGGGTGGTCGATCGCCTCCGAGAGTTGCGAGTAGAACAGGGGGAGTGAATGTATCGTGGAGACATCCTCGACCATATCCTCCACCGATAGCTGAGGGCTACGTTTCACGGCTCGCCCTCCTCTCGGTGCAGATGCGCATCAGCTCCTTTATCGCCGGGTGCTGGGGGTCGTTGTAGACGAAGAGCCTTTCCACCTCGGCGCGCGCCTCGGCAAGGAGTTCGGGGGCGATTTCCTCGTTTGCGGGGATCTCCGGGCCATCCTCGACGACGGTCTCTCCCACGATCTCGACCTCGAGGACACCCCACATCCGGAAGATGGAGAAATGCTTCTCGGTGAGTTCGGCTTCCGCCGGGAGAAGGAGCCGGCCGCTGCGGTCGCAGACGTTACGGCTCAAAACCATCCCGGGAGCAAGGTTGTCTATATGTACTACTGCCAAGAGAGAATCTCCTGTCGGGTTAAAGACACGAAAGCGGGAGGCCATGAATTCATGCCGGTTAGTAGCATATCGGTATGGCTCTCCTTTTCTTTAGCCACAGTCTGGAAATTCCGGATCGCGCCAAAAATAGAGCGGCGCAAGGCGCGGGTGCAGTCAAGGCTGCAAGGATAGAGAATGTTGGACAGTTTTAATCAAGAGAAAGCGTTGTTCTCCCCCAATGTTTAGTCCTTCAGGGGTTGACTTATCCTGCCACCCCTGTCTTTAATAGGGCGATGCATACTTTGACTGAACAAGATGATTCACGCTCATCCAGAGCGACCTTATGGCTGATTGTAACCACCCTCTTCTGGGGGGGGAGCTTCATCTTCAACAAGATCGGTTTCCGCGAGATCCCGCCGCTCACCTTCTTTTTCTTCCGGTTCGCCCTGGCCACGCTCCTCATGGGAGTGCTCTGCCTGCCGCGCCTGCACCGCTTCGACTGGCGCACCTTCAGGACCGGCCTCACCGTCGGGCTCGCCCTCGCCGCAACGAACCTCTCCTTCGTGCTCGGGGTGAGCGGCACCAGCGTTTCCCGGGCCGGGTTCCTGAACAACCTTTTCGTGCTGCTCATACCGCTTCTTTGCTTCGCCTTCTGGCGCGAGCGCTTTGACCGGTGGACCGCCGCCGGATTGTTCCTCGCCTTGGCCGGGATCTGGCAACTGGCTCAAGGGGGCGTGGAAGGGTTCAACCGCGGGGATCTGCTGTCGACCCTCTGTGCGCTCTTCATCGCCCTGCACATAATCTCGGTGTCGAGGCTGCTGCGCGACGAGGACATCTACCTGGTCAGCCTGGTGCAGTTCGCCACGGTCGCGGCCGTGGGGGGGCTTTTGTTCCTGGTGCTCCCCGCCACTTCCTATACCGTGTCCTGGGTCTCCGCCGGCTCGCTGGTTTACTGCGCCATCTTCCCGACCGTGATCTGCTTCACACTGCAAAATACCTATCAGCGCTATACCACCCCCACCAAGGCCGGGCTGATCTACACGCTCGATCCCGTCTGGAGCATGCTGGGGGGAACCCTGCTTCTGGGGGAAAGGTTGACCGCCGGCGAGTGGATCGGGTGCAGCCTCATCTTCGCCTCGGTAGTCCTGCCTCTCACGGTCAAGCGCCTGCGCGAGCGTCATCTCGGCATCGATTACCGTGCCGGGAGCGTTGCCGTCGATTAGCCCCCGGAGTCCCGTCCCCTTGTTGACATCGCATCATTCTTAGCTACGCTGGGCCGATGTATCTACCGGCCATGCTGAAGGAGGACCCATGCCCGAGCTTCCGGATCTCACCGTCTATGCGGAAAACCTGGCAAGGAAAGTGGTCGGGAAGAAGATCGACAACGTGCTGTTCCACAACAGGGGGCGTTTGAACGTCTCTTCGGAGGAACTGGCCCGGGCACTCTCCGGCGCGGAGATAACGGGCGTCCGCAGGACGGGGAAGCAGGTTTCCTTCTACGCGGCAAACCAAGTGGAACTTCGGGTCCATCTCATGCTCACCGGAGGTTTCTTCATGACCGGTGCTGCCGACCTGGAGCGGCTCGACTCGCCGGTGCTGAGCATCTGCTTTGCGGACGGCTCGGCGCTTTCGGTAGCAGACCCGAAGGGGTGGGCTACGGTGACGCTGAATCCCAAGGACGAGAAAGAGGCGCCCGACGCGCTGGACGTGGACATCGAGTTCCTAAAAACGCTCTTCGGGAAGAAGCCTAAGGCGATGCTCAAGTCGTTGCTCCTGGACCAGAACCTGATCGGCGGCATAGGCAACGCTTACGCGGACGAGATACTCTGGATGGCGCGGATCTCGCCGAAGTCAATAGCGGGGAAGCTTCCCCCCGAAGCTGTTTGCGCCCTTGCCGATGCCATTCCCGCCGTGCTCTTGAACGCCATCCAGCAGTTGAAGCGAAGGCACCCCGACATGATAGCCGGCGAGTTCCGCGAGTTTCTCAAGGTGCACAACCCGGCGCTCAAGGTTTCGGAAAGCGGCGCCAGGATCATCAAGGAAAACGTCCAGTCAAAGCGCACCTACTACACGGACGAGCAGAAGCTGTACCGGTAGAAGAAAAGGAAAGGGGCTTCGCATCCGCGCGAAGCCCCTTTTTAGTTCATTGCGCCCTGCCGCAGACGGGGCTTTCATTTGTCCCTTGCCGTAACGACAGGCTACAGCACCCGCAGGAACGCCACCAGGTTAGTTTCCTCCTCCGGCGTAAGCCTTAGTTCTAGTGCCAGGTTGAAGAACTTCACCGTGTCCTCGAGGGTCAGGCAGCGTCCGTCATGCATATATGGCGGGCTTTCCTTGATACCCCTGAGGGTGAAGGTCTTGATGGGGCCGTCGCCAGGTTCCCTGGTGAACTGCTCCAGCTTCAGGTCGTGCATTCCGTGGTCGAGGTAGAACGGGGCGGGGTGGCAACTGGAGCATCTCCCCTTGGTGTGGAAGATCTCCTCGCCCGCAAGCTCCATTGGCGTCGCCTTGGCCCGGTTGAGCCGGCCGTCGGCATCGAGCTTAGGCGCCGGCGGAAAATCGAACATGTTCTGCATCTGGGCCATGTGGGCGACCTGGACGCGACTTATGATGTTCATCCCCTTCTTGGCTGCATGGATCTCGTCACCGTTGAAGTAGGCGGTCCGCTGCTCGAACTCGGTGAAATCCTCGACTGAGCGCAGGCTGCGCTTGGAACCGTGGATCTGCTGGTTGAAAAGTCCCCTGAGGCTGACGGTATCGAGCCGGAAGCGCCGCTCCTGCGGGCGGATGTCCGGGCTCAGGTGGAATTGTGCGGTAGTGTGCCCGTTGACATGGCAGTCGAGGCAGGTGACCCCCAGGCTGGCTTGAACGGTCTTGCGGTCGTCGGTGGGATTGAACTCCTCCTGGGGGAAGGGGGTGAGCAGCATCCGCAAGCCGTCGAGCTGAACCGGGGTGAGGAGGTCCTTGAAGAGGCGGTAGTAGTTGTTGATAGAGACCACCTCGCCGCGCGAGACGTCACCAAGTTCCGGCCTGTTCTGCAGGAATATGGCCGGCGGGAACTCGGGAAGAAAGGCGTCCGGGAGGTCGAAGTCGACGTCGAAGCGCTGCAGACGGGGGAACATGTCGATCTGCATCTGCGGGAAGACCTGCCCGCCGCTTACCTGCTTGGGATGGGGGAGCGGCGGATAGGGGAACAGGTTCCCGGACCGGATGTCGTCAGGCGACATGGCCGTCAGCTTCTCCCAACTGGTTCCCTGCGGCAGCCTTGCCGTCGGCCCGACGGCTAGCGGCTTGCCTCGGCTCATTTTGACATCGGAGGAGAGCTTGGGCTTCAGGTCGTATCTCATCTCCAGCAGGCGGCGCTGCGTCTCCATCACCTTCGGTTTTTCCGACATGTCTTTCTGGTAACCCTCCTGAAAAGTCGTCATCGGCTTATTGGCGTTGAGGGGATCGCGGTAGAGGTCGAAGCCGAGGATCTTCCCCTCGTCCGGCTGGTTCTTCAAGGCCGTTGACGCCGGTTGCGCCTTGGGCGCGGCGAAGGCATCGGAAGAATCGTGCTGGCCCATCCGCTGCTCGGGCCGTGTCTTCGCCACTCCCCTGGGTGTCTGGGCATCCTGTACGGCATCGTGCGGCGCCCTCTGTGTCGGTTGCCCCTGGGGCTGTGTCCATGATTTCGTTGCTGGAACTATCAGGGCTGCTGCAAGAAAAAGTGACGATATCACGGCGGCATCTTTTCTCATACGAGGCTCCCTTTGTCGGTGAAATATTGGAATCCGCCAATTTTGTCATAGCTCCTCAAGAAGTCAACATACCTGCCGTGGAGTTACCTGCCGTCAAATGGCACGCCTGATACTCGACGCTGGCACGTTATCCGGCCAGGCCGCGATTGGACAAAACAAGCGCGTGAGAGGGGATAATAGATGCGATTATGGCGTCTTTGATAGCTTTTGCAGATGTCGTCGCCAAGTTGTATACTGAAGGCGTCGTAATGCCCGGGAATCAAGGGGGATGTATGAAAAGGGCAAGGAATATCAAGTCAGTGCTGCCACTGTTTGTCATCACCGCAGCGCTTTTTGCCTGCAACGGAACTTCCGCCTATGCGGACGGCGCGAGGGGGGAGCGCGGCGTTTCCGCCCCACGCGGCGGCGCCGAACTGGTGGCGGCACGGGGCGGCGGTCGTGACATGGGCACAAGGTCCGGCGGTCGCGAGGTCGTCACCAGGTCCGGCGGTCGCGGTGGGTATGTCGGCCGTGGCGGTTACTCGGGCGGCGGATACCGCGGGGGACGCAGCCACTTCTCCGGGAGCATCTGGATCGGCCCTGGATGGGGCTTCTGGGATCCGTTTTATTACCCGTACTACCCGTACTATTATCCGTACCCTGGCTACCGTTACTATCCTGCCCCGAGCGTTGTCGTGCCGCAAGAAAATGAGGAGTACGTCGCGCCGGAGCCGGAGTCGCAGCAGGAGGAGACCGGCTACTGGTATTTCTGCAGGAAGCCGGAAGGGTATTACCCGTACGTAGAGCGCTGTCCCAGCGGCTGGATGAAGGTGGTTCCGAACACCACCCCGCCGCGCGAGGAGCAGGAAGATAAGGAGAATTGAAAATGAAGAAGGGTTACAGGTTGACGCTTTTATCGCTTCTCGCGCTGCTGGTTCTGGGCGGCTGCGTAAGCATGCCGACAGGGCCGAGCGTGAGGGTGCTTCCCGCACCGGGCAAGGCCTTCGAGCAGTTCATGGCAGAGGACGCGGTCTGCAGGCAATGGGCAGAGCAGCAGCTCGGCATGAGCGCCCAGGATACGGCGAACCAGAACACGGCCCAGAGTGCCGTGGTAGGAACCGCCATCGGGGCGGGGGTCGGGGCAGCCCTCGGCGCGGCCAGCGGCAACGCCGGGGCCGGTGCGGCGATAGGCGGGGGTACCGGGCTCCTGTTCGGGGCCGCGAGCGGCTCCGAGTCCGGCCGGGTGTACGGCTACGAGGCGCAGCGGCGCTACGACAACACCTACGTGCAGTGCATGTATGCCAAGGGGAACCAGGTCCCGGGCGCGACGCGCAAGGTGCGCCGGGGGAGGAGCTATACTCCACCGCCTCCCAGCATGTACTCAGTGCCGCCGGATTATTACCCGGCGCGGTAGGATGAGTGCGGGGCGCCTCTCGGGGCGCCCTTACTTTTTGCCGCCATCACAGCCATGTTAGATTGTCATTATTAACCGGCTGTGCTATCTTCCCGTGCTGCGCGTCCGTGCCGGCCGCGCAATAAACGGGTGGAGACGATTTCCTTGCTGCAGCATGAAACCATAAAACCATTGCTGCCGTGGGCCGCCGCACTGCTGGGCGGCCTGCTGCTCTTCCTGGGGTATGCCGGATTCGACCACTTCTACCTCGAGTGGGTCTGCCTCACGCCTATCCTCTGGGCCGTGCGCGATCAGCGCCCGGGACGCGCCTTCCTCATCGGCTGGGTGGCCGGGACGGTGGGGCACGCCGGGGGCTTTTACTGGGTGATCCAGATGTTCCAGCAGTTCGCCGGGGCACCCCTGCCGTTCGCGGTATTCGGGCTGCTGCTCCTAGCCGCCGCCAACGGAATAGTGATCGCGGCGTGGGCCTGGGGAACCAGGGTGCTCGTGCGCGACGGCGGCTGGAACGTGGTGTGGGTGGCCCCCGTGGTCTGGACGGCCGTGGAGAAATTCTGGCCCGAGATATTCCCGAACTACCTCGGCGCCAGCCAGTACCTCCTCCCGCACCTGACCCAGATAGCGGACTTGGCCGGGATACTCGGCGTCAGCTTTCTCGTGGTCTACATAAATTCCACCATCTACTGGGTCATCACCTGCTGGTTGGAGAAAAGGGGCGTCCCCTGGCGGAGCGTTGCCGTTTTTGCCGTCTCGCTGCTGCTGGTCCTCGGCTACGGTGAGCTTCGCATCCGCGCCGTCGACCGGGAAGCGGCGCAGGCCGGGAAGCTGACCGTGGGGCTGGTGCAGACCAACCGTGGGGCGGCGGACAACCATATCGAGCCGGACGTCATCCTGCGTGAGCATCAGATGATGTCGCAGGCACTGGTGGCGGGGCGGAAGGCGGACCTGGTGGTGTGGCCTGAGGGGATCATGAGGGTCCACCTCACCTCGCGGGAAAGCACGCTGCCGACCGCGGCGCTCGGGGACCTGGGGACGCCGCTTCTGTTCGGAGCCTGTCTGCGCGTTTCCGAGGGGGGAGAGGTGCGCACCAGCAACAGCGCGCTCCTGGCCGACGCCTCCGGCAGGATACTGGGGAGCTATGACAAGACGGTGCTGGTGCCGTTCGGGGAGTACATCCCCTTCGGCGACATCTTCCCGGCGCTCTACTCCTGGTCTCCCTATTCCAGCCGTTTCTGGCGCGGGAGGAGCGAGGAGCCGCTGAGGCTCGGGAGCCACGTTCTTTCGGTGAATATCTGTTACGAGGACATCTTCCCCGGTCACATCAGGAAGCTGATGCGCGGCGGACGGGACAAGGCGATCCCGGAGGCGATCTTCAACCTGACCAACGACTCGTGGTACGGTAACTCGACGGAGCCCATCGAGCATCTGGCCCTGGCGAGCTTTCGCTCCATCGAGAACAGGCGCTCGCTGGTGCGGGTCACCAACACCGGCGTGTCGGCGGTCGTCGATCCGGTCGGCCGAATCGTCAGCCGCACCCGCGTCTGGACCAGGGAGGTGCTGGTCGACACCATTCCTCTCATGAAAGGGAGAACGGTATATGCGGCGGCCGGAGACTGGATAGGCTGGCTCTGCGCCATCCTCTTTGCCTGCGGAATTGTCATGAAAGCTGGAGGATCACTCAGAAGAGAAAGGAATCGCTCTGTTTGACTACAAAACAGAATGAACTATAGTGTCTCAATGCAAAAAACGTAAGTCATAATGCACTCCTAGTTCGCGCCCTGATTCAAGAGGGTGCCTTCAGGGGGAGTCGAGGAATAAATGGCAATAACAACTGCAAGAGCAAACAGCAAAACTGCCGTGCTCCCCAAGGGTAATACCTCTCCCCTTGGCGCCACGGTTTCCCCCGGCGGGGTGAACTTCAGCGTCTTCGCCAGGGACTGCAGCGGAGTGGAACTGCTGCTTTTCGACAATGCCGGCGACTCCATCCCCTCCCGCGTCATCCCTCTGGATCCGAAGAAAAACCGCACCTACCACTACTGGCACATCTTCGTCCCGGGTATCGGCGCCGGGCAGCTTTACGGCTACCGTGTCGCCGGCCCGTACGAGCCGCAACGCGGGCGCCGTTTCGACCCGGGCAAGGTCCTGATCGACCCGTACGGCCGCGCCGTCGCGGTCCCGGAGCTCTATTGCCGCGGCGACGCCTGCATCCCCGGCGACAACGCCGCCACCGCGATGAAAAGCGTCGTGGCGGACCCGCGCGGCTACGACTGGGAAGGGGACCAACCGCTCAAGCGCCCCTATTCCCGCACCGTCATCTACGAGATGCACGTCGCCGGTTTCACCCGGCATCCCTCATCGGGAGTTCCCGCCGACAAGCGCGGCACCTATGCCGGACTGATCGACAAGATCCCGTACCTGAAGGACCTCGGGGTCACGGCGGTGGAGCTGTTGCCGGTTTTCCAGTTCGACCCGCACGACGCCCCCTTCGGTCTTTGCAACTACTGGGGATACAGCCCCATCTCCTTCTTCGCCCCCCATGCCGCCTTCAGCTCCAACAAGGAACCGCTCGGCCCGCTGGACGAGTTCAGGGACATGGTGAAGGCGCTGCACAAGGCCGGGATCGAGGTGATCCTCGACGTGGTCTACAACCATACCTCCGAGGGGGACCACAAGGGCCCCACCTTCTGCTACCGCGGTTTCGCCAACGACGTCTACTACACCCTCGCACCCGACGGCAGCTACATCAACCACACCGGTTGCGGCAACACCATGAACGCCAACCACCACGTGGTGCGCCGGCTCATCATCGATTCGCTGCACTACTGGGTCAAGGAGATGCACGTCGACGGCTTCCGCTTCGACCTGGCATCGATCCTCTCCCGGGACGGGCAGGGGCGACCGCTCAAGAATCCCCCCATCCTGTGGGATATCGAGTCCGACCCGGCGCTTGCCGGGATCAAGCTTATCGCCGAGGCGTGGGACGCGGGTGGGCTGTACCAGGTGGGGAGCTTCATAGGCGACAGCTGGAAGGAGTGGAACGGAGAGTTCCGCGACGACGTGCGCCGCTTCCTGAAGGGAGACGACGGGATGGTCTGCCGTTTCGCCGCGCGGATGCTGGCGAGCCCCGATATCTACGGGCACCAGGAGCGCGAACCGGAGCAGAGCATAAACTTCGTGACCTGCCACGACGGGTTCACGCTGAACGACCTGGTCTCCTACAACGTGAAGCACAACGACGCAAACGGCGAGGACAACAGGGACGGCTCCGATGCCAACCTGAGCTGGAACTGCGGCACGGAGGGGCCGACGGACGACCCGTCCGTGGAGGAACTCCGGACCCGGCAGGTGAAGAACTTCATGGCCGTGACGCTCCTTGCCCTGGGAACCCCCATGATCCTGATGGGGGACGAGATGCGCCGCACCCAGCGAGGCAACAACAACGCCTACTGCCAGGACAACGAGATCGGATGGTTCGACTGGAGCGGGCTGGAGTCGCATCCCGACGTCCAGCGTTTCACCAGGGAACTGATCAAAACCAGGCTCATGCACAACGCGCCGGCCGAGGAACTCACGCTGAGCCAGCTCCTGGGGCAGGCACGGCTCGAGTGGCACGGCGTGCACCTGGGAACCCCCGACTGGAGCCACGAGTCGCACAGCATCGCCCTCACCGCGTGGAGCGCCACCAAGCGGGTTGTCTTCCATTACATGGTGAACGCGTACTGGGAGCCGCTCAGGTTCGCGCTCCCGTCTCCCGGGAAACTGCCGGGGGGCGCCTGGTACCGCTGGATAGACACCTCGCTTTCCTCTCCGGAGGACATCGTCTCCTGGGATGTCGTGCCGGTCGTCTCCTCCGACAGTTATCTCCTTCCCGCCCGTAGCCTGGCGGTGCTGATCGCCAAGGGGCGCGGGCGATATCCCAAAGCATCCCGGTAGGAGTTCCCATGTCTTCGGTCTTCGGAACCATTTTCAGGGTCTCAACCTTTGGCGAGAGCCATTGCGCGGCGGTCGGCGCGGTAGTCGACGGCGCCCCCGCCGGGATGAAGCTTGCCGAATCGGACATCCAGTCGCAACTGGACCGGCGGCGCCCGGGACAGGGGGAGTTGACCACGCCAAGGGACGAGAAGGATGTCGTCACCATCCTCTCCGGGGTCGAGAACGGCGTGACGCTCGGGACTCCCATCGCCCTCATGGTGCACAACCGGGATCAGCACCCCTCGGATTACCAGGAGATGGCCGGCATCCCTCGCCCCTCCCATGCCGATTACACCTACCAGGCGAAATACGGGGTGCGCGCCTCGAGCGGGGGAGGGCGGTCCTCCGCCCGTGAAACCATAGGACGGGTGGCCGCCGGGGCCATCGCCGAGAAGTACCTGGCCGAGCGTTACGGCATCGAGATCGTGGCGTGGGTGGAGAGCGTGGGGGAGATCGGCTGCGGTGCGATCGACCTTGAGAACATCACCCGGAGCATGGTGGACGCCACGCCGGTCCGCTCTCCCGATCCGGGCGCTGCCCGGGCGATGTCGGAGCTGATCGCCGAGGTGCGGGACCAGAAGGATTCGGTGGGGGGCGTGGTCGGCTGCGTCTGCCGCAATCTCCCCGCGGGGCTCGGGGAGCCGGTCTTCGACAAGCTTGAGGCGATGCTTGCCCATGCCATGCTCTCCATCCCGGCGACCAAGGGGTTCGAGATCGGCTCCGGGTTCGGCGGGAGCCGGATGAGGGGGAGCGCCCATAACGACCCGTTCGTGCAAAAGGGGGGGCGTCTGGGGACTACTTCCAATTACTCGGGCGGCGTGCAGGGAGGGATTTCCAACGGGGAGCCGGTCCATTTCCGGGTGGCCTTCAAGCCGCCGGCAACCATCGCCCTGAAGCAGCAGACGGCGGCGTTCGACGGGACGGATGCGGTGCTGGAGGCGAAGGGGCGGCACGACCCGTGCGTCGTGCCGCGTGCGGTGCCGATAGTGGAAGGGATGACGGCGCTGGTGATGATGGATCTGCTGCTGCGGCAGGAATACCGAAAACGATCAGGCTGAGGTTGAGACTAAGACTAAGACTCAGACTCAGAGCTTGGCCTTATTCGCGGCAGGCGGTGTCGGCGACCAATCCCATGCGCGTCACCAGCGGCAGGTATTCCCAATCCGTGTAGGGACCAAGATCGGAGGACTTGAGTATCCCTCCATTCTTATCCATGTGGGTCGCCGCCAGCAGGCGCCCCTGCCGCTGGACACAGTCAATATCATAGACATAACGCGATTCGTACAGCGTTTCCAAGCCTTTCCCTCCACCCAGCGTCTTAAGCGCGTCCGCCTTGCCGCTTTCCGTGTAGACCGCCCGTGCTATCACCCGCACCACATCCTGCCTCGGTTTGGTCGTCGCGTTCTTGTCGTAGTAGAAGGCGGAGTTTTCGTCAGTGTCCACCTGAACCCAACTCGGGTCCGCGCCAAAGGCAGGGAGTGCGCCTGCAACGGAGAGCGCCAGAAACAGGGCGACGGCATTGATTGTTTTCATGGAATTCTCCAAACGATGAGTTTCATCGTGGCTTAGTGACGAAAATCCGAGACATCCATCTCTTCCGCTCGCGCCTTCACCTTCTGCATCTCCGCCTCAAGGTCGGTGACGATCTCCTCTTCACCCCTCACCACCCCCTGCGCCTTGAACGATTTTCGCTGCAGTTCCAGAGCGTACTCGAGGTACAGGGGCGCCACCGGGCTCTGCCTCGCGCTCTTTACTATCTTTCTCGCGATCACCCCGGTGAACTGCGCGTGTTCCAGCAACTCGTGGCGCAGTTCCCCTTCGGACGGCTTGACAAGGATCCTTTCCTTGACCGTTTCCCCGTGCAGTTTCATCACCGACACGAATACGTCCTGCCCCTCTTCCTCGATCTCCGCACCGCTCACGCCGAGTATGTAGCGCTCGGGATGACGCAGCCTGTCGAGAAGGGTGTTCCAAAGCGTCTGGTGTTCGCAGTGTACGAGGACCTGCAAGGTTCTTACGAGCATGGGAGAGCCTCCTGTGGAACGCGTTGACCCGCGGCACTACCCTGAATGTTTCAGCGGTAGCCTGAGCGATGACTAATTATAAAACGACAATGCACCCGGTCAAGGGGGCGGAGGCCCGCAAAACCGGGCCTTTGGGGCGTGGCTAGGGCGAATTGACACATTAGGGGGCGAGGTTACAATGTGGGAGTTCCGGATTCCACGACTCAAGGGGAGGCTGTCATGATCGGGCAGAAATCCGCGCTGCTCCTGGAAAACCGTCACCCGTTACTCGTCGGTCTGGCTGCGGGTCTCGTAGCCGGTGCGGTAGCCGGCAGGAGTGACAAGCTTTTCGACCGCCTTGTCAGCAAGGAACATAAAAGGCGCGAGCGGAAGGTGAGAAAAGGATCGCCGCATCAGCTCGCCGGCCCTCATTTCGCGGAGAAGATCCTGGGCAGGAAACTGGACGAGGAGCAAAAGAAGCGCGCACGGCTCGCCTTCAGCGTGGTTTACGGCGTCGGGTGGGGGCTCATCCACGGCACGTTGAGGCAGAGGTTCCCCAAACTGAGCAGATGGGGCGGACTCCCCTTTGCCGTCCCGTTCTTCTTCGCCTGCGACGGTTTCATCGCGCCGGGGCTGGGGCTCTCTCCCAACCTGCGCCGCATCCCGTGGCAACCGAGTCTGAAGGAGATGGGGAACCATGTCGTCTGGACGGCGGCGGCGGAGCTGGTCCACAGGCTGGCGGCCCGGACAGGGGGAGGACGTTGATGGGCAGGAGATCGGGAGCCGGGAATCGTGAGCTTCCCCGGTGGCTGAACACGGTGCTCGTTTTCGGGACCGTTGCGACAGTCGTCGTCATGGAAATGAGGCGGCCTCTGCGCAAGGAACGGGAGGACAAGCTGAAGCGCGACCTGCGCAATGTCGCCTTTTCCCTTATTGCGGCGGCGACGGTGGGGCTCGCCGAAAAGCCTGTGACGGGACCGCTGGCCCTCGCGGTACAGAAAAGGGACCTGGGCCTGCTGAAACTGGTCCGGCTCCCTGTCTGGGCGGAGGTGATCCTTTCCGTCATCCTGCTCGACTACACGCTTTACATCTGGCACTTCTTGACGCACAAGGTTCCATTGCTCTGGCGCTTCCACAGGCCGCACCACGTCGACCTCGATCTCGATGCGAGCACCGCGCTGCGCTTTCACTTCGGCGAACTCTTGCTCTCCGTGCCGTGGCGAGCGGCCCAGGTGCGCCTGATCGGGGTCTCGCCGCTTGCGCTATCCCTCTGGCAGACGCTGACCTTGATGGAGATCATGTTCCACCACTCCAACATCAGGCTTCCGTTTCGCCAGGAGCGCCGCCTCTGCCGGGTCATCGTCACGCCCAGGATGCATGGCATCCATCATTCCGTGGTCGATAACGAGACCGACTCGAACTGGTCCACCATTTTCTCCTGGCCTGACTATCTGCACCGGACCATTCGACTGAACGTGCCGCAGCAGGCGATAACCATCGGCGTGGCGGGGTACCAGGATCCCGCGCAGCTCACCTTCGGCAGGGTTATCGAGATGCCGTTCGTTCCGCAAGTCCGGGCTGCCGCCCCTGGGCGCGAGCCGCTGCCGATACCAAGGAGCACACTGGCAAGCTAGACGACCTGCGCCCCTGACGCGAAAAGACCCGCCGGATCCTGATCCGGTGGGTCTTTTTCATTGAGGCTGCGGCTTTTCGGGTCAGGCCAGGGGCCCTTTGGGAGGATCCTTCGGACGGGTTTTCACCACGCCGGTCAGCACCGCGATCCCCAGAAGGATGAGGCAGACTATCCCTATCTTGAACATGGCGATTCCGGCTTCCACGAGTGCCCAGGCGACACCTGCTATGACGAGGATGAATCCGACGATATAGAGCGCAAATGACATGAGATCCTCCCTGGCGATGATTCGGATGTGTTGCCATGAGAACTTCGTGTTCAGGAAGAGGATGTTCTGTCCTCTGCGGTATATCTATGCCCCGGGCCTCTAGCGCACCGAAAGGTTCTGCATAAAGGCGATCAGATCCTCCATCTCTTTTGAGTCCAGCAGTAGCGGGAATCCCCCCAGGCCGTTGCGGATGCATTCGTTGATGATCATCGGCAGCTGCGTTACCTTGAAATTGGAACTGCCTTCCAGAGTCCTTCCGTTGGGATGGCAGGTCGAACAACTTTTACCGTTCGTGCTCAGACTGGTGCCGTAGAAAATCTCGCTCCCGTGATCGACGGGATCTTTTCCGGACGCCGGTGCGGCTGCCAACAGTGCGGCTAGCAGGATAATGATCGGACCGTTCCACTTCATGCATCACCCCCAGTACTGCCAAGACTACCTGCACAGACATAATGCTATACGGCCGGATTCAGTTGTCAAACTTCAGGAAGAGATTATCGGGGTGGATGAGAGATTGCAAGTTAAATTTTACGCATGTGAGAGCCTGGGGCGCGCGACTGTGGCAGCTGTTATTCCCGGTACAGCGGCCCGACTGATTCAAGGTGGATCAGGTACAGTCTGGTGTCGAATTCCAACTGGTGGTAGGCGGGTTCCATGTACTCGCACAGCTGGTAAAAGGCCTTGTTGTGCTCCTTCTCTTTCAGGTGGGCCAACTCGTGCACCACTATCATCTTCAGGAACTCCATCGGCGCCTGTTTGAAGAGCGAGGCTATCCTTATCTCGTGTTTCGCGGTGAGTTTTGTCCCCTGCACCCTGGATACGAAAGAGTGCATGCCCAGAGCGTGGTTGATGACGCTGATCTTGGGATCGTAGCTCACCTTGCTGAGAGGTTGCGACTTGCGCAGGTGGTCGTTTTTGAGGGCTACGGTGAAATCGTACAGGGCCCTGTCGGTCCTGACCTGATGGGGGGTGGGATATTTCGAGAGCAACACCTGCCCGAGCTTTTGGTCGGCAACGAGTTGCTGAACTCTGGAGGTGACGCTCTCCGAGTAGCCTGCCAGGTATTTCAATCCGCGCATCTGCTGTTTCTTCCAAGGGGGGAAAGATTTCCGAACTGCCGCGAAGGTAGCACATCGCTCAAACAAGTGCAATTACCGCGTCGGCACAGCTGAGTACCTGTAGTCCGTTCTGCAGGAACGTTCGGCGTGCCTCTCGATGATTCCCTGGAGGTAGTGCGAGCCCAGCTGGCTGCGGGCCAGGGTCTGTTTCACCGGTGGCAGCCTCAGGATGGCGCCTACGATGGCGGCCATCGCCCTGTGGCTGAACATGGCGCGATTGTCCCAGATGAGATGCTGCAATTTGCCTCGCTCGATCGCCATCAGTACGGTCTTGTGCGCGTTGTCCACAGGGGTGACAACACGCTCGGCCCTGGGCGCCAGAGTAAGGGTCCGGCTCCTGCAGGTCCTGACACAGACGCCGCAGCCGAGGCAGCGTTCGGGATCGAGCACGCATCTCCTCATCCAGGGGTGATGCGGGTCGTTGGCGGACACAAGTTTGACCGCCTCGGCGGGACACGCGTCGATGCACCGGCCGCAGCCGCTGCAACTCTCCCGTGTCAGTTCGGCGATGAAATTGGTGCTGCTGACCGGGCGCAGGTTGCAGAACTTCCTGGCCGCGACGAGCGCCTCACAGCAGCAACTGCAGCAGTTGCAGATGGAAGAGACCCCTTGCTGAACGTTTTCCGCGAACTGCACCAGGTTCTGCTCTCTTGCCTGCTGCAGCAGGTCCAGCCCCTCCTTGGCGTCGATCTCGCGGGCGTGCCCGTGCCGGATCAGGGAGTCGGCCACCGCGTCGAAAACGAGGCAGGTCTCCATGGCGGCGGCGCAGGCCCGGCCGAGATGCTGCATCTTGTGGCGGCAGTAGCAGGTCCCGACCCCGATCCTGTTCGCCCCCCTGATCACCTCGCTGGCGCGCTCATGATTTAGAACACGCGTCACGTTCGCCGACGGGATCTGATCCTCATCCACCATGATCCTGCCCATCCTGGTATCACCAGCCAGGAACAGCTCCCGGATGAACTCCTCCTCCAGGTTCAGGTACTGGTGCAGCAGGCGGCTGAGCGCCACCTGGTCAATGTCCCCTCTCACGCGCATGAATGAGAATTCAAAGAAGCCGGTCATAGGCGGTGGGAGGACGTAGATTTTCTCCTCCTTCAGTTCCGAATCCAGCAGCAGTCCCCGCTTGGCCAGGTTCTCCAGGGTACGGTACGCTTCCACCTCCCTCATCCGCCAGATCTGTGCGGCCTTGGCGGCGGAGAAAGGGTGCATGGGTAGTTGCCCCACCAGGTCCGCCTCTTTTTCCGTGAAAAGCAGGGCGAGGATCCTGGTCAGGAGTTCTGAAGGAGGAGCCCCCTGCGGGAATCGGTTCAGACGCTCCATCAGGGAGTTATATCCGTTGCTGCTGTTTAAATGCGGCATCATGGACGCTCTCCGATACCCTCAATCAAGGATGTTATGAGCCAAAGAGTCTGAGATGAGAGTAATGCTTGCTGTCACAGGTAGTTGCAGTTAAATGTAATAACTTGGATGAAAAAACCTTAATAGTATATCTTCGTTTGCTTTGGCTGCAACGGTCCCTCACGACAGGCCGGGTGACTTTTCCCCGTGCACCGGTTTTTCCCGATGGCGCTGGATGCCTAGTTGTCAACCTTTTGTAGGCAGTTGGGTTGACGAATGAGGAGCCCCTGTGTTAATAAACAATGGCGACGGGAATCTGGGACTAAATTCCTATTGAGAGTTTCGGAAAGGAGAGGCCGTGCAGACATTTGCCGAGGAGCTTGAAGCGCTGCGTGCCGAGGGGTTGTACCGCAGTATGAGGGTGATCCGCGGAGCGCAGGGAAGCCGGGTGGAACTGGACGGGAAGCAGGTGCTGATGCTCTGCTCCAACAATTACCTCGGCCTGGCCGACCATCCGTCGCTTAGAAGCGCCGCCGTTTTCGGCGTGGCGTTCGGCGTCGGAAGCGGGGCGTCGCGCCTGGTCTCCGGCAACATGGAACTGCACGAACGTCTGGAGACGAGGATAGCCGCCTTCAAGGGGACCGAGAAAGCGCTGGTCTTCAATTCTGGTTACGCGGCGAACACCGGGATCATCTCCGCCCTGGTGGGGCGGGGGGATGCCATCTTCTCCGACCGGCTGAACCACGCCAGCATCGTCGACGGCGCCCTCCTCTCAAGGGCGAACTCCCATCGTTACGCGCACCGCGATACGGACGCCCTGGAGCGCCTGCTGCGGGAGAAGGGGGGCAAGGGACGACGCCTCATCGTCACCGACGGTGTGTTCAGCATGGACGGCGATATCGCCCCGCTGGGAAAGCTGGTCCAGCTCGCACGGCAGTACGATGCGCTCCTGATGGTCGATGACGCTCACGGCAGCGGCGTGCTGGGCGCCACTGGTCGCGGCACTGCGGAGCTTAGCGGCGTCATGGACGGCATCGACATACACATGGGGACGCTGGGGAAGGGGTTCGGGAGCTTCGGCGCCTATGCCGCCGCCTCGTCCACCATCTGTGAATACCTGGTGAACAAGGCGAGGAGCTTCATCTTTTCCACCTCGCTCCCTCCGGCCGTGCTGGCCGCATCCATAGCTGCGTTCGATCTGGTCGACTCCGCCGAGGGGCAGGGACTCCGGGAAAAGCTGGCGCGAAACGTCGCCCTTTTCAAGGAGAGGCTTGCCGCTGCCGGCCTTGACACCATGGGGAGCGAGACGCAGATCGTTCCGGTTTTCGTGGGACCTGCAGAGGCGACCATGGAGTTCAGCCGAAGGCTTCTGGATGAAGGGATTTTCGTGCAGGGGATCAGGCCGCCTACCGTCCCCGCCGGCAGCTGTCGTTTGCGTTGCACCGTCATGGCGACCCATGAGCCGGCAGAGCTGGAAGCCGCCGCGGAGACCATCGCCAAGGTCGGAAGGGAACTCGGGGTGATTTAGAACTCTGAGGCTGTAACAACAAGGGGCTGCCGCCGCGGAGCGCGTGGCGGACTCTGCGGTTCACGCTTCGAAAGGAACATCAATGCCGTTAATCGAAACCCCGTCGGGTGTAAATCTGCACTACCTGGAGAGCGGGAGCGGACGACCGGTCGTCTTCGTGCACGGCTGGGCCATGTCGTCCCGGGTCTGGCGCTTCCAGCAGCAACTGGAGGGCTCTTCCCGGCTCATCTTCCTGGACCAGCGTGGCCATGGGCAATCCTCTCCGACCGCGACCTACTCGGTGCAGGATTACGCTGACGACCTGGGTTCGTTCTTCGAGCGGCTGGAACTGACGGATGCCGTCCTGGTCGGCTGGTCGATGGGGGTGCAGGTGGCGCTGCAGGCCTTCCCTCTTCTCAAGGAGCGCCTTGGCGGACTGGTTTTTGTCGGTGGAACTCCAAGGTTCACCACGGCTGACGGGTATCCTCACGGCAAGCCTACGCTGGAGGTCAAGGGGATGGGTGTTCGCCTCAAACGCGACCGCCAGAAGACGATGGGAGACTTCTTCAGGGGGATGTTCGCGGAAGGCGAACTGGAGAAGGCCCGGTACCAGCGGATCGTGCACGAGATAGTCATGGCCGGGCGCTCTCCGGACCCGGAGGCGGTCCGGCAATCGCTCAACATCCTCTCAACCGCGGACCAGCGGGAGATGCTGCCGACGGTGGACCGACCGGTGCTGCTGGTGCACGGCGACCTCGACACCATCTGCCCGGCCTCGGCGTCGGCCTACATGGCGGAGCGGCTCCCAAGGGCGACACTGGAAATCATGCAGGGGATGGGACACGCCCCTTTCATGAGCCATCCCGATCGGTTTAATGAAGTACTGCGGGGCTTCCTCGGAAGGGTGTGAGGATGATGATCAAAGCGGACGGGTCTTATATATGGCGGCGAAGATAGACAGACAGAAGGTGCGGGATTCGTTCCACAGGCAGGCGACCGATTATGACCGCCACGCGGTGGTGCAGCGCCGGGTGGTCGAACGGGTTGTCGAGCTGCTGCAGGCGGAACAGGTCGCACCGGCACGGCTTCTCGATATCGGAGCGGGGACCGGGAGGCTTTTGGCCCGGCTTACCGACCGCTATCCCGAGGCCAGCGCCGTCGGGGTCGATCTGGCCCCCGGCATGTGCCGCACCGCTGCCGCCAACCTGGCCGGTAGAAGCGTGGCCATCCGCAACGCCGATGCGGAACATCTTCCTTTTGAAGCGGCGTCTTTCGACCTGGTCCTTTCCACCTCGACCTACCAGTGGCTCGCCACCCTAGATCTTGCCTTCGCCGAGGCGCATCGGGTGCTGCAGCCGGGGGGACTATTCTGCTTCGCGCTCTTCGGCGAGCGAACCCTCTTCGAGCTGCGCGATTCCTACCAGGCGGTCCTTGGCGGCGGGGCCGACCGAAGCCACAGCTTCTTCACCAATGCGGAGGTGCTGGCCGCGCTGGAGCGGGCCGGGTTCTGCGCGCCCAGGGTGCACTCGGAACTCGAGGTGGAGCTGCATCTCGGTGTACCGGAGCTGCTCCGCTCCCTGAAGAAGATAGGCGCCGGTTCCACCGCGCCGGTCGCCGCCAAGGGACTCTCCGAAAGGCGCATCATGCTGGACATGATGGAGGCCTACCGGAGGAACTTCGGCAGGGAGGACGGGATACCTGCCAGTTACGACGTGGTGTACGGGGTGGCGAGGAAGGGAGCTCCCTCTCCCCCCGGGAGAGGGCCGGGGTGAGGGCGTCGGCCCCTGCGCGAATTCCCTTCGTGGCGCCGCCCTCACCCGCCCTTCGGGCACCCTCTCCCGGAGGGCGAGGGTTTGGTTGGCGGTCAGCAAATAAAAAAGGGGCGACTCGTCATCGAGGCGCCCCTTTCCTTTTTTATCAATCGCAATTTTCCTAATGGACCTTCAGGGCCTACACCCTCGTCAGCTGCCGGTACCTGATCCGGTGCGGCTGGTCGGCTGCGGTGCCGAGACGGGCGTGCCGGTCTTCCTCGTACTCGGAGTAGTTCCCCTCGAACCAGACCACCTTGCTGTCCCCCTCGAAGGCGAGGATGTGGGTGGCGATCCTGTCCAGGAACCAGCGGTCATGGGAGATGACCACTGCGCAACCGGCGAAGTTCTCCAGCGCCTCTTCCAGCGCCCGCATGGTGTTGACGTCGAGGTCGTTGGTCGGTTCGTCAAGCAGGACCACGTTGCCACCCTCCTTGAGCATCTTGGCGAGATGGACGCGGTTTCTCTCGCCGCCGGAGAGCATGCCGACCTTCTTCTGCTGATCGGCCCCGGAGAAGTTGAAACGTGCCACGTAGGCGCGGGAGTTGACCAACTGCTTGCCGAGCTGAAGCTGCTCCTGTCCGCCGGAGATCACTTCCCAGATCGTCTTGTCGGGGTCGAGGGCGTCCCTGCTCTGGTCGACGTAGGCGAGCTTCACCGTCTCCCCGATCTTGAAGCTGCCTGAGTCGGGCTTCTCCTCGCCGGTGATCATCCTGAACAGCGTGGTCTTGCCGGCGCCGTTGGGGCCGATCACGCCGACGATGCCCCCCGGCGGGAGACGGAACTCCATCCCCTCGATGAGGAGCTTCTCGCCGTATCCCTTGGCTACTCCGTCGGCCTCGACCACCACGCCGCCAAGACGCGGCCCGGGCGGGATGAAGATCTCCAGGTCCTTGCCACGCTGCTCGCTCTCGGTGTTGAGCATTTCCTCGTAAGAGGCGATGCGCGCCTTCCCCTTGGCGTGGCGTCCCTTGGGGGACATCCTGATCCACTCCAGCTCGCGCTTGAGGGTCTTCTGACGCTCGGTCTCGCTCTTCTCCTCCTGTGCCAGCCGCTTTTCCTTCTGCTCCAGCCAGGACGAGTAGTTCCCCTGCCACGGGATGCCCTGGCCGCGGTCGAGTTCCAGGATCCACCCTGCCACGTTGTCCAGGAAGTAGCGGTCATGGGTGACGGCGATGATGGTGCCGGCGTAGCGTCGCAGGTGCTGCTCCAGCCAGGCGACCGACTCGGCGTCCAGGTGGTTGGTCGGCTCGTCCAGAAGCAGGATGTCCGGCTTCTGCAGCAGCAGGCGGCAAAGCGCCACGCGCCTTTTCTCGCCGCCGGAGAGGCTCGCCACGTTGGTGTCGGGCGGGGGGCAGCGGAGCGCGTCCATGGCGAGTTCCAGGCGGCTGTCCAGGTCCCAGGCGTCCAGGTGGTCCAGCTTCTCCTGTACCTTGGCCTGCCGGTCGCAAAGTTTCTCCATCTCCGCGTCGGTCATCTCCTCGCCGAAGCGCATGTTGATCTCGTTGAACTCGTTCACCAGGTCAACGACTTCCTGGACGCCTTCCTCGACGCACTGCCGCACCGTCTTGGTCGGGTCCAGCTGCGGCTCCTGCTCCAGGTAGCCTACGGTGTATCCGGGGGAGAGTATGGTCTTGCCGTTGAACTCCTTGTCCGTCCCGGCGAGGATGCGCAGAAGCGAACTCTTGCCGGAGCCGTTCAGGCCGAGCACGCCGATCTTCGCGCCGTAGAAGTAGGAGAGGTAGATGTCTTTCAGCACCGGTTTCTTATCGTAAAACTTGCTTACTCCGATCATGGAGTAGATTACCTTGTTCGGGTCGAGCGCCATGCCTGTCGTTACCTCCGTATGGTTTTGTCAAGCTTCTGCGTGTTTATGTTAAGTTCCCATTTTTACATGCAATGGTGCCGTCGTGTCAACTGCCGATTCCCGGAGTCGATCCTTGACATTCTCATCTTTGTATAGTTAAATCCGCGGGATCAAAAAACACAGGACTAGAGGTCGTACATCATGCAAACCTGCAAAGGTTTCTGGCTTTTTATCTGCGCCGCGGTTTTGGCCTCGGCTTCGCTTTACGGCTGCGGCAATTCCAAAACCAGCGAATCCATCCCGTCTAGCGCAACGATTCTCTATGCCCACAGTGTCGTCTTCAAGAATACGAGCACCTATACCATGGGGTACAACGCCTTCGGCCAGCTAGGCGACGGGACCCTCACCAACCGCCCTTCTGCCGTAAAGATCGGGGGGCTGGGGCCGATGCGGAAAGGGGTGATCGGTGCGGAGCACACCATGGTCTTCGGCAACCTGAGCAGCAGCGTCTGGACCTGGGGCTACAACCTCTACGGCCAGCTCGGGGACCCGGCCGTGCCGCATCTGGGTGTAAGCGAAAACGCCAACAGCAGCCTCCCCCGCCAGCTGTTTCTCGGCGCCACGGTGTCCGACATCGCCGCAGGCGGGTTCCACTCCCTCGCAGTGGCCCGCGGTGTCATCAAGTCCTGGGGCTACAACCTCGACGGCCAGCTCGGAACCGGGAATACGGACAATTCGTACGAGCCCAAACCTGTGTCAACCGACTTTTACGGCAACTCCTTGCCGCCGGCTGTGCAGGTCGCCGCGGGCGGGACGCACTCGCTCGCCCTTTGCGACGACGGTTCGGTCACTTCTGTCTACGCCTGGGGCAATAACGCTTCCGGACAGCTCGGGTTCACCAACCTCTCGACCAGCAGCAAGTGGCCGAAAAAGGTCACCTTCCTGCCCGCGGCCGGCGGGAAGATAGAACAGATCGCCGCCTTGGGGAGAGCGAGCCTGGCGCTGGAGGTGGTGAGGGACGGCAGCAACAACATCACCAGGCAGACGCTCTGGGGTTGGGGCCATAACGGAACGGGGGAACTCGCGGCGGACCCGACCGTCACGCCTTTCAGCTATGCGCCGGAGGTGCTGTTCGAGGATACCAACGTAGGCCCCACGACCCGCATCATCAAGAAGATCGCGACCGGGCTGAACCACGTGCTGCTCCTCATGGGCGTGCGCGACAACGACGGCAGTGACGGCTCCTGGACCGTGGACGCCCTCGGCTACAACTATTACGGGCAGTTGGGGAACAACAAGGAACCCGTCGGCACGTCCATCAGCAGCTTCGAGATAGTCCAAACGCTCAACACGGCGGGGACGGGAAACCTCACCGGAGTGACCGACATCGCCGCCTTCGGCTACCATTCGCTGGCCCTGGTGGGGGGCGTCTGGTACGGCTGGGGGACCAACAGCCTTGGTCAGCTTGGGAACCCCATCGTAACGGACGCGGTCGGATACTTCCAGTTGCCGGTCCAGGTCCAGGGGCTCTAGCCTCGGAATCTCCAGGCCCCATGCGGGTTTCGGGCGTTCCCGCGGCCGCTGTTCGAGGCCCGTTTTCCCTTGACTTGGCACGGCGAAATAGTTTAATTTGACGGATTGTTTCACAGCCCAAAGGCTTCAAGAAAGGTTGCAGATAGACATGGAAGAGTTGAGTGAACTGCTGCTGCAGAGAAGACGCAAGGTAGATGCATTGTGGGAGGCGGGTATCAACCCGTACCCGAACGATTACAGGCCCCAGCATACCTCGGCCGACCTGCGCGCAGCCTACGGCGACAAGGAAGTGATCGAGGAAAACCCGCAGACCTTCGTGGTCGCCGGCCGCATCCTGATGCGCCGCTCCTTCGGCAAGGCCGCCTTTGTCCAGGTGCAGGACCGCAAGGGGCGCATGCAGCTTTACATGAAGAAGGACACGCTGGGCGAGGAACTCTTCGCCGAGTTCGAGAACTACGACATCGGCGACATCATCGGCGCCACCGGCACCCCCTTCCGCACCAAGACCGGCGAACTCTCCCTTGCCGTCACCGAGCTGCGGCTGCTGACCAAGTCGCTTCTGCCGCTTCCCGAGAAGTTCCACGGCCTGACCGACGTGGAGACCCGCTACCGCCAGCGCTACGTCGACCTGATCGTCTCCCCGGAGGTGAGGGAGACCTTCTTCAAGCGCTCCCGCATCGTGCAGCTCGTGCGCGAGTTCATGACCAAAAACGACTTCCTCGAGGTCGAGACCCCGATGATGCAGCCGATCCCCGGCGGCGCCACCGCGAAGCCGTTCGTCACGCACCACAACGCCCTCGACATGGAACTCTTCCTGCGCATCGCCCCCGAGCTCTACCTGAAGAGGCTGGTGGTCGGCGGCCTGGAGCGCGTCTTCGAGATCAACCGCAACTTCAGGAACGAGGGGATCTCGGTGCGCCACAACCCCGAGTTCACCATGATGGAGTTCTACCAGGCCTACGCGACCTTCGAGGACCTGATGAACTTCACCGAGGAGCTTCTCTGCCACGTGGCCCAGGAACTCCTCGGCACCCTCGACTTCAGCTACGGCGGCGAGCCGATCAGCTTCCAGCGCCCCTGGCAGCGTTTCACCGTCAAGGAGGCGATCCTGCACTTTGGCGAGATCGACGCGAAGAGCCTCGACGACCGCGACCTCGCCTACGCCTACGCGAAGCAGATCGGGCTCGAACTCCCCGAGGACGTAGGCTACGGCCGCCTGATCACGGAGATCTTCGAGGAAGTGGCCGAGACCAAGCTGATCCAGCCTACCTTCATCACCAACTACCCGACCGAGGTGTCGCCGCTTTCCAGGAAGAGCGATCTCGACCCGGAGTACGTCGACCGCTTCGAGTTCTTCTGCGCCGGGCGCGAGATGGCGAACGCCTTCTCCGAGCTGAACGATCCCCGCGACCAGAAGGAGCGTTTCCTGGCGCAGGTCGCCGCCAAGGCGAAGGGTGACGAGGAGGCGCACTACATGGACGAGGACTACATCCGCGCGCTCGAGTACGGCCTCCCGCCGACCGCAGGCGAGGGGATCGGCATCGACCGCCTGGTGATGCTCCTGACCGACTCGCCGTCGATCCGCGACGTCATCCTGTTCCCGCAGCTCCGCAAAGAGGCCAAATAATGCCCTTTGAGCTCTTCATAGGGCTGCGCTACCTGAAGGCGAAGCGTAAATCGACCTTCATCTCGCTGATCACCCTGATCTCCGTCGCCGGCGTGGCGCTCGGGGTCATGGCGCTGATCATCGTCCTGGCCGTCATGACCGGGTTCGAGGAGGACCTCAAGGAGAAGATCCTGGGGACCAACGCGCACATCGTGGTTCTGAACGGGTCCGGCGGCATGCAGGACTACCACAAGCTGATCAAGCGGATGGAGGCGATGGACGGCGTCGTCGCAGCCACCCCCTTCATCTACAACCAGGTCATGCTCTCCACGGGGAAGAACGTCTCCGGCGTGGTGCTGCGCGGCATCGACGTGGCAAGCGACGCCAAGGTGACCAACCTGCACAAGTCGATGGTGGAGGGGAGCCTCAAGACGCTTGAGGAGGATGCCGCCAAGACACCGGGCCTTGTCATCGGCAAGGAACTCGCCAAGAACCTCGGCCTGATGCAGGGGGACACGGTGGATGTCATCTCGCCGATGGGGAACATCACGCCTTTGGGGATGATGCCCAAGCTGAACCGGTTCCGCATCACCGGGATCTTCAACACCGGGATGTTCGAGTACGACTCGACGCTTGCCTACGTCTCGCTGCGCGAGGCCCAGCAGTTCCTAGACCTGGGCGACGTGGTGACCGGCATCCAGCTCAAGGTGCGCGACGTCTACCACACAGGCACGCTGGCCCAGAAGATCAACCAGGAACTCGGCTATCCCTACCACGCGCGCGACTGGATGCAGATGAACAAGAACATCCTCTTCGCCCTGAAGACCGAGAAGAGCGTCATGTTCATCATCCTGACCCTGATCGTGCTGGTGGCCGCCTTCGGGATCGCCTCCACGCTCTTCATGGTCGTCATGGAGAAGACCCGCGACATCGCCATCCTGAAGTCGATGGGTGCGACCAGCCGCAGCATCATGCGCATCTTCGTCTTCGAAGGGGTGATCATCGGCGTCTTCGGCACCGTGGTCGGCGTCCTGGGGGGACTTCTGGTTGCGCTCAACCTGGAGCCGATCGTCTCCCTGGTGCAGAAGGTGACCGGCTTCGAACTCTTCAGCAAGGACATCTACTACCTGGACCACTTCCCGTCACTGGTGATTCCGTCCGACGTGGTGCTGATCAGCATCACCGCGGTCCTCATCTCCTTCGCCGCGACGCTCTACCCTTCCTGGGCCGCGTCGCGTATGGCCCCCGCGGAGGCGCTGCGTTATGAGTAGCCTGCTTGAGGTCCGCAACCTCTACAAATCGTATGGCGATGGAAGCGCCAAGGTCGAGGTCCTCAAGGGAATCGACATCAGCGTCGAGGCCGGCGACACCATAGCGATGGTCGGCCCCTCGGGCGCCGGGAAGAGCACGCTGCTTCACGTGATGGGGACCATCGACCGTCCCACGACCGGAGAGGTATTGTTCGACGGGGAACAGATCTTCTCCCTCTCCGACCAGCCGCTGGCCGCCTTCCGTAACCGCTCCATCGGCTTCGTCTTCCAGTTTCATCACCTGCTGCCGGAATTCTCGGCGCTGGAAAACGTGATGATGCCGCTTCTCATCGGCGGCGAGAAAAGGTTGCAGGCCGAGGGTAGGGCGCGGCAGCTGCTGACCGACGTCGGGCTGTCGCACCGGATGACGCACAGGCCGGGGGAACTCTCCGGCGGGGAGCAGCAGAGGGTCGCCATCGCGCGCGCCCTGGTCCGTTCGCCGCGGCTCCTCCTGGCGGACGAGCCGACCGGGAACCTGGACATGAAGACCAGCGAGGAGGTGCACGATCTGCTCTACTCGATCCAGCGGAGCACCGGCATCACGCTGGTGATCGTGACGCACAACGAGCATCTCGCTGCCGGCATGGCGCGCACCATCCGAGTTGTCGACGGCAGGATAGTGGAATAAGAGATCGAGCTGCAGATTGACACTAATGATGTATTCAATTGATTTTCCCCGGGGGACCTTTGCTGCGTAGATATATATCCGCCATGCTTGCTTTACAGCTCCTGGTTTGCTCGGCAACCTCCTTTGCCCAGGCCGATCAGCTTGCGACCCCGAAAGCTGCGACCGACAAGGCTGCGACCGACAAGGCTGCGACCGGTAACGCGACCGAGAAGGCCGGCGCCGAAAAGGCCGCTACCGGCAAGGTCGCTGCCGTCAAGATCGGCGGCAACCGGCGCATCGAGACCGCCGCCATCATGCTGGTGGTGCGGGTCCAGCAGGGGGAACTGCTGGACGTCGAAAAGGTCGACGCGGATGTGAAGGCCATCTATAAACTCGGACACTTCACAGACGTCCAAGCCATAACAGACACGACGGACGGTGGCGTCCTTCTTGAGTACCACGTCAAGGAGAAGTCGATCGTCAGGGAGATCAAGGTGGAGGGGGCGAAGGAAATCACCCCCGAAAAGGTGCGCGAGGCGGTCGAGATCAAACCGAACACCGTCTTCTCCGCCAAGGACCTGCAAAAGAGCGTGAAGAAGGTGAAGAAGCTTTACGCTGACGAGGGATACTATCTGGCCGAGGTCTCCGGCGACGTGAGCCAGCGCTCCGAGACGGAGCTGAACGTCATCATCCGGGTCAAGGAAGGGAAGAAGGTCCTGATCCAGAAAATCAGCTTCGACGGCAACCGGGCCTTCACCGATAAGAAACTGAAGAAGCAGATGGAGACCTCCGAGGAGTGGATGTTCTCCTGGCTCACCGGCGCCGGTACCTATAAGGAAGAGGTGCTGAAAAACGACATGATGCTCTTGACCGAACTCTACATGAACAACGGCTACGTCAACGTCAAGATCGGCGAGCCGAAGGTCGAGCTTCTTCCCGACAATAGCGGCATGAGGGTGACCGTAGGGATCACCGAGGGTGAGCAGTACCGCATCGGAAAACTCGGCTTCAAGGGTGAGCTGCTGGAGAAGGAGGATGTCCTCGCCGGGAAGCTCAAGGAGAAAAGCGGCCAACTCTTCAGCCGGAGCGACCTGAGAACCGACGTCTTCGCCCTGACCGATTTCTATGCCGACAAAGGGTACGCCTTCGCCAACGCTGCTCCCTTAACCAAGCTCAACCCGGAGAACCACACTATCGACATCACCTTCGACCTGGAGAAGGGCGAGAAGGTGACCATCGACCGCATCAACATCACGGGGAACACCAAGACCCGCGACAAGGTGGTGCGCCGCGAACTGAGGCTGGACGAGGGATCGCTTTACAACTCCACCGCCCTCAAGCGGAGCAAGCAGAACCTGATGAACACCGGCTTCTTCGAAGAGGCCAACCTCGTCACGGCAAAGACGAGCGCCCCGGACAAGCTCGACCTGAATGTCGATGTCAAGGAGAAGCCGACCGGCACCTTCAGCATCGGGGCAGGCTACAGTTCGCTCGACGGCATCATCGGGCAGGGGTCCGTGCAGCAGGCGAACTTCCTGGGGCTCGGGCTCAAACTGACCGCCGCCGCCTCCTTCGGGAGCAAGTCCCAGACCTACAACCTCGGGCTCACTGATCCGTACTTCATGGACAGCAAGTGGACCCTTGGGGCGGACGTCTACCGCAACGAGAGGCAGTACCTCGATTACACCCGCCGCGCCACCGGCGGCGACATCAAGGCAGGCTACCCCTTCTCCGACACGCTGAACACCTTCTGGCTCTACAAGTACGAGCAGAAGGAGATCTTCGACATGTCCAGCTCGCTTCTGGAGAACATCCATGTCGGCGCCGTGGTCGCTCCCGAGGCGAGCTCGACCACCAGTGCCATCCAGGCGAGCATCACCAGCAACACCACCGACTACAGGCCGGACCCCTCCACGGGGATGCTGAACACCTTGCAGGTTGAGGTCGCGGGTTTCGGCGGCACCAACAGGTACATAAAGTACTTGACCGAGCACACCTACTTCCATCCGGTCCTCTGGGGGGTCGGCTCTGTGCGCGGCACGCTGGGATACGTCCAGTCGCTGGGTAAGGACATACCGATCGACGAGAAGTTCTACCTGGGGGGGATCAGCTCGCTGCGCGGCTACTCGCCGAGAACGGTGAGCCCCACCAAGACAACGGTCGTCCCGACCACCGACGTGAACGGATTCGTCTCCAATACCGACAGCCGCGTCTACCTGGGTGGTACAGCCGAGGCGGTGGCGAACGTCGAGTACACCTTCCCTCTGCTGAAGGAGGCGGGGCTCAAGGGGGTTCTGTTCTTCGATGCGGGCAACTCGGCCAACAACTTCAATGACACCTTCTCCAACATTCTGACCAGCTATGGCGCCGGAATCAGGTGGTACTCGCCCATAGGGCCGCTCAGGCTCGAGTACGGCATACCGCTCAACCCGAGGGCGGGTATTGACAAAAGCAGTGGTGGAAGATTCGAATTCTCCATAGGAAGCATCTTCTAAAATTCGCGTAGCGAAGGAGCAAGTCATGAAACGTCTTATTCTCGCATTACTGCTGTTGGTTGCACTCCCTCTTTCCGTTCTGGCTGCCGACGGCTCGAAGTTCGGTTCGGTGGACATCCAGAAGGTGCTGCTGATGTCGGACGCCGGGAAAGAGGCCAAGGACCAACTGGGGCAGAAAGCCGCCAAGTACGAGGCGGAGAAGGGCACCAGGGAGACCGAGTTGAAAAAGCTCAAGGGTGAGCTGGAGAGCCAGGGTGTCATGTTGAACGAGTCGGCCCGTGGCAGCAAGGAGCGCGATTACCAGCAGCGCCTCAAGGAGTACCAGCGTTTCCTGAAGGACGCCCAGGACGATCTCCAGGCGAAAAACGACGAGTTCACCAGCAAGATCGTGGACGAGATCGTCAAGGTGGCGCAGGACTACGGCAAGAAGAACGGGTACACCGCGATCTTCGTGAAGAGCGAGACCATGATCTACCTCGATCCGGCAGCCGACGTCACCGAAGCGGTGCTGAAGCAGTTCAACGAGACCAGGAAGAAGTAAGGCAAACGGCCGTTCTAAGTTCTACGTTCTATGTTCTACGTTGAACAGCGACTCTCCTCCCATTGCTGAAGGGTACCGCTAGAGCTACCACGAAGAAGCCCCCTTTCCCGAGGGGGCACTTCTCGTTTTTAAACGTAGAACTTAGAACGTAGAACCTGGAACGGTTTTTAACGACGTAGAACTTAGAACGTAGAACATAGAACGGTTTTCAAGGATTCGTGATGAAAAAATCTCTTCAAGAAATAGCCGTCTATCTCGGGGGCACGGTCTCCGGCGACGGCGAGATCCTGATCGGCGGTCTGGCCACGCTGGACGACGCCGGGGACGGGCAGCTCACCTTCCTCGCCAACCCCAAGTACGCCGGCAAGGTCGCCACAACCAAGGCGGCCGCGGTGCTCCTCGGGACCGGCGGCAACACGCACGGCAAGAACGCCATCTTCCATCCCAACCCCTACCTCGCCTTCGCGAAGCTCCTGACCCTGTTCTACACGGCGCCCGCCGCGCCCAGGGGAATCATGGACGGAGCCTTCGTCGCCGAGGGTGTCAAGATCGGCGCGGATGTCTCCGTTTACCCGGGCGCCAGCGTCGGAGCCGGGGTGACCCTGGGCGACCGGGTCATCCTGCACCCTGGGGTCGTGCTCTACCCCGGCGTGGTGGTCGGCGACGACGTGACGCTGCACGCCAACGTGAGCGTCAGGGAGAGATGCCGGATCGGCAACCGCGTGACCATCCACGACGGCACCGTGATCGGCTCGGACGGCTTCGGCTACGCGCCGGACGGAACCTCGTACTACAAGATCCCGCAGATCGGCATCGTGGTGATCGAAGACGACGTGGAGATCGGCTCCAACTGCGCCGTCGACCGCGCAGCGCTCGAGGCTACCCGCATCCGCCGCGGCACCAAGATAGACAACCTGGTGCAGGTCGCCCATAACGTGGTGATCGGCGAGGACTGCGTCATCGTCTCGCAGACCGGCATCTCCGGAAGCACGCAGCTCGGCAACCACGTCACCATCGGCGGACAGGTCGGAGTCGCCGGGCACATCAGGATCGGCGACAACGTCATGATCGGCGCCAAGTCCGGCGTGGCGGGGAGCGTTGAGCCGAACCAGGTGATGAGCGGCATCCCGGTCATGCCGCACCGCGAGTGGCTCAAGGCCTCAGGGCTGGTCCCGAGGCTCCCCGAATTCAGGAAGACGCTGATGACCCTGGAGAAGAGGGTGGCGGAGCTGGAAAAGGAACTGGCGGGAAAGAGTAGCCGATAAGGTAAATTGCTGGAATGTGATAAATTCGGCCGCCGAAAGGTGGGCCGATGCAAGGAGAGGACAGGCATGCTTGACATACTGCAAATAATGGAGCTTCTGCCGCACCGTTACCCGTTTCTGCTGGTCGACAAGATCGTAGAACTCGAGCCGGGCAAGAGGGTCGTAGGCATCAAGAACGTCACCATGAACGAGCCGTGCTTCCAGGGGCACTTTCCCGGGTTTCCGGTTATGCCGGGGGTGCTGATCATCGAGGCGATGGCGCAGGTCGCCGCTATCCTCGCCTACGAGAGCACGCCCAACGCAAAGGAGAAGGTCACCTACTTCATGGCGATCGACAACGCCCGCTTCAGGAAACCGGTTAAGCCGGGGGACACCCTGAGGATGGAGATCGAGACGATTTTCAGCAAGCGCGGCATCTGGAGCGTCGCCGCGAAGGCGTACGTGGGCGAGACGCTGGTGACCGAGGCTGAGCTGAAGGCGACGCTCGCGGACAAGTAAGCCGACATCCCCTCCGCAAGGGGGAGGGATTCTTTGGAGAAGAACATGATCCACAGCACCGCAGTAATTCATCCCGGCGCCAAGATCGCGGACGGGGTCGAGATCGGCCCTTACGTCGTGATCGGCGAGAACGTAACCATCGGCAAGGGGACCAAGATAGGCCCGCACACGGTCATCGACGGCTGGACCGAGATCGGCGAGGACAACAACATCTTCCACATGGCCTCCGTCGGCGCGGTACCGCAGGACCTGAAGTACAAGGGGGAAAAAACCTGGCTGCGGATGGGAAACGGCAACACCGTCAGGGAGTTCGCCAGCCTGCACCTCGGCACCGTGACCGGCGACGGCGAGACCACCGTCGGCGACGGGAACCTCTTCATGGCCTACTCGCACGTGGCGCATGACTGCCATATCGGCAACGGGGTGATCATGGCGAACTCGGCGACGCTCGCCGGGCACGTCACGGTCGACGACTACGCGATCCTGGGCGGGCTCTCCGCGGTGCTGCAGTTCACCAGGATCGGCGCGCACGTCATGGTCGGCGGCATGACCTCCATCACCCTGGACGTCCCTCCCTACACCATCGTCACCGGCGACCGTTCCGAGTCGAGGCTGCGGGGGCTGAACCTGGTCGGGCTCAAGAGGCGCGGCTTCTCCGAGTCGACCATCTCCAGCCTGAAGAAGGCTTACAAGATCCTCTCCCTCTCGGGGCTCAAGCTGACCGAGGCGATCGAGCGGATGAAGAGCGAAGTCCCCCCCTGCCCGGAGGTAGAGAAGTTCATCTCCTTCATCGAGTCCGCCAAGCGCGGGGTGACGAGGTAAGGCAAGATTAAGATAAAGATAAAGATAAAGATTAAGGGAAAACTGGGCTTCTCAACTCAACGAACGTGTAGGGTTAGGCTCAACCTTAATCTTAGTCTGCCTTTATCTTAATCTGTTTCTAAGGGGCTGAGTTTGCACGAGAAAAAGAAGTCAGTGATGATCGTCGCCGGTGAGGCTTCCGGCGAGATGTACGGTGCGAGCATCGCGAATGAAATACGCGCCCTGGCCCCCGAAACCCGCTTTTTCGGCATGGGCGGGGACTGCATGCGAAGGGCGGGGGTCGAGACCCTCGTGGACGCCAACGTCATGGCTGTCATGGGACTCATCGAGGTGGTCGCCCATCTCCCGGTCATCGTCAAAGGTTTCAACATCCTCAAGGAGAAGCTCCGCAACGCCCCCCCCGACCTGCTGATCCTGATCGACTACCCAGACTTCAACCTGAGGCTCGCCAAGCTCGCCAAGCGCCAAGGGGTGAAGGTCCTCTACTTCATCTCCCCGCAGGTGTGGGCCTGGAGAAGCGGGCGCGTCACCGGGATCGGGCGCGTGGTCGACATGATGGCGGTCCTCTTCCCCTTCGAGGTCCCCTTCTACCAGAAGGCCGGGGTCCCGGTCACCTTCGTCGGGCACCCGCTGCTGGACCTGGTCCGCCCCACCATGAAGAAGGAGGAGGCGGTGACCTCGCTCGGGCTGGACCCGCAGCGAAGGTGCGTCGGCCTCTTCCCGGGGAGCAGGAAGTCCGAGATAAAGAAACTCCTCCCGGTCGTCCTGGAGTCGGCCCGGCTTCTGAAGGAGCGGATGCCCGACCTGCAGTTCGTGCTCCCGCTCGCCTCGTCGCTGCGGCAGGCCGACCTGGACCCGTACCTGGCGGGCGCCAGGGTCCCGGTTGCCGTCGTCTCCGGAAGAAACCACGACGTCATGAGCGCCTGCGACGCCGCCATATCCGCGTCAGGCACGGTGGTGATGGAACTGGCGCTGGTGGGGGTTCCCAACGTGATCATCTACAAGATGTCGACCTTCACCTACCAGGTGGGGAAGCGGGTGATCAACGTCCCGCACATCGGAATCTGCAACATCGTCGCGGAAAAGCGCATGGTGAAGGAGTTGATCCAGCACGAAGCGGAGCCGCTGCCGATCGCGAACGAGGTCGACGCGCTCCTCAATGACACGAAGTATGCGGCGCAGATGAAGGAAGATTTTGCGGCGATGAGAGTGAAGCTCGGCAACGGCGGCGCCCTGCGCAGGGTGGCCCGGCTTGCCATGGAGATGATTGGATGAGTGCAGTAAGCAAGAAAGAAACAACCGCTTTCATGAGGCTTTTGAACTACAGCCGCCCGTACTGGTGGCGCATCGTCGTCGCCTCCCTCGGCTCCCTCGGCGTGGGCGGGATGGACGGCGCCATGGCGTACCTGGTGGAGCCGGTGCTGAGAAAGATATTCTCCGGGAAGGAAACCGGGATCTTCGTGCTCCTGCCGATGGGGATCGTCCTCCTCTTCGCGGTGCGCGGCCTCTGCCGCTACACCAACGACTTCTTCATCAGGACCGCGGGGCAACTCGCCGTGCAGGACGTCCGCAACGACCTTTACCGGAAAAACATGGGGTTAGGCCTCGGTTACTTCACCCGCAACGAGACGGGGGCGCTGATGTCGCGCGTTTTGGCGGACGTCAACACCATGCAGGAGGGGGTGGCCAACGTCATCACCGGCCTGTTCCGTGACGGGATCTCCGCCGTCTCGCTTCTGTGCGTCATCTTCTACCGTGACTGGAGGCTCGCCCTCATCTCCTTCATCGTGATCCCGCTCACCGTCATCCCGGCCCAGAAAATCGGCAAAAGGATCAAGAGCTTGGCGCGGCACGGGCAGGAGAAGATGGGGGATCTCGCCGGCATCCTCCAGGAGACCTACTCCGGGATCAAGGTCATCAAGGCCTTCGGACTCGAGGCGCGCGAGGTGGAGCGTTTCAGGCAGTGCAACCAGCGTTACTACTTCTTTATCCGCAAGAACATAAAGTACGAGGGGCTCTCCACCCCGATCATGGAGTTCATCACCTCCTTCGGCATCGCCGCCGTCATCTACGTGGGCGGCAGCAACGTCATGCAGGGGACGCGCAGCGCGTCGGAGTTCTTCTCCTTCATCACCGCCATGGTGCTGGTGTTCAACCCGATCAAGCGGCTCCTCGCGTCGTACAACAACGTGCAGCGCTCGCTGGGCGCCGCGGAGAGGGTGTTCGAGGTCATGGACGAGGAGCCGGAGATCGTAGACGCCCCGGACGCGCGGGACCTGGGCCGGGCCACCGGAGCGGTGGAGTTCCGCGACGTCTCCTTCAAGTACGACGACGACTATGTGCTGCAGGGGGTGAACCTTTCCGCCAGCAGGGGCGAGGTGATCGCCCTGGTCGGGCCGTCGGGGGGAGGGAAGACCACGCTGGTCTCGCTCATCACCCGGTTCTACGACCCGACGGGGGGGGCGGTCCTCATGGACGGCCTCGACATCCGCAAGAGGACCATGAAGAGCCTCTTGGAGCAGATCGCCCTGGTGGACCAGGAGACCATCCTCTTCAACGACACCATCGCCAACAACATACGCTACGGCAAGACGGAGGCGACCGACGAGGAAGTCGCGGCCGCCGCGACTGCGGCCTTTGCCAACGACTTCATCGCGGACCTTCCCGAAGGGTATGAGACCAACATCGGCGACCGCGGCGTGCGGCTTTCCGGCGGGCAGCGGCAGAGGCTCTGCATCGCCCGCGCCATCCTGAAGGACGCCCCGATCCTGATCCTGGACGAGGCGACCAGCGCGCTCGACACCGAGAGCGAGCAGATGGTGCAGCAGGCGCTGAACAACCTGATGAAGAACCGCACCACCTTCGTCATCGCCCACCGACTCTCGACCATCACCCACGCCGACCGGATCGTGGTGCTGGAAAAGGGGGTGGTCGCCGAGATGGGGAGCCACGAGAAGCTCCTGGACAACGACGGGCTCTACAGCAGGCTGCACGGGATGCAGTTCAAGGCCTGAGTTCGAGGGTTTTGCATGCTGAAACGGATTCGATGGTACCTGGAGATCGCCTTCGTCGTGGCGGTCTCCTTTGCGGTGGCGTTACTGCCAAACCGGGCGCTGCTCCCCGTCGGGCGCTCTCTGGGCAGGATCTTCTTTTTGCTCCTGAAAAGAAGACGCGAGATCGCCATAGACAACATCAGGGGGAGCCTTTCGTTCCTGGAGAGCCAGCCCGGTTGGCAGGGGGGCACGCCGCGCCAGATCGCCCGGGAGACCTTCGAAAACCTGGGCTGCTGCCTGGTCGAACTCTGCAGGATCTACCAGGGGCGGGGGCGCGACCTGATCGACGCGGTGGAATTCCGGGGCCTGGAGCATTACGAGGCGGCCGCCGCCAAAGGGAAAGGGGTCGCCTTCCTGACCGCCCACTGCGGGAACTGGGAACTTCTGGCGCTCTCCTTCGGGGCCCGTTATCACGACGTCTCGGTGATTGCCAGGCGCCAGGACAACCCCCACCTGAACCGGATGACGGAGCGTATCCGCCGGGCGTTCGGCAACGGCGTCATCTACAGGGAAGGGGCGCTTCGAGCCATGTTCGCCGCGTTCAAAAGGCGGGAGATAGTCGGCCTGCTGATCGACCAGGCGGTGCATCCCAGCGTGGGAGCGCTGGTGGATTTTCTCGGCCGTCCCGCCTGGACCACGAAGCTGCCGGCCCTGATCGCCCGCAAGAGCGGCACGCCGATGATCCCGGCCTTCATTCACCGCGAGGGGGGCAAACAGATCGTCACCGTGTACCCGGAGTACCAGGTCGCGGCCCACGAGGACGAGGAACTCTGCGCCGTGGAAGACGCCCGGGCGATGGCCCGCTACCTCCAGGATTACGTCATCCAGCACCCGGCGCAGTGGTACTGGGTGCACAAGAGATGGAAGAACGCCCCCGTCGCGCCCGCCGCAGCCGGTGAGTCCGCCGCAGCCGGCGAGTAGGCTGTTTCGTCCCCTCTTTAAGCTCTCCCTCGCCCTCCGGGAGAGGGCCGGGGTGAGGGAGGTTTTTTGCTCATACATGGGGGCGGGCGCTTAACGCTGTGGCACCGCCCTCACCCGGCCTTCGGCCACCCTCTCCCGATGGGCGAGGGGAGGCGACGGGAGCGGGATCTCATTTGATCGCCGTTTTACGGCTTGCATTGCACGGCTCTTCGCCAGGAGAGTCTGCCGGAGGGTGTTCCGCTTCGATGATCGACTTCATCTACAACCTGCTGCTCTGGCTGCTCCTCCCGCTGCTGGTGCCGTACCACCTGTACCGGTCGCTGAGCCGCGGCAGGCGGAGCGCACTCCTGGAGCGCTTCGGCATCCTGTCGCAAGCCGAGCTGGAGCAGATCAGTGGAGCGGGGACCATCTTCATCCACGCCGTCTCGGTCGGAGAGACCATGGCGGCCCTGCCGCTTCTCAAGGGGCTTCGCTCGCGCTTTCCCGACAAGCGGCTGGTCGTCTCAAACGTCACCGAGACGGGTCGCGGCGTCGCCCTCAACAGCAAGGCCGCCGACCTCTGCATCTATTTCCCTTTCGATTACCCCTTCGCCGTCCGCTCCGTCCTGAAAAAGACCCGCCCCGACCTCGTCGTCATCATGGAGACGGAGATCTGGCCCAACTTCATCGGAGAGGCGCGCGCCCTCGGCATCCCGGTCGTCCTCGCCAACGGCCGCATCTCGGACCGCTCGCTCGGTAGATACCTCCATTTTTCCTGGTTCTTCCGCCCGGTGCTGCGGAAGCTCTCGGCGCTCTGCATGCAGACCCAAGAGGACGCGCAGCGCATAAAGGCCATCGGCGCGCGGCCGGAGACGGTCCACGTCGCGGGGAACCTCAAGTACGACATCCCGGTGACCCGCAGAAGTCCGCAGGAGGTGGCGCAGCTGAAGGCGAAATACGCCATACCGGCGCAACCGTTCGTCTTCACCGCGGCGAGCACGCACGACGGCGAAGAGGCGCACGTGCTGGAGGCGTACCGCGCTCTGCTCCAGGCGAGACCGGACAGTTTCCTGATCCTCGCACCGCGCCACCCGGAGCGCGCCACCTCCGTCGCCGAACTCCTCACCAGGGAAGGGTTTCCCTTCCTGCGCCGCTCCCAGCTCCCGGCCGAGCCCGCGCCGCAGGACGCGGGAGGGGTGCTCCTTCTCGACACGGTCGGGGAGCTTGCCGGCCTCTACGGCGCTTCCGACCTGGTCTTCGTCGGCGGCTCGCTGGTCGCGACCGGCGGGCACAACCCGCTTGAACCCGCCGCCTGCGCGGTTCCGGTCCTGTTCGGGCCGCACATGGAGAACTTCCGCGAGATAGCCGCGCTGTTTCTCTCCCACGGCGGCGGCCTCCAGCTGACCGGCGCGGCCGACCTCGGCGAAAAGCTCCTCTTAATGGCAGGCGACGCCGCGACCCGCGCCGAGATGGGGCGCCGGGGCGCCGGGATCCTGGAGGGGAGCGCCGGCGCGACGAATCGGCACCTGGAGATCATGGCCGCCTGCATGGGAGGGAGCCGTGGCTGATCGGGAACGGTACTTCAAGGAACTGATGGACGGGAAGCGGACCGGCTGGAAGGACAGGCTGGTCGTAGCCTTCCTGCGCCTCGCCTCCCACCCCTACGCCCTGATCCTGCGCCTGCGCGCCCTCGGCTACCGCGTCGGGTTGATCCCCTCCCATCGGCTCCCCCGCCCGGTGATCTCGGTCGGGAACATCACGCTCGGCGGGACCGGCAAGACCCCGACCGTCGCTTGGCTTGCTGCCTTCCTCATCGAGCGCGGCAGGCGGGTGGCGGTCCTTACCCGCGGCTACGGCGGGAGCGCCGAGGGGGAGATCCGCCTCGTCTCGGACGGCCAAAACCTCCTGGCCGGCCCGG
>Ga0209212_1001203_pt1 | contig 43762 bp, 48 predicted proteins | sample RifGroC2_FD_183996 | JGI IMG/M metagenome (GOLD analysis project Ga0209212, IMG submission 183996) | Groundwater microbial communities from Rifle, Colorado, USA - Groundwater C2 (SPAdes) (version 2) | ecosystem: Environmental > Aquatic > Deep subsurface > Groundwater | place: Rifle, Colorado... | reverse complement strand
GTAATGCCGTATGCACCGCAGAATATGCCTGCTGCTGCAAAGACAATGAATACAGAGAGCGGCAGGCTGTATGCCGTGATGCCCGAAACAGTGAGCAAGCCAAATACAATAACTGCAAGGTATGCACCTATCATATATATCTCACCGTGGGCAAAGTTTATGAGTCCAAGTATGCCATAGACCATGGTATATCCCAGCGCAATCAGTGCATACACAGAACCGAGTGTTATGCCGTTTATTAACTGCTGAACTAACATGGCTGTTCAGGGTTGAGGTTCCGGCATCTTATCGCGGGCACCGGAAGCAATATTTCTATAGAGCATCTCCTTTAGAAACTCATTTGTCTTCTTATGCTCCTGCAAAATCTCTTTCATAAGGCTTTTCATTGTAAATATATAGAACGGGAGGAGAATCCATACTATTAATAAAACCGTGAACAGAAAAATAAAAAAAAGCCCGAACACACCCATAAATGCAGTTGACATACCACCACCTTCTGACATATACATAACCCCCTCCTATTTTCTTTGCTGACTCCTAAACCTTTTTGACCTGTGCAATCTCGTCAATAACCCTTTCAGCAATCCCTTCAATATCAACCTTCTCCTGCACACCTGTCTTCATATCCTTGAATGTTATCTCTCTTTTTGAAATCTCATCATCCCCGAGTATCAATGTAAACCTTGCACCCAGTTTATCAGCCATTTTCATCTGCCCTTTAATGCCCTTATCATGATAACCGATCTCAGCCCTTAAACTCCTCTCCCTCAACTCCTTTAAAATCCTTATCCCCTCGGTCTCTGCTTCTTTCCCGATGCACACAATAAATATTCCTGCTTCATGCGATGTACTGCCGCTGCCCTCTTTCAAAAGCATTGCCAGCCTCTCCATGCCTATTGCAAAACCAAAACCTGATACATCAGGTCCGCCCAATTCCCTTACAAGACCGTCATACCTCCCGCCTGCGGCAACAGCGTTCTGCGAGCCGAGTTTGTCTGATGTTATCTCAAATGTCGTCCTTGTATAATAGTCAAGCCCCCTGACCATCCTCGGGTTTATTGAATACCCTGCGCCGAATAGATAGAGGTAACCCTTTACCTCTTCAAAGTGTGTTTTACACTCATTGCATATATAATCAAGTATTGAAGGTGCATCATCTGTCACCTCAACACATTTGCGGCTTTTGCAGTCTATTACCCTCAATGGATTTGTATCAATCCTCCGCTGGCAGTTATCACAGAGCTGCTCCTTCTTCTCTGAAAGGAACTGTTTTAACTTTTCTCTGTACACAGGACGGCAGTTTTTACAGCCTAATGAATTCAATTGGAGTTCTATATCATCCAATCCTATCTTCTTAAAAAAGGCGAGGAGCATATCAAGTGTCTCTGCATCGGACATGGGGTCAGAAATCCCCAACACCTCTGCGCCTATCTGATGAAACTGACGGTACCTCCCCTTCTGGGGTCTCTCATACCTAAACATCGGACCGATATAATAGAGTTTTGCACACGGCATATTGCAGAGTCTGTGTTCAATATATGCCCTCACAACAGAAGCGGTCCCTTCAGGCCTCAGGGTAACGGATTCGTTATTCCTGTCAGAAAATGTATACATCTCTTTTTCAACAATGTCCGTTGTATCACCTATACCCTTGGCAAACAGTTCGGTCTTTTCCATTACAGGCACCCTTATTTCGGAAAAACCGTAAACCTTAAAGACCTCCCGTGCAGCCCCCTCTATGTGCTGCCAAAGCGTTGTCTCAGGCGGGAGTATATCGTTGAACCCCCTAATGGAAGTAATCATCTGGATTTACCTGCCTTTTGTTGCCCCGAAAAATACCTTTTTAAAGTTGCCTGCCCTGCCGGCAAACCGTTTGGGTGGGAGGCTTTTAGAGGCAACGGGTTTGTAGGCGGGGCAGGTAACTTTAGTATTGGTGGCACAGTACATTCTATTCTCTGCATTTACCTGCCTTTGCCTTTGACCCTTGTTTTTTTGATATTACTGCCCTTACTGCCTCTGCAATATCCGATGGCATAAGCCCATAGTGCAGGAGGAGTTCTTCTGCCAGCCCTGACTGTCCGAACCTGTCCTGTATGCCGACCCTTTTCATTGGCACCGGACACTCTTCTGCCAGAACAGCAGCAACAGCCTCTCCAAGACCGCCGATTACAGAATGCTCCTCTGCTGTAACAACAGCACCTGTTATACGACCTGCCTTTGAAATCAAATCCCTGTCAAGAGGTTTTATAGTCGACATATTTATGACCATTACAGAAAGACCTTCTTTCTCAAGTATGCCGGCTGCATCAAGTGCATGACTCACCATAAGACCATTTGCAATTACTGCAGCATCCTTTCCATCTCTCAAGACCACACCCTTCCCAATCTCAAACTTGTAGTCATCAGGCATGATAACAGGAAACTTTGCCCTTGCAACCCTTACATAGACAGGTCCGTTATATTTAACAATATCCTGAATAACACCCCTTGTCTCTATGCCATCGCATGGCACTATTACAGTCATGTTTGGGATTACCCGCATAATGGCAATATCCTCAACCGACTGATGTGATGCGCCATCTTCACCAACAGTTATCCCGCCGTGGGTTGCAACAATCTTTACATTAAGCCGCGGGTAGGCAATAGACTGCCGTATCTGTTCCCATGCCCTGCCTGACGCAAATATGGCAAATGTTGATGCAAATGGTATCTTCCCTGCAGACGCCAGACCTGCGGCAGTTCCCATCATATCCGCCTCTGACACACCCATATTGAAGAACCTGTCAGGGAACTTTTTTGCAAACACCCCTGTCCTTGTAGAACTGGACAGGTCTGCATCAAGCACAACAATATCAATGTTAATCCCTCCAAGTTCAGCAAGGGTGTCTCCATAGACCTCACGGGTGCCTAAAAGTTTCAATTTTCCCCTCCTATTGTAAAAGCAACTTCATCAAAAAGCCTTCTTTTACTGTAATTGCCCCTTCGGGGCATATCTCCTGACAGCAGAAACATCTTATACAATTATCATAGTCTATTTCAATTGCATCTTTTATCTTCTTCATTATAGAAGGCGGGCATATATCAACACACATACTGCATAGTGTGCAACTTTTCTTATCTATGTAAGGTTTGGCTGTAAGATGTTTTTTCAGATGCCTGTGGAGATTGAAAGGCAGGGGGAAACCATAACAGAGGCAATATCTTCCCCTAAAACTTGAGTCCCTGCAATATCTGTCCCACCGATATCATCATCTCTCGCAACCTTGCATGTAAAAAGGTCATCAACCCCTGCACCAACTATCTCCAGCACAACCCTGTCAAGCGCTATTGCGTCCTGAGATGCAAGGATAACACCCAAACCTCTTGGTCTGCCGCTTTTCCCTGGACCTTCTCCTTCCAAAGCAACAATGCCGTCAAGTATAGTCAGCCGCGGCTTAAAGAACCTGTAAAGGTCAACAAGCATACGGGCAAAATATTCTCTGTCAGAACTTGCTGCAAGATGCCATTGCGGTTTCCTCTTGCCAACAACACAGCCGAACATATTCTTAACACCCAGTGTCATGAACATCTGGGTATGCGTCTTGAGTTTCGGCAGGTTTATTATCCCATCCACATCCAGTGCCTCTTTTGCTATCTCAAGCCTCTTGAATGTTTTACCGCCTGGATTTTCTACCTCAACAGACTGTCTCAATTCTATCAGAGGGACATCCTCTTCCTTGCAAACATCCAGAACACCGCATTTCGCTGCCACCTTTGCGGCAGAGCCTATACCAGGGCTGTCACCTACAAAAGGATATGCACCTGCCTCTTTTAAAACTCTTATTACTGCTCTGACAACGGAAGGATGTGTGGTTACCGCAGCATCGGGCGAAGATGCAGAAAGGAGGTTGGGCTTTACGAGTATCTTCTCACCACTCTTTATAAATGCAGAAATGCCGCCAAGAAGGTCTATATTTTTTTTAACAATGCTATAGACTTCATCTGTTTTGTAAGTGCTGCATTTTCCTATAGCAACCTTTGGGGACATGGTTAGACAATTCAGAATTCAAAAATCAAAATTAAAATGCAAAATCAGATGAAAATCTTGTCAGCATTTGCGGCTGCCTGTCCTACCGGCAAACCGTCTGGGCGGGAGGCTTTTAGAGGCAACGGGTTTGCAGGTGGGGCAGGCAGCCGCAAAAAAGTATCTTCAGAATAACTACTTTATCTCATCCAGTTTTTTCTTCGCTATAGATGCCTCTTCTGTATCAGGATACCTTGATTTCACACGCTCCAGAAGGAGTCTTGCCTCTGTCTTATTGCCGAGTTCATAAAAAGCCATCCCCTGTTTGACCATAGCAGCAGCAGTCTTGTCCCCTTTCGGGTACTTCTTTATAACCTCATTAAATTCCAGCACTGCCCTTTCATATTCCTTTTGCGCATAATATGCCTCACCTATCCAGTACTGGGCATTGTCTGCAAGGTCGTGCTCGGGGAAGAGATTTATAAACTTCCTGAAATTACCTATTGCGCTGCTATAATCCTTTTCTTTTATCTGCTGAAACCCCTGTGAGTACAATACCTCTGGCTTTGGAGGTTCTGATGGAGGAGGTTCTTCCTTCTTCTCTTCTTTTAACTCTGCTTTTGCCTCTTCTTTTACACCAGTTTCTTTTAAATCAGTCTTCGCCTCCTCTTTTACACCCTTCTTAACGGCATCCAGTATTGCCTCCTTCTGTTCCTGCATCCCTTTTTCAAGGAGGGCAATTTTATCATTAATGCCTTTAACCCTTTCTATATTCAAATTCATCTGCTTTTCAAGTGCTGCAATAGATGACTCAAGCCTTACGAACTTATCAGACACATCCTTCTTATCAGCGGTCTTTGCCTGAAGGGATTCCATCGCCTCCTTTGCCTTCTGTGCCTCAAACTTGCTCTCTTCAAACCTCCCTCTCAAAAAAGCCATCTCATCCTTTATCCTGTCAAGGGTTGCAGATATATCTGCTTTATCCCTCCTTAACACGTCAGAAATGCTGCCTATCTCCCTGCTCTGGAGTTCAATCCCTTTCTTAATCTCTGAAACCTCATTTTCTATTCGCCTGTTTTTTGCCTTTAATTCTTCGGCAGTAAGTGAGTTTGCCCTAGCCTGGTTATCTAGTTCTTTCTTTATACTGGCAATATCCTTCTGCATCTCCTCCTGTTCATAGGTAAGAAGGGAGGCAGTACAGCCAGGAAGGAACAAAGAGAAAGTGGACAGCAGGCAGAAAAAGAAAAAAGAATGTATCTTTATTTTATTTATGTTCATTAAAAACCAGAGAAAATGCGGTTAAATAATCAGGTCAGGGGACTGATGTACCAAAACACACCCGCCCCTGACCATAAACTTTGATAAATACTATCTCGCTACAACAAACTCAGCCCTTCTGTTCTTTGACCAGCAATCTTCACCGTGTGCTGAACAGGCAGATTTTTCTTCTCCATAACTCACTGTTGAAACACGGCTTGCATCAACCCCGAGATTAACAAGGTATTTATTTGCACTCTGTGCCCTTCTGTCGCCAAGTGCAATATTATACTCGTTGCTTCCGCGCTCATCGCAATGCCCCTCTATCTTTACCTTTACCGCAGAGTTCTTCTTCAGCCACGCAGCGTTCTTTTCAAGGAATGACTTCATATCATCCCTTATAAAAGACCTGTCAAATTCAAAGTAGATTGTATATAATTTTCCTTCCTTCTCAACAAGCGCGGTCAATTCGTCCTTCGCCATAACAGGTTCACTTTTAACAGGTTCTGCCTTTACCATCTTTTCAGCACTTCCCTCAGCCATAGGGGAACTCCCTGCCTTATTCTCTTTCTCAACCTTTGAAGTCATAACAGGTTCAGATTTAACAGGTTCTGTCATTTTCATCTTTTCCAAATCCGATGCTGCCAGCTGAGAACTGCCTGAAGAATATTTGTGCTTGTCTGCTTCTGCCCCAGCCCCTTCCTGCGTCTGGGCAATCCCTCCAGCCCCTTCTTCCTTGACAACCTTTTTGGAGCACCCGTATGACGCAAGGCTTAAGGCAATAAATAATACCCCTGTAATCACCATTAAACGTTTCATCTTAATATCCTCCTTTTTATTTATTAATTCATCTTAAATTAAACACACGGCTTTGTTCCGAAAATATCTTTTTGCCTTAAAATAAGTTGCGGTCCTTCCCTGCACCTTTCAATCAGAAGGTAATTACCTTTAAACCATTCCGCAGGCATATTATAGGAAACCATAAAACTATACCACCCTGTCTTATTCTTCTATCTTTGAAATGGAGACCATGCAGGCTCCATCTGCCTCATTGTATCTCTTGTTACCTTCCTCTGAATACCGCCTCCGTCTGCCCTCATTATATATACAGCCCTTCCTTCCCTCGTGGAACTAAACACTATGTATCTACCGTTAGGAGACCATGAAGGGTTTTCATTATTACCTGAATTTGAAGTGAGTTTAATCTGCTCACCCCCGTCAGTATTCATAATCCATATATCAAAACTACCCCCGTCAAGTCTGGCAAATGCAATTTTATCACCTTTTGGTGACCATGCAGGTGATGCATTATATTTCCCATCAAAAGTCAGGCGGGTCATATTTGTACCATCAGAATTTACCACATAAATATGAGGATTGCCAGAAATATCAGATACAAATGCAATTTTTTTTCCATCAGGCGAAAATGTGGGCGAGACATCAATCCCTGAATTATTTGTAATCCTCCTCATCTCCTTTGTTTCAAGGTTCAATACATAGAGTTCAGGGTTGCCGTCCTTGCTCAACGTCATTGCTATTTCTTTGCCGTTTGGCGACCATCTCGCCCCTATATTTATACCATCGTATGCTGCTATGCGGAATTCCTTCCCGCTGTACAATTCAAAAAGGTATATATACGGCTGCCCCTCCTTATATGAAGTATACAGGATGCTCCTGCCGTCAGGCGACCAGTATGGTGAAATGTTTATTGACCTGTTATGCGTGACCTGTTTTACATTATAGCCGTCATAATCAGATAAGTATATCTCCTTATTCCCTGCTGCATCTGAAACAAAAAGGAGTTTTGTGTCAAAGATACCTTTCTCACCTGTGAGTGATTCAATTACATCGTTGGCGAACCTGTGCATTATCCTTCTTACATCCTCCGCCTTGCCAACATACCTCTGGGCAATTATTGTCCTCTCAAGTATAACATCAAAAAGCCTTATCTCAACTATAAGGTCATTTCCCTTTAAAATTATGCCGCCTTTTACCAGTCCTTCTGCTCCTACAACACTCCAGTCCTTAAAGTTTATCTCCTTCTCAGTAAGTTTTAATTTCGTCGAGTCTTCTATGTAGGATTTTCTGTCAAGTATATCAAAAAAACCTGAATAGGTGAGGTCGCTGACAAGAATATCATTCATAATCCCTGCCAACTGCCCTGAGGTGTCATTGCCTTCCACAACTTTAAAATCAGGGATTGCCACCGGAAACCTCTTTGAAACAGGTGATGTTATGTCTATATACACCCTCGCATGGACAAAATCAGAAATCAGAATTATCTGCAATGCAGCGATAAGCAGAAAATTTTTCCTGAGTATCATTCCCCTTCACATCCTCCGGAACAAAATCTAAAACCAACACCTTCTGAAGAAAATCTCTCTGCCACCCCATCAGGCGGCGGAGGGAAGGGTACTGATTTCTCAATAGCCCTTACTAAAGATTTATCAAATGCCGTATTGCCTGATGGTTCTTCTAACCACTTTTCTATTAATCCGCCTGACCTATTTATCTTTACAACTATCACTATCTTCAAATCCTTCCTATATTCGTTTGGAAATATCCAATTAGATGTTATCAGCTCTGCAAGTCTAAAATAATATGCCTTTTCTTCCAATTCTATAAGTTCTCTGGTAATCATCCCTGCAGGTTTGCTGTCAGCGGTATTAGACTTTGATTCAATATGCTTAAGCGGGGGGCTTATTTTTACCATTCCTCTTACTATAGCCTCCCTCTTCTCTATATCCTTTTTCAGTTCATCTATCCTTCTCTGTATCACTGCACCTGTCTCAATCTCCTTTATCCTCTCCTGGACGGTCTTCTCCTCCTGTTCCTCCTTTTTCACCTTCTCTGCAAGTTTACTAACAGCGATATCAATATCACGGGTATCTTCTTTAATAACATCTTTTTTAACCTTTTCCTTTATGGGGATTGCCTTCTCCACACTGGTTTTCTTTGCAGTTTCAGTCTTCTTTGTTGTATCCGCATCAGATTTGATTATTGGTTTTGATTCTTCCACTCCCTGCTTAATATCTGCAGGGACATGCTTTACAATCTTATCCTCTGCAATTTCGTCAGGCTTTACAACTTTTTTAACAGGCTTTTCAGGGGAATGTCCTATAAGGTCAACTGTATAAACAGGGGTTATAAACTTTTTCGCAGGTACAAGTGTCAGCAGATACAAGGTGCCGCCTATCACCATAACATGGATGACTGCAGAAAACGTAACAAACCTCGGGAGGTTGTCCAGTCCTTTATAAGGATATATCATCTTATCTCTCTGTTTCAGGAGGCTCAGTCATCATCCCTACCCTTTCTATACCTGCCCTCCTTATCTCTGCCATTGTCTTTACAACATAACCGTAAGGCACCTCCCTGTCCGCCCTGAGCAGAACAATCTTTTCTCTTTTCCTTTTATATATTGCCCCGAGTTTATCCTTCAACTCAGATAGAACCATCCTGTTCTTATTGACAAATATACTTCCTGCCTTATCAATGGTTATTATTATCGGCTCATCCCCTGAAAGAAGCAGCGCCGATGTCTCCACCTTCGGAAGTTTCACATCCATACCCTCCTGGAGCATTGGCGCAGTTACCATAAATATTATTAAAAGGACCAGCATTACATCTACAAAGGGTGTAACATTTATCTGCGACAGGACTGTCCTGTTTTTACCGTTGGTAATCATAGAAATTAATGCGCTCTTTTGTGTCCTTTTAAAAAATGCCTTTCTACAATGTTCAGGAAGTCGGTCATAAAGTTTTCCATCTCCACCGCCATGCGGTTTATCCTCGTTACATAATGGTTATATGCAACGACAGCAGGTATGGCGGTAAAGAGACCCACTGCTGTCGCAATAAGAGCCTCTGATATGCCTGGTGCAACGACTGCAATGTTTGCTGAACCCTTTATGCCAATGTGCCTGAACGAATCCATTATGCCCCATACCGTGCCGAAAAGACCTATAAACGGCGTTGTGTTGCCTGTTGTTGCGAGGAATGGGACTGCTGTTTCCATCCTGGCAATTTCCCTGTTCATCACCTTTTTGAGTGTGCGCTCTATTGCCTCACCCTCTGTAATTTCAAATGAGAGGGGCGCGGCACTGTCAGATGCCTGGACACCACCCTCCTCTGTCTTTTTCATGGTGCCGAGTTCAACATAACCTGCTATAAACATCTTTGCAAAAGGGGAATTGTTATATTTTTTTGCAATATCAAATATAGGACCGAACTGTTTTTTCCCCCAGAAATATTCAAGGAATGTATTCGATTCCCTTTCCATCCTCCTGAAGAATACATACCGTGAAAATATTATTGCCCACGATACTATAGAGAAAAAGAACAGTATAATCAGGACGAATTTTACCATCAGCCCTGCACTCATTACCATTCCGAGAAGTGTATCATGCAGGTTTGTCCCCAGGTTCTCAACACTCAAGACTTTATCCATCTTCATTCTCCTGTCAGAAAAGTATTGTGCTTCTTCTCCTTACCTATAGTTGTTGTTGGTCCGTGTCCGGGATAGACCACAACACTGTCACCAAGCGGCAGGAGTTTATTCTTTATTGACGAAATCAACTGTTCAAGCGATCCACCGGGGAAATCAGTCCTGCCTACCGAGCCTGCGAATAATGTGTCCCCTGTAAAGAGTACATTATCAAGAAAAAGGGAAACCCCACCTTTAGTATGGCCGGGTGTATGTATGACTTTTATCTCCAGCCTCCCGACCCTGATTATATCACCTTCGTTTAAGAACATATCAGGCTTTGGAGGGGTCTCTGAACTTATACCGAAGAACGTTGCATGCGATGCAGCCTCATCAAAAAGGGAAACATCATCTTTATGTATTGCGATACTGGCGCCGGTCTTTTGCTTCAGTAACTCATTACCTCCTGTATGGTCAAAGTGACCGTGAGTATTTATAATATACCTGATTTGAAGACCCACTTTTTTTATTGCACCATATATCACATCAGCATCGCCGCCAGGGTCAATGCACACAGCATCTTTTATTATATCATCTCCGACCAGATAACAGTTTACATCCAGCGGACCAACTACAAGTTGTTCTAAAATCATCCTGTTATAAAATCCCTTCCTGCCTTCATAATCCGTTCGAGGTTTTCTTTGCTTCTTGCTTCGCCGTACAGCCTTACAAGGGGCTCTGTGCCTGACCCCCTCATCAGGAGCCATGAACCCCCTGCCAAGAATATCTTGATGCCGCCGTCTTCTGCTGTCCTCATATTATTAACAGCAAAACCTGCAAACAACGTCGGCGGCTCTTTCATCTTTACAGACAGATTCCCCATCGCTGAAACATCAATCTCAATATTTTCCCGCGCTGAAACAAACCTCCCAACACTTTTGTACAAGTCTTCAAGGAGTCCCCCTATGGTCTTCCCTTCAACAGCGACCATCTCTGCAACAAGGAGACATGCAAGTATCCCGTCCTTTTCAGGCACATGCCCCTTTATTGACAGACCTGCACTCTCTTCACCGCCTATAATTATCTTATCCTCTTTTATGAGTTCGCCTATGTATTTGAAGCCGACAGGCGTTTCATAGACATTGATATTATGTTTTTCAGCGACAGCGTCTATAAGGTGGGTTGTGGCAATGCTCCGTGCAGCCCCTCCGCGCAGCCCTTTAACACGTACAAGGTAATCAAGGAGGAGCGCTATGATATAGTTCGGTTCAATATATCTCCCGTCGGCATCTATGACGCCGAACCTGTCTGCATCACCGTCAACCGCCAGTCCAAGGTTATATCCACCGCTTTTAACAACTTGAGCGAGTTCTGCAAGGTTTTTTTCAGACGGGTCAGGTGCTTTCCCGCCGAACCATGGGTCATATCTATTGTGGAGAACTTTTATCTCACAGCCCGCTGATTCAAACGCCTTGTCCAGATAGCCGATACCTGCACCGTAAAGAAGATCAGCAGCAATCTTGAGCCCTGCCTTCCTTATTGAAGACATATCTATCTTTTCTTCAAGTGCCTGCATATAAAACTCATGAGACTCTATCTCTTCACACAGACCATTATCTATTGCTTCTTCCAGTGGAACCCTGCAGTATGCAGTACCTTTCTCAAGCATCTTGTTTGCCAGTATTTCAACCTCCCTTGTTGCCTGTGGAAGGGCTGGCCCGCCCCATGATGAAGAAAATTTTAAGCCATTGTATTCAGGCGGATTATGGCTCGCTGTAAAATTTATAGCGCCGCCTGCCTTTCTTCTTAATATTTCAAGCGAGATGACAGGCGTGGGCGTCGGCCCCTTGGTTAAATATGATTTAATGCCGTTCCCCAGCAAAATAGACACAGCCTCTCTTGCAAACCTCTCGCCTAAAAAACGGCTGTCATAACCCACGACAACACCCTTTTCAGATTCTTTTGTGTCTTTTAGATAATCTGCTATTGCCTGAGTTACAATCCTTACATTCTCAAATGTAAAATCCTCTGCAATGATGCCCCGCCAGCCGGATGTGCCGAATTTGATTTTGCTCAAAATGCCTCCAAATAATAAATTTTCAAATTTTGACAAATGTTAAACTTTTCTTTTTTTTAACACCTTATTTTTTCTCTTTTGATTTGGTTGTCTTAATCTTAAATATCGGCTCTTTTTTTCTTTGACAATTTCTTGAGATTTGGTCAATTGAGATTCTTCTTGTGCCGCATATCTGGTCGGACTAAATAAATTAGGCTGGACTGTATTTTGTTTGTATAATTTGCTATTCTTCCCATGCTTGCCGGTAAATTCGCCCCTTTCCTTTCTCTCTTTAAAAGTCTTTTCTACAATATGCTTTGCCATCTCTTCATTTGCTAATCTTATTTCTGCCTTATAATTTTTTATTCTATTATCAGCAAATTTAATATATTCATCTGACATTTCTATGCCTATAAAATCATGCCCTAATATTTTCGCTGCCGCTAATGTCGTGCCGCTTCCGCAGTAAGGATCAATTATTACCCCTTTTTTCTCATCCATAATTGAATAAATCGCTCTAATTGGCAATGCCAGTGGAAAAGGGGCAGGATGAGGAACTTTCCGTTCTGGTGAAAATCGCCAGATTGAGGTTAATAGCATGCTTTGATTTTAATTCTTCGCCAATAAGTTTTGTTCCATTAGGTTTATATAGCCAATATATCCTTTCTTCTACCTGCCAGAATCTCCAACCCCTTATGTTTGCTGCAATCATCCTGTCCCAGACTATTTCCTGTTTAATTGTCCATTTGGTTTTTCTTAGCCAATCCATCGGGTGGAGCATTTCTCCTCTTTCCCATCTAAGTTTATGGTTATAGAAAAATGAACCGCCCGGATTGGTAACTCTAAAAAGTTCATTTAAAACTTCTATTTGAGTTTTTTGATATAAATCTTCAGGTAACTTATCCGTTGCACCGGAATATTTTACATTTGCAACTAACCACCCTTTTTTGTCTTCGCCTTTATTATAGGGCGGCGATGTCACACCCACGTCAACAGTTTCGTCAGGTAAAGTTTTTAGAACAGTCAAAGCATCGCCGTGAAGTATTTTGTTTAAATAGTTATCCGATTTCACTTTGCTTGTCCCTCTAAAAACCTGTAAAAATCTTTAACCATGCATGGTTCATATTTTACCAATTCATCTATATTTAAAAGGTAAACAATTTTGAGATTTTGACTTTCAATAAAATTCTTGTAGTCAAAGTCTGCGCTCCTTAAAAATTGTCCTTTTGTGCTTTCACTTCCTTTTAATTTCTTCTGCCATTTTTGTATTTTTATTTCTAAATTTTTTATAAAATCTGGAGATGTAAAAGGAAACTCAATGATATAAATAAGTTTACCATCTACAAAGCCGCTTACTAACATATTCAAACCTTTTTCCTGTTTATCTTTTTCTAGTCTTGCAGGTGTATAATCAGTAAAATTTCCTCCTCCGTTTAATTTTGAAGGACTCGTTTTTCTTTCGCCTCTTTTATATTTTTCAAATTCCTCTGTGTCAAAGTTTTTTGGTTTGGCTTCACATTTTAGAGTTTTCCCTTGGGTATATGCGTCTTGCTTAAAACCATTATAGCCTATCTTTCCTATTTTATGCTCATATCCTGCAAAAGTAACTGTTATAAATTCTCTTATTGTTGATGAGTTCTTATCGTTTATATACATCGTCAACAAATCTACTAACATTCCAATAAGGGTATCTTTTGATTTCCCTATCAAATAATTACTCAATTCCTTATGAGTGCCTGTTGAATATATCTTTATTATGTTTGCCAAATCTTGGTTCATATTATCATCTCGTTATAGTTAAATTTCTCAATTCACGCTCAAAAATGTCACAGATGCAAGGCGGAACAAGCCCCCGACAGATTCAATCGGGGGGGAGGCATACTTTTATAGTATGTTGAGCGAAGAAGCCGCAGCGACAACGCACGGGGCACCCAGCCGAAGGCTGGGTCGGGGCATTTTTCAGCGTGAACAGTTTCACTTCTGCCATTCCTCTATCTTATTAACATAAGTCTTTATAATCTCTTCTGCCCTTTCTTTTGTTGATGCCTCTGAAACAAGGTAGAAGTATGCATGGTCCTGACTTGGATATGCCACAATCCAGTCCTTATCCTTGTCCCCGCCAGACTTAAGCGGGGGAAAGAATATCTTTATCCCGTCAATAAGCTGCACATCTTTCCCTTGAGAATCTTCCATCAGATGCCTCATAATTGTTCCCTTCTTCTCCCATGGACATGCGACCTTTTCCTTTACAATAAAACCCGGCGGGATTTCCCTTATCAGTTTATGGGGCCTCGTCCCCTTTTTAGCCATCATCTCCAGCAACTTTACTATCGCAAACATGCCGTCAAACACCGGCTGGAATTCAGGGAATATAAACCCGCCTGTCTGCTCACCTGCGAATACGACACCATTCTCTGCTGCGGCATCCATCATACTCCTGACAGATGTTTTTGTCCTCTTAACAACAAAGCCATAAACATCGGCAATGCTGTCAATAACCCTTGAGGCTGTAACCGGCACAGCGACTATCTTCTTATCAACCGATTTCTTATCATAAGACTTCATTGCAAGGAGCGCTGCGAGATTAAGCGCCATATCTCCGTCTATAATGTCGCCTGTTTCGTCCACAAGGTATATCTTTTCACCGCCTGCATCCAGGAAGACACCTATGTCAGCCTTTAATGACCTTACTATCGATGAGAGCTGCTCAAGGGATTTGTTAAACTCGTCTGCTGTCTTTGTGATTTTTACAGCATCAAGATTTGCATTCAATGCAATCACATCACAGTTCAATTTTCCGAGTATGCCCGGAAATATACTGGTTGAACTTCCATAAGAATAGTCAATTACGAGTTTAAAGTTCGCTTTCTTTATTGTTTCAGTATCTATCTTTAACATAAAACCGTTCTGATAATATTCAAAACCGTGTATAGGGAAACTCATCTCCCCTGTCTCTTCCATCTGAGCCCTCCTGAAATCCTCTCTGTAGAAAAGCCTTTCAACAGTCTTTTCCTGATTAGGATGGAGGTCAAGTCCTTTGGTGTCAAAAAATTTCAGGTCAATGACCTCTGCATCAAAAGGGGAACGTCTTGCATGCACCCCGCCTACTTCACTGCCGCCCCTCGCAAGGTATCTCACAACAGGTATGGGAGTAACCCCGTAATCATGGACATTCACGCCTGTTGACAATATGCCTGTCATTATCGCCCTGTTTATCATCCTCGATGCCTTATGGGCATCCCTGCTGGTTGAAATCGCTGCACCTTTCTTAAGAGAAGCACCGTAAGCAGCGCCGACCTTTGCTGCAAACTCAGGGGATATTTCAATATTGGCAAGTCCGGTAATCCCGTATGTTCCGAATATATTCTTTGACCATTTCTCTCCCCAGATAAGGCTGGAAGCGAGTGTTGCACCGTCTTCTACAGTCTTGTATGGCCATACACGTACATTCGCCTTTACTACACTCTGCCTCCCTATGTAGCAGTTATCACTTACAACAGCACCCTCGCCTATAAATGCACCATCTTTTATCTCTGTATTGTTCCCTATCACATTCTCCTGCAATATAGTCCTGCTCCCGATGTGCACACTATCCCAGATTACAGAATCAACAATCATTGCCCCCTCTCCTATTATGCAATTCCTGCCTATTACTGAATTGACAATCCTTGCGTTTCCGTTTATGCGGGAGTTGTTACCAACTACAACCACACCATCAATCCTTGCTGTAAGGTCTATCTTAGAATCCCTCCCGACCCACACACCCTTGCCTGAAATCTCATCCCCGTGTATATTGACCTTTACCTTCCCTGTAAGGGCATCTATGTTTGCCCTCCTGTATTCATCAAGGCTCCCTACATCCTTCCAATAACCCTCTGCTATGTAGCCGTAAAGCGGTTCTCCTTTTTCCAGAAGCAGTGGAAAGAGGTCTTTACTAAAATCAAACTCTATGTGTTCAGGTATGTAATCTAAAACTCCCGGTTCAAGTATATATATGCCTGTATTGATTGTGTCGCTGAAGACCTCACCCCATGATGGTTTCTCAAGGAACCTTATCACCTTCCCGTCTTTATCTGTAATAACTACCCCGAAAGGGAGCGGGTTTTCTACCCGTGTCAGGACCATTGTTGCAGACGCCTTTTTTTGTCTATGAAATTCTATTGCCTTTGAAAGGTCAAAATCTGTAAGAACATCACCGCTTATAACAAGGAATGATTTATCAAGGAAGGCATTCGCATATTTCACACTGCCGGCAGTTCCAAGGTCTTCGGGGGGTGATGTGTATGCCATCTTCACACCAAATTTACTGCCGTCGCCAAAATGATTTTCTATCATTTCAGGGTGGAAATAAAGAAGGCTTATAATGTCAGTTGTCCCTGAACCTGTCAGCCTGTCAAGTATATGCTCCATCATTGGTCTGTTGACTATGCTGACCATGGGTTTGGGCATATTGTTCGTCAGGGGTCTGAGCCTTGTCCCGAACCCGCCTGCCATTATAACAGCCTTCATATAACCACCTCTTTTTAAATATTTTATTTAAGCCTGAAAAACGCACTTATCCGCTTAAGGAGCCGCTTTGAATGCACCTTTGCCGCCGCATCCTTTTCTTCCTCTGTCATAATCTTCTTTGTCTGTTCTAATTCCATGCTGCGTCTTGCAAGCGTATCAGCAAGTTTTTCTACAACCTGCGGTTCTTTCAACAGGATGTCCTTAAAACCATGATGGTCAAGAACAACTAATTCACAATCACCGCTTGCAATCGCTGTCGCCTTCCTCGGCTCACCTGTCAGAAGGCTCATCTCCCCAAAGAAGTCGCCTGCACCAAGTGTTGAGACCTTCTTCTCCCTGCTGTCTTCAAATATCATAATGTCAACCTTTCCGCTCTTTATGAAAAAGCAGCTGTCGCCCCTGTCACCCTGCCTGAAAAGGGTCTCGCCGCTGCCATATGTAAATATCCTTGCAGATTTAGACACCTCATGTATTGCACTGTCAGAAAGCGGCTTTAAGAAGTCTATTGCCTTTATATATTCCTTTATCTCCTCAGCAGAATAGACCTTCTTTTCGCTCACCAGTCTATGCACAGACCTTATCGGGAAAGGTATCTCAATATTATTCCGCCTGAAGGCATACCATATACTGCTGTTTATATCGGTCTTAACCTTAGGGATTATTCCGTAATCATTAACCCATGCCCTTAATCTGTAAGATATAAAATGGTCTGCATAGCCGAGTATCCATACCTCGGACTGAGGCTCTTTTAAAACAGATTTTGTTTCCTCTGTTATATTAAGAAGGACATCCATTACCTTATTTGGCGGTGCATCGTAACTTGCACCAATATCCACCTCTACAACATGCATCCTTGTTGGGTGCGTATAGTTCTCCACAATGCCTTCTGCAAGCATCCTGTTCGGCACATATATGCAGTCCCCTTCCCTTGTCTGAATCCGTGTTGTCCTCCATGTAACCGCCAGTATCGTGCCTTCCTTATCAGCAATCCTGACCCAGTCCCCCACGGCAACAAGCCTCTCTGCATTTATCCATATGCCTGTAAAGAGGTTCTTGATAGTCTCCTGAAGGGAGAGCACTATAATACCTGTAAGCACAGCAGATGTTGTGAGGAGGGGTGTTATATTTATGCCTGCGACCCTGTGCAGGAGATAGACAATGGCTATAAAATACAGCGCCATACTGATTATGCTTTTTAACAGCGGTGTGATTGTCAATGTGCGCAGGAATGTAAATGGTGCATCAACAATAAGCCACCTCACAAACAATACAACCGATATTGCAAGAAGGATTACAGAAATTGTGTCAGCAGTGGTTTTGATGGACGGCGGTATAAAATCCCTGCCAAGAAATACAAAAACTTCTACAGAACCTGTGATGATGAGGAGCAGAAAAATTGTTATAAAAGGCTTCCAGAGGCTTCTGTATGGATGTTTTTCGTGTTCGCTAATCATAGCATATTGTTGTTAAGGCTGAAATTTAACATGAAACGCTCATGCCGACCTATCGGCACAAAGGGGCATGAAAATCTTGTTGCTGCCTGTCCCCCTGGCAAACCGTTTGAGTGGGAGGCTTTTAGAGGCTACGGGTTTGCAGGCGGGACAGGCAGCAACAGCAAAAAGATATTTTCAGGTGACAAGTTTAGCAATATTTTTAAATAGATTCTACAATTATTTTTATGGTGACTCCCTGCAGAGTATATAAAGAAGGATAAATTTTGATAATGAAGAGAAAGATTAAATAGAAACAGGCTGGGAAATATCCCAGCCTGTCAAGTCATCAGCCAAATAGCACAACCGATGTAATTAATTCCTGTTGCCGCAAATATAACCTTTGCAAACGCCTTTAAAACCAGCATGACAGTTGGCGCAGGTCTCAGGATTTAACGGATGTCCCTTATCCTTTGAAGCAGCAGACTTGCCATCTTTAAGGGATACAACATCATAAATCGGTTTGCCGCCTTTATGGTCTGTTGTGAATGCAACGCCAATATCTTTAAATTCTAATATGCCTGTCTTTCCATCAGGATATTTATCACCGCGTTCCTTGTATATCTTCATCACAGCAGGGTTTATAAATGAATAATACTGACCTGGCTTTACTGCACAGTAGGTGTCAACTGTTGCCTGCAATATGTCATCCCCGCCCAATGGAAGCACATTAATACCGCATGGAGGGACAAGACCCTTTGCCGTACCCTTTTCCCATTTATCCCAATACATGCCTGCTGTTGGTTTGGACTTATCTTCTGTCTTTGCCGGCGCTTTTGCAGCCTCCTTCTTCTCTGCTGCAAATATGCCTGTAGAGATGCTGAAACTTACAATCACTGCGATTATTCCTAAAAATACCTTCTTCATGATATGCCCTCCTTATTATTAGATGACGGAACAAAAGAACTTCTGCCCTCATTCAGACCTTACTACTTTTATATTTTTGTCCATCACCCCCTTCCTTGTGAAAAGGTGAAACGAGACTACTTAAATTTATGACAACTGTCAATAAAATTATCTTGCTGCCAATTTATGCTCCTTTCGAAGTTTCCCTGCCTCTTCTCGTATCTCAGATAAATCCCTTTTCATCTCAGCCCAGCCGTACCAGTGCATGTAATCAGGGTTTGCATGGAATGCGCCCTGAAATACCCTCATCCTATGCTCAAGGAACATGAAATAGAGTTTCTGCTCTATCTCTGATTGAACCTCGTAATATCTCAATAAATCAACATTTGGCGGATAGTCCTTTGGCGTTGGCAAAAGTTTATCTTTATAAAGCCCCTGAACAATATCAATTGCCTCTGCCATAAGTTTGTCAGCCTCTTTTATGATGCCGTCAACCTTTTTCAACTCATCTTTTGCCCAACTTTCTCCATGACACTGGCTGCAGACCTTTATCATCTTATCCCTTTCTTTCTGCCAATCTTCTTTTGTCAGCCTTGCCATCTGATTTGGAACTACCATTTCCATTATCCTTCTCTTGCCTTCATCGCTATCCAGTTTAACTCCAAGACCTTGCATTATCTTCGCCCTGTATTTCATCCATTCTTCATCTTCCTCAGGAAGCCTTAATGCAAGGAACCCCCATGATGTCATAACCCCATGGTCGCCTTCCTGCATGTGGCATGTAACACAAACAGGCGCCCGCGGAGTACTAAATGATGCCTTGAGCGGCTCTTTATACCAGTCCTTTATCTTCTTTGTGAAATCCCACTTGTCCCCTTCAGTGGCATAAATTACGCCGTGCTTTGATGTTGAATACATCTCCCACTGCGGATGGTCAAAACCCATGTGGCATGTTGCGCATGCCTCTGGTTTTCTTGCCTCTTGAGCAGAAAACCTATGCCTTGTGTGGCATGAATCGCACTGTCCTTCGTCTCTGCCAATCTTGTGGCATCCACCGCAACCCTTTTCGCCAGCCATGATTTGCCATGGCTGCATATGGGTTGTCGGCTGAGATTCCAGTGCTGACCATGCAAATGCGTGCTTGCCTTTTGCAAATTCCTTAACCTTCTCATCGTGGCACTGCTTGCAATTCGTTGATGACACCTCTCTTCTCACCTCTTTATTTTCACATGCAGTTGCCATGTTTGTTATCCGTTCAGGAGTCCCTTTTACAGGGATATGGCACTCATTACATCCAATCCCTTTTTCAGAATGTTTTGATAATTTCCAATCCCTTATCGCCCCTTTTGTCAGACCCTTGTCAATATGACAGTCAAGGCATTTTTTAGCCTTCTGTGTAATATTTGGTCTTGGCACCTCTTCTTTTGATGCCCTTATGCCAGTGTATCCGACAATTGTAAGTGCAAGAAACAGGATAATGCTCAAAATCCCTATTGCATACTTCATTGGATTTAGATTTTTATTTTCCATTTTTGTTACCTCCGATGTATTTTTGGGCAGAGGGCATAGCGCAAAGCGATAAGAAAGTTTTTACTCCTATGCACCATGCTCCATGCGCTTTGCAATTTATACCCTTACTATCTCCCACAAAGTTAGTATCGTAAAAACAATAACTGCCGCTGCGCTGATTGTTATATTTACACGCCACATATCCGTCCCCCTTTTTGATAAAAATCTGTCAATATATGGATATGCAAAAAATAATATAATAAACAGCATAACAGCAAAGAGCCCTGCATCCCTTGGCACTATTGTTATCCATTTATACACTGCGCTGAAATACCACGGCGGCGAGACATTTGATGCAACCTCAAGCGGGTTTGCAGCAGTTCCCAAAGTCGGTGGAAAGAGCATAACTATATCAACTATAAAGATTAAGAGGCATATTGATATAAGTCCCACCTCCATTGCATGTTCAGGAAAGAATTTGTGCATCCCCTCCGTGGGGACAGATTTCAAATCTGTCCCCAATTTTGCAAAACCTAAAAGCCTCACAGCAAGTATATGACCTGTAATCAGGACTATTATTAAAAGAGGGAGCAGTTTTGTATGAAGGTCATAAAGCCTGATTAAAGTAAATTCTGAGACCTCTTCGCCGCCCCTTAAAAGCAGAAGGAGTGTCTTCCCGACAACAGGCAGTTCACCTGCCATGTTTGTAACAACTACCATGCCCCAGTAAGACACATTGTCATATACAAGCGAATAACCTGTAAAACCGAATGCAAGGGAAGTAAAAAATATGCCTGCACCCAGAAGCCATTTTACTTCACCATTATCCTTATATGCCCTTGTTATGAATACCCTTACCATGTGCAGGAGAAGGCTTAATATCATCAAATTCACAGCGAGTTTATGCATGCCCCTTATGAACCAGCCGAGATAGATACTGTATGTTATATCTCTCACACTTTCATAAGCCCTGTCAGGATACGGTATGTAATAAAATGTCATTAGTATCCCTGTTATAAGGAGTATTGCAAACAGCACAAGAGGTATTGCACCGAGCGTATACGGCCATGTATAAAGGTGGTCAGGCACATCCTCCTGGATGTAGTCAATGATTTTATCCTTTAATGACTTCTCTTTTACTTCTTCAATGGTTATTGCCATAAAACCTCCCATATTTGCATAGCGCAGAGCATAGCGCATAGAGCATAGCGCATAGAGTTTTGCCCCTTGCCCTATGCCCTATGCCCCTTGCCTATACTCTTATATAGACATTCTCTCCCTTTGCCAATATTTCAAACCTATCAAGCGGCCGTGGCGGAGGGCCTGCGATGTTTTTGCCGTTTTTGTCATATACACCCTGATGGCATGGGCATATGAACTGCTCTCTTGCAGCATCCCAACTAACAAGACAGCCTAAATCAGTGCATATCCTTGAAAATGCTGTAATCCTGTCTTTTGAACGAACAACCAGAATCTTATTCCCTGATATTTCAAGGGGTGTTGCTGCACCATCAGGGATGTCTGTAAAGTTTCCTATAAGTACTTCCCCAATCCTTTTCTCTTTTTTCTCAGGTGTCAGAAACTGCCCGAACCTTATAAAAAGTGTCCCCAGACCAAAAGAGAGACCAAGTGTCATAAATGCACTGCTTAAGAATTTACGCCTTGACAGGTTGTCGTGTATTACACCCATTTTTTATCACCTCCACCCCCCACTTTTGTGAGGATGAAAATAAAAACGCCTTGAGTTTCTTTAAACCCAAGGCGTCCTTGCCTGATTTATTAAAGATACAACAGTGTATCTAATTTTAGTTCATATTTTGTTCACGCTCAAAAATCGCACAGATACGAGGCGTCAAGGAGCGAGCAGCGGAGCATACTTTTTATGTATGTGAGCAGCGCAGCGACGAAGACAACGAAGTAGATGGGCGTTTTTCAGCGTGAAGCAATTACGAACTATATCCGCTCTCGCCGTGCTGTGTTACATCTAGCCCCATTACCTCATCTTCATCCGAAACCTTTAAACCGATTGTCCAGTCAATTACTTTCAGAAGCACAAAGGTAACAACAAATGCATATACCATTGTTGCCAATACAGCGATTACCTGTTTGCCTAATAACGTAGGATTTCCGAAAAAGAGTCCGTTAGCGCCTGCTGAGTTTATGGTAGTTGTAGCAAATAACCCTGTTGCAAGCGCTCCCCATGTGCCGCCGATGCCGTGAATACCAAATGCATCTAAAGAGTCATCATATCCAAGCATTGGCTTAATTAAACTCACTGCCATATAGCACATTATCCCTGCACCAAAGCCTATAACAATTGATGACATTGGTCCGACAAAACCTGATGCTGGTGTTATTGCAACAAGCCCTGCTACTGCACCTGATACAGCGCCAAGAACAGTGGGTTTCCCCCTCTGTATCCATTCTGCAAATATCCATGCAAGTGTGGCCGCAGCGGCAGCAGTATTTGTTACAACAAATGCACTTACTGCCAAGCCGCCTGATGCAACCGCGCTCCCTGCATTAAACCCGAACCAGCCGAACCAGAGAAGCGCTGCACCCAGAACAGTCATGGGCAGGCTGTGCGGAGGCATCATATCAGTCATATAGCCTTTTCTTTTTCCAATAATGAATACAGCGGCTAATGCAGATATACCAGATGATATATGGACAACTGTCCCGCCTGCAAAGTCCAGAGCGCCAAGGTTTCTTATCCATCCGCCTACTCCCCATACCCAGTGGCAGATAGGGTCATAAACCAGGGTTGCCCATAAAACCGTGAATACGAAAAATGCGCAGAACTTCATCCTCTCTGCAAATGCACCTGTTATAAGCGCCGGAGTTATAATTGCAAACATGAGTTGGAATGCCATGAATAACTGATGCGGTATGGTTGCTGCATAGTCTGCATTCGGCTCAAGCCCTACATTGTTAAGTCCAAGCCATTCAAGTCCTCCGATTATTCCGCCTTTATCAGGACCAAATGCAAGGCTGTAGCCGAATAAAACCCACTGGATGCTTATTATGGCTACTATGATGAAACTCTGCATGATAGTACCCAGTACATTTTTTTTCCTGACCATGCCGCCGTAGAATAAAGCAAGGCCAGGTGTCATAAGCATTACAAGTGCTGTTGAAACAAGAACCCATGCTGTGTCACCTGTGTCAACCTTTGGTGCAGGTGTTTCTTGTGCAGGCTCTGCTGGTTTAGCCTTTTCCTGAGATACAGAAGCAGAAGCATCAGGCATTGCTGCAGACTGTTCAGCAGCAGGTGGAGATGTGGTCTCTTCTGCCAAAACCACAACCGGCACAACAAAATATGCCAGAAGCGCTATTACTAATAGAATTTTTTTAAACATCTTTTTTACCTCCTGTTTGATTTTTTACTAAAATAAAAACGCCCTCTTCTTAAACTGCTTAAACGGTTTAATATTGAGGGCGCCTTTGCCTTAATTCATTAAGATACGACGATGTATCTGTTTCAGTTTTGAATTTTTACTTCTTACTTCTAACTTCTTACTTCTAATTTTTGACTATAAAACATACCCTGTCTCTCCATGCTGGGAGAGGTCTAGTCCTTCTATCTCTTCTTCTGTAGAAACCCTTAATCCTATTACAGCATCAATCAATTTTAAAATAATGTATGTTGCCAGAGCAGTAAACACAATTGTTACTGAAACTGCCACAGCCTGTTTGAGCAGTTGAGGGGGGTTTCCATAAAATAGTCCTGCTGCACCAACAGAGGCAAACAGTCCAACTGCCAGTGTACCCAATGTCCCGCCTACACCATGTATGCCGAATACATCCAAAGAATCATCATAACCGAGTCTTTGTTTGAGAACGCTTACTGCCCAGTAGCAGAGTGCACCTGCTGCCATACCAATTATCAATGCTGAACCAACACTGACAAAACCTGATGCAGGTGTTATAGTGCCGAGTCCTGCAACTGCTCCTGACATGGCGCCGAGTGTAGTCGGTTTCCCCCTGTGCAGCCATTCTATGAATACCCATGTGAGAGCAGCAGTTGCAGCAGCAGTATTTGTTGTTACAAATGCATTTGCTGCTATGCCGTTTGCTGCAAGGGCGCTCCCTGCATTAAATCCGAACCAGCCGAACCAGAGAAGCCCCATGCCTATCATAGTAAGTCCAAGGTTGTGGGGAGGCATATATTCCTTTGGATAGCCCCTTCTTTTGCCTATAACCACTGCTGCCACAAGTGATGATATGCCTGCACTTATGTGCACCACAAGACCTCCTGCAAAATCAAGCACGCCAAGTTTTTGCATCCATCCTCCGCCCCATACCCAGTGACAGAGCGGGGCATATACAAAAGTCGCCCAGAGTATGCTGAATAAAACAACTGCAGAAAATTTTATCCTCTCAGCCACAGCGCCGGTTATAAGGGCTGCTGTTATTACAGCGAACATCCCCTGAAACATCATAAACACCAGATGGGGTATTGTGCCGTTTGGTTCTATGCCTACATTGTTCAGAACCAAATATTTTAAGTTGCCTATAATGCCGCCTGAGTCAGGACCAAATGCAAGGCTGTAGCCCCAGAGAACCCACAGCACGCTTATAAGACATAATATGAAGAAACTCTGCATAATAGTGCCAAGGACATTCTTTTTTCTAGCCATGCCTGCATAGAATATTGCAAGTCCTGGTGTCATAAGCATAACCAGTGCGGTTGATACAAGCATCCACGCTGTATCACCTGTATCTATTCCCTGCTTAATATCTGCAGGGACAAGCCCTGCTGCTTCTTCCCCTGCCAACGTATCTACCGGCAGCAATTGACATGCTATCAGCACCATCGCTGAAAAGATTAGTCTGGACATCGTTGTCCCTCCTTTACATCCAATTTGATATTTGAAATTTGAAATTATCAGAGTGCTTCCTTCCCCCGCTCCCCTGTCCTTATCCGCACACACTCTTCTATTGATGATACAAATATCTTGCCGTCCCCTATCTTGCCTGTCCTTGCAGCATTCTGAATTGCCTCAACAACCTTTACTGCCATATCATCATTTGTTACTATTTCAATCTTTACCTTTGGCAGGAAATCAACAGCATACTCAGCGCCCCTGTATAATTCAGTATGCCCCTTCTGCCTTCCGAAGCCTTTGACCTCTGTTACGGTCATGCCCTCAATATGGATGTCATTCAACGCCTTTTTGACCTCATCCAATTTGAACGGCTTAATGATTGCCTCTATCTTTTTCATATTGTTTTACCTCCTATTTGCCAAACAGATTAAAATCAATATCCACCTGAACTGTAAACCAGTCTTCAACAAACGCAAGTTTGTCATTCAATGTATCCACATACGCAAAGATAACGCTTACATTTGGCGCAAACTTCCATGAAAATCCATAACTTATTGCGCTGAAACCATTATCCCCGCCCATATAATCAATTGACAGCCAGAGTTTGTCTGAAATCTCTGTCATTGTCCTTTCCCATGCCAATAATAGTCCGTCATCTTCTTCTTTGCCATTCTCATCTACAAGAAGTTTTTCATTCCCTTTGTAATATCCCACAGAAAATCTTCCTAACGGGTCAAAGGTCTTTGCAATCTTTGCATAATATATGTTGTAGTCTGTACCCGGCTCTGCTGTTTGACCAGCCCTTGCCTCGCCGCTCCTTGTGCCAAACATATAGCCGCCTATTGCAAGAGCAGGAAAGTATTCGCCGAATGCGCCTTCAGGTATGCCCAATTTTGCATTAAAATACATTGGTGAATCGTCTAAATCGCTTCCTGTATAAAAACTGTAGCCAGTAATATGGTCAAAGCCTATTTCCATCTGCAGTTTTTCATACGGCAGGATGCCAAGTGTCAGCCCCATGTTTATTACAGGGTCTGGACGGCTTCCTACAGCACCTCCGACCTGTTCATCCTCGCCTTTTACAGAGAGATATGTATCAGCAGTAAGGTGAAATACACCATACGGCTGGATGTCTGTTGAAGGACTCCAGAGGTGTGTCGACGGTGTTGCCATCGCTGTCCCTGTAGTCCCAGCAGAGAAAATCATTACTGCTGCTATTATGCTTTTTACCAGTCTCTTTTTCATTTTGCCGTTCCTCCTTTTTTTGAGCAAAATAAAAAGCCCGCGGTTAGTTTATAGTTCTATCAACTAAACCGGGGGCTTCTTTGCCCTGTGTATTTTTAGGATACGGCGCTGTATCCTTAATAATCGTAATTCTTTAGTTATGCAACTCTAATGCCAAAACCAGAAATCCTTATTTTAAGCCGTGTTCATGACATCGTGGTTACTGTATATAGCAAAACCTGCATAAGTTTTATTCACAGACTGCCTATTTATCAATCAGATTCAGGAACCTGTTGAATATCACCTCTCCATGCTCATTCAGTCTTTTTATAAAGGCAGGCGCTTCCTTCAATATCTTTCCTGCATCAATATAATCCTTCACGGATTTTAATTCCTCATCATTAACATCTATCCATTCCTTTACCATATCCCCTGTCACCTCAAGATGAAACTGGAGGCTGTAAACATTCTTTCCTGCCTTTATTATCTGGTTCGGAAACAGATCGGATGATGCAAGGCATCTGCAGCCGTCTGGTATATCAAATGTATCGCCGTGCCATTGAAACACTGTAAACTCATCAGGCAGACCATTAAAGAGTTCATCCATTTTGCCATCATTCGTCAAACTTATCTTATACCAGCCAATCTCCTTTTTCTTGCCTTTGTATACATCAGAGCCTAAAGCCTTTACAATGAGCTGTGCCCCAAGACATATGCCGAGCATGGGGATATTTTTCCTTAAACCATCTTTTATCAGAAATATCTCATCAGATATAAACGGATAAATATCTGCCTCATAAACCCCCATCGGACCTCCCATTACAATAAGTGCAGAATATCCGTCAATGGTCTTAGGCACACTATCTTTTCTAAATGTCTTTACAAAATCAGGCTTAAGACCCCTTTTAACGAGGAGATCGTCAATTATGCCCAGCCCTTCGTGTTCAACATGCTGAATCACAAGCATAGATTTCATCTCAAAATACCTTTCTATTTATGTCGTTGTGTATAGCAAGATTTTTATCCAAAATTGATGGTTTTCCATCAATTTTTGTGAGCAACAAGACGCATGAATGCTTCATACCCTCTTCCTCTCAAACGCAGATATAATTGCAAGGGATACCTCTTTCATTGACTCTCTCCTGTCCATGCTGGTCTTCTGAATGAATTTGAATGCATCTTGTTCTGAAAGTTTTTCCTTTTCCATAAGGATACCCTTTGCCCTCTCTATTATCTTCCTTGCTAAAATCGCCTCTTTTAAATCTATATTTTCTCTGCGAAGCGCCTCAAACTCTTTAAACCTTGATATCGCAATCTCAATCGTAGGCAGGAGTTCTTCCTGCCTCACTGGCTTTACAAGGTAAGCCATAATACCTGCATCCATTGCCCGTTTTATTGTATCTGTATCTTTTATGCCTGTAAAGAGTATCACAGGCAAAGGATTTAAGTTCTTTATCATATTAACGGCATCTATACCGTCCATTCCCGGCATAGACACATCAATAAGCATTACATCAGCGGCTGTTGTTTGAGATAAGTTCACAGCATCCAGCCCGGATGTGCCTTGGCCAACAACACTGCACCCGATATCTTCCAGAAGTCCTTTTAATACAAACCTCTGGTCAGGGTTGTCATCTATAATGATTACTTTTCTATCAGACATAACCAGATACAACAGCAATTATAATGCCAGAATTTTTATAGTGATTTTATTGATAAATTTATAAGGAGTATATCCTTTCTGATTTTTTATTCAGCATGTATGCTTAAGATTTGGGCAGGATTACGCGGGGTAAACGTCTTATGTTTCTGACTGTTTTTGCCTTAACTGAAATTTATCTATCCTTTTTCAACATCGTATAATGATTCCATCTCCTGCAAATATATCTTTTCATCATGAGGATGGAGTTCTACCTTCCGTTTCTGGCTTCCTATAAGCCCCTGAGGTCTTACTACCATCATTATAATAAGCAGCGCTCCAAAGATGAGCATCCTGTAATTTGCAAAACCCCTCAATACCTCGGGCAGTATTATTATGGTAAGCGCGCCTATGATAACGCCAGGGATACTCCCCATCCCGCCGAGCACGACTATAGATAAGATAAGTATAGACTCCATAAATGTAAAACTTTCAGGCGATACAAATGCAAATTTGCCTGCAAAGAATACTCCGGTAATGCCTGCCCAGAACGCACCAAGGCTGAAGGCAAGACACTTCATCCGTGTTGTGTCAACACCCATAGCCTCTGCTGCTATCTCGTCCTCCCTTATAGCGATCCACGCCCTCCCTGTACGTGAATTGTTTAGTCTGTTGACTACTGCAATGGTTATCACGAGTATTATGAGAATAAGATAGTAGAAGTGTATCGGCTGGCTGAATATAAAACTACCTATCCTCGGTCGGGCAATCCCCAGTATCCCGTTCGGTCCCCCTGTAAGGCTGTCCCAGTTTTTAAGGATAATATGCACTATCTGGATAAAACCAAGCGTCACAATTGCAAGGTAGTCGCCCCTGAGTCTTAACGTAACTACACCCAGGATAAAACCAAACAGTGCAGCGAGCAATCCGCCTATCGGTATTGCCATCCAGAAAGAGATACTAAGCTTTGTCGAAAGAAGTGCATAAGTATATGCGCCAACTGCATAAAACGATATGTAGCCAAGGTCAAGGAGACCTGCAAGCCCTATCACTATATTTAAACCGAGTGCAAGCACAGCATACATCCCTGCAATGGTAAGCACATCAATATAGTAGTTATTCAGAAAATTAGGGAGTATGAGGGATATAAAGAGGAGAGCGGCATTTGCAAACCATGCATTCCGCTTTGTAACATGGACTTTCCTGAAAGGGAGTTCAAATTTTATCAGCCGTAATATGTTTAGCCGGGCAAGGAAGAAGAATACACCCCATCCTGCGCCTATGGCAATGGCTGTAAAAACCGCTCCTTTTATACCCATAAACGGAAGTATGAGTATGCCGAACCACAGTGGTATGAAAAGATATTTAAACAGGTTATTTTTTATCATATCCTAAACGCAGTTTTTTGAATATATTCATAACCTCCTGTTTGGTTTTATCCGCATCGTTCGTATTGTCTGCCACAAAGTTCGCAAACTTAATCTTTTCCTTAAGCGGCATCTGGCTTAAGATTCGCTCCATTGATTCATCTTCTGAAAGTCCATCCCGTTCCATGAGCCTCTTTATCTGGGTCTCCTCATCAACATATACAACTATCACCCTGTCCATTTCCTTATAATGCCCGCTTTCAATAAGGAGCGCTGCATTTACAACTATGATTGCATCAGGGTCTCTTGAAAATATATCCCTTATTGCCCTGTTCTCCTCTTCTATTATCCCCGGATGCGTAATCTGGTTAAGTCTCTTTAGGAGTTCCCTGTTTTTAAAAACTATATTCCCAAGTTTTTTTCTATTGATTGTCCTGTCAGGATTGAGTATGCCCATGCCAAATTCAGTGACTATATCATTGTATGCCGGCATACCCGGCACTGTTATCCTGCGGGAAATCTCGTCAGCATCTATAATATGTGCCCCAAGTTCCTTTAAATATTTCGCAACAAGGCTCTTTCCTGATGCTATCCCTCCTGTAAGTCCTATCAACAAGCGTCATCCCTCCTTTAACATCATAAAGTTCAGATGTCTCCCTGTCTTCTTATTATCCCGCCTGTATGAAAAGAATAAATCCTGTCTGCAGGATGTGCAGTGGGTGTCCATCCAGATATTATCTTCAGACAGCCCTATAGCAGCCAACTGGTTGTAATTTGCTTTTTTTAAGTCAAACATCCACCCCTTCCCAGCCTCAAAGATGAAATCATTATTATCAGGGAACTCCTGTTTGAATGGTACGATAACAGTTTCATCAACATTGCAGCAGCACCTCCCTATTGCAGGACCAAGCGCTGCGGCAAGGTGCTGCGGAAGTGTCCCCCATGTCTTCCCCATAACCATGACCGACTTCTGAAGCACCCTGTTCAATGTCCCTTTCCATCCTGCATGCACAACAGCAATTGCCTTATTAATCCTGTCATACAAGAGTACGGGAAGGCAGTCTGCGGTAAGGACGGCTATCGGTACGGCTGACAGGTTTGTAGTTATTGCGTCTGCCATAATATCCTTTGATTTTGATAACAAGTTTATACTGTCTATTATGAATATATCACTCCCGTGCATCTGGTTGACTGTTGCGAGATTCAACGTATCAAAACCGAATAGTTTTCCTATCTTTGCCTTATTATATTCTACATTCGCATAATCATCACCATCCCTTAAATTAAAGTTCAATGAAGAAAACACACCAGCGCTCACCCCACCCTTTCTTGTAAGAAAGGCATGGGTTATTTTCGCATTACTTCCAAGCAAATCAGATGCAATATAATCTAACCTGTCTATATTTTTAAGCAATACTATATTCCTCCAGCGCCTTTATAACACTACTTATATCCTCAGGCAACGGGCTTGCAAACTCAATATATGAGTTTGTTTCAGGATGCACAAAACCCAGAAGCGCTGCATGCAGCGCCTGTCTTTTTAACCTGCTGATTGCTGATCTGACCCCAGCGGATAAAGACACAGGTACTTTCTTATAGCCATAAACATTGTCACCCATAACAGGGTGGTGTATTGCTGCAAGATGCACCCTTATCTGGTGTGTCCTGCCTGTCTTAATCTTAACCTCGATGAGCGTGGAGTGGTTGAACCTCTTTAAAACCCTGTAATATGTTACAGCACTCCTCCCCTTCTTTGCCCTGATGGACATCTTTTTCCTGTCTGTAATATGCCTGCCTATAGGTTTATCTATAACACCTTCGTCATCCCTGATAACACCCCAGACAAGTGCAATATACTTCTTTACAACAGTATGCCCTTTGAACTGTCCTGCAAGTGACAGGTGTGCTTTATCATTCTTTGCTGCCGCAATTACACCTGATGTATCCTTATCAAGCCTGTGCACAATGCCTGGTCTCAATACGCCGCCTATCCCTGAGAGGTCTCTGCAATGGTAAAGGAGTGCACTCGCAAGGGTCCTGCCTGTATTGCCTGCCCCTGAATGCACGACCATACCTGCAGGCTTATTCACAACCACTATCCATCTGTCTTCATAAATTATGTCAAGAGGGATATTCTCAGGCGCTGCTTGTAAAGTCTCTGGTTCAGGGATTGTCACAAAAATTGTATCTGAATGGCGCAGTCTCTGTCCCGCTTTTGCAGGCAGGCTGTTCAAAAGGACTTTCCCGCTGTCTATGAGTTTTTTAATTCGGGAACGGCTTATTTCAGGTATTTTTTTTGAAAGATAAATATCAAGTCTGTCAGAGGTGTCCAAAAAGGTCGGCTTTAGTGTTAAGATTTTCTGCATCTCGTACTACCATATATCTGACTCAATATTCCCGCTTTTCTTTATGAGTATGTCAACTACTGCATTGTTATAAAAATTAGTCTTCTTTGCAAATTCAGGGTCAGTCCTGCTTGTATAAAGATCAAACCCTTCTTTTAACTCCTTTTCAAGGAGTTCAAATATATTATCGTTCTTTATCCCCTCTTTAACCTTATCCTTATTGTAAAGTAAAATATCATATATAATTGTCCGCGCAAGCCGCATTGCTGCTTCAGGTGTATTGATAAGTGCCATACTATCTCTCCTTCAGAATCTCCTTTACAAGTATCTCTGCGCCCTGCTCTGCATTCAGTTTTACGAGTTCTTCGACAAGGTCAACGTCTTTTCTCCTTAACGCACCTATTATATCCGCATGCTGTTTGACAGAACTGTTCATCCTGCCCGGCAGGGAGATGGATGCCATCCTGAATCTTTCAAACTGCTGGACAAGCGTGTGCAGGAGTTTTGTGAGTTTTTCATTGCCGCATGCTGACAAAAACACATTGTGGAACTGGTTGTCAATCCTGGAAAAGGTAGTAGGGTCGTTATTTTTTGCACACCTCGCCATCTGTTCATTCAATGACTCCATCTTCTGCACCTCTTTTTCAGACAGTTTACTGCATGCAACCATTGCTGCATAACCTTCCAGAAGACTCTTTATAGCATAAAAATCCCTTACATCCTTGTCAGTTATAGGGCTTACTATCGCACCCTTCCTTGGAGTTACTGTAATAAACCCTTCTGTCTCAAGTTGCCTGAACGCCTCCCTTATCGGTGTCCTGCTTATACCAAACCTTTCAGCAAGTTCAGGCTCAGGCACCCGTTCGCCTGGCTTTAATGTGCCTTGTATTACTGCCTCTTTGATTGAATCTACGATCCTCTCTCTTAATGTAGGGTGCTTCTCCACTATACCTTCTCCTGCCTTTTCACCATCTTAAATACTGCATACACATAATCCTGTCAAGCCTAAATTAGCAAGTGGTAAGTAGAGGTAACTCACAACTTACGACTTACGACTTTAGTTATTTCAAAAGAAAGAGAATGTTGTATAATCAAAACTATGTTCAATAAAATAAAGAAACTGCCCCTTCGCATAAGGCACACATTCTACTATGACCTGAAGGCTGCCATGCTTTTCGGCATATACGGCGGATGCATACTCCCATTTATACCTATCATCGGCAGAAAGATAGGCGCAACAGAATTTCAGATAGCGCTCCTTACTGCAGCGCCTTACATTGCCACTGCATTTGCTATATTCTGGACAGAGGATATACTCGGCAAGGGGCGGGTGTGGTATGTTGTCTGGCCAAATGTTATAGGGAGGGCTGTGCTCTTCAGCATGCTCTTTGTTTCAAACCCCTATTTATACACACTTGTCATATTTATCTTTATGGTAATAACTGCCATACCCTTCCCTTCCTATGCCTCTGTGATGAAAACCAACTACCCTGACAGGGAGAGGGGAAAACTCATGGGATATGTGAGGGTCGGAAGCGCATGTTTCTGGATACTCTCCTCACTTATCGCAGGATGGATACTGGAAGCCAGCACATTTAACTACAGGTATATATTTCCTGCTGCTACAGTCTTTGGAATCCTTTCTGCACTTGAGTTCGGCAAGATAAGGGTGAAACCTGAAAAGAGGGAAAAGACTGAAGGGTTATCACATTTGACTGCACCCCTTAAAAACAGACAATTCCGCAAATTTATTATAATTTACTCAGTATTTGAGTTTGGACTCCTTCTATGGCTTCCCCTTTATCCGCTCATACTGGTTGATAAAGTGCATATATCAAATATTACAACAGGCATTTTCGGTGCAATATATTCCGGTATGTGGCTTGCAGGATTTTTCTTCTGGGGCAGGTTTATTGACAGGCACACCCTCTCCAATTCTCTGAGACTCTTCTTTGCCATAACTGCCATTATACCATTTATATATCTTACAACTTATAATATCTGGTTTCTGGCTATTGCACAGGCAGTTGCAGGGATTACGTTTGCTGCCATTGAACTAATAGGTTATATTGTAATAACAAGGATGTCTGAACATAAGGAAACACCAAGATATATGGCTGTTTATGTAGTGTTCGGCGGTATCCGCGGTGCAACAGCACCATTTCTTGGGACTATGCTAATGAAAAACTTCAGCGCAGAGACAGCAATTGCAGTATCTCTCATGTTCATTGCGGCAGCATTCATATCAGCCCATTTTGCAAAGGAGGTCTAGATGACTCACGACTACTTTATGTCCCTTGCATTAAAAGAGGCAAAGAAGGCAGAAAAGAAAGGCGAGGTTCCAATCGGCTGTGTTATCGTGCATGGCGGCAGGATTATAGGCAAAGGGCATAATCTGAGGGAGACTAAAAATGACCCGACACTCCATGCCGAGATTATTGCGCTCAAAAAGGCGTCGAAGACGCTCGGCTCATGGCGGCTTAGCGGCACAACCGTATATGTAACTATTGAACCCTGCATAATGTGCATGGGGGCACTCATTCTGGCAAGGGTAAAAAGGATTGTATTCGGGTGTTATGATAAAAAAGGAGGTGCCTGCGGCTCTTTGTATGACATTTCACAGGATAAGCGGTTGAATCACAGGATAGAGGTTGTTTCAGGTGTAATGGATAAGGAGTGTATGAATATCATTCAGGGGTTCTTCAGTGGATTGAGGAGAAAGAGGAGATAGGGATTATTTTCGGGGTAAACCCTTATGAGCCATATCTCACCTGTCTACGTGCAACGTACAGGCAGGCAAAGGGGCATGAAGTATTTATGGCTGCCTGCCCCGCCAGTGGCACAGGCTTCCAGCCTGTGATGACAGGCAAGATGCCTGTCCCACCAGGTTTGCCAGCAGGGCAGGCAGCCATAAAAATATATTTTCGGGATAACACTTTGAAACTCAATAAGAATAAAATACTGCCTGCCGGCAAATTGCCTATTAAGATCTTAGAAAGGTTTTTAAAGCAGTATGCTGCCTTTGACGAAAGTGTTGTCGTTGGTCCGGGTATAGGTCTTGACGCTGCTGTAATAAAGCCGCAAGGCGGGTATCTGATTGCAAAAACAGACCCCATCACCTTTGTCTCCGAGGATATAGGATTATATGCGATAAATATAAATGCAAATGACATTGCTGCAATGGGCGGTGTGCCGAAATGGTTTCTTGCAACCATACTTTTACCTGAAGGCAGGGCAACGATAAATATGGCTGAAGGTATATTTGCACAACTCTCGGATGCATGCAAGAAACTGGATATTTCATTCTGCGGCGGTCATACAGAGATTACATCCGGCATTTTGAGACCTATTGTAATAGGCCAGATGCTCGGAGAGGCAGGGGGGAAAGGCATTATAACCGCAGCAGGCGCCAGGACCGGGGATAATATAATAATCACAAAAGGGATTGCCATTGAGGCAGTATCCATAATGGCAAGGGAGATGGAAAAGGAACTTGCGGTAAGATTCGGACAGAGGTTTGTCAGCCGCTGCAAGAACTTTATAAAATATCCTGGCATAGGGGTTTTAAAAGACAGCATGATTGCTGTAAGATACGGCAGAGTTAATGCCATGCATGACCCTACAGAGGGCGGCATTGCAGCAGGATTAAATGAACTTGCAATTGCCTCAAAGGCTGGTATTATAATTGATAGAGACAAGATACCTGTTTTCCCTGAATGTAAAAGGTTGTGCGACTATTTCGGGATAAATCCATTAGGCGCAATAGCATCCGGTTCGCTCTTGATTTCCGCACCTCCGGAGGATTCAAAAAGGATAATTACCAATCTTAAAAAGAACGGCATTAAGGCAGTAATAATCGGCAGGGTTGTTGACAAAAAATATGGTGTAAATATCAGAGAAAACAATAGACTTAAACCTATGAAGGTCTTTGAGCGAGATGAGATAACAAGGATTTTTTGATAAAAGGGTGCCAGAAATGAAAAGAAAATTGGTGTTTATCGTTTTTTTGATCACTTTATTTTTATTCACCAACCCAAAAATGATGAGTTCGTAAAAAGTCTGAAAACACATATATTTGTCATTCCCGTGAAAACTGGAATCCAGTCTTTTCAAGTAGTTACACCAATTCTGGATACCCACCTTCGTGGGTATGACGACTTTTTACGAGTGCATCAAAAATAGACATTGTTTTTTGGGGAAACTGGTAAGTTGCCTGCCAGACGAGGCGGAGGCCATTTTTGCGACGAGCCGTATGTTCACCGATACGGTGAGGAGCAAAAATGCGCCGGCAACGAAGTCGGGGCACCCAAGCGAAGCTTGGGTCGGGCAAATCGCCAGTTTGTAAAATAGCGAGGTTTTTAATCGCTATTTTACAGATCAACAATTCCATTGCAAAGGAGGGGATAGCCATGATAATTAAAAGCGCTGCATTTGAGGAAAATGGGTTTATACCAAAGAAATACACATGCGATGGCTCTGATGTGTCACCGCCTTTGGCATGGACAAAACCGCCTACAGGCACAAAAAGTACGCTCAAATCTTGCGCTTGCTATTTCCCTCTCCCTTGACGGGAGAGGGAAACATAAGATAACAATCTATAGGGAATATCAAGTTCTATTTACATGAAAAACAAAATCCAAAGGAGGCAATTTGATGAAAGGGAGAAAGGCTTCACTGAAGGTAACAAAAAAGGCAATAGATGCCTACAAGGACTCGTATCTTTCAAAAGATGACCAGCATGAAATGGCCATGTGCAAGCAGTGCCATGCAATATACCATAACAAGAGGTGGTCATTTGATGAGAAACTCTACATGAAAAAGAGGGACCACAAAAAGACCCTGCTTGTCCTCTGCCCTGCGTGCCAGAAGATAAGAGACAAGTATGCTGAAGGATTTGTCACATTAAAGGGGAATTATCTCAAGGAGCACAAACAGGATATACTTAATCTGATAAAAAACGAGGAAGAAAAGGCAATGGGCTACAACCCGCTTGAGAGGATTATCGAGATAAAGGACAGGGGGAGTGTTGTTAATATAACCACAACCCACGAAAAACTCGCACAGCGTCTGGGTAAAAAGGTGCATAAGGCATGTCAGGGAAGGCTTGAAATCAAGTGGACAGAAGACAGGGTAACAAGGGTTGTGTGGGAAAGATAGTTCACGATTCATGGTTCATAGTTCATAGTTTTATCTATCAGCCATGAACTATCAGTAAGTAACTATATTATGGAAGCCCGTTTATACAATAAACTTGAAAATAATCTTGTGAAATGTTTTCTCTGTTCCCATCACTGCAAGATTGCTGATGGGAAAAGGGGCATCTGCGGTGTCAGGGAAAACAGAGGCGGCATGCTCTATACCCTTATCTACGGCAAGGTGGTCGCCCAGCATATAGACCCAATAGAGAAAAAACCATTCTTTCATTTCCAGCCGGGCAGCCGTTCATATTCCATTGCAACAGTGGGGTGCAACTTCAGATGCCTGCACTGCCAGAACTTTGAGATATCACAGATGCCTAAAGACCAAAAACGGATTATCGGCGAAGATGTCTCTCCTGAAGAGATTCTGCATGAGGCGATTGGGACAGGGTGCCAGAGCATATCCTACACATATACAGAGCCGACAATATTTTTTGAATTTGCCTATGACTGCATGAAACTGGCAAAGGGAAAAGGGCTGAAAAACACCTTTGTAACAAACGGCTTTATGACAAAAGAGTGCCTTAATGAAATGAAAGGACTCCTTGACGGTGCAAATGTGGATGTAAAGGCGTTCACAGAAGATTTCTATAAGAGGGTATGCGGCGCAAGGCTTGCCCCTGTGCTTGAATCAATAGAATATATGCGTCAACTCGGAATATGGATTGAAATAACAACGCTTATAATACCAACACAGAATGATTCTGAAGACGAACTCAGGCAGATTGCAAAATGGATTTACAAAACGGATAAGTCAATACCATGGCATATAAGTGCATTTTATCCGACATATAAGATGATGAACATTCCGAGAACACCGCGTGAAACAATTGACAGGGCAAGGGAGATTGGACTGGAAGAAGGCTTAAGATATGTCTATACAGGAAATGTCCCAGGAGACCCCGGAGAATCCACATACTGCTACAACTGCAAAAAACTCATTATTGAAAGATACGGCTTCAACGTAAGAAAGAATCTGACAAAGGAGTCAAAATGCCCTTATTGCAGGACTGAGATAGATGGAGTCGGGGTGTGAAGGAGCATTGTTGAAAGATAGAAAAAATATCCTTGTATTTGGAATTGCAGGAAGGTTATAATTTTACAAGACACTTATGATTAAAAATTCGGAACTATTAAGAAAATTTGAAGATGATTTCATCCGTAATAGCGGCAGGCTGACTTATGACCATGCCATTAAGATTTATACGGCAATGTGGAACCAAGGGGTAAGATTCGGCGTATTGCCTTCAAAAGAACCATTGGAAGAGATAGAGGTTGATATAAGAGTTGCAAAAATCCTAAACACATGTTTGAAGAAATCCTCAAAAGGATAAGTATTTGCCTTGAAGAATCTCACATCCCTTACATGATTATAGGGGGACAGGCAGTTCTGCTTTATGGAGAGCCGCGACTCACAAGGGATATAGATATAACTCTTGGGGTCAATCCTGACAGACTTGATGAACTTCTTGTCATCCTAAAAAAAAATTCCCTAAAACCTATCCCAAAGGATATTGAATTATTTGTTAAGGAGAGTATGGTTTTACCTGCCATAGATGAACCGACAGGAATAAGGATAGACTTTATCTTTTCATTTACACCTTATGAGATGGAGGCAATTAAGAGGTCAAAAAAAGTGGTCATCATGGGGCAGGAGGTCTCATTTTCCTCACCTGAGGATCTGATAATACATAAAATCTTTGCCGGAAGGCCAAGGGACATGGAAGATGTGAGGTCTATACTCCTCAAAAATCCTGAGATAAACAGAAAGTATATCCGAGCATGGCTAAAAGAATTTGATTCATCTTCTGAAAAAAAAGACTTTTTAAAGACCTTTGAGGAAATATTGAAGATGATTCCATCCGTAATACCGGCAGGCTGACTTATGACCATGCCGCTTATTGTTACTGTCTAAATCAATGCAAATATCCCGATTAAAACCTGTCATATCAGATGATGAGATTAAAACTGCTGTCAAAAAACTTGCCGATGAAATAAGAAGAGACTACTTAGATAAACACCCTGTCCTTATCGGCATACTAAAGGGCTCTTTTATGTTTTTATCCGACCTCATAAAAGAACTTGATGCCCCTGTCAAGATAGACTTTATAAGGGCTGCAAGTTACGGTTCAGATGACTACAGTTCAGGGAAGGTTATGCTGACAAAGGATATAGATATGTCCATCAAAGGGATGGATGTGCTTGTTGTTGAAGATATAGTTGATACAGGGTACACGCTTCAATTTATAATTAACCGCATTAAGACACAGATGCCGTCATCAATAAAGGTCTGTTCTCTCATGGATAGACCTGAAAAGAGGACGGCTGCGGTTAAAGTTGATTATGCAGGCTTCAGGCTGAACAAAGATGTCGGCTTTGTCGTCGGGTATGGACTGGATTATAATGAGGATTACCGTTATCTTCATGGTATATATGAAATGGTGACATGAGGTAGTTATGCCCCTGCCATCCCTTATTGAAACACTCCTTAAGCCTGCCTCCCATCCTGACAATCCTTCTACAATTGAACTTAAACAAACCCATATTTCATATCTCATCTTTACACCCAAACTTGTCTACAAGATAAAAAAGTCTGTTGACTTTGGCTTTCTTGATTTTACAACACTTGAAAAGAGGAAATTCTTCTGTAATCAAGAAGTGATATTAAACAGGAGGCTCTGCCCTGATATGTATCTTGGTGTTGTTGAGATAAGGGAAAAGGATGGGGTTATAAAGCTTGTCCCTGTGGGTTTTAAACAGGGAATTGAAGGAGACGGCGATGTGATAGAATATGCAGTAAAGATGAAGAGGCTGCCTGCTGAAAATATGATGGACAGGATGTTAAAAAATGGTCTTGTTACCTCTGAAATTATTGAAAGGATAGCGGAGATTATTGCAGGATTTCATAAAGAGGCAAATACAAACCATTACATATCAGGCTTCGGAAAACTTCCTGTAATAAGAGAGAATACAGATGAGAATTTTTTCCAGACTTCTGCATTTATTGGAAAAACAATAAGCGCTGGAAGATATAACAGGATAAAGGATTATGTAAATGGATTTTTTGACAGATACAGCACTGCCTTTGAAAAAAGGATTGAAAAAGGATTTATAAAAGACTGCCACGGGGATATGCATTCTGAGGACATCTGCATAACAAACGGCATATATATCTTTGACTGCATTGAATTTAACGAGAGGTTCAGATATTCGGATACAGTTTCTGATATTGCATTCCTTGCAATGGATTTAGACTTTTTCAACAGTCATAATCTTTCAAAGAGGTTTATAGATGCCTATATAGAAGCCTCCGGAAACGATGACTGCACCGAACTCCTTGATTTCTACAAGTGCTACAGGGCTTATGTGAGGGGTAAGGTAGAGGGGTTTAAATCACAACAAAAAGAGGTCCCTGAAAAAGAAAGGGAACATGCAATTATACAGGCAAAAAGATATTTTTACCTTGCAGACCTTTACGCATCAGGAGGCTTCAGACCAATGCTCCTTGTTGTATGCGGACTTACAGGCACAGGTAAGACAACCCTTGCAAATGCAGCGGCAAAAGAAACAGGATTCAAGGTAATCTCATCTGATATTGTTAGAAAAGAACTCGCTGGCATCTCTGCAGCAGAACACAGGTATGAGGAATTTGAAAAAGGGATATACACAAGGGACTCTACTGTAAATACCTACAATGAGATGATGAAAATAGCAAAAGGCATTTTAAGAGAGGGCGTGTCAGTAATCATGGATGCCACATTCATGGCACATATATTCAGGGAAATGGCAGTAAAGGTGGCAAAGGATACAAATATAGACATCCGTTTCATAGAATGTTTCCTTGATGACAAAACTATTAAAAAAAGGCTTGATGAACGAATGAAAATAGAAGGCATACCATCTGACGGCAGATGGGAGATATATTTGAGACAGAAGGAACAGTACGAAAGAATAAGCGAAGAAAGATATTTTAAAATAGATACAGCCTATGATGTTAACAAAGTAAAAACAAAACTCCTTGAGGTGATATTTGGGTAACTTAGGCATTGCAAAGATTTAGACAAATGATTTAGGTCATTAGTGCCAAATCTTTTGCAATCATCAATTCTAAACTCTATGCCAAGATCATTAGCCATAGTCCTTGTAAGCGGCGGGATGGACAGCCTTGTTACCGCTGCTATTGCAAACCTTGAAAATGAACTTGCCTTCCTGCATCTGAATTACGGGCAGAGGACAGAGGAAAGGGAACTCAAGGCATTTAATAACATTGCTGATTTTTATAAGGTGAAAAATAGGCTGGTAGTGGATATCAGTTATCTTAAACAAATCGGCGGCTCTGCCCTGACTGATGAAAGGATAGAAGTCCCTCTCCGCCCTCCTGACTCCGAACTCCAAACTGGTATCCCAATAACCTATGTTCCTTTCAGAAACGCACATCTCTTGTCTATAGCAGTATCATGGGGAGAGGCTATGGGTGCAAAAAAGGTTTATATCGGTGCTGTTGAGGAGGACAGTTCAGGCTATCCTGACTGCAGGGAGGTCTTTTACAAGGCGTTTGAAAAGGCAATAGACGCAGGCACAAAGCCTGAAACAAAGGTTGAAATTGTTACGCCATTGATACACCTGAAAAAGAAGGATATTGTCAAAAAGGGCGTTGAACTCGGTGTCCCATTTCATATCACATGGTCATGCTATAAGAATAATGATGTTGCCTGCGGTGTATGCGATTCATGTGCCTTGAGGTTAAAAGGCTTCAGAGAGGCAGGGGTTAAAGACACAATAAGGTATAAAACAATAACCGTAAAATAGCGATTAAAAACCTCGCTATTTTACAAACCTGCGATTTGGCTGCCATACTTCGTTATTGGCCAATTTTTGTTCCTCACCGTATCGGTGAACATACGGCTCGTCTCAAAAATTGTCCGCTGCCTCGTCTGGCAGCCAACTTGCAGGTTTCCCCAAAAATCAATGTCTATTTTTGGGAATAAACTCCCATTGACTATACCGCATAAAGTGGCTATGCTTAGTTCATTCTTGCATATCAAATTTTCACAGGCACTTAATAAACTTATAAACTATTGCAATCCGAGACACCGCTTCTGGAGGTATTATTATGATAAAAAACAAGTCTATCGTGTTCATTATTGCAGCCTGTATTTTCCTTGTATCAGCAGGCGCTGCATTTGCTGCCATAGGGAGTATAGCGAAGCAGAGCGGGAGCGTGTTTTTTAAGGCAAAGGGGGAAAAGGACTGGACAACTGCTCTACAGGGTAAGGAATTGAACAAGGGTGACAGGGTTAAGACAGGTGATGACGGGAGGGTCGAACTCGCACTTGTTGACGGGACAAAACTTACACTGGGCAACACCACAGAACTTGAGGTTACAGAGTTTCTCTTAAGCAAGACAAAGAGGAATGCGACCATATTCCTGCTCCAGGGGAAACTCAGGAGCATAGTTGCAAGTTTTTCAGGCAAAACAAATATAACTGTAAAAACACCTACAGCGGTTGCCGGTATTAAGGGCACAGACTTTATAGCAATGAACCAAGGGAAGGCAAATGTCTTTTTCGGGCAGGAGGGCGATGTCTCTGTAAGCGGGACAAACAAAGACAGGGTAGCGCTCCTCCCTGATACAATGACCGAAAACACACGGGGACATAAGCCTATAGACCCTATTAAGGTTGACCCTGATACGCCTCTGGCAGATGCAAGACAGCAGTTAGTCCTTGTAACGGATGTGGAGGCACTTGTTGAATGGAAAGAGACAGGAAAATTGCCCATAATACTTGCAAGGTGGAACATCAATTACGGGCATTACCTCGCAGATGCAGGCAAATACAAAGAGGCTATGGAGGTTCTGCAGATTGCAATAGATTTAACAGAACTTCCTGATATAAACGCTGATGCATACCTTGAAAGGGGGACAATATTATCCCGATATTTAAACCAGCCCGAAGAGGCATTAAAAGAGTACAACGTGGTCATTGAAAAATTTCCGCAGATGCCTCAAAAGGAAAACGCAGTGTATTCAAGCGGTGTTATATATATGGACATAGGCAATAAGGCAAAGGCAAAGGAATTTCTTACTGAGTATAAAAAGTCCTATCCGCAGGGCAAACACGCAGCAACAGTTGATTTACTCCTTGAAAAATTGGAAAAGGAATAACCAACCATGAAGGTTAAGAAACCTGTTGAATGGTTCATAACGCACAAGTTCTTTATATACTTTATGTGGGGGGGTGCTGCCGCTGTTCTAAGCCTCCTCCTCTACTGGACAAGACCTGCCTTCATGGAAAAGGTTGACCTGTCTGCACTGGACGCAAAATTTAAATTCAGGACAAAGACTGCCATTAAACCCACGGATGAGGTAATTATCATAGCAATAGATGAAAAGAGCATAAATAAACTTGGCAGATGGCCGTGGTCAAGAACAACAATTGCAAAACTCGTTGAAAAACTTGCACCTGCAAAGGTTACAGCGCTTGATATAGTTTTTTCAGAGCCTGAAGGGAAAAAACAGGATGAAGCCCTTGCCAATGCTGTTGCAAAGGCAGGGAATGTTGTGCTCGGTTTCTTTTTCAGGGAAGACGCAACTCAGGAACCCTCTCCTGAAATACTGAATGACCTCAAACGTTCAAAGATAAGTCTGATAAAATTTCTTGACGATGCAGAATCAGTCCCTGTCCCTGAAATTGCAGGACTTGATGCAAATATACCTCAAATTGCAGAAAAATCTTACGGCTCAGCATCTTTCAATATATTTCCTGATAATGACGGCATTGTAAGAAATTCACAACTCCTGTTCTTGTATCAGGGCGAACTATACCCTTCTCTGGCAGCAGGCGCTGTAAGGAAATATTTTGAGACAGAGCCGATTCTGGAGATAGCGAACTATGGTGTCCACAGCCTCGCCATAGGGGACAGGAATATACCTGTTGATGAGACAGGGGGCATGGCTATAAACTATTATGGAAGAGGCGGAACATTCAAAACCTATCCAGTGGTTGATATTCTGTCAGGCAAGGTGGGAGCAGAAGAGATTAAAGGCAAGGTTGTATTTGTGG
>Ga0209212_1001202_pt1 | contig 43765 bp, 36 predicted proteins | sample RifGroC2_FD_183996 | JGI IMG/M metagenome (GOLD analysis project Ga0209212, IMG submission 183996) | Groundwater microbial communities from Rifle, Colorado, USA - Groundwater C2 (SPAdes) (version 2) | ecosystem: Environmental > Aquatic > Deep subsurface > Groundwater | place: Rifle, Colorado... | reverse complement strand
TGTCGATAGGCTCCAGAGTCTTGGTTTCCCGCCACCCTGCTATCCAAGTTACGGGGCTCCTGACTTTTACCCCGGCAGGACTGACTCCTGCTGAACATGCCAGCCTTCGCTGGACACACAACCGTGCTTGCGATTTTCCCGCACACGGCTTTCCGATGTTCTTCACCCTGAGGCATGCGCTTTCTTCCAACGTGCTGTTGTTGGCACCCTGAACAACCCATACCTCGTGTACAAGGTGTCGTTCTTGAACAAGATGAGACCGGTTCCCCTGTTTTTGATCTTGTGCCGTTTCCGGAGATGGGTCCGCAACCGCTCCTCGATATGGTATCGAAGACGCGCAAATACGCTGCTGCCGTTACGGTAGTGGAAATACCCCACCCATCCTCTCAGCGTTGCATTGACTTCGCCTATAATCTGGCTTAGTGGCTTCGCTGTCCGGTGGCGCCTTGTGAGCTCGGTCACTCGATCTTTGATAACTTGCAGGGATTTCTTCGACGGCTGAACATTGGGATAGTTATTCCCCGTTCTCCAGCTCTTCGCCATCCCAATGGTGAAGCCAAGAAAGTCGAACCTACCCTTAAATGCATTGACTGTTTTGGTCTTTGCATCATTCAGGGTGAGTCCCAGCCGGTCCAGCACGTATCTCAAGGTTGCCATCGCTTTGTCCCCTTTACCTCTTCGGCAGAGGATGACGATGTCGTCCGCATAGCGGACAAGGCGCGCACCCAATCGTTGCTGCAGGTTGCCACGATCCCAAACCCTGTCCAATATGTGCAGGTAGAGGTTGGCCAGCAATGGTGAGATGACGCCACCTTGCGGTGTGCCTTGGCTATTGCCCTTGCCGCCGCCGATATTCCGCTTCGTGCCGTCCTTGTCAACTTCCATGATGGGGGCTTTGAGCCACATCTGGATCAGGTGCAGTATCGCACCATCGGAGATACGTTCAGCGACCACCGCCATGAGCTTTGAGTGCGGAATGGTATCGAAGTATTTGGAAAGATCAGCATCGATGATTTCCGTGTAGCCGGTGTTCATGCTAAACGCAACATCATCGACTGCGTCATGGGCCGACTTCCTGGGCCTGAACCCATACGAGGTTTGGCAGAAGTCCGCTTCGAAGATTGGCTCGATGACCAGTTTTACCGCCATCTGGGCCACCCGATCCCGTATGGTCGGAATCCCCAGAGGACGCTGACTACCATCGCTCTTTGGAATCATGACTCGCTTCACGGGATCTGGTCGGTACACCTTGTTCTTGAGTGCTTCTTGCAACTCCGCAATAAACGCGGCTGCCCCTTCGTTCTCCTCGATGGTTTCGAAGGTTACGCCGTCGATTCCGGCGCTCCCCTTCTTAGACCGGACAAGATCGTAGGCATGACTGAGGATGTCGCCCCGATAGATTTTGTCATACAAGGCGTGGAAGCGGCAGGTTGGTTCCTGCTTGGCCTTACGGTAGAGCTTCCTCTGCAGCGTCCTGATTGTTTCCGGGGTTGTTAGCACGATGGCAATCCCCTCTCCTCCGCTCTTTGGTTGCGTGAACAAAGCAGGGTCCCTTCCCTTGGCTGGGTTATGCTGTCCCATGCCCTCAAGCGGTACTATGGACCCCTCCGACTCCCGATTTGGCCCGGCGCGACTTCGTCTCCTTATACGCGCCAGTTGATGCTCCTCAACATCACCAAACCGGGTCTCCAGCACTGGGCTGCTCAACTGCCGCGACATGCCGTCCCTGCTACCCCGGAAGATCATTTGGGCCGGTTCCGTTTTCAAAACCCAAATGCTGCGGCCTTCCCCATACGTCCACTGGGTCGGCATCTTCGGTGCTAACTTACGAGGCTACCTATGGGTTCACTTTCATTACGGCCTGTTGCTTTGCCAATTGGGAACTTACGACCCCTTGTTACCAAGACGCCGCTCCCTTGAGCTACCGGGATGAACGGATAACTTCCCGGGCAGGACTTTAACCTGCTAGACTGAGCAGCTGTTACTGCGAACGGACACATATCAGATTATAAGATTCTCAGAGGTCTGCGCCTTTTACAGGGACGATCGACATTCCGTCGTTGCACCACATTATTGGCCGTGGCGTCGAACAGCAGCTGGGGGAAGAAACTTATAATCTGATACGTGTCCCCCTGCATTCCGTGTCCCCCTGCATTCCCCTGCATTCCCAAGCGGATTTTGATTTCAACGAAGTTGTTGTCGGAACACCGGAATTCCGGTCAATCAGTCGTTAGGAATAACAATGAACGATAATGCATTGAGAACCAAAGATGACCTCCAAAAGCAATTGGATGAACAGCTGAGTTTCCTCCGCACGTCAGCTGATTTATACGATAGCGGTTCGGAAATCGAAGCGAAGCGAATGGCAGCAACTTTAAGGATTCTGCTTCACGACACATCACACAGTACTTCACTCTTGTCGTCGCTTGAGCTAAAGGATATTGATTTCGTCGATAGTTCACACGAGGATATATCCAACTCAAGTATGACCTATTGTGGTTTGGTATCACAAACGTTGGGGCTCAGTCGTCCTCGGTACGTTGCGCTCCTTGATAAAGCACCCAGCATACTACGCAGTTTCAGTCAGTGGTGGGATTATATAATCTTGAAAGACATGGATGGGAACATGTTCTCGAGGAAGGACCTCGTCCTTACGATTGCGAACAAGGATGGTGGGGCTCACATAGATCCTAAAGTGCCTTTGTCCTATACAAGACTTCAAAGGGGTGAATCAACAGGTCATATGTGGTCTTATGATGGCCAGTGTTGGGAGCGGATGGAGGGCGCAGAACTCGCAACCATAAGACAAATAGCACATGAAGTTCTCAAGACGTTGGAACCGACTTATCAGAGGAAGCTTGCGCTACCACCAGGAACTATCACCTTTTCAGGTATCCAACTGGTTTATAGTGACGGAACAACCACCAGCGGTAACACTATTTCAGCCCGCAAGGTAGGAAGAAATAATCCATGTCCTTGTGGGAGCGGAAAGAAGTACAAGAAATGTCATGGCGCCTAACCAGGAGGCGGCACGCAGGCGCTGACGCGCTGGTGCGCCCCGACGACGTTGGCTAATAGGTGAAGACAATCATGGCAACCGATTTACCAGTAGTTACTCTTTTCGATTTCATCATCGGTGATTTTGAAGATACATGGGATGCGCTTGCTGCAAGACCAGGTAATTTGCACCGAGGAAATTTCCTGTTTGCACGACAGGCGATGACTTTGCTAGAGGTAGCGTGTCGGCTCTGTTATTCAGACGGAACCGGTCAGACTCTCAAGAGATTCGCAGCTGAATTGGCACGACGGGACAAAAGATACTTCACGATTCTTCCCAGTTCTTGCTGGACGCCAAGCAGTCCACCAGAATTTTGGCTCCCGAGTCAAAGTTCTAATCCTGAGTCAGAGTTGATCGCTGCCCTTTTTGACCTTATCCGTAATGGACAAGCCCATCAGTATCAACAGATCCGTGTGCGATTGGCGGACGGCAAAGATTTCCAGTTCGCTCTCACTGGAGCCGAGCACGGCTTATTCCTAGCTCAGACATTAGCAGCAGGCCGGCCGACGGATCATTTACGGGCTCATAAAATGACCAATGGAGACCTCTGGGTAACAGTTCTCACGGACGTTCTTTTCCTTGACATTCGCGAAGCTGTTCGTTCAGCAAATCTGCTAAACGGAAGCCTCACGTTGAGTTTTCTCTCGCGTCCGAGGAGTTCAGGTAGTCCACATTACCAATTTTCCACCACGAACTTAGAGGCAAGCCTACGAAGCGGAGGCCATTTCTGATGGCTCGCAACGGATGATCCTTGGGAACGAAAGTTTCAGGTGTCCCCCCCTGAGTATAGCCGTTGGAAGGGGTGATGTGCAACGCGCGCCGTTCACAATCCATGAATAACAGGATAATTTATGCCACCAAGAAAAGCACCACCTGGACCTTGCTCAATTTGCGGCGCTGAATTGAAGAAAGCATCCGCTGCGAAACACCTTGTCACCTGCCTTGCCGCCACGCCGGGAGCAACGGAGTATGTTATCGTCAAAGTTGTCGGCGCGGGGTTGGGCGATGTTGATTACTGGCTGGTCGCGGCAGTCCCCGCCGATGCGTTGCTGAAAGATTTGGACGGGTTTCTTCGCCAGACCTGGCTTGAATGTTGCGGGCACATGAGCGCTTTCCGCGAGAAGAGGATAGAAGTGCCTATGTCCAGGAAGATAGGGCAGCTCGCTGCTTTGGGTGCCAAGCTTGTCCATGAGTATGATTTCGGTTCCACCACTGAACTTGCAGTCACTTTCGCAGGAAAAGTTACCGCCGGAAAACTGTCGGGACGCTCCAAAATCAAACTGCTGGTTCGCAACAATATGCCTGAAATTGCGTGTGATGTCTGCGGTAAAACGGCAAAACAGATTTGTACCGATTGTATATATGACGACAACGGTCTTTTGTGCGACGAATGTGCTGAAAGCCATGCATGTGAACCAGAGTTCCTTTTGCCGGTGGTGAATTCGCCTCGCTGCGGGGTTTGCGCTTACGAGGGATGAGAAGGAAAAGGGACGGAAGGGGACGTGGTCACTTCGTCGAGTTGCTCCGACTTCCGAAGTCAAAGTCAACGCTGTACGAAAAACTCAACCAACTGACCAGCGTCCCCTTCGGGCCAATATTATTCGTGCAAAATGAATGGGTGAAAAAAGGAGTTCTAAAGCTTCAAGTGGCCGATGCCTTATACGGCTTTGTAAAAAAGCTACGTGAATAGATTACCCGAAAATTGATCAACAGATAGCGACGCCTAATAACGAGTTGGCGCAGGAAGAAGGAACAAGATGATCAGGCTCGATGATATTGATACTACCATTCGGCGGTTAACCGGCGAGCATCCAGAAGCGCGCCCGTTTCTTTGCGAGGGTTCTCCGATCAATTCTGAGGTTCTTCTCGTTGGCATCAATCCCGGAACAGACACACCATTTTGGCCCTATTGGCGGCTACCATACGGTTGCCACAAGGAGGAATGGATTCAGGACTATCTCAAGAGGCACTCACGTTTCAAGTCAACTCGGGCCAGAATAGAAAAGTTGTTTCAATCCATAGCACCAGTTAAATTCTCCTGAGTAATCCCCCGGCTATGCCGGGGGACCCATAAAGTTTGACAGTGCCTGCGAAATGTAGAAGCCTCCTTAGACGTGAACCGCTCAAAGATCACGAAAAAGGAGGCCTCTTGGACGACAGCCAGAGTTTATGCCACTCAAAGTGGGAATGCAAGTATCATGTAGTATGGGTGCCCAAAGGGCGCCGCAAGGCGCTATACGGGCGAATACGCCAGTACTTAGGCGAACTGTTCCATAGTCTTGCGAGGCAGAAGGAATGCAAGATATTGGAAGGCCACCTGTGTAACGACCATGTGCATGTACTGATATCGATACCACCGAAATACTCCGTAGCGCAGGTTATCGGTTTCATCAAAGGAAAGAGTGCCATCCACATTGCCCGAATGTACCTTGGGCAGAAAAAGAACTTCACTGGGATGCATTTCTGGGCACGCGGCTATTTTGTGACAACTGTAGGAGCCGACGAGGAGACTGTCCGCAACTACATAAAACTACAAGAAAGCGAAGATAAACGGCTCGATCAACTGACAATGTTTAACGAAGGGTGACCACCGTCAGGTGGTCGGATAATCTTTTGAATTAACCGCTTTGAGCGGTCCACGGTTTTGAAAGCCCCCGGCTCTGCCGGGGGATGTTTTACTGTTTAGAAACAAATGTATTCTGCCAGTATTCGCCTGATGAGAGTTCTTTGCGTGCCGAAGCGCGAGACACAAGAGTGTTCGACTATCTATTTGAGGTCCTGAGTCCCAGGGTCATGTTCATTCACGGCGCGAGCGGAATCGTTCATATGGAGCAGGTATTCAAAAAGGCTCTCCCGCCTGGTCAGTTCGAGACGGTGACTCACAACGGCCGCGAAATAGACGTGATCACCGGTCCCCATCTGTCTCGTGGTTGGTCGTACGAACATGTCGATGCCCTTGGACGACAAATAAGAGAACAGTGCGTAAACCAGAGGCGGACTCGACCAGCCGGGTCAGGCCTGAAAGAGTGAAAAATACGATAAGAGAAGTGCCAACCAGGAAGTAAGACCGGGCCGAACAACCTGCCCGGTCAACTCCCACGACGTTGAGCAGGGAACGCAAATATGAACGACCGTATCTCTTTCTCGGAATTTTGTGACAACGTTCCCTGCATCCTTGGCGAGGGGGCGGTCATCGAGCGCCTTCGACGCGACGGCGGCCTGGAACTCGACCCTTATCTTGTCAATTCGGCCTTTATTTATGAAAATGTGAAACGCGCGGCTCTGGAGACCATCTGTCGGCAGTACCTGGACATTGGGCGCGAGTTTGGCTTGCCATTCCTTCTGTCCACCCCGACCTGGCGGGCGAGCCGAGAGCGAATCGATGCGGCCGGTTATGCCGGAGTCGATGTCAACGGGGACAATGCCAGGTTTCTACGTGCCATCTTGAAAAGTTATGGAGGGTACGCGGAGAAAGTTGTCATCTGTGGTTTGATGAGCTGCCGCGGGGATGCCTACAGTCCTGGTGACGCGCTGGCTGTCGGTGAGGCGCTGAAGTTCCACTCCTGGCAGGCTGAGAAGTTGGCTGAAGCAGGGGTCGATTTCCTCCTCGCCGCTACTCTGCCGGCTTTTAGTGAAGCAACCGGCCTTGCTTTTGCTCTTGCCGCCACCGGCAAGCCCTACGTCCTTAGTTTCGTTGTGCGTCCTGAAGGGACCCTGCTGGATGGAACGCCACTGAAAGATGCAATAGCAGCCATCGACGCTACCGTGACTCCACGACCTTGGGCCTATATGATCAACTGCACCCATGCTTCCTTTGCCAGTTCGGCGCTGATGCATAAGACGAATTCTTCCGACCTGGTTCGGCAACGAGTCATCGGGTTGTTGGCCAATACCGCAGCGCTTAGCCCGGAAGATCTTAACGATAGCGCTACTTTGGTGGAGGAAGATTCGGAAACTTTCGGAAACTCTGTTGCAGCACTGCACCGGGAATTGGGCTTGAAAATTCTGGGAGGGTGTTGCGGGACCGACGACCGGCATATCAGGTCATTGGCCGCACAGCTTGTGAAGCCCGGGGGGGCAAGTCTTGAATTGTGAGCGGTAATGAGGGGAGAAGGGTAGAGAAATATTGCGCTTGAATTCAAAGGTGAAGGATATCCGGGTCACTGGGCTTCTATTCCCTTCCAAGGCGAGTTGCCAACAATCGGCACGACCGGCCCCTAAAACGGGTCAGGTCAATCTACCTCTCAGCTTCAAAACCTTTGGACCGCAAAGCCGCAAAGACCGCAAAAAAACCGGAAAATCGATTGCCACGAAAAAGCGCAAAAGACACAAAAGGGGGCGTAGGGGTCGCGGTAGCGGCGTAGGACGAAGACGAAAGATCAAGATTTTCCAGTGATTCAGTGCTTCATCGCTTCCGTCAGTTTCAGCCCGGCAAGCTCGTAAATAGTACGCGACAGATAGTAAAATATAGCTATCATAATCAGCATCGACGGCAGCGCGATCACAGGATAACTCAGCAGGTTCATGCGCCCTAGTTCCTCGTTGAAGGCGGGAGTGCCAGCCGGGCTATTAACAATCCAGGTGGCCAGAAAATAGTTCATGGCAGAGGAAAATAAAAATGAGCCTCCCAACATCCAGGTGGTGATTTTCAGACGCGCCTCGAAGGTTACCGCGTTCCCCCGCTGATGAAGGTTCTTGTGGATTAGCTCGACATTCATCAGCGCAGGGCTGAACAACAGTACACGCACCAGCGGCCTACTGGTGAAGGCGGAGATGACCACAACCAGGCCGATCAGGCCGGGAATCGCTGCCTCTTTTACGGCCAGCCAATATGTATCCAATTGCAGCAACCCGATGCCGCCGGTAAGCAGGATGCTGACAAGGCCCAGCACCGCAAGCACATTGACCTTGCGCTCACGCAATAGCGACCGTACGCCCCAGAAAAGCGGGAAAGTCAGCGCCAGTAGCAGTGCGTTGACCGTACCCAGATCCTCCGAACCGGAGAGTTTCATCAGTATGATCGAGGGAATGATCAGGGTTATCGACAGTTCGATCAAGGGGTTAGGCTTGGCTGCGTTATTCATGGACAATGCCTTTCTTTATTACCGCTGATTCAAGTTCGAAGTGCAACAGCTAGTGGTTGTTTAGCGTAGCATATTTCCGCCCCGAATAATATCTCATGCGGCGGTTGGAATCCGAAACTTTTCATGGTCTAACAGCCGACAAAAACAACATATCTTCTGGAGGGAATATGCCGTTCAAAATGCTCATTTCCGTTTTAACCATTTTCTTATTTTCTTCGATTGCGGCGGCGGAGATGTACCAGTGGGTGGATAAGAACGGCGTAGTGACATTCAAGGACACACCGCCTCCAAAATCTAAAAAAGTTAAAAAGTTGAAGACTTACAGTGACAACGACGTTGCTCCCGCGCCTGAGGCTAAAGCTGTGAGAATTTCCGCGACGGTGTCTAACCCGACAAAGCCAACGTCGAGTAGGTTCTCCGGCACCGTGGAGATATATGTTACTTCTTGGTGCCGGTACTGCAAAGAGGCCCAAAGCTACATGAGTAACAAGAACATTCCCTTCGTGGCCTACGACATAGAAAAAGACAGTGCCGCAAAGAGACGGCATCAGGAACTCGGAGGAAATGGCGTGCCGCTGATCGTCATTGGCTCCAACAAGATGTCCGGTTTCTCCGCGGAAGGCCTCGAACACTACCTCAACAACAGCAGATAGGACGAAAGAACGAGTTCACGGTCGAGTCTGAAGAAAAGCGGGGTCAGATGAAGACCTTGAATTGTGAAGCTCATGATCATGAAGCATCGATATCACAGGAGATCCGGCCGGCATGAAATTCCGCAAGAACTTCAAAGGGCGAGGCTACGGGTTCGACGGTCTCAAATCCCTGCTGGCCAAGGCGTCTCCGTTGCGGGCGGCGGACGAACTGGCCGGGATTGCCGCCTCCTCGGAAGAGGAGCGCGCCGTTGCCCAATGGCTGCTGGCTGATCTGCCGTTGGCAACGTTCCTCGCTGAACCGCTGATTCCGCCGGAGGAGGACGAAGTCAGCCGGCTGATTCTCGACTCCCACGATCGGACCGCGTTTGCCCCGATCTCGTCCCTCACGGTGGGCGAACTCCGGGAGTGGCTGCTGAGCGATTCCGTCACGGACGCGGATGTCTCCACTGTCTGCTGGGGGCTGACTCCGGAAATGGCAGCGGCAGTCTCCAAAATCATGCGCAATCAGGACCTGATCGCCGTGGCCAGACGCTGCTCGGTCATCACCGGGTTCCGCAACACCATCGGGCTGCCGGGCCGGCTCTCCACGCGGTTGCAACCCAACCATCCCACCGATGATCCCCGCGGCATTTTCGCCAGCGTCCTGGACGGGCTGCTGTACGGCAACGGCGACGCGGTCATCGGCATCAACCCGGCGACGGACAGCCCGAAAAACGTGGAACGCCTGCTGTATCTTCTCGACGACATCATCCAGCGCCATGAAATACCGACCCAGTCCTGCGTGTTGGCTCACGTCACTACCACCCTGGAACTGATGCGCCGCGGCGCACCGGTGGACCTGGTGTTTCAGTCAATCGCCGGGACGGAAGCGGCCAACAAGAGCTTCGGCATCAACCTGGCGCTTTTGGCCGAAGCCCGCGACGCGGCACTGGCCTCGGGGCGGGGAACTCACGGTGACAACGTGATGTATTTTGAAACCGGCCAGGGGAGCGCGCTGTCTGCCAACGCCCATCACGGCATCGACGCGCAGACCTGCGAGGCACGGGCCTACGCTGTTGCCCGCGCCTTCTCGCCTCTACTGGTCAATACCGTGGTCGGTTTCATCGGACCCGAGTACCTGTACGACGGGAAGCAGATCATCCGCGCCGGGCTGGAAGACCATTTCTGCGGGAAACTACTCGGCCTGCCCATGGGGTGCGACGTCTGCTACACCAACCACGCCGAGGCGGACCAAAACGACATGGACAACCTGTTGACACTGTTGGCCGTGGCAGGCTGCACCTACATCATGGGGGTCCCCGGGGCCGACGACGTGATGCTGGCCTACCAGAGCAGTTCGTTCCACGATGCGTTGTACCTGCGCCGCATACTGGGACTCCGCCCTGCTCCCGAATTCGAGGATTGGCTGAACCGCGTGGGGATATTCGACGGCAGCAACGCCTTGAGCCGGGGCGCTCAATCGCCGCAGTTGATCGGCGCCATGAAAGAGTTAGCGAAGGTGACGCCATGACCGATTCGTGGGTTGCCTTGCGCCGGTTTACCCAGGCGCGCATCGCACTGGGGCGGGCCGGGCACGCGCTTCCGACCAAGGCCCAGCTCGATTTCCAACTGGCCCATGCCCAGGCGCGCGATGCAGTGCACCTACCCTGGGCCATCGACGACTTTGCGGGGGAGATGCGGGATCTTGGCCTGGAGCCCCTGATCCTGAACACCCCTGTCGCCAGTCGCGAGCAGTATCTGCGCCGCCCCGACCTCGGCCGGCTTCTCACCGAAGAATCCCGGTGCCGGTTGACGGACCTCGCTGCCGGCGAGACGGACGTGGCGCTGATCCTGACCAACGGCCTCTCCTCGACCGCTGTCGAGCGGCATGGCATACCGCTTTTGCAGGCCGTAGCGGAAGGCTATCGGGCGCGCAATATCCGCATGGCCCCGATCTCCCTGGTCGTTAACGGCCGTGTCGCCTTGTCCGACGCCATCGGCGGCCTTCTTGCCGCGCGGGTGGCGGTGATCATCGTCGGCGAACGTCCCGGGCTCAGTGCCGCCGACAGCCTCGGCATTTACTTGACCTACGGGCCGCAGCCGGGAAATACCGACGCGGAGCGGAACTGCATCTCCAACATCCGCCCGCCGGAAGGCTTGGGTTACGAAGCAGCCGCCGCCAAACTGCTGTACCTGACCGGGGAGGCCATGAAGCGCGGCCTGTCCGGAGTGGCGCTCAAGGATGAAATGGACGAGCTGTTGACAGCGAACCAGGCGTAAGGAGAATCCTTTAAAAAGCCGGGGGCGTCCCCCCGGCTCCGAAAGGAGCACACATGGCAGCATGTGCATCCTGGTTGAAAGTCTTCCACCCGGGCTTCGGCACGCCTCAGGCAAGCGCCTCCGCTACGACTTCGGCGATATCCCTGACCCGGACCCCTTCCCCTCCCACATCCTTCAAGCCATCCTCCATCATGGTCATGCAGTAGGGACAACTGACGCAGACGGTGTCGGGCTGCCGCTCCACGGCTTCTTTGACCCGTTCCAGGTTGATCCTCGTTCCGGTCTGCTCCTCCATCCACATCCTGCCGCCCCCGGCGCCGCAACAGAAGCCGTTTTCCTTGGCGCGCCCGAACTCGTCGGGCCTCGCGCCGGTGGCCGCCTGGAGCACCTGGCGCGGCGCCTCATAGGTGTCGTTATGGCGGCCGAGATAACAGGAATCGTGGAAGATGGTTTTCCCGACTGACGCCTTTTTCGGAAGCCGTAGCTTTCGGTCGGCAATGAGCTGTTCGATCAGCTCGCTGTGGTGCAGCACCTCCACCTCGAGCCCGTACTGCCGGTAGTCGTTTTTCAGGGTGTTGAAGCAGTGCGGGCACTGGGTCACCACCTTGGCTACCCCCTTCTCCTTGAAACGCGCCACGTTCTCCCTGGCCATCTTGTCAAAGAGGTACTCATTGCCGAGCCGGCGGACGCTGTCGCCGCAGCACTGCTCGTCTTTCCCCAGGATCCCCCAGGAGACGCCGGCGGCGTCGAGGATGGTCGCCAGGGCAACGGTGACCTGCTTGGTCCGGCTGTCGAAGGCGCCGGCGCAGCCGACAAACAGAAGATATTCGGTCTGCCCGGGCGTAAAGGGTCGCTCGCCCAGGGTGGCGAGCCACTTGGCGCGCTCCGACGGCGCGATGCCCCAGGGATTGCTCCTCTGCTCCATATTTTCGAACAGGTTGAGAAGTTCCTCGGGGAATTTCGCCTTTTCCTGCACCAGGTGGCGGCGCATCTTGGTGATTTTCGGCATGTGCTCGATCAGCACCGGGCAGATGGAGAGGCAGGCCCCGCAGGTGGTGCAGGACCAGAGTGCCTCCTCGCTCACCGTCCCCTCCCCTGCCTCGCCGATCAGGGGGACCTGCCCCGCACATCCCTCTTTCAGCGAAGCCCCGTTCGCCAGGACATTCAATTTGACGTCGTGGATGACGCGGCGGGGGTTGAGCGGCTTTCCCGTGTTGAAGGCGGGGCAGACGTCCTGGCAACGTCCGCATTCGGTGCATGAGAAGCCGTCCAGGAGATCCTTCCAGGTGAACTGGTCCACCCCGCTCACGCCGAAGCGCGCCCCTTTCTTGAACTCCTCCCGCGGCTGCACGGTGCCGTTCTCCAGGTTGCGCAGGAAGCAGTTCGGGATGGCGGTCAGTATATGCATGTGTTTGCTGCGCGGCAGAAGGTTCATGAACAGCAAGAGCACCACGGCGTGGGTCCACCAGGAGGCCGCGGCCACCCCGCCGAGCGCCGCAGGGGAAAGTCCTCCCAATCCCCCCGCGAAGAGGGCGGAGACGGGCTGCCACGCCTCTCCCTTGCCGAGGGCGATCTGGGCTCCGTTCAGGACGAAGAAGGCTATCATCAGCGTGGCGATGAGCGCCAGGATCAGCAGGGCCTCGCCGCTCTTGGCCGAGGTGTAGTCGTTCTCCAGGTACGCGGGGGCGAAAAAGAGCCGGCGCACCAAGGCGACCGCGACACTGGCCAGTGCGACCACGGAGACCAGGTCGAAGACCAACGCCAGGCCATGGTGCAGGGGGGTCGGCAAACGGTTGAGGCCGGCTCCGGGGATCAGCCCTTCCAGGAGAAACATGCCGTTGGCGATCAGCAGCAGCATGAACGCCCAGAAGAGGAAGAAGTGGTTGACCCCGTACGGCCGGGCCAGGACCCGTTTCTGCCCGAAGGCAAAGGAAAGCGTCCCGGCCAGCCGCACGCCCAGCTGGTCGAAGCGGTTTTCCGGACTTCCCACGGCAACCAGTTGCAGGCGCTGGTAACAGCTATAGCAGAAGGTCGCTACCGCTATGGCAAAGAGGGGTATGAACAGGGCATGGTCGATTAGCATGATTGGTACCTCTCAAACGGTGGACGTTCAGCTGGCTAGCCGGTCGGTTACGACGCCGGTGCGTTGCAGTTTCAGGCTGCGCACCTTGCGGATGAGCGCCGGGACGATCTGGAACAGGTCGCCGACGATGCCGTAGGTGGCGACCTGGAAGATCGGCGCCTCGGGATCGCGGTTGATGGCGATGACGACGTCGGAGTCCTGCATCCCCACCAGGTGCTGGATGGCGCCGGAAATGCCGCAGGCGATGTATATTTTCGGGCGCACCGTCTTGCCGGTCTGGCCGACCTGGCGGCTGTGCGGCATCCACCCTGCGTCGACGGCGCTGCGCGAGGCGCCGACCACGCCGCCCAGCTCGTCGGCTAATTCCTGGAGCATGGCGAAGTTTTCCTTGTTCATCAGGCCGCGGCCACCGGAGACGATGAACTCGGCGCCGGCGATGTCGACGTCCTGCCCCCCCTTGTCGCTCAGCACCTCGAGCACCTTGACGGGGATGTCCTCCTCCCGCAGGGCGAACGATTCGCGGATCACCGTCCCTCTCGCCACGGCCAAGCGCTCGGGCATCGGCATGACGTGGGGGCGGACCGTGGACATCTGCGGCCGGAAGCGGTCGCACATGATGGTGGCCATGATGTTGCCGCCAAAGGCCGGGCGGGTCTGCATCAGGTTTCTCTTGTCGTCGATGCCGAGTCCCGTGCAGTCGGCGGTGAGACCGGTCCTGACGATGGTGGCCACGGCGCCTGCCAGGTCCCTCCCCTGCCCCGTCGCCCCCATCAGGACGATCTCGGGCTTGTGCTTCTCCACGAGGTGGCAGATGGCGTCCGTGTAAGGCTTGGTGCGATAGTGGGTGAACACCGGGTCGTCCAGGAGGATGGCTTTGTGGGCGCCGTAGGCGAACGCCTCCCCGCAAAGGTGCTCGACGTCGCTGCCGACGATCACCGCGGAGACCTCGACCCCGAGGGTCTTGGCCAGACTGGCGCCGGTCCCGACCAGCTCCCAGGAAACCTTGGCAGCCTCGCCGTCGTACTGCTCTACGAAGACCCACACGCCGCGGTAGCGCGCCAGCATGGCCCGGAGCTCTTTCTCGGCCGGGTCAATCTCCTCCTCGGCCGCGCCGTGCTCCTTTTCCCACCGCTTGAGCATCTCCAGCTCCTCGATGGTGTAGAACATCTCCAGGGCGCCGGCGGCGCACGCCTTGACGCACTTGACGCACCCGATGCACTTGGCGAGGGCGATTCCCGGCTCGCCGGCCTCATCCATGGCGATGGCGTCCACCGGGCAGGCGCTCACGCAGCGCTCGCCGCAGCCGATGCAGCGCCCTTCGATATACCGCACCTTTCCGCGCGGTTTTTTCATCTTTATCTGTTCAGACATAAAAATCCCCTCTGTCGCGCGTCGAATTTAAACGGCCAGCAGATCCTTGCTCATGAGCTTTTCGATGAGGAGCCCGGCGGTTCCCTCCGGGTCGTGCACGCCGTCGCCGATGATCTCTCCCTGGTCCCGCTGGGGGGAGAAAATCTTGCTCACCCAGGTGGGGGACCCCTTGAGGCCGACCGTCTCCGCATCGAGCTGCAGCACCCTGTTGTCCCATACCGTTATGGTCGCGTCCTCGGCCTCCAGGCGCATCGGCACGGACGGGTAGCGGGGACGGTTCAACTCGCGCACCACGGTGATCATCACCGGCAGCGGCGCCTCCACGATCTCGTGACGCCCTTCGAGCTTGCGCCGCACCCGGATCCTCTTTTTCAGGAAATCGATGTGCTCGATGCGGTCCACCAGGGTCAGCTGGGTGAAACCGAGGCGGGTGGCGATGCCGGGGCCGACCTGGGCGGTGTCCCCGTCGATGGTCTGCTTGCCGCAGAACACGATCCCCACCGCCTCCCTCTTGGCGAGCCGCTCGATGGCGGCAGAGAGGACCCTGCTGGTCGCCAGCGTATCGGCCCCGCCGAAGCAGCGGTCGGAGAGGAGGATCGCCTCGTCTATGCCGAGCGCGCAGGCTTTTCTCAGCGTCACCTCCGTGTTGGGCGGTCCCATGGAGAGGGCGACGGTGCGCATGCCGTAGGTGTCCTTCAGGCGCAGGCTCTCTTCGAGGGCATGGGTGTCGTAGGGATTGACGATGAAGGGGATCCCTTCCCGTATCAGCGTGTTGGTCACGGGATCGATCTTCACCTGTGTCGTGTCGGGTACCTGTTTGATGCAGGAGATGACGAGCATGGGCGTCTCCTTGACGTATGGTGCAACCGAAGTTGTTTGAAGGTGTCGAACCTCTAGACGGCGATCCTGAGTCCGTCGGGCTTGTAGACCTTCAGGAGCGCGGCTGCCATCTCCGCGGGGCTTGCGGCCACCGATATGCCGCATTCCCGGAGCACGGCCACCTTTTCCGCCGCCGTCCCCTTGCCGCCGGAAATGATCGCCCCGGCGTGCCCCATCCTCTTGCCGGGAGGGGCGGTGACCCCGGCGATGTACGCCGCCACCGGCTTGGTCATGTAATCGCGCACGAAATACGCCCCCTCCTCCTCGGAGCTGCCGCCGATCTCGCCGATCATGATCACCGCCTCGGTGTCCGGGTCCTCCTCGAACATCCTGAGGACGTCAAGATGGCTGGTGCCGTTGACCGGGTCGCCACCTATGCCTACGCAGGTGGACTGCCCCAGCCCCACGCAGGTCAGCTGCCAGACGGCCTCGTAGGTGAGGGTGCCGCTGCGGGAGACGACGCCGATCTTGCCGGGCTTGTGGATGTACCCCGGCATGATGCCGATCTTGCACTCACCCGGGGTTATCACGCCGGGGCAGTTGGGGCCGACCAGGCGGGTGGTCTTCCCCCGCATGAACTCCTTCACCTTCACCATGTCCAGCACAGGGATCCCCTCCGTGATGCAGCAGACCAGCCCGATCCCCGCATCGACGGCCTCTATGATGGCGTCGGCGGCAAACGGCGGCGGGACGTAGATGACCGAGGCGGTGGCGCCGGTCTTCTCCACGGCCTCCCGCACCGTGTCGAAGAGGGGAAAGCCGTCGATGGCGCCCCCACCCTTGCCGGGGGTGACCCCCCCGACCATCTGCGTGCCGTACTCGCGGGCACCCTGCGCATGGAAGAGCCCGGTGGCGCCGAGCCCCTGGGTGATGACCCTGGTGTTCCTGTCGATGAGAATGCTCATTTGTCCCCTCCTGTCAGCAGGCAGCCACGGCCTGGACTATTTTTTTCGCCGCGTCGGCCATCCCCTCGGCGGCCACGATGTTCAGCCCGCTCTCCGCCAGGAGCTGCTTTCCCTTGGCGACGTTGGTCCCCTCCAGCCGCACCACGAGCGGCACCTTGAGGGAGACCTGCCGGGCGGCCTCGATGACGCCGGTGGCGATCACGTCGCACTTCATGATGCCGCCGAAGATGTTGACCAGGATCCCCTTCACGTTCCTGTCGGAGAGGATGATCTTGAACGCCTCGGTGACCCGCTCGATGGTCGCCCCGCCGCCTACGTCGAGGAAGTTGGCCGGATCGCCGCCGGAATGCTTGATGATGTCCATGGTGGCCATGGCGAGACCGGCGCCGTTCACCAGGCAGCCGATGTTGCCGGTAAGCGACACGTAGGAGAGGTCGTGCTGGGAGGCTTCCACTTCGTTGGGATCCTCCTCGTCGTAGTCGCGCATGTCGCCGAGCCGGGGATGCCGGAAGACGGCGTTGTCATCGAAGCCGAACTTGGCGTCCAGGCAGAGGAGTTCACCCTGCGCCGTGACCACCAGGGGGTTTATCTCCAGAAGCGAGCAGTCGCAGCTCACGAAGGTGGAGTAGAGTCCCTGCAGGAGGCCCACCGCCTTGGCGGTCAGTTTGCCGCTCAGGCCGAGGCTCAGGGCCAGGTTGCGGCACTGGAACGAAGTCAGCCCCAGAAGCGGATCCACCGCCTCCTTGAAGATATTCTCCGGCGTCTCGGCGGCGACCTGCTCGATGTCCATCCCCCCCTCGGTCGAGGCCATCACCGTTACCCGGGAGGTGCCGCGGTCGACCAGGAGGCTCAGGTACAGCTCGCGCTCGATGTTGCAGCCGTTTTCCACCAGGACCCGGGTGACGACCTTCCCCTCGGGGCCGGTCTGGTGGGTCCTGAGCGTCATGCCGAGCATCTCCCGCGCCGTGTTGCGCACCTCGTCGGCGCTGCGGGCCAGCTTCACCCCGCCACCCTTGCCGCGCCCTCCGGCGTGGATCTGCGCCTTGACCACCCAAGGGCCGTCGCCGAGCCGCTTGGCCCATTCCCTGGCGCTCGCCCCGTTGTAGCAGACGTGACCGTCCGGGACCGGCACGCCGAACTCCCTCAGAATCGCCTTTGCCTGATACTCGTGAATGTTCACTTCGCTCCCCCCTTTTTTTCGTCGTCTCACTGCCCTGCTGCTTTAATCTTATTCCGGTACTTAAATACCAATTTATGGATTTTTTACCCCACTGCCGTTTTGTTGTCAAGAACTTTTTCGCTCGTTGAACAACCGGAACGGCCGTGGGGAGGGTGCCCCGTTCACCCATCCCCACCCCGGCCCTCCCCTTGAAGGGGAGGGGGAGATTGTGATAGCGGAAGATGGTCGCTGATCAGGTTTCCTGAAAGGCTCTGTTGCTGCGAGACGTGTTGGTAGTTTTATCGGTAACTATGCGAGCTTACGCGATCTCTCCCTCGCCCTCCGGGAGGGGGTCGGGGTGAGGGAGCCTATCCCGGGCAACACGGTCGCTTCGTGGATGCGCCCTCACCCCTGCCCCTCTCCCAAGGGGCGAGGGGAAATTCGTTAATGGACTTCGGAAACCGACGGACCTCCGGGGGGCGTCCCGGCCAATGCCGGTAACGCAGAGCCCCCGGGGTCCCGCGCCTGCCGCTAGTCGATGATCCCTTTCCCTCTGAACGCGGCGATTTCCGCGTCGCTGTACTGCAGGAGCTGGCTCAGGACCGCGTCGGTATCCTGTCCCAGCCTGGGAGAGCCGCGCCAGACCCTCTGGGGTGTCCCGCTCAGCTTCGGCACGAAGCCGAAGGCCTCCACCTCTTTGCCCAGGGTCTCGTCCGTGTACTTGATGAAGTTGCCACGGCTATGCCAGTGCGGATCGTTGTAGATCTCTTCGGTGGTCTTGGCGATGCCGCTCGGCACCTTGAACTGCTTCAGGTGCTGATGGGCCTCCTCGGCCGTGCGCGCCTCGATCCATGCCTTGGTCTTGGCCTCCAGTTCCTGCCCGATGGGCGACGATACCGCCTCCCGTGTCGCACCGGCCGCGTCGTAGTTGAAGTAGTCGAGGTCGAGGTCGAGCGCCTTGATGAAGCGGGAATAGACCGCATTGCCGAAGGCCCCGATGCTGAGGTAGCGACCGTCCTTGGCCCGGTAGATGCCGCCGGGCTGGAAGATCGGCACCTTGTTGCCGAAGCGCTTTTTCACGATCCCCATGTTGGCCCAGACCGTCCAGGCGTCGTCGAGCACCCGGGCCTGGGCCTCCACCTGGGCGATATCGACCACCTGCCCCATCCCCCCTTTCAGCACGTTGGCGTACGCGGCTGCAATGCCGAGGGCGGTGAACATGGCGGTCAGATAGTCGTTGTAAAACGCTGCTGCGAACGTCGGGGGGCTCGGTTCCGGAAAACCGTTCAGGAAGGTGTACCCCCCCTCCGCCTGGCCGATGTTGTCATAGGAGGGTTTGTTGCAGATGTCCGGCGTCCCCCCGAACTGGGGCCGGCCGAAGCCGCTGACATGGGCGATGATCAGCTTCGGGTTCACCTCGAACAGCATCTCCTCGGAAATCCCCAGCTTGTCGATCCAGACCATGTTCTCCAGCCAGACATCGCTGTTCTTGATGAGGGAGAGGAAGATCTCCTTCGATTCCGGGTATTTCATGTTGGTGTTGAGCGTGAAGCTGAGCCGGTTGCGGGCGTTCTGGACCCACCCCGCACTGATCTCCTTGTCCCCCTCGACTATGGGAGGGTACTGCCTGCGGAAGGGGTCGCCGATGTCGGGGAGTTCGATCTGGATGATTTCAGCACCCATCTCGCTCAACAATGCGGCGCCGAAGGGAGCTGCGACGACGGTCGCGCTCATCAGTATCCTCATCCCGGACAGAGGGCCGTATTTCGGGATGAAATGCGGTGCGGGGATCTTCTCTATGTTTTTCCATCTTCCCATGACTGTTCTCCTTTTGTTTTTCCGATTTGAGATCTTCGATTGGCGATGATCTTTCCTACAGGTCCCTCCCCCTTCAGGGGGGAGGGAGAATCGTTGCTACGTCGCCACGAGTCCGGGCGCTTTCTCGGGAACCACCGTTTCGTTCATCCTTTTCAGCAGAACCCTGCGCGCCACCACGGCCAGGCAGATGCCGACCACGCAGAGGGCGCTGGCGATGAGAAATGCCTGGGAATAGCTCCCGGTGGCGACCTTGATGCTCCCTGCCAGCCTCGGGCCGAAAAAGGCGCCGATACTGAAGGGAGCGAACATGACGCCGAAGTTCATCGGCAGGTGCTTCGACCCGAAGGCGTCGGCGGTGATCGAGGCGAGCTGCCCCATGAACCCGCCGAAGGACATGCCGACCACCAGGACCGGGACGAGCACCGCGAACGGCTTGGTGGCGAGCCAGAACATGGCGACGCCGAGGATGATGTAGATGACCACCATGGTCGACATGCGGCCGCAACGGTCCGAGATCATCCCCCAGCCGGCGCGTCCCGCGGAGTTGCAGACCGCCAGGATGCCGACCCAGAAACCGGCGGCGGCCGCCGAATAACCGCCGACGGACTGCAGGATCGGCGAGGCGTGGGCAACGATCATCAGGCCGGAGAGCGCACCCATGATGATGGTCGCGGAGAGGAGGTAGTAGAGCGGGTCGACCAGCATGCCGCGCCAGTCCCGGTCGGGGATGCTCATCGCCTTCTGCGACTGTGCGGACGGCACCCAGCCGGCGGGAGCGAACCCGTCGGGGGCGGTCTTCATCATGAGGCCGAGGACGCAGATGCCGACCAGGTAGAGGCAGCCCAGCATCTTGAAGGTGGGGAGGACGGTGTAGGTCTTGATCATGCCGACTGCGACCGGCGCCCAGAGCAGCGCGGCGCAGCCGACACCAGCGGCGAGCACGCCGGAGGCCATGCCGCGGCGGTCGGGGAAGAAGCGGACCAGGTTGGGGACGACGCCGGAGTAGATGGTCCCCATGGAAAGCCCGCCCATGACGCCGTAGGCGATGTAGAGCTGGGGCAGGGTCTGCACGTAGCCGACCCCGATCATGCCGAGGCCGTAGACCAGCCCGCCGGCGGCGATGATCCATCTCGGCGAGACGCGCTCCTGCAGTTTCCCGGCGACGATGATGGGAATGAAGCTGACGGAGTGGAAGATGGCGAAGGCGACCGAGACGTCGGCCATGCTCCACTTGAAATGGGTGGAAAGCGGGAGCACGAAGACGCTCCAGGCGTAGGTCTGGCCGATGATGCAGTTGATCAGCGTGCCCAGGACCAGGTAGATCCATCGTTTCGATTCCAGTCTCATGATTTGTTCTCCCTTTGAGTGAATTGGTTCACCGTTTGTTACTGTGATAGAGCTGCCGCGCCCCCGGGGGCGAGCTTCAGTGGTCTATGGTCCCGGTCGCGCCGTACCCCGTGTTCTGGCGGATGTAGAGTTCGTCGAACATCTTCTCCTCGCGCCTGGTCCCGAACAGGAAGGTGCCGAGGATCGCGGAGAGAAAGCCGACGGGCACGGAGAGGATGGCCGGGTTCTTCAGGGGGAACAGGGGCGCATCGAGCCCCACCAGCGATCTCCCGTCCTTGTTTGCGGCGTAGTCCAGCCGTGCCTTGTTAAGGGCCTTCAGCTCCCTCACCGCGAGCAGGGCGCCGTCCGCCTGCTTCTTCTCCAGCGCCAGAACGACCTTCCGCGCATCGGCGGCGATCTTTTTCGGATAGGTCATGTTGGGAGATACCATGACGACGCCGATGGCGAAGAGGCCGCCGACCGTCAGGCCGGTAACGATGCCGCCGGCATTGAACCGCTTCCAGAACAGCGCGAAGAGCAGCACCGGGAAGTTGCTGGAGGCGACCACGGCGAAGGCCAGCACCACGAGGTGGGCGATGTTCTGTTTCTCGCAGGCGATGCCGAGCGCAATCGCTACGGCGCCGATGACGAATGCCGAGACCCTCGCCACCTTCATCTGTTCCCGCTGGTTCGGCTTGCCGTCCTTGAGGACGTTCACGTAGAGATCGTGGGCCACCGCGGCGGAGGAGGCCAGGATGAGGCCGGAGACCACGGCGATGATGGTGGAGAAGGCAACCGCGCAGACAAAGGCGAGGAAGAGATCCCCGAGAATGGTCCCCGCCCCGCCCCCCAGGAACTGGGAGAGCATCGGCGCGGCCATGTTTCCGCCCCTGTCCACCGCCATCACCTGCTGCGGGGTTATGTACAGCGCGGCTCCGAAACCGATCATGGTCACCATGATCATGAAACTGCCGATGAGCACCATGGAGATCACCACGCTCTTGCGGGCCGACCTGGCATCGGGGACGGTGAAGAAGCGCATCATGATGTGGGGGAGACCGGCGGCCCCGAGGGCGAAGGCAAGCCCCAGCGACACCTGGTCGACCGGATCCTTGAGGAGAAGCCCGCTTTCCAGGAAGCGCTGGCCGTAGTCGTATCCCGGCTGGGGTGCCGCATGCTTCAGGAGCGACCGGACATGATCCTGCACCGGTGCGCTCGCCGCCACCGCATCGTAAAAGGCGACCAGGTTGAACCCGAACTTGACGAGGAGCAGCACCGTCATGGTCACCCCGCAGAGCATGAGCAGCACCGCCTTGACGATCTGCACCCAGGTGGTCCCCTTCATGCCGCCGAAGGTGACGTAGACGACCAGCAGCGCGCCGACACCGACGATGGCGCTGTTGTAGGGGATGCCGAGCAGCAGCTGCATCAGTTTCCCGGCCCCAACCATCTGGCCGATCAGGTAAAAGGTGGAGACGACGACCGCCGAGACCGCTGCGGCGCCCCGTACCAGTTTCGAGGGGGTCCGCAGGGAGAGGATGTCGCCGAGGGTATATTTGCCGGCGTTGCGGCACGGTTCGGCGACCACCAGCAGGATGGTGACGAATGAGAAGAACGGACCGACGGTGTACATGAAGCCGTCGGCGCCGAAGATGGAGGTGATGCCGGCGATCCCGAGGAAGGTGGCCGCGGAGAGGTAGTCCCCCGCGATGGCCCAGCCGTTCTGCATCCCGGAGATACCGCCTCCCGCCGTGTAGTAATCCGCCGTCGTCTTGGTGGACTTCGCGGCGCGATAGACGATCGCCCCGGTGAGCAGGATCATCGCCAGGAACATGCTCATGGTGATGGCCTTGTTGGTCTTGACCTCCTTGGCCGCGGGGGCCGGTTCCCGTGCCGGAGTTGCCGCCGGCAAGGCGGGTGCGGAGGCGGCGATCGCCGGGGCCGGCCGGCTTGCGACGGCAGGCACGGTGGCGGCGACCGCAGCGGCTGGGGAGACCTGCGTGGCGTTACCTGCGGTAGCGGCCCCGGCAGTGAGACAGAGGGAGGCGCCGATGCATAGCGTGGTAAGGAACCGTCTCATTTTTGCGCCTCCTTCTCTATCACGTCGATCACGTCGCGGGTCAGCGGGTCGAAAAAGTTGTTGGACCTGTAGGCGTAGTAGAGGGCGATGACCCAGATGACGGCGAACTCGAGGAGACAGAAAAAGTAGCCGAAATTGAGCCGCCCGAGGATCTTCATCTTCATTAGTTCCGGGTAGTACCCGGCGCAGATCGGGAGCAGGTAGAAAGCGACCGAACCGAAACACCAGAGGGTAACCAGAAACGTTTTCTTCTTGGTGTGCAGCTCTACGAACTTGGGGTTCTTCGCCAAGCCTGCCCAGTTGATATCCTTGCCGTCCATGTTCCGTCTCCTTTGAGGGAAAGCTCTCGCCAGTTGCCGTTCGCGTCCCGATCCTAGAAGAAATACATCGCCGCAACCCTGGCTATGTTTGCCGTACCGGAGTCGGAAGTCCCCGGGGTGTTGTTGCCGTACAGCGTCTTCAGGTGCTGATACTCGACCGCCACCCTGATTGCCGCGTTCAGGTCGTAGGCGACATTCCCGAAGATCTGGGAACTGTACTTCTGGAAGTTGGCGACGCCGGCATAACTTCCGTAGTCGTAGGCGCTGCGCTTGCCGTAGCCTGCGGTGAACCCGAGGTTCTGGGTCGGGTAGAAGATCGCCTGGCCGAACAGGCCGTACCCCTTGGCGGGGGATTTGTCTCCGGCGGGACCTATGAGGGTGTGGGCCGTCGCGTGGGCGAAGGCCATGTTGGCCGCCATGTAGGTCTGCCCTTCGAAGGACGCCGTCATGGCGCGGCTCTTGCCGTCCGAGGACTTCAGGACCGGCACGAAGGTATAGAATCCGTATCCCCACGAATCGACCATCTCGGCGTTCCCCGCCACATCCTGGTTCCCGTACAGGCCGAAGAATCCGGCGGTGAAGGAGTTCATGGGGAGGCCCCAGAAGCCGGGGGCGACGCCGAGCGCCTTGCTGACCAGCATGGCCTGCCCGGCCAGGTTCACCTTGCCGCCCCAGGTTTCGCCGGCGGCGCCGGTGGCCGTGTTGCTGTCCTGCGGGGGATTCTGGACCCCGGCGATCAGTTTCAGGGAGTTGTTTTCGCTCAGCGCCACCTTCTGCGTGACCCTGATCTGGGCGACCCTGGGGCTCCCGGGGTTGCCGGTGGTGGCTCCCTGGCCGAAGTCGAGAGTCGATGCGGCGGCGGGTCCGAAGCTGTCCCACGACTGGCCGAAGAGCACCTGGGTGTTTTTCCAGTCGATGGTCCCGTAGGCATGGCGCATGCGCAGGTTCGCCCCCTCGTTGCCGGAGCCCGCGCCGAAGAAGTCGGCCTCGATGAGGGCGCCGGTCTTGGCGCCGAGAAGGGCGGGACCGTCGACCTTGATCCAGAAGCGGGATTGGCGGGCCGTCATCAGGGTCTGGTCCTCTTGGCCGGCGGCGGAGGAGGACTTGGGAATACCGCCCGGCTGCAGCGTCCCCAGTGCGGCGATGCCGGGGCTGGGGACCGTCCCGCCGGTTGGCCCGAGGTTGACGGAGTTGTAGATGTAGTCGAGCTTTACGAAGCCGCCGAAGGAGAGCTTGAACTTGCTGGTGACGGGCGAGGCCATCTTGCCGTAGATGCCCGGGGCAACCTCGCAGGCCGGCTCGAAGTCGCAGTTATAGGTCGGGGGTGGGGTCTGGGGGACTTCCTGTGCCACTGCCGGCGCTGCCAGAAGCGCCGCTGCTGCAATCTGAAGCATTACCTTTTTCGTCATGACTTCCTCCTCTTTCATGTGTTCTGTCCGACAGCCCTTGGGACCTGTCTGCTGTTTGGCCTGATCGCCGTTTTTCGCCCTAAAAAATGTATTTCCCTGCTTCCCTTGCCGCGCCTGCCAGAAGCTGCTTGGCGCCCAGCAGACCCTCGCCCGGATAGGCGCCGACACGCACGATCCCCTTCTGCATGGCAAGGAGCCGGTTGCCCTCCTGGGTGTACGCGCAGAAGCGCAAGCCGGCCGCCTGGAACTGGGCGCCCCTCTCGAAAGCGGCGACCTTGACTACCGCGATCAACAGCTCCCTTTTCTTTTCGCTCGCCGAGGCGAACACCTTCCTCGCCCTGACGACCACGCTTTCCAGGGCGAAGATCGCGATGACCATGTCCGCCAGCGCCATCATCACTTCCTGGGATTCCTTGGACTGTTCGGCCTCCGCGAACATCGACAGGAAAAGCTTCTTCTGGTCGGCGATCAGCGCCAGCTCCCGGTCGAACGGTTCCCGGAAGTTCGCCGTTTCGGTCCCCTCCGCCAGCTCGGCCTGCGCCTCGGCGATCCCGCTCCGGAAATCGAGGATCCCCCCCTCGGCTTTGCGCAGGAGCATGGTGGGGATCAGGATCCGGTTGATCTCGTTGGTCCCCTCGAAGATGCGCTGGATGCGCGAGTCGCGGTAGTAGCGCTCCACCGCGTACTCCGCGATGTAGCCGTAGCCGCCGTGGATCTGCACCGCCTCGTCCACCACGAAGTCGAGCTGCTCGCTGCAGAACACCTTGGCGATGGCGCACTCAGCCGCGTACTCCTCGATCGCCTTCTGGTAGCGCTCGTAGTAGTCCGCCCCGCCGTGATCCAGGGTCGCCAGCCGCTGGTCCAAAAGCCCCGCCACCCGGTACACCACCGACTCGGAGGCGAAGATAGCCGCCGTCATGTCGGCGAGCTTCTCCTTGATGGCGCCGAATTCGCCGATCGCCTTGCCGAACTGCTTCCGTTCGCCGGCGTAGGAGGCCGACTCCCCGAAGGCACCCTTCGCCATCCCCAGCGTCTGGGTCGCCACCTTCAGGCGCCCCACGTTCAGCACGTTGAAGGCGATCTTGTGCCCCTTCCCCGCCTCGCCCAGGAGGTTCTCAACAGGCACCTTGACGTCCTGGAGCACGAGCTGCGTGGTCGAGGAGCCTTTGAGCCCCATCTTCTTTTCCTCGGCGCCGACGGAGAAACCCTCGAAATCCTTCTCCACCAGGAAGGCGCTGAACTGCTTGCCGTCGATCTTGGCGAAGACGGTGAAGAGATGGGCGAAGGAGGAGTTGGTGATGAACTGCTTGGTGCCGTTAAGTACGTAGTGGGAGCCGTCAGCGCTGAGGACCGCCGTGGTGCGCGAGCTCAGGGGGTCGCTGCCGCAGTCCGGCTCGGTCAGGGCGTAGGCGCCGATCCACTCGCCCGAGGCGAGTTTGCCGAGATAGCGCTCCTTCTGGTCCGCGCTCCCGTAGTAGACCAGGGGGAGGATGCCGATGCCGGTGTGGCCGCCGAAGGCCATGACGAAGGAAGCCACCGGGGCGACCTTCTCGATCATGAGCATGTTGGTGGTCTTCTCCAGTTCCAGGCCGCCGTACTCCTCGGGGACCTCGGTGAGGAAGAGTCCCAGGTCCGCGCACTGCTTCATCTTTTCCACGATGAACCCGAAATCCTTGTCCTCGATCCGGTCGATGTTCGGCCAGATCTCGTTCTTCATGAACTCTTCCGTCGTCTCGGCTATCTGCTTTTGTTCCGTCGTGAACTGTTCCGGAACGAAGATCGCGGTCCCGACCGCGTCGGCGAGGAGAAACTCTCCTCCTTTTGCCAGGTTACTGCCCATGATGTGTCTCCTTGTCATCAGACCCGTTTGTATTTTTCCGACTGGCAGCTCAAGGCTCAAAACACGACGTTCTAGCGTAAAAAACCTTGTACTTTGAGTCATTGCACCGCATCGAGGCCCTCTTTCGCACTACCCACAAATACCGTTCTACTACCTTCGAAAGGCCAAAAAAAATGGGCATTTCCGTCTTCACCCATCCCCACCCCGTCCCTCACTGCCATTAAGTTAAGGAACTTGAGCCCACTTCTCTCTCGACAAAGCGGTCCCCGCCCCCGGAGGGGGAGGGTAGGGGCGAATAATCATTCGCCCCTACTCCGGTTCTTCGCTGAAGCCGCTAGTCTTCCCCCCTCCCGACCTCCCCCCGCTGGGGGGAGGAGTAAGTGGTTACTAGTGGGTAAAGCTCTTAACTTAACGGCAGTGACCCCGGCCCTCCCCTTGAAGGGGAGGGGGAGATTCCGACAGCGGAAGATCATTCATTGGCGATGATCTTCCGCTATGCGGCGCCCTACTTCTCAGAGTAGTCGTAAAAGCCCCTGCCGGCCTTGCGCCCGACGTGGCCGGCCTTGACCATGTTCCTGAGCAGGGTCGGGGGTGCGAAACGGGCGTCCTTCGTGTAGCTGAAGAAGATGTCGCCCACGTAGTAGCCGATGTCGACCCCGGCGAAGTCCTGGAGCTCCAGGGGGCCCATCGGCATCCCGGCGCCGAGTTTCATGGCGGTATCGATATCCTCGGCGGATGCCACTCCGTCTTCCAGGAGGCGGATGGCGTCCATCATGTAGGGGACCAGGAGCCGGTTCAGCACGAAGCCGGGGGTGTCCTTGCAGGTGATGGGGCTCTTGCCGAACTTCCTCCCCATTTCGAGCGCCAGCTCGGTGGTCTCTTTCCTGGTCTGCAGGGCCGGGATCACCTCGACCAGCTTCATCATCGGTACCGGGTTGAAGAAGTGCATGCCGACGAAGTTTTCCGGGCACTTGACCAGCGAAGCCATCTCGGTGATGGAGAGCGACGAGGTGTTGCTGGCGATGATCACGTCGGCGCCGAGGACCGGTTCGAGCTGCTTGAAGAGTTCCTTCTTGACCGCTACGTCCTCGAATACTGCCTCGATGATGTACTGGGCGGCGGAGAGCGTGCTGATGTCGGTGGAATAGCTGATACGGCCGAGGACCTCGCCCTTTTGCTCCTCGGTCAGGGTCCCCTTCTTGACGAAGCGGTCGAGGCTCGTGGTGATGGTCTTCTGCGCCCGCTGCAGCATCGCCTCGCTCAGGTCGAACACCCTTACCTGGAAACCCGCCTGTGCTGCGACCTGGATGATCCCGGAACCCATGCTCCCCGCTCCGGCGACGCCTACTGTTTTGATATCTTCGAATTTCATGATCTTCTCCTTTTTTACCGACGGTGGTTGATTAATGACTGGCGAAAACCGGTCTGCGCTTCTCGATGAAGGCCTGCAGCCCCTCCTTCGCGTCGTGGGTCCTGTTGTTCTCGGCGACGTGCTTCCGCTCGATGGCCAGGGCCTGCTCCAGATGGTGGTCGATCCCCTCGTGGACGGCCGCCTTGATGCTCCCCAGCGCCTTCCCGGCCCCGGAGGCAAGCTTCTTGGCGAACGTGGCGACCTCCTCGGTGAAGTTCTCCGGCTCGATGACCCGGTCCACGAGGCCGATGGCGAGCGCTTCCTGCGCCCCCATGGTCTTTCCCCAGAGGAGGATGTCGAGGGCCTTGGAGATCCCGACCAGACGGGGCAGGCGCTGCGTCCCTCCCGCGCCCGGCATGATGCCGAGCCCGGCTTCCGGCAGGCCGATGAGGGCCTTTCCCCCCACCATCAGGCGGTAGTCGCAGGCAAGGGCGAGTTCGCAGCCGCCGCCGAGCGCGTGGCCGTTGATGGCCGCGATGACCACCTTCCGCATCCGGGTCAGGATGTTGTTCGCCCCCTGGAGGAGCTTCGAGAAGGTCTCGGCTTCGGCCTGGTCCTGCGCCGCCATTTCCTTGATGTCGGCCCCGGCGATGAAGGCCTTCTCCTGGCCGCTGGTGATGACGACCACGTTCACCCCTTCCATCTGCTCGGCCTCGCTGAACGCGTTGAAGAGTTCCCGGCCGAACTCGCCGTTCAGGGGGTTCGTCGGAGGCCTGTTGAGGGTGATGGTCAGCACACGGTCTTCGTTTTTCATGGTGATGAACTGGTATTCCATGATCAGCTCCTTTTGCTCGCGTTATGGGTTTGTTCTCAGTTGACCTTGATGACGACGGAGGCGGCGGTATCGCCGGCTGCGCAGCCCGAGAAGAGGAGGTACCCTCCCCCTTTCTGGGCCAGTTCCTCGATCCCCTCCATCATCAGGCGTGCCCCGGTGGGACCCTGGGGATGGCCGTAGATGAGGGATGAGCCGTAGTTGTTCATGCTGTGGGTGTCGAGACCGAGCACCTTCGCCATGGCGATGTCGTTGGCGGCAAAGGGGTTGTGCGTCTTGACCGCGCCGAGGTCCGAAGCCTTGATCCCAGCCTGGTCGAGGGCCATCTGGGCCGAGGGGGCCACGGCGGCCGCCATGTGAGCCTTCTTGGCCCGGGCGTAGCCGAAGGAGACCAGCTGGATCTCGAGCTCGGGATTGGCGCTCAACTCCCGCGCCGACTCGCGCGTGGTCACGCAGATCCCCGCATTGCCGTCCGCCGGGAAGGTCTGGGCGCCGAAGGTGTGCGCCCCCTCGGGGAGCACCGGCCTGAGCCCCGCCAGCCCCTCGCGGGTGGAGGCGGTGACCCCTTCGTCGGCCTCGACGGTGATGGTTTTCTTCCGGGACACCTGGACCTCGACCGGGAACATGTAGCGCTTCTGGAACTCGCGGTCGTTGGCGAGTGCATCCTGGTACTGCTCGTAGCGGCGAAGGGTCAGGGCGTCGCACTCCTCGCGGGTGATGCCGAACTCCTTGCTCACGTTTTCGGCGGTCCGGATCATCGCTTCTCCCGCCCAAGGGTCCTTGTTCACGTTGTCCAGGAACCAGTCCTCGGCGACCGGCTTGCCGCCGGGGCCTGCGGGGTTGGGCCAGACTGCGTGGGGACCGTTGGAGCAACGGTCGGCGAGGAGGCACCAGCTGTTCCGGAACATCCCCGTCTCAACCCCCATGCCTGCCTGGTAGAGGGTGAAGGCCGAGGTGGAGCACGCCTGGGTGATGAGCACGCCGGGAACGTTTTCGGCGCCGATCATGGCCGCGGCCCACGGACCGGTATAGAACCACTGCTGCTGGTAGACGGTGCTGCCGACGAGCACGTAGTCGAGCATGGCCGGGTCCCACCCTTTGGCTTCCATGAAGCGCTTGGTGGTGGCCGCCCCGAGGACTACTGCGTGCTCGTTGGCGAGGCTTCCCTGCCAGCGGACGAAAGGTGTGCTGTAATAGCCTCTGTACGGTATGAATGCTTTTGTTAACACGGGTTCTCCTCCTTGTTGTCGTCCTGCACCTCCCGCTTAGGGAGGGTGCGCGGGGTTTCGGCGTTGCGGTTCCGGTCGCCGGTTCGGCATGCAATCCGGTACCTCAATACCTATTTATGGATAAAAAATTTTAGCTCCTGCTCCTTCTGCCTCAGACGCCCTTCACCTGCGGCGTCACCTGCTGGATCGCCTCCCGCATGATCTCGGAAATGCTCTTCATGGTCTTTCGCTGCAACTGGCGGAGCCGTTCGCACTCCTCGTCGGTGATCCTGACGGAGACCACGTTGTAGCGAGGCTTCTCTTTCATCGTGCCCATCATCATCCCTCCCGCCCGGCTGTTCCAGCCGCCCCACCTCAGGCGAGCTCCCCTTCACTTCACACCAGCTTCGCCGTCAGAACCGGCACGAACTGCAGCACATCGGCGACCACCAGCACGTCGGCGACCTCACCGATCGGCGCGTCCTTGTCCTTGTTGATGGCGATGACGAAGTCCGACTTCTTCATCCCGGCCAGGTGCTGGATGGCGCCGCTGATGCCGCAGGCGACGTAGAGCTTGGGGGAGACGGACTGGCCGGTGGTCCCGACCTGGTGGCTGTGCTCCACCCAGCCGGCATCCACCACCGGGCGGCTCGCCCCGAGTTCCCCGCCGAGCGCCTTCGCCAGGGCGGCTATCACCGGCACGTTCTCTTTCTTCCCGACCCCGCGGCCGGCGCTGACGATGACGTCGGCCTTGGTCAGGTCCACGCCCTTCTCTTCCGCCGGCTCGTAGCCGACGAACTCCAGGGGGGAAGCTTCCCCGGCCAGATCGATCTGCTCTATCTGCGGGGTCCCCGCCGCTTCCCCGGCAGGGGTAAAGGCCCCGGCCTGCAGGGTGAGGACGGCCCGCCCGGTCCGGGGAACCACGCTGCGGCGCAGCTTGGCGTTGCAGATCCCGACCTCGAAGCCGCCGTCGGCGATGCCGACGATCTCGGAGATCTGGCCGATCCTCAACGCTGCCGCCACCCGCGGGGCCAGGTCCCAGCCATAGGACGAGTGGAGAAAGACGATGTAGTCGGCCCTCTCGCGCTGCGCCGCTTCCAGCACGATTCTTTTGTGCAGGTCCGGGTTGTACTCGCCGTACCTGGCGGCGCCGGCCAGGTAGAGCTTGCCGGTCACCCGGGGAGCCGCGGACGGGTCTCCGATCAGCACCATCGCTGTCTCGGCTCCCAGCCTGTCGGCGAAGGCCACCAGTTCGTAGCTCGCGGGAAGAAGTGCCCTTTCCCGGTATTCACATACAAGCAGTGCTTTCATGTCTCTCCTCCTATCTCATGACCGCTGTTTTTTCTTTCAGGATGCCGATGAGTCTGTCGGCCATGGCGCCCAGGTCCCCTTCCAGGACCGTGCCGCAACCCTTCTTCGGGGGGGGGTAGGCGCCGGCGGTGCCGGTCAGTTCCTGCTCCGTTAGCAGCTCCGCGACGGGAATCGCGAGCACCTCCTTCTTTTTCGCCTTCATGATGTTGGGCAGGGTCGGGTAGCGCGGCGTATTGAGCCCGAGCTGGCAGGTGAGCAGCGCCGGGGTCTTCAGCTTCACGACCCCCTTCAACCCTCCTTCGAGTTCCCGCTTGGCGATCACGGTGCCGTTATCGTAGGCAAGGCCCACCAGGGTGGTGGCGCAGGGAAGCCCGAGCTGCTCGGCCACCGTCACCCCGACCTGAGCCGAACCGCGGTCCTGCGACTGCATCCCGGTGAGAAGGAGATCGAAATCCTTGTCCCTGGCATAGGCGGCGATGATGGAGGCGATCTGCCACGGGTCCTTGGATGCCGCGGCGGCGTCCTGCACGTGGACCGCCCGGTCGCACCCCATGGCGAGCGCCTTCTTGATCGGCTCCACGACCCGATCCGGCCCGATGGAAAGGACGGTGACCTCCGGGGCGTCGCCCAACTGCTCCTTAAGCTGGACGGCCTGCTCCACCGCATACTCGTCGTACTCGTTCATGCGCCAGGCGAGATCGCTCTCGTCGTACCAGTTCCCGCCTGCGTTCACCTTGAAGCGGGATTCCATGTCGGGGACCTGCTTGATGCAAACCAGAATCTTCATGTCAGCCTCCATCGTACCGATTTCTTTCGTTGTTATAGCTGAGCCGGTGCGGCTTTCTCCAGCCGCTCAGCCACGATCTCCGCCAGGTCCCGCACCACCAGCTCCCCTTCGCAGCCGCCGGTCTTGATGCCGTCCTCGAACATGGTGAGGCAGAAGGGGCAGTTGGAGACGAGAAGCGGCGCACCGGTCTCCCTGGCCATCTGTACCCGCGCCACGTTGATGCGGGAGCCGATTTTCTCCTCGGCGAGGATCCGGCCGCCGCCGGCGCTGCAGCAGAAGCTCTCGTACCCGGAGCGCTCCATCTCCGTGAGATGCCCTCCCGCGGCGGCCAGCACCTCCCGCGGCTCGTCGACGATGTCCATGTAGCGCCCGAGGTAGCAGGAGTCGTGATAGGTGAAGTCGAACTGCTGCGGCCTGAGGGCGAGGCGGTCGTTCCTGATCAGGGCGCCGATGTAGGTGGTGTAGTGCTCCACCGGGACCTCCAGCCCCAGGTCGCGGTAGTCGCGCCCGAGCGTGTTGAAGCAGTGGGGGCAGGTGGTGACGATTCTCTTCACGCCGTACCCCTTGATGACCTCGATGTTCTCCCGGGCCACCGTCTGGTACAGGTACTCGTTGCCGAGCTTTCGCGCCGGCTCGCCGCAGCACTTCTCCTCTTTGCCGAGGATCCCCACCCTGACGCCGGCGGCGTTGCAGATGGCGATGAAGCTGCGCGCTATCTCGCGGTTTCTCTTGTCGAAGGAGGCGTAGCAGCCGACGAAGTAGAGGATGTCAACCTCGCCCCCCTCACCCATGACGGTCACGTCGAGCCCCTCCGCCCAGTCCCCCCGGCCGGCGTAGGCGAGGCCGAAGGGGTTGCCGTTCACCTCCACGTTGCTGACGGCGGTCCGGACTTCGTCGCCGGGGAAGGCGCCTTCCATGAGGGCGAGGTTGCGGCGCATCTCGATGATCTTGTTGACGTGCTCGATGCTGGCGGGGCAGATCTCCTGGCAGGCCCGGCACGTCGTGCACGACCAGAGCGCTTCCTCGCCGACGGCAGCCGCCAGGGCCGCCTCCGGGGTGTTGAAGGCCGTTTCGCCGATCTTTTTAACGAGCTGCATCGGCGAGAGCGGCTTCCCGGTGGCGTGGGCCGGGCAGCGGTCCTGGCAGCGCTTGCAGCTGGTGCAGGCGTCGGCGTCGAAGATGTCCTTCCAGGAGAGATCCGTCACCCTGGCCGCCCCGAACTGCTCGACGCTCTCGTCCTCCAGGTCGATGCCGGCGATCGCCCCCTTCGGCCCCAGGTCGGCGAGGAAGTAGTTGGCGCTGGTGGTGAAGATGTGGCGCAGCTTTGTGAACGGGATGGCGGCGACGAACCCCATCACCAGGAAGAAGTGCACCCACCAGAGGATCTTGTGCGTCAGCGCGAGGTGAGCCGGCGTCATCCCCAGGAACAGCCGGCCGACCAGGAGGCCGACGGGGGAGAAGCGCGCCAGGTCCGGATTGATGCCGATCTCGGTGGCGGCCATCCTGAGTCCCTCGGCAAAGAAGCCGGTGAGGATGATGGCGAAGAGCAGGGAGTGGATGACGTAGTCGTCGCGTATGGTCTCCAGCCCTTCCGGCTTGACCGCGAAGCGCCGTACCAGGAGCCCTCCCAGCATCACGAGGGCCGCGAAGCCGGCCAGGTCCAGAACCAGGGAGAAGAGCTTGTAGAAGGCGCCTTTCAGGAAGACGACGCCCAGCACCGGCTGCGAGAAATCTGCCTGCGCCATGACGAGGAGCGTGCCGATGAAGAGGAGGCCGAAGGCCCAGAAGAAGACGGAGTGGAGCAGGCCCGGGTCGTACACGCGCAGCACCCGGGACTGGGCCAAGACGTTTCTCACCATCCCCGCCGCGCGCCGGGGGAGCTGGTCGAGACGCTCCAGCGGCTTGCCCAGGCGGTACACCGGGAGGCGTCGGTAAAAGCCCCAGGCGCAGACCGCCACGGCGGCCATGCTGAAGAGGTACATCGGGAGGACGACTCCGTGACCCAGGTTCCAGTAAATCTCTCGCGTGTATTCCATGACGTTGCCCCGATAGCTGGTTCGATCTTCAATTATGGTATAGGAGTACCATAATACTTCTTTAGCTGTCAACTCATAATAGAACGATTTTTCAATTTGCGCATTTTCCTGCCGCGCCCAGGCGTTGCTCCTTCGCCACCAGGTGTTCCGAGCGCTGCCGGTAGGCGGTCAGGTAGAGGGCGTCCTCGGCATAGGTGGTCGGATAGACCGGCGGCACCGGTTGGGGGCGCATCTCAGTGTCGACACAGACGAAGGTGAACAGGCAGGTGTTGGAGAGGGCCTTGCTGGTCCGGTCGCGGCTGATCCGCTCGATGTCCGCCTCGATGCTGACCGAGGTCTTTCCGGTGTGGATGACCCGGCAGGTGAAGTGGAGCTTGTCGTCGATGTGGACGCGCTGCAGGAAATTGATCCGGTTCACCGCCACGATGACCACCCTCCCCGGCGCGACCAGTTCGGCGCAGATCGCGGCCAGCTCGTAGGCCCGGCGCATCAGGTGCCCGCCGAAGATCGACTGGGGCACCTTTTCCAGCTCCGGGAACATCCGCTCCCACGATTCGGTCACCAGCCGCCCGACGCGCAGCCCGGCGAACCCCGGCTGGTCCTGGGTCCGGTGCAGGGCGGAAAGAACGGCGTACTCGTCGGCCGATGGCGGCTGCAGGGCCGTCTTCTGCTGCACCTTGAACTCCTCGCGCCGCGACCGGGCCTTTGCCTGGCGCCTCTGCTCCACCTCGTCAGCGTACTCCAGGGGAGGTAGTTTCAGGCTCACCGCTCCCGCACCGACGCCGGAGCGCGCCACCATCAGGAAGAAGCAGGAACTGACGTGCCGCATCCCCCCGTCGGCGGTCGGCTGCTCGATCCGGATACCCACCTCCAGCGAGCTTGTGCCGACGTGGTTGATGCGGGCCTTGCAGACGACGTCCCGCGTCACTTGCGCCGAGGAGCGGATCACCACGTTGTCGATGGCGGCGGTCACCACTTCCCCTTCCGGGTAGAAGCGCCGCACGTAGGCGAGAGCCGTGTCCCCTGCGACGATGTCGAGCACCTCCAGCAGCAGCCCGAAGCGGAAATTGCCGGGGATGTCGTCTTTCACCACCTGGTACTTGCGGCGCAGCGCCGCATCCCCGGCAAAGGGGAGCGTGTAGACATAGGAGGTATCGAGGGGCCGGATCATGAGTGGCCTCCCGCCAGGTAGCCCGCATGGTCGGTCACGGCGCCCGGCGCCCCCTGGGACAGCGCTTCACGATGATCGTCGAAGAGCGTCACCTTTTTCATGGTCCTCTCGTTGATCAGCACGAGGACCGTCTCGGCCGTCGCCAGGAGCGCTTCCCGGTCGGCGACGCGGATTTCGGTGCCCATGGTGAACGACGTGTTCCCTATCTGCTTCGGGCTCACCGCCAGTTCGAGGACCTGGTCGTAGCGCGCCGGGGCCTTCCACTCGATGGTCTGCTTGACGATCTGGTAGCTCAGGTTGCCGTCGTGCAGGTCGTGCTGCAGCCCCGCGGCCCGGAGGAACTCGGATATGGCCAGCCCGACGTAGTCGTCGTAGCGGGCATGGAACACGACCTTTTGGCCGTCGCACTCCGAGTAACGGACGCGCAGGTAATAGCGGAAATGTCTGCTCATGTGGGTCCCCTTTTTCCTACAGCGCGTACCGTCCCTCGTCGGTCGCCGTTTGCGCCAAAAGCCGCTTGGCGTCGAGGAGACCCTCTACGGGATAGTAGGAAAGGCGCTGGATGTTTTTCCTCAGCATGGTTCGGTAGGCCATCAGCCCCGCATAGCCGCTGCAGCGCGTCGCGGCCAGGTGGAACTGCGCGCTCCTTTCGAAGGCGACCACCTTGACCGTCGCCCGCAGCGCCCCTTTCTTCCGGTCGCTTGCCGCCGGATACACCTGTTCGGCCCGAAGGACGGCGCTTTCCAGGGCGAAGATCTCGATCACCAGGTCCGCCAGGGCCATGGTCACTTCCTGGGACTCTCTGGCGTCCCCGACCGCCCCGAGCAGGCCGAGGAATAGTGCCTTCATGTTGGCCAGGAGGGAATGCTCCAGGGCGAACTCCCGCCCCCCCCGGTCGTCCTCCGCCGCCTCCAGGAGCGTCAGGGTTTCACGCGCCTTTGCCACGGAACTCCAGAGTTCTAGCCCCCCCGCCTCGGCGCGGCGCAGGAGCAGGGTCGGGATCAGGATCCGGTTGATCTCGTTGGTCCCCTCGAAGATCCGCTGGATGCGCGAGTCGCGGTAGTAGCGCTCCACCGCGTACTCCGCGATGTAGCCGTAGCCGCCGTGGATCTGCACCGCCTCGTCGACCACGAAATCGAGCTGCTCGCTGCAGAACACCTTGGCGATGGCGCACTCCGCCGCGTACTCCTCGATCGCCTTCTGGTAGCGCTCGTAGTAGTCCGCCCCGCCGTGGTCCAGGGTCGCCAGCCGCTGGTCCAAAAGCCCCGCCACCCGGTACACCACCGACTCGGAGGCGAAGATCGCCGCCGTCATGTCGGCCAGCTTCTCCTTGATGGCGCCGAATTCGCCGATCGCCTTGCCGAACTGCTTCCGTTCGCCGGCGTAGCAGGCCGACTCCCCGAAGGCGCCCTTCGCCATCCCCAGCGTCTGGGTCGCCACCTTCAGGCGCCCCACGTTCAGCACGTTGAAGGCGATCTTGTGCCCCTTCCCCGCCTCGCCCAGGAGGTTCTCCACCGGCACCTTGACGTCCTGGAGCACGAGCTGCGTGGTGGAGGAGCCTTTGAGCCCCATCTTCTTTTCCTCGGCGCCGACGGAGAAACCCTCGAAATCCTTCTCCACCAGGAAGGCGCTGAACTGCTTGCCGTCGATCCTGGCGAAGACGGTGAAGAGATGGGCGAAGGAGGAGTTGGTGATGAACTGCTTGGTGCCGTTCAGGACGTAGTGGGTGCCGTCCTCGCTGAGAACCGCCGTGGTGCGCGAGCTCAGGGGGTCGCTGCCGCAGTCCGGCTCGGTCAGGGCGTAGGCGCCGATCCATTCGCCCGAGGAGAGTTTCTCGAGATAGCGCTCCTTCTGGTCGGCGCTCCCGTAGTAAACCAGGGGGAGGATGCCGATGCCGGTGTGGCCGCCGAAGGCCATGACGAAGGAAGCCACCGGGGCGACCTTCTCGATCATGAGCATGTTGGTGGTCTTCTCCAGTTCCAGGCCGCCGTACTCCTCGGGGACCTCGGTGAGGAAGAGTCCCAGGTCCGCGCACTGCTTCATCTTTTCCACGATGAACCCGAAATCCTTGTCCTCGATCCGGTCGATGTTCGGCCAGATCTCGTTCTTCATGAACTCTTCCGTCGTCTCGGCTATCTGCTTTTGTTCCGTCGTGAACTGTTCCGGCGTGAAGATCTTCCTCCCGGCGTCCCTTTCGGTCAGCAGGAACTCCCCGCCCAGTGCAAGTCTCTTTTCCATGACCGGCTCCCCTTCTCAGTTCCAGTTTGCAAGCTTCATGGTGCCGTTTTCTTCGAGGCTCCGTTGCATGTTGAAGACCTTGTAGAGCATGTGGGGCTCGTGCCCGCTCCCGCTGGCCAGGCATTCCCTGCTGGCGCGGTTGAAGTATTCCTGCAGGACCGGCTTGTAGTAAGGGTGGGCGCATTTGTCGATGATCCGTTGCGCCCGCTGCCTGGGGGCGAGCCCGCGCAGATCCGCCAGCCCCTGCTCCGTCACCAGCAGGTCCATGTCGTGTTCGGTGTGGTCCACGTGGGGGACCATCGGGACGATGCAGCTGATACCGTGGGGATCGAGCCGGGATGGGCGGGTCGAGGGGGTGTGCATGATGGAGAGGTATGCATTCCTCATGAACTCGCCGGAACCGCCGATGCCGTTGAGCATCCGGGAGCCGCCAACAAGGGAGGAGTTGACGTGGGCGTAGAGATCGAACTCGATCGGGGTGTTCATGGAGATGAGCCCGAGCCTGCGCACCGGTTCGGGGTGGTTCGTGATCTGAATGGGGCGCAGGATGGTGTTTTTCGTGTAGCGCTCCCAGTTGTCGAAGAGACGCTGCAGACCCTGCTGGGAGAGCGCGAAGGAAGCGGCCGACACGGCCTTGAGTTTGCCGGCGTCGTAGAGGTCCATGAGGTTGTCCTGGAACACCTCGGTCCAGACGCTGAGATTCTCGAAGGGACTTTTCAGCAGTCCGCCGAAAACGGCGTTGGCGATGGTCCCCACCCCGGACTGCAGGGGGAGCAGATGCGCCGGCAGGCGCCCCTTTTTCACCTCGTATTGCAGAAAGTCGATGATGTGCGCGGCGATCAGTTCCGACTTCTGGTCCGGCGGGCCCAGGGGGCGGCCGACCGGGTCCTTCCACGACTCCACGATGGCGACTATCTTGCCGGGGTCGCAGGGGATGCTGGTTGCGCCGATGCGGTCGGTGACGTGCTGGATGGGATAGGTCTTCTTGTGCGGGGGCGGCTCGAAGCTGAGGCAGTCGTGCAGCCCCTCGAAGGAGGGGATCTTGGTGTTGATTTCGATGATGAGCCTCTCGGCCCGGGCGACAATCTCCGCAACGATGCCGACGGCCAGGGTCGGGACGATCCCTCCGTCCTCGGTGATGCAGCTCGCCTCGATGATGCCGATGTCCACCTTGCCGTCGTTCTCCAGGGTGTAGAACCCGTAGCCGAAGTCCTGGGCGAACATGGAAAGGTGCCGGTCCCCGAAGTTGACCGCCCCCTCGTTTATCGCCAGCCGGATCGTGTCCCCCTGCTGGTGCGGCCAGCGGCGGTCTATCATGCGCAGCCTCGACCACCGGTTGTCCACATCGTTTCCAATGGAGGCCCCGGTGAAGACGTTGAAGCGCATTTTCCCGGCGAGGCCCCGGCTCTCCACGTGATCGGCCAGCGCGCCCGGCACGGTCTTCGGATGTCCCTCGGCGAAGCCGGAAAACCCGAGGTACATCCCGTCCTTGAAGAGGGGAATGGTATCCTCCGCGGCCATGACTTTCGAAAAGAGACGCGGGTCCCTGATCCTGGCGTACAACTCGCTTTCCTGTGCCACCACCGGACGGTTCATTCACCTTCCCCCACTACCTTGGCTCATCTCTGCTGCGGCCGGTGCGCAGCCTCGGACCCGCCGCTGACAAACTCCGTTTTGCAGGTTCCGATCCAACTGCGACGAAAAAGAATTTTATCTACGGAACCATTTGTAATGACAGGGTATTTTTAGGCGAGATCATTTTTTACGGGCAAGGCCGAACGATCAAATCTACGATATTTCGTGGGCTGCAAAGGCTGGGAAGCGGGAGAGCGGCCATGATAACAGCCGGAATTTGCTGGGAAAGTTATCGAGGGTATTTCGGAGGAAGGCTGTCCACGATATTTCGGAGGCTACGATATTTCGGAGGGGTTCAAATTGCGTCTCACATCCAGCTTCTTCATTCTCGATTCGAGGGTCGTCGGCTTGAGCCCCAGGATCTCGGCCGCACCGTTCCTGCCGCGCACGCGCCAACCGGTCCGTTCCAGGACGGCGACGATGTGGGACCGTTCCATCTCCACCAGGGACGAGGCCCCGGCGAGGGTGACGCCGGCCGCAGCCGGCTTCTCCGGCAGGTCCACCACCAGCGTGGCGTCGCAGTTGAGGATCATCGCCCTCTCGACCACGTTGCGCAGCTCCCTGATGTTGCCCGGCCAGCGGTAGCTCATCAGGGCATCCATGTTTTTCTTCGGTATCCGCTCCACGCTCTTGCCGAAGGTCTTGGCGAACTCCTGGACCATGGCCCACACGAGCAGCGGGACGTCGTCCCGACGCTCCCGCAGGGGAGGGACGGAGATGGGAAACACGTTCAGACGGTAGTAGAGATCTTCCCGGAAACGCCCTTCTCTGACCGCTTTCGCCAGGTCTCGGTTGGTGGCGGCGACGACCCTGACGTCTACGGTTATCGGCGTCGAGCTGCCCAGCCGCTCGAACTGCCCCTCCTGGAGCACGCGAAGGAGCTTCGCCTGCAGCTCCGGCGGCAGTTCGCCGATTTCGTCCAGGAATATGGTCGAACCGTCGGCCGCTTCGAAACGCCCTATCTGCGCCGTCAGCGCACCGGTGAAGGCGCCCTTCTCCCGCCCGAACAGTTCGGCCTCGATCAGGGTCGGAGGGAGGGCGGCGCAGTTGAGCTTGACCATGGCGCTGTTCTTCCTGCCGCTTAGCCGGTGGATGGCGCGGGCGATCAGCTCCTTTCCCGTGCCGGTCTCCCCGAGGATCAGCACCGTGGAGTCCGTGGTCGCCACCTGTTCCACCTGCAGCAGCACCCTCCGGATCGCCTCCGACTGCCCGACGATCTCCTCGTAGGTCTGTTCGACCTTGATCTGGTCGCGCAGGTAGTGATTCTCCGCCTCGAGCCGGTGCGTCAGCTCTTCTATCTCGGCCAGGGCCTTTTGGACCCTCTGGTCGGCCCGCCTGCGCTCCAGGGCGTTTCCGAACACGTCCCCCAGGAGGCGGAGTCGCTGCACGAGCAGGTCGGGCCAGGTTCTCTTGACCCGGTAGGAGGCGAAGGAGACCAGACCGACCACAGCCCCACCGATACTCAGCGGAATGAACAGGAACGACTTGATCCCCCCCATATCCATGCAGTATTTTTTCTCGCGCCACAGGTTGTCGGGAAGCTCGTCCACGTCCGAGATCCTGAACATGTCCCCGCGCTTCCACATTACCGTCCAGACCGGCACCTCCTCATCGACTATCTCGGGAGGGACCTTGATTCCCGGAAGGGAGTAGGAGTGGGTCTTGTGCAGCCTGCCGTCCTCCGGCAGGAACTGCCAGATGCTGCACCGCTCGAAGGCGAGGAAATCGACGATCCTTTGCAGCCATTGCTCGATCTTCTGGTCGACGTCGCTTACGGGCACAAGGATGAAGGCGGCGGAGAGGTCGGCTAGAAAAGACTCGAACTTGAGCCGCTCTTCCTGGGCCGCATCCTTCGCCTTCTGCTCGGTGATGTCCCGTACGATGACCCCTGTCCCCAACAACGCCCCGTCCTCGTTCTTGAGAAGATAGCAGCCGATGCGCCAGTAGACCGGTTCGGGTGCGCCGCCGCCGATGGCCGCGGAGACCTCCGTCTCCAGGTCCACGAATCCCGCCCCTTGCTCCATCGCGTGGCGCACGATCGGCTCCAGGACCGAGGCCACCCCCTGGTTCACCTCGGTCATCGACTTGCCGAGATGCTCCTCGATCGGCTTCACGTTCATCTCCGCCATGCGGCCGTTGACGTGCATGTACCGCGATGCGAGATCGAAGATGGCGAGCCCGAACGGAGCGTCCAGGAACAGCTGCGTCAGCTTGTGGGAGAATTCCGAGAACGGCGCCCGGCTACTCGACTTCACCTTCATAAACTGCCTCGCTATTTTTGCCGATTGACGATCACCTTCCGCTGCAAGTCCCTGCCCATCCCTACCCCGCCCCTCACTGCCGTTAACTTAGGGGGGCAGGGACACCGACCCAATCACACGAATTAACGAGGTCATGATGGGCGGCTAATGATACTTGAAGTGGCAAGAAACCGGAACAAAAAAGATAACCCTTCCTAAAGGTGGCCTCCTCACCCCCTGCATTAATCGCGCAGCTGCAAAATAATCTTGCCTCTCGACGGCTATTATGGTATTCCAGTACCAATTATCGCGCTTCCAGTTTTTGCACCGCTCCAGAGCGGGTTGGACGGGCGGAGGGGAGCAGAAATACCTTGCATTTTTCACAACGCACGGCCATGCGAGAGCGCACTCGGCCACGCGCGGGAGAAGAGAATGAGCGACAGCATAATCATACGGGACGCCCGGGAGAGTGACTTCGAGGCCGTCATCAGGATCGACGAGGAGATCAGCATCGATTATCTCGGCACTGTCGTGGACAAAAAGGCCTACTGGCGGGAGATCTTCGATTACTACGTGCTGCGGGAAAAGGATAAGCGTTTGTTCCTGGTGGCCGAGTTGGATAACGAGGTCGCGGGGTTCATCGTCGGCGAGGCCAGGGCATGGGAGTTCGGCTCTCCCCTTTGCGGTTGGGTCTTCGCCGTCGAGGTTTCTCCCGGGAAACGCACCCGCAGCGTCGGGCAGCGGCTCTTCACCGAGATGTGCAGCCGGTTGAGCCGGATAGGGGTCTCGACGATACGCACCATGGTCGACATCGAGAACAAGGTTACCCTGTCGTTCTACCGCAGCCAGGGGATGCGCACCGGCCGCAATATCGAACTGGAAATGCCGATCTAGCAGGTTATCCGGCGAGAATTGGAGTGTGAAAACCATGAAACTGACTAAAGCGAGCCTCTTCGGCCTGATAGCGGTGCTTGAATTGGCCAATGCCCCGAAGCAACAGATCTCTACCACGGACATCGCCGACAAGTACGGGATCTCCACGCACCACCTGGCGAAGGTCATGCGCAACCTGGTCCATCACGGCCTGGCGCAGGCGGTTCGCGGCGTCGGCGGAGGGTACACTTTTACGGGCAACCTCAAGCGTACGACTCTGCTGGATGTGATCCAGATATTCGAGAATCTGGAATCGGTGCTCGACATGCCCAACCACTTCGTCACGGAGGGGGGCCCGATCATCGCCGAACTCCAGAGCATCACGACGGAGATCGACAACCTCACCAAGGTCGTCCTGGAGACCATCACGCTGGAGACGGCTTTGAAGAGCGCGATGCGCCGCTCCCTGCCGGTCGGCGGCGACGCCGCGAAGCCGTGAACGGCGCGGGGTGCGGCATGCGGCAACACACCATACGTACTCCCTACCTGATCGGTGAAGTCCATTGCTACTCCACGGAAATCCGCGGCGAACTGGTCCTGTTCGATTCCGGCCCCCCCACCGAAGAGGCGTTCGCCTCCCTGGCCGCACAGCTCGACCTCTCCCGCCTGAAGTACCTCTTTCTCACCCACTGCCATATCGACCACTACGGGCTTGCGGCCAGGCTCGCGGAGCGCTCCGACGTCAGGATCTTCATTCCCCGGGCGGAAGCGCGCATGATGCGGCGTGGCGCGGAAGGGCTCGACCTTCTCGCGGGGCTGCTGGCCGAGGCGGGGTGCACCGAAGAGATCACCCGGTTCATCCGGGGAAAAATGGAGCGGGAACTACATGAGACGAACCTCGAGGGACGCTTCGAAATCGTGGAGGAGTCCGACGTTCCCGCAAGGCTGGGCATCCAGTGGCTCGCCTGCCCCGGCCACTCCCAGAGCGATCTCGTCTATCTCTGCGGGGACGATGCGGTCACCGGCGACATCCTGCTGCGGAACATCTTCCAGGTACCGATCCTCGATGTCGACTCGGAAACCTTCAACGGCAGGTTCCGCAACTACGACGCCTACTGCGAAAGCATCAGGACCCTTCGACGCCTGCGGGGGTGCCGCATTCATCCCGGGCACCGCTGGCAGATAGACGGCGTGGACGCCACCGTCCTTCTGTATGCGCAGAACCTGCTGGAGCGTGCAGGCAAGGTAAAAGACATCGCCCCGGGCCGTTCGATCCTCGACATCCTGCGGATCCTCTTCGGAGACATCTCGAAGAACCCGTTCTTCATCCACATGAAGGCATCCGAAATCGTCTTCGCGCTCGACTTTCTCGCCGACCCCGGCCGGTTGAAGGCCTCCCTCGAGTTTCTCGGCCTCTTCGAGCAGGTCCGCGACCGGTATTTCGCCGTCGTGGAAGAGGCTTGTGGCGGCCGGCAACCGAGGTACTGCTCGGCCTGAAACCAAAAAAGGGGGGGGCATCCTGTTTCGGATGCCCCCCCTTTACGCCTGCCGCCTGCCGCTTGCCGGCTTCGGGCTAGTGATACTGTTCTTTCTCTTCGGAGAACTGGGACACTTTTTCCTCAGCGAACTCCCGTCCTTTCTCCAGGTTCCTGTTCAGTTTCTCCTGGGCCTCGGCGGTGTACCCTTTCATTTTCGCCATGGCGGTGTCCGTTGCATCGGAGATTTTCTCGCGGACCTCCTGCCCCGTCTTAGGGGTGTACAGAAGGGCAAGCCCTGCCCCTACCAATGCCCCGGCTGAAAAGCTGACCACCTCTGCCGTCGTGCTCGCATGTCTTCTCA
>Ga0209212_1001198_pt1 | contig 43880 bp, 48 predicted proteins | sample RifGroC2_FD_183996 | JGI IMG/M metagenome (GOLD analysis project Ga0209212, IMG submission 183996) | Groundwater microbial communities from Rifle, Colorado, USA - Groundwater C2 (SPAdes) (version 2) | ecosystem: Environmental > Aquatic > Deep subsurface > Groundwater | place: Rifle, Colorado... | reverse complement strand
GAACGAATCTTAATTTGGGCTCTTCATTTAACGGGTCGATAGATGAAATTGCCGTCTGGAACAAAAGCCTATCCGCCCAGGAAGTGCTTGATTTGTACCGTTTAGGGAACGGGACGTATTATTGGAAAGCAAACGCCACAGACTTTGCTTTGAACAATGAAACGGCTTATTGGCAGTTCAACAGGCAGAACAGCTTGCCAAGCCTTCCTGCCCTCATCTACCCATTAGCAAACAGCATCATCACCAATAGGACAGTTGTCTTTAATTGGACAAACAGCACAGACCCTGACGGAGATGCTGTGCTGTATGACCTCACTATCAGCAGGAGAGGCTGCAAAGCATTTGTATGCAGCAAAAGCCTGGTTGTTGTCAGCGGCCTTTCCGAGAGCAATTACACCAGCGAGCCGCTCGATGTTGAGTCAGTGTATAACTGGACAGTCACTGCGCGGGACTGGAGCCAAGGAGTGAATATATCCAGCAATTTCACGATCATCAACCTCACGTGCATCAATATCAGTGTCGGCTTCGAGTTTGGGAACATGAGCCTCAACCAGTCTTCGAACACGACAGGAGAAACACCGCTCATTGTCGAGAATTGCGGGAATGTGCCGGTCAATATCAGTGTGCAGGGGAATAACTCGCTTTTTGCCGGAGCGAGCCTTGATTCAGGATATTTCCAATTCAGGGCAGGGAATGTAAGTGGGCAGGAAAATGCATATGCTTATCTTCGATCCGCCTGGAACTGGACAAACCTTTCCTCCAGCTGGAGGAGGGCGCTTTCAGAACTCAACTGGACCCCGGGCATGAACCAGGCAAAGATAGATATAAATGCCACCATACCAGAGAATGAGACTGCTGGAAAGAAGTCTCTTGGAGTGCAACTTAATGCAACAACAATACTCAGCTGAGGGAAAGAAGATACAGAGGGCACTCCTCACCGCACTTTTAGCCCTGATCATTTTTCCTCTGATATATGGATTTGGGCTCTCCCCAGCAAAATCAACGATCTATTACGCACCTGCTGTCTCCCAGGATATCAGGGTTGTCAATGTGATGCATGAAGAGGGTGATGTGACTCTTGTTGTACCGGAGGCATTTAGGGAATGGGTCACTATCACACCAGCCCTTGCGCACCTAACACCTGCTGATGAAACAGCAGTGTTTCATATCACCATCACAATGCCCCCATCAATGGCACCAGGGCCACATTCAATTCCGGTGATGCTGGTTCCTTCAACTGAAGGGGAAAAGGGCATTGGAGCACAAAGCAACATCATCTCAGAGATCATCATTTTTGTCCCGTATCATGGCAGCTTTATCGAAGCATCGCTTGAGATACTTCCTGAAAAGGATAGTGCACGCATAAGCGCCCCCATAAAGAACCTTGGCGATGAAGCAACATCAGTACAGGGCACTCTCAGCATTGCAGATAAGGATGGGAACATCAACATACCCCTCCGGGAACAATTCCCTTTGCTCCTTCCTGGAACCACCCAGACCATGACATTTCATCCCCTATTAAATAAAGGGCGTTATACCCTTAATCTTTCACTAATATCTGATCATCAAAAGATGCATCTCTCTCAAGATTTTGTTGTGGGAATAAAAGCTATTGATATCCAGGATCTACAATTGCTTGGTTATTCTGGTGAGCATATACAAAGGTTCCAGATCACTGCATATAATGAGTATGGAGATTCACTCAATGACATTGAAGGGGATGTGAGGATTGAAGAAGATGGCAAGGCGGTGGGAGAAACCAAAATCCCACCCTTCAGCCTCAAACTCGATGAAAGAGAGCAGGTTCCCTTCTTTGTGGAAGCAGAACTCATACCTGGACATTCATATATAATCGCGATCAACCTCCGCTGGGAGGGAGGGAGTTCTGGAAAAAGATTCCCCTTAAACATTGGTAAAGAAGCCGCAAAACCAGATCTGAGAGGCCTTATCCTCATTTTACTGCTCATTGCCATAGAGATCATCAGGATATCTATTCCACGAAAACACGTATCCTAAAAGAGAAAAGTTTAAATACTTAGTTTTGGGAAGAGTATGATAATGGAAAAAGAGAATGACATTCCAAAAAGTGTGGTGGTGGTTCTCCTCGTTGTTACCATCGTTATCACTATGATTAGCACAATCATTGTCTATTCTGCTGTGACGTTCTCAAAAACACAGAGTACACAAACACTTCCCCCACCGCCTCAGGAATCAGAGATGAGCGGAAAGATTGCATTAGTTGTTTTGGAGGCACCCTCAGATGCAGGAAATATCAAATAAGACACTCGCGCTTTTACTCTTTGTTGCAATCGTTGCGTCATTGTTTTCACTCTTTGTCAGCCTCAACAAGATCACCAGCCTGAGGGAATTCTCAGGAATCACCGGATTTGTGACGCCAAATGCAACAGCAAACGTCACCATCAACGCAATTGCCTCGATGTATTTTTCTGATAATAGCATTGATTTTGGCGGAGGATACGTCAATGGGACGGTGTGCGAGATATCAACGCTCGGGGAAAACTCACCCAACGGATTGAATGGAAATGCCGGCGGGTGCTATAACTTCTCGGTTGTCCAGCAAGGATTTGTTTTAGAGAACACCGGATCGGCTAATCTCTCGGTGCAGCTCATGTCTAACAAAAATGCTGAAGATTTTATTGGCCACGCTTCAGCAGTCTTTGAATGGAACGTCACTCAAGGAGAAGCGAGCAGTTGCCTGAATGCGACAGGAACAACAATCAATCTTCCATGGATCAATATCTCAGGGGCACCCTTTGAAGCTGTCGATAAAGCTACCAGCCAAGCTGAAGCGAAGGTCATATGCCAAAACTTTCAATATGTTGATGCAAGCGATACCCTCAACATATCAATCAATATCAGCATCCCCCAGGGAGCTCCTGCAGGCGCAAAGACAGCGGAGATTACCGCCATTGGCACAACGTTTGTCGGGTAGTAAGGTTTATATAAACCTTTTTTTCTTTATTATCACATGAAAAAAGAAGCGCTCCTGATATTCTTTCTTTGCCTCCCCCTTGCACTAGGCGTGAGCATCAGTCCAGCATCCTATACCATTGATTTTGTCCCAAAAGAAAAGGTTGTCCTCTCATTCAAAGCATTTGGCACAGAACAAGGCAGCGCATTTGTAGCCGGGGACCTTTCTGAATATGCGACGATAGACAACCCTCTTATTCAGGGAGGAGGGGAATTTCTTGTCACCATCAGGTATCCTGAGTATATCGAGACGCCAGGAAGGCATAAGATGCTCGTTGGTGTCCGTGAAGGAGAAGTTGGGGGAGGGCAAATTGGCAGCCGGGCGGTCATCCAAGCACCAGTCTTCATCAATGTCCCATATCCAGGAAAATATGGGATAGCTGAAATGAGCTTGCGATCAATAAACAAAGAAGAACCTCTTGTCATCTTCACTTATCTTGAAAACAAAGGCAAAAATGGCATCAAGACAGCATTCTCCCATATCACTATCCTTCGAGGCCAAGAGATTGCCTATCAAACTACAACAGAGAGCGTGTCCCTGGATGGAGGGGAGAAAAAGACGATCACCACAACCATCCCTGCAGGCAGCCTTCCACCAGGAGATTATCTTGCCAGCGCCACGATCAGTTTTGATGATGAAAAAACAAGCCTCAGCAGGGATTTTAAGGTAGGTGACAAGGATGTTGCTATCACGAACTACACAAGAGAGCTTCCAGCTGAGAGCATCAGCAAATTCCTCATAGATGTAGAGAGCCGATGGAATAACCCTATAGGAAAAGTATCTGCAATCATCAGAGTATCCCAGAACAATACGCTCATTGATGAGATAAAGACCCCCTCAGAAACATTGCCTCCCTGGGAAAAAAAGACACTCAGCGGGTATTTTGACACAACAGGACTTCATCCCGGAGTTTATGACAGCGAGATCATACTCCAATTTGATGATCTCCAAAAAACTATCATAGGGGAACTCGTCCTCACCCAGAAACTGGAAGAAGAATCTCCGATGAACTTCTCTGTCTCTGACACAACACTTCTTTTGCTCGCCATCCTGATCATTATCACCAATATCCACTGGTTCTTCCATAACAGAGAAGAGAAACACAAGCCCAAGAAAAAACATCATGGAAAAAAGAGACATTAAGATCTTGATGATCCTGATCATAGCAATCACTGCATCTTTTACGTGGCTTGCCCTTTCCTTATCAACGGGCCAGCTCTCAACCATCACCATCCCTCTTGATGTCAGCGTCGATTCGGTCATCGGGATCAATACAGACACTGACGCACTCCACTTTGGCAAGATACCTCCTGGACAGCGAGGAGAAAGATCATTTGCCCTCGACCAGGACTATCCTTTTGCTGTTGCCATTAGCATCATCCCAGAGGGAAGTATTGGGCCTTGGACAAACATTTCCTCCTCAACAGTGTTACTTTGGCCCCACCAGCCTCAAAATGTCACTATCACCGTCAGGGTTCCCGGGGATATACCCCCTGGGAACTATACCGGCATACTCAGGATCACTACGTATCGGCCATTGATATTTCCTTTCCTTTCTCGTGAGCAAGGCTGAGATGACCTGAGAGGATATATCAATATGATACTCTTATGATATAATACAATGTTTTTTTGCTCTTTAGAAATGTTTATATATATCTATATGATATAGTCAAGAATTAAGTCAAGAATTAATTTAAGAATTACAAAAGAAACTGTCTTCAAACATCCCACCATGGACGAACTCATCCACATCAGGGTCGGCAAACAACTCAAGAAAGAGATGCAACAATTGATCGATGAGGGGGTATACTCTAATCAGGCAGAAATAGCCCGGGAAGGGATACGGACAATCCTTCTTCGGTATAAAAAGATGAAATGACCGTTGAGATGGCAAAAAGAGGACAATTGAGAATAACAAACAACACTATAGGCCTGCTTGCACTCATCTTCCTTGGGATAAACCTTTTTACTATCTACCAGAACCTCCCAGGGTCGATCCATGAGACCCTTGGGAACGATGTTGCGACAATCTCCTTTTGCGTAAATGAGCAACCGCACTTAAGCATTTCTTGCCCCTGCACAGGACACTGTGAGACCAGACATGAATACAGATGTACGGCATTCGCAACAGATTCTGATTCATCCAATCTTACTTTCTGGGACAATACCACCCTTTTTGATATAGACCCAGTATCGGGTGTCTTCTATTTTACTCCAACCTTTGAGGATGTTGGCAACTACAGCATTCTTATCTCTGTTACTGACCATTCAATATGCTCCAGTAATGTCTCCACTTGGGTACTCAACTTAAGCATTTACAATGAAACGTATATCGACGAATCTTATGCGAAGGGGAAGGGCATTCTTGACATGACCCCCTACACTTATACTCCACCAGAAGTTGAAGAGGACATGCAAACAGCAGATATCACAACATATCCGCTAGTAATCCAAGAGGTCATCCTTGACAAGCCATCAAAACCAGTCGATGTCAATCTTGCAGGATTCCGACGACTGTTCCTCATCATCCATAAAGGCGATGTCTTTACCTTGTATCTTGGCCAGGAAGACTATCACACTCTCAGTGTCACGGAGTTATCAGCAGCTATAACAAGCATGACTTTTGCTAGCGAAAACCCGCAAACATTCAGCCTTGCCTCACGTCAAAAGGAAGAAATTGATGCAGATCATGATGGACAAACAGACCTTATCTTGACCCTCTACCAACTTGATTCAAAAGAAGGCATCATTGAAATTCGCCACGGCGGTGGATACCAGGAATATTACACAAGACGAGTAAAAGATACCCGGATCTCATTTGCCCCAAGACAGCTCGTCCTCACAACAAGCCCCGGCCAACCAACAACCAGTACGCTGAGCATCACGAATGGCGGGCCCACCAGAAAAAGGCTTGGCATCGATATCCCTCATGAAGGCTTTTCCACCAAATCACGGGTAATCGAACTCGATCCTGGAGAATCAAAAAAGATACCCATCACCTACATTGGCAATCCAGACCTCATTACCGGAAAGATATTCATCAGGGGACTCTTGTATGAAGATTATATCCCAGTGATTGCACAGGTGAGCTATCCAAAGGATATCTTCCTTTCCCTCCTTGATGTGCAAAAGGACAACGAAACATCAACAATTAAGTACCGTGTCGTGACTGAATCATCTGGAAAATTTGACATTAGGATCATGGTGCGAAACCTCAAGAACGAGGTCATTGCAGAGGAGAGGTACCCTGTCAGCAAAGGGCGCGTCGAAATAGAAAAGAGCATCAGATTCCAGACGCCAGCAGAAGGAGAGGCAATCCTTGTTGCCCGTCTTGGAGACATATCAAACCTTGCCCAAAAAAGCATGTTTGTGCGACTGCCAAAAGAATCCCAAGCAGAGGCCCCTCTCCCCATGAGCCATGGCTCCCTTCTTTCCTTCATCCTGCTCGTCATCCTTGTCGGCATGAGCTATGGGCTTATCAGGATGAAGACACATTCCTACCTCCCCCATAGGGATATCCTCCTCACCTTGCATAGGGAATCTGGTGCCCTGGAAGGATTCACGCTGCTTCGCGAACACCTGATCCATAAGGAAATCATCGATTATGATGATCTTTTCTCCCATCTTCGCAAATTGATCGTCAGATCAGCGGGGCGAAAGAATACACCAATTCATGCAGCAAGCTTCCTGATAAAACCAAAGCACCCATCAACCCATCTTAGCGAGCAGGCAAAACTCCTGAAAAGGAACATTTCCCATCTCCTCTCCAGCCACCCATCACTTACTGCATGGGGGGGATACAGGACGGCACTGGAACGATACTGTGAGGCACTCTCCGGCGGGGCGATGGAAAAAGCTTCGGCATCATACCACCGCGCCCAATCAAAACTGGATACTGTGCTCCTGAAGGGAGACAAGGCCGGCGTGCATGAGATGCGAGATGCACTTGTCCTGGCAGAAAGCTTCACTGCAACAGGGGCGTTATTCCTCCTTTCACTCTACGATGAATTTTCCAAGGGGTATGAGAGACTCAATGATTTTGGAACGCAGAAAGAAAAGGAAAAAGCACTGCGATTGCTTCATGAGGTACATAGTATTGTGAAAGGATTTTAGGTGTTTTTTGTTAAAAAAAATAGAAGAGATAGAAAGAAAGCGGCACTATTCATTCGAAGAGCCCAATAAAATCTTCTGGAGAGACAATTTTTATTCTTCGGTATTCTTTTAACTTTAGCAGGTTGTTATCTTGCGAAACAATGTAATCAGCGTTTCCCGCCACAGCAGCCTCTATGAACATATTATCTTTTTGGTCATCTCTAACAACATTTAGTTTTTCGGAGGTCTCCACAACTAGAGAATTTCTTACAATCAGATCACTCCACTCCTTAATCATATCTCCAGGAAGCTGAATCTTAAAATCTTTTAGGACTGTTATGATCTCTGAAACAATCTCTAATGAAACTACTAAAGTGAATTTGCCCTCTTTCCAGTGGGAGATGACTTTGCTTGCTTGGCCTTTCCAGAAAATGCCTGAAATGAACACATTTGTGTCTAAAACAGCTCTCATTTCCTCGCTCTCTTGATAGCATTTTCCACATCGGTTTCAGTGATACCCCTCCCTTTAGCGAATTGTTGTGTCCTTTGAATAAGCTTCTCAAAGTTTTTGAACGAAGGCATGGTTACTTTCTTCAGAATGACAGTATCATCTTCACCAACAACGACAAACTTTTCCCCTTCCTTCAATCCAAGCTGTTCCCTTATGTCCACAGGGATTACTACCTGGCCCCGTGAACTCATGCTCGTAATTTCAAGTTTTTCCATTTTTGCCCCTTAGTATTATTTTCTTATTAATAAGATATTCTTATATATAAAGGTTTTGGTTAGCATACTGTCTTAGAAAGATAAAAGTGATCAAAGAATCATCTGAAGCAAGTATAGATGAAATAGCTATGACAGGGGGTTTTCAAAATGCCATAAAAAGCAAAAACCAGGAAACATAAGTAAACTGCTTTTTCACGATTGTTCTCACCAGCCTTCAAATATCCAGCAGCACCGTCGCATTCCAGAGGCCATCCTTTTCTTCGACCTTAAATAAATGCAAAGTAACTGCCTTCACATCGACCTTGAGGTCGTGCTTTGGGAGATCAATGTGATCACCGGTAATCTCAGCCTCTAATTCCAGCCCATCCCCCGTCTCGAGAATTTTTACTGAGAGATCTTTGAAGATGACTGCTTCTGCATCCTTGATGAAGATGAGTTCAGAAAGAAAATCAAACAATAAATGCTCAATGGTATCAGCATCGACATGCACCTGAAAGGTGTTTGTGCCGGCAACCGATGTTGGATCGACCATGGTCTCAAACAATGCCAAGGCTGCACCTTTGCAAATGTCCCTTGACGAATTCGCATGCACTTCAAAGAGAATGTCTGCTGTATGGTCCCTGAACACATATGAATATGCCATTATCCTTTAATGTTCCCCACAGGCAATAATTTTACGACCGGCTGAGAGATGCCAGACCTTGCAAGTGCATCAACGACGAGATCAATATTCTTGTATGCGCAACCAGCCTCTTCTGCGAGGCCCGACATCGAAACAGCCTTTACGAGGATGCCTTTCTTTTCCATATTCTTCTGGAGCTCATCTCCTCTCACTTCCCTTTTTGCCTGAGCTCTGCTCATCGTCCTGCCTGCGCCGTGCGCCGTGGAGCCAAAAGAGTGCTGCATAGCCTCCTCTGTGCCGACCAAAAGATAAGAGCCGGTCTCCATCGACCCACCAAGAATGACTGGCTGGCCGGTCTTCTTGAATAAGGGGTCTAGTTCTGGATGGTTTGGAGGGTATGCCCGGGTGGCGCCTTTCCGGTGGACGACCAATTCCTGGATCTTACCATCCACCTTGAACTTTTCGAGCTTTGCAATATTATGAGAAACATCATACAATAGGTCGATTCCTTCCGTCTGACCAAACACCTTCTCAAACGCCTCCCTGATACGATGAGTGATGACCTGGCGGTTGGCAAATGCCATGTTTGCAGCACACGCCATCGCCTTAAAATATTGCTGGCCTTCCTCGCTCTCAAACGGGGCGCAGGAGAGCTCCGGGTCTGGAACAGACAAATCATACTTTTTCATTGCAGTCTCAAACACCTTAAGATAATCTGATGCGATTTGGTGGCCAAAACCCCTGCTTCCGCAATGCACCATGACCTCAACCTGATTATCTTTGGTAAAACCGAATGCCTTTGCGATTTTTTGGTCATGGATGTTCTCCTTTTTAGCGACCTGAATCTCGAGATAATGATTCCCGGAGCCAAGCGTGCCAATCTGGTTGATGCCTCTTGCAATGGCTTTAGTGGAAACGGCATCCGGATCTGCCCAGGGAATACACCCGTGGGCTTCTATCCTCTTGAGGTCTTCTTTTCTTCCAAAGCCATCATCAATGACCTTTTTTGCCCCTTGGACCATGATCTCATGCATCCCATCCCTGCCAACGTCAACAAATCCCTTCCTCCCAACACCTGCCGGGACGAGCTGGAACAAAGTATTGATGAGCTCTTTCATCTTCCCCTTGATCTCGTCATACGTGAGCGGGGTCATGATCGACCTCATGCCACAGTTAATGTCAAACCCAACACCCCCAGGGCTGATGATGCCTTCTTTCTTGTCGAATGCGGCAACGCCGCCTATCGGAAAGCCATACCCCCAGTGGCCATCTGGCATGCAAAAAGAATAATTGACAATACCGGGAAGAGATGCAACATTTGCGGTCTGGTCAAAGACACCTGTATCCATTGCCTGCAAGAGCTCCTTTGTTGCTATGATCCTGCCTGGGACCCTCATTCCTTCCTTGTAGCTCGTTGGAAGCTCCCAAGTGACTTCGTCAACCTGCCTGATACAGGCTGGCGGCCCAATACGTCGTTCTTCCATAGAGAGAGAATATCATAGGTCATTTAAAAACGTTGCTTAAAAAATGGTTTGAAGAAAATAATGGTGAGCATCATCTTCCGAGGTTCTCTGAAAGGTGAAATTTAAACCTGTGGGAGGAGTTGTGCGAAAACAATAGTTTTCGCGACCAGAAAGCAAAGCTTTCTGTGCACCTTACGGGAGGGGCCCGCACTCAAGAGGTATTCTCAATGAACCGAGGCTGATGTTCACCCGCGGTAGCGAGATTTTCTACAAAGCCTTAAAAAAAGGTAAAATCAAGAATACTGTCTTGGAACCGATACATTATCATTTGGTAATAATACTACTGGCAGCAAATCTGGTTTTGCGCTAATATTGTTGCCTTATTTCTGAGGCCGTCTACGCTAATGATTATGTCAGTGATGCCGCTGCTGTTGCACTGGTACCTACTAACTTTCTTCATGACAAAAGATTTTAAATACCCAAAAGGGGAAGAGAAGGCATGATTCCCAATATTGGCAGGTGGGCAACAGGGATTGGCAGCATCGTCCTTCTTTTCTATCTCCTGCATATCTACCTTGCCCATCGGGCGCAAAAGGGCTCTCGAGGAGAAAACCGGGCAACAAAAAATGCTGGAATGGAAGGGATCAAGAAGTACCATGACCGGCTGGATGCAGGGCTCCATCAAGCGAGAAAAGAAGGAATATCTGAGGAAGAGGGAGAACGAAAACGAGCACGGGCCGGAAGAAAACGGGTCGGGAGGGCAGAGCGGGATGCTGAAAGGGGGGCAATTAAGGCGGCAAAGACTGCCCGGGAAAATGAGCAGGCAGCAGAAGTGCTCGAAGGCATCACAGGCAGGGCAACTGGACTCATTGCTGAAGTGAAGATTGCTGAAGAGCATATCATGAGCTATTGCCAAGAGCAGGGAAAGGAAGAACAAGAAGAGATTGCAACGATGCAGGATCTCAAACGGCTTGCGGACACCCTTGGCATGCTGACAAACGGCCGGGATATTGATCATTTTGGATTAGAGGAGATGGAATCGTTTGTTCGCCACCTGCTGGATTTCATGCTCAAGGAAATGAGTATCGAGCATGAGAAGCACCATTCCCAGCAAGAGCTCTATGCCGCGCTCATCAGGATCGTAAAAGAGCTCAAGGAGACAACCCACGACGCCCGGGCGGAAGAAGGCATCTTCAAACGGTACGAGCGAAAAGAATGGAAGGACTTTAGAGCATCAGTAAATGAACTCAGGCGAGCACTGGCTGAAAAGACAAAGCTGCTTAGCTCTGCAGAAAAGGGGGCAAACCCTGAAATCAAAACAAAACTTGAGCGGGCAATCGAGATACATAAGCAACAACTCAAAACGGCAGAAGATATCCAGAAGCACATGAAGCATGCATTTGCCATGATTACAACAGGAGCGAAGCATCTTTCTACCCTGCTCAAAGAAATCACCAAGGATGATAGGGACATCGACCGGCATTTTGATGCCATACATCGGGCAATTGACCATATGGGTGAGTTCTTCACCAGCATGGAACATACACTAACTGATCTTCGCGACGCGAACGAGTCACTTTTGGGACAGGAGACCATCCATGATGCATTCTTGATCATCTCCGGCAGGTATGGCAATTTCATGCAGGACCTTGACAAGGCTCACCGTGAGAATAAGGAACATGATACAATGATCAAGGAGATAGTTCTTGAAGCCCTTACCATGGCCAGGCTCGTTGAATCCTTTGAAGCAGTCTTGCAGGGCATCAGCGTTGCAGAGCAGTCACTCGAACAAGGAATCCAGGCACTAGACAAAATTTTTGAGGGAGCAACAGACAATCCTGAATTCAGGCTCTCTGAAGAGCATGTGGAACGAACATTGAATAAGCTTCGCATGCTTGAGGAATCAGGACGCAAGAGGGATGCTTATCTTCAACGGCTCTGCGACGTGATCACAAAGCGCATGAATTACCTAACAGGACTCCTTGACCGGATGATCGTGGAAGATGAACGGATAGGGGAGATTTCCCGAAATGCAGCGACATACCTTGGAAACCTCATGGGCATGATAGAAAAAAAGAAGATTGCCCTCGGCCTTCAGACGAACAAACAGGCGGCAGACTATGCAGCATTGCTCGAGCGAAGAAACAAGGCTGCATCCAATGCATTTGCCAGATCCTACCGCTAGTATTCTACGATGAGCTTTGATAAGTCTTCTGGGAGCTCATCATCTTCAAATGGTATTTTTGGGTGGGATTTTTTTGGTGTTTCTGGTTTTGCTGAAAAGACAGAAGAACTCACGAGCGGCGCTTCCTCTCGCTGAACAGGTCTTGCCCTTCCCTCTTTCCCATCAACAATGCCCTGGAGAAAAGAGATTGCCCGATTGATATCCTCAATAGAATCTTCCCTTGTATTGACAGTTATTTTCATAAGGGCTCTTTGACAATCAGAGTATATAAATGTTTAGTGAGATTTGAGCTTTGGAGAAAAATAGTGGTGAACTTCATCTTCCGAGATTCTCTTAAAAATGAAATTTAAGTCTGTGGGAGGGGGTTGGACCTGCGAAAATATAGTTTTCGCGACCCAAAAGCTTTGCTTTTGGTGAACTTCGGGAAGGACCCGCAACCAAGAGATAATATCAATGAACCGAGGCTGATGCTCACCTGCGAAAGCGAGATTTTCTACAACGCTGTGAGATTACATGGTGAGTGGGATGAATGGTTAGAGAAAGAATAAATGGTCAGAGAAATAGAGTGGAATAATTTTTATAAATGATGTTCTCTACTTCCCCAGCACTCAAGCCTTCTAATTCAGCAATCTTTTTTATCACGAGCGGGATCTCTGCTGGCTCGTTTCTCTTGCCCTTTACTGATGAAAGATAAGGAGAGTCTGTTTCTGTGAGCAGACGGTCTGGTCCGGCGAGCTGGACTAAATCCTGGAAGGACTGATTCCTGAGGATTATTGGAGGAATGGAGAAATACCATCCTTTGCGCTTGATATCCTTTGCCTGCTCTAATGATCCTCCAAAGCAGTGGAAGACAACTTTTTTTGGCGCTTTCTTTGTCAGCAAGTCAATGCATTCTTGCTCTGCCTGGCGGGAGTGGACGATCAAAGGCTTGTTGATTCTCATCGCGAGGTCGATCATCAAGCTGAAGGCTTCCTTTTGCTCATCCAATCGGTCTTTGTGGTGCTTGCCATCGAGGCCAACCTCGCCTATCGCGATGATTTTGTTCTTGTTCTTTTCAATGAAATCAATCTCTTCATACAGCTGGGAGGGAACGAGTCTGATTGCTTCATCAGGATACAAGCCGAGGGCTGGCTTTATGAGGTGATATTTCTTTGCCAACAAGAGGACTGAACGGTTAGTTTGGATATCCAGACCATTGGTGATGATTGTTGTGACCCCCGCATCTCTTGCCCGCTGGAGAACCTCATCTAAATCAGGCTTGAACTGCTCGTCATCTAGATGTGCATGGATATCAAGTAATGGCATAAGCGGGAAAATAAGAACATGTTTATGAACATTTTGATTGTTTAACATAAAACTATTTAAACAATCACCTTCCTTCCAACATCATGCAATTCGCCCAAAAAGCAATAGAACAGAGCGCAAAATACAAAGGAAAGATTTCTGTTACCTCAAAAGTTGCCCTTGCCACAAAAGAGGACCTTTCTACCGCATACACCCCAGGTGTTGCTGCTGTCTGCCGGGAGATTGCCAAAGACAAGACAAAAGCATATGACCTCACCTGCAAGGCAAATAGTGTGGCGGTTGTCTCTGATGGCTCTGCTGTCCTTGGCCTTGGCAATATCGGTCCGGAAGCGGCCCTTCCTGTCATGGAAGGCAAAGCGATCCTCTTCAAGGAATTTGGCGGCGTTGATGCGTATCCAATCGTCCTTGCCACACAAAATGTTGAAGAGATCATCACGATCGTCAAGAATATTGCTCCTGGCTTTGGCGGCATCAATCTCGAAGACATCTCTGCCCCTCGAGCATTCATAATTGAAGAAAGATTAGAGGATATTGGCATCCCGGTCTTCCATGACGACCAGCATGGAACGGCGATTGTTGTCCTCGCCGGCCTAATCAATGCATTAAAAGTCGTTGGAAAAAGTATATCTGACATTAAGGTCGTCATCTCTGGCGCGGGAGCTGCCGGCTTTACAATAGCGAATCTGCTCAATTGCGTCGGGCTTGGCAAAAGCATCTGCACTTCTGTTCGAGAAGTGATCATGGTCGATTCAAAAGGGGTCATCTATGAAGGACGAGGAGACCTAAATGACTATAAAAAACGGCTTGCAGTGATGACAAACCACAAAAAGGTGAGAGGGAGCCTTGCTGATGCTTTACAAGGGGCTGATGTGTTCATCGGCGTGAGCGTAAAAGATGCCCTTTCGCCAGAATGGATCAAAAAGATGGGAAAAGATCCAATCATCTTTGCGATGGCAAATCCTGACCCAGAAATCCTCCCTGATGCAGCTCTTGGCGCCGGTGCTGCGATCGTTGGCACGGGAAGGAGCGATTATCCAAACCAGATCAACAATGTCCTGGCATTTCCAGGCGTCTTTCGGGGAGCGCTTGATGTCCGGGCAAAAAGGATCACAAAAGAGATGCATGTTGCAGCAGCACATGCCCTCGCGTCTTGTTTGGAAAATCCGACGAAAGACCATGTAATTCCTGATGCGCTCAATAAGAAAGTGGCGGGCAATGTTGCAAGAGCGGTTGCGGAACAATACAAGAGGCAGTTTCCATGAGATTCGGGACTGCTGGAATACCACTATCTACAGAAAATAAAACGACACTCAATGGCATTGCCAGAGTCAAAGAGCTTGGGCTTGACGGGATGGAACTGGAATTTGTGCATTCTGTGAATATCTCGTCTGAAAAAGCACCAGAGGTCAAACAGAAGAAAGAAGAATCCGGCATCATGCTCACCTGCCATGGCCAGTATTATATCAACCTGTCAAGCCTTGAAAAGGAGAAAATTGCTGCATCAAAAGAGAGGGTACTGAAGGCTGCAAGAGCTGCATTTGCTTGCGGGGCATCGAGCATGACATTCCATGCAGGATTCTACATGAAGCAGACAAAAGAACAGGTGTATGATCAGATCAAATCTGCGCTAACAGAGATTACCAAAACATTGCAGGATGAAGGGAATACTATCTTCATTCGGCCAGAGCTTACTGGCAAAGGAACACAGTGGGGCGAACTTCCAGAGCTCATCAAGATCTCGCAGGAAGTAGAACAAGTGCTGCCGTGCATCGACTTTGCACACCAGCATGCCAGGACAAACGGGAAATGGAACAGCAAGCAAGAATTCTCAAGGATGCTCGAAGAGATGGAAAAAGGACTTGGGAAGGAATCGCTCAAGAACATGCACTGCCATGTTTCAGGTATTGAATATGGTGAGAAGGGAGAGCGAAACCATCTCTTGCTTGATGATTCAGACTTTAAATATAGGGAATTGTTAGAGGCGTTAAAAGAATTTTCCTGTGAGGGCATTATCATCTGCGAATCGCCAAATATTGAGGATGATTGCCTGCTTCTGAAGAGGACTTATGGTTCTCTTTGAGCCAGCCGAGTAAAGCATAGTTTGAGGCCAGCAATATTTTCTCCATCAAGTGATAAGTAGAGTTCTCTTCGATGGCCAATAAGGTCCATCCTCCACCTGTAAAACCCAGCAAGGCTTCCTTCGAGACACACCCCACCATAAGAGAAATACTTCTCCTTTTTGTCCTGAACCCATGCGTTGTACAAAAAGACTCCGTCCTCAGTTACCTCAGGAACAGTAACATCCACAACCATATCTTTTGTAACAGGACGAACCCAGAGGTAAAGCTGACCAAACTTTGCGGTAAAGCCAAAATTTCTCAACCCAGGACCCTGCCGGACATCAGACCTTTCAGGCTGGCCTCCAAGGTAATCAATAGGCACTTGTTCAGTAGTCTCATACATATTATTAAGGTTTATCGACTCCCTATCCAGGTCAAGATATATGGATGCACCGCGAATCTGATATCTTGCGCTGATTTCTGGCGATACCATCACTCGTTTGGATAAACCTGCAATCCGTTCCTCATGAGATCTTCGGATAGCATCAATTCTTCTGAGCTCCTCATTACCAAAGAATTCCTGAAATGTATACCAATTTCCAACCACCACTTCATCCATAAAACATAAAGAATGACAGCTTATATAAAAATTATTTTCCCATCTTGAGCAGATCATCTTTTGGCACTTCACCAAACTCGCATGAAGAACAGGTCCAATCCACATAGACATTATCACCATCCCTACGGATGCTCCTTTGTGCTTCTGGCAATAACAAGCGGACAAAGACATGGTTTGGGATGAAAACAGGCTCTGCCTGAATGCCAATTGCCCTCTCTAAGGAGATAAGCAGGATTACACCAGACTCACAATCCCCACCACCACTATTCATGAATTCCTGAGGGTACTCATAATAGTCCTTGCCGATCGGGTCTGCAACATACTGGAAATTATCCCTCACAAAGAGATAGAGAGCTTCAGCCTGGCATACCCTGTCTGGACCGCAGCCTGACCTTGCTGCGATCGATGTTGCAACCTGTTTTATTGTTGGATCGAAGGCAAGAAAATAGTCTGAGAACACCTGAGAATTTGGATTGTTTGGCATCAAAAGGTTTGCTGGAAGAACCTCAGCCACAGAAGGGATGAATGTTGGTCTTGGACGATACGGGATAGCATAGTGAGGAATTACCCAAGAGACAATGATCAAGAGGAAGAATAATGCGATGATCAATTTTACTGCCAGGGGAAAAGGCTTTTTCTCCTCTTTTTCTATCTCAGCATCTATCTCCTCTGCCTGGGCTAAGATATCATCTTCATCCATAGAGAAAAAAAAGCGCTCAGAGAATAAAAAATTATGTTTTTACCTCATCCACCTTTCCTCCAGGCTCATGTTCAGCGAATACCTCAGCCTGGAATGAGAACATCTCATAATTCGGATTCTTCCATGCATCCATCGGAAGGTTTGCCTTCAAGCACAGATGCCTTAGGAACGCCTCGACATTCCACCCATACTCGGTTGGGACTTGAGGGAGAAGAAGCCCTGAAAAGACGCCGGCACGAAGGATTAATCCATCACGCCCAATCTTAATCTTTGTGAAGTATTCTTCGGCATCGCGAATCTTGATCCGCTTTGGGAGGGTGAGGATAGAGAGCTCAATAGTGATCTCCTGCGCTTCATCCCTTTGGAGTCTTGGGAATCTTGGATCCTGAAAAGCAGCTGCCAGCGCCGCGTCATGGACAGCCTCCCAAAGAGGCATGACTGGCTCTGGAAACCCGATGCAGCCTCGGAGCTGATTATCTTTCTTGAGCGTGACAAAGACGCCCCTCTCCTCGACGAAATGCTCTTTTACCACGTCATCAATCTTTAGCACTTTTCCTTCCAGGCGGGCAGTGATAGAAAGACGAGCTAGCTTTATTAGCTGAGAAGCATCATCGAGTTCAACCATATGAGCACCTTAATAAAAAGAGCATATAAAGTATATATAAAGTTAATGCATACTACTGGCTCTGAAGAAAATAGTGGAGAGCATCATTCCCTGAGGTTCAATCTGAAAAAGTAGCAGATTGTGGAAGGGGGCGAGCCCTTCGGGAAGGACCCACATATAAAAGATATCTGAAGGAACCGAAGCTGATGCTCACCCGCGAGAGCGATATTTTCTTCAGAGCCGCATTCTATTATCAGAGTATAGAATCACTTTAGAATCACTTCAAACCTTTCTTTGCCGAATCAGACAGCTTGCCGATCTTGGATTTGAGCCTTTTTACCGCATCTTCGAGCGCTTTTCTTGGAGGCTTACCGGATGTTTCAACGAGAAATTCTGGGAGCGCGACGAGAGGGTGCTCTTGCCTATAAGTTGCGACCTTGACATCCTTATCCTCAGTCAGCTCCTCTTTCAAAGCGTTGCAAAGGGTATGGGTCTCGCCCTCAATCTGAAAGACCAGGCGATCTTTTCCCTCTTCAACAATAATTACTTTCATTCCATCAAGAATTGTTCTCAGCTGATTTAAAAAGGTTTTGGTGCGCTCTCACCAGGGGTGGTATTGGGAAGCGGTAAACCCTGTTTTTCTCATGTGGCTCTTTCCAAGCGATACACCCTCACTTCTACCACAACCTTTGGCTTTTTATGGAACTCATGCACTTTCTTTATCGGGAAATCTGCATTCCAGGAGTTTGTTATGGTATAATGGACATCCCTGCAAAATGCCTCAATAAATGATCTTGTATTTGACTTATGGATCGTATAGATGACTGGAGCGAATGCTGTTGCCTTTTCAAGGAAAAGCTTATCATGATGCTTTTGTTTTGTCCCAAATGGGGGGTTCATCAGGACACTATCCACCTGCTGATCAACACCAGTAATATCAGCAATATCAGCCTCAATAACATCTCCTTTCAGACGATGCATCGCAAGATTCTTTTGAACGAGTGCTAATGCTTTCTTGTCTTTATCAACAAAAATGACCTTTTTTGCCCCAAGAAGGAGGGCTCCTACCCCAAAGATGCCAGGCCCACATCCAGCATCAAGGATCACCCTCCCTTTGATATCACCCTGCAGATACGCAAACCATAAGAGGTCTGCTGCCAGCTCTGATGGAGTCTGGTATTGCTCTAACTCGATGCTTTGCTCCTCAAAACCAGCAAGTCTTGAGAGCACGATCCCAAGGGAGGATTTGGAGTTCATAACTTGAAGATGTAGTAATATTTGTCGATGAGATCCTGAAGCTCATGCTCCACCCAAAGCTCGACATGCTCTTTTTGCGCCAGGTCTAATGCATCTTTCTTCAGACGCGTGGGAGATATGATCACTGGAGTCTCCTGCTCTTTCTTTGCTGATACGAGCTTTTGCACATCTGCCTTATCGATAGCGTTCTCTGCCGGCCTTCCAAGAATACGGAATTCTTTGCCATCTTTATCAGCAGAGATGATTGTGTAAATTCCCTCGAGATCAGCCCGTTTTATGTGGTAGCCCATCTTATCAACAAGGGTCTTTGCCATCTCATGGAATTCCTGGCCTGATGATTTCATCAGGTGCTTGAGATTTATCTCGTCCTGGGCCCTTCCCAGGTCATGGGAAACATCTACCGTCTTTACCTGGACCTGCGGCTCTTCCTCACTATGCTCTTTTTTCTTCAGGAAAGAGAAGAACGGCTTCTTTTCCTTCTCCACTATCTTTTCTTCAATTACTGGTTTTTCGGCCTTGTCTTCCTTGCTGGTCACATCCCTGAGTTTTGCTACAAACTGCTCATCATCATGCGTCTCTTTGAGCAATGGGCCTGAAGAGACTTTCTTGAAGCGAAAAACCATTAGGGTGATAAGGAGGACCAGAACTGCAATTGCAATGATGTAGATCCAATCAGATGATGCTGCATTTTCATCAGGAGGCAGGGGGGCCAACGATCCAGTATCATTTGCCGCGCCCTCCTCACTAGTAGTATTCGCAGAATCATCATCCGATGCTGGTGAGGGGGTTGGTTCTGTCTCAACTGGCTCTTCAATACCCATCTTTTGCTGCATCAGGTTATACAAGTCGACAGAGATTGCCTTCACCTCATCTGGGAGCTTTTCTGCCCGGATCCTGATATCATCAGCATATGTTGACTTTTCCTTCAATAATTCCTCAAGGATCAATATCTGGGTGCGCAGCTTCTTGACATCTTTTGCCTCGAGATCTGCCTCTTTCTCATCAAGGGCTTCCTTTAGCGCACCTGCAAGCTTTTCTGCATGATCCAGCATTTCAGTATCTGACGCTGGGGCAGAGACTACCGGCAGGGCTTCCTCATCTTCTTCAATCACGGTCTCATTTGTGACAAAGATTGTTCCCCGGAGATTATCAGGAGCATAGAGATCAGCCCAGGTCACCTTGCCAGTCTCATTTGCTACCCATTCGAAGGAATCTCCTGGATACAATCTTCCTGAGCGGAATTGGCGAAAGTGGGCATAGATGACATGAGAATAACGTTCCCCACTGACCTCCCAACGGATCACTGTGCCTTGCGGGACAGTAATCTCTTTTGAACCGTCCATCTTATTGTTCGTGATGACAATGGTCCTTGTCGCTGCGAGAATGAATGGTAGTGCCAGGAGGAGAGCGATTAACAGACAGATGCCAACCTTTTGGGAAACAGCCATACATCAAGAAGAAAAAAGTGCATATATAAATGTTTTGGCAGGAGATTTTTATTCAACAATCAAGATCCCGCTTGCTCTTGATCCTGAGCTGAGGCGAAACGGAAAAAGCCCTTCCTTATCAGCAGTGAATCGGAGGAAACCTGAGCTCCCTTCAATGAGAGGCGCTTCCTTTCCATATCCTTCAAGAATGAACAGAGGCCAATTCCCCCTCGTGCACGGCATTGTTGTCCAGACCAGGCTTCTTTCCTCGTCATGGAACTGGTTTAGCTTTTGCTCACAACGAAGACTCCTTGCATCATCAACAGCTGTTATCTCAAATAGAACATCACTGCCGAGAGGAACATGAACAACATCTGGATCAAAACGTTCACCTTGGAAGACAATCTTGACAGTTTCTTGACCTATAGGTTTTGCTGGGACATTATCAACGATATAAAAGTACGTGCCGTTGGGAATAGTCAATTCGGGCTTTGCCTGCTCTTGGCACGCGCTGAGGAACACCATGATAATCACGAAAACTATCCATCTCATCTTATTCTCCCTTTAACAATATCCAGCTATAAAGATACCTTCTTACTTAAATCTTTTGTTTTAGTCACCACTCTATAATAGTATTAATTATCTGTTGCTTGTGAGCCAGCAGAACAATCCTTAAATAGGACAAACGGCGGACACCTTGTATGCCAATTGAGCAGCAGATCATCGAGCTGAAGGAAGGCTTAGCGAAGAATAACCTTGTCGTCTTCGGAGCACACTGCTCTGTCAAGTATTCAGGGAGGGCGGAGAGCTTCCTTGAGTTCGGTGATCGGTTATGTGTGATAAAGCCAGATAAGACATTCCTCGTCCATCAGGATGCGGGGAATGCACCTGTCAATTACATGAGAGAGAATTCGATGCATAACATCATAAGAGACAAAGAGATGATCATCATCTCTTCTGCCCATGCAGCAAACAAAGATTTTATGGAGGTTGCCATCAAAAAGATGCTCTTTCTTTCTTCCCATCCCCTCCAGGACGGCCAGCGTATCATCATCAGAGGGAGCGAAAAAGACATGTCGGACATGATCTATGCCAATCCAGAACTGATCGGGCTGGATTTCTTTCCCGTCAGCCGGGAAGAACAAACAAAGCATGGGTTTATTGACGTCCTTGGGTTTGACAACAAAGGCAACCTTGTCGTTGTGGAATGCAAGCGGTACCGGGCAGACCTCTCTGCTGTGCAGCAGCTGAGGCGCTATGTTGAAAAAATCAAGAAAAGCAAAGGGATTGACACTGTCAGGGGGATTGTTGCCGCCCCGAACATCACCAGCAACGCAGAGCAGATGCTCACCGACTGGGGATTTGAATATCGGGCAGTTTCTCCTCCAAAATACCATGAGGAATTCGACCGCAAGCAACGACGGCTTGGAGATTGGTAAAATGTCGTCCACGTCGCGACTCCATGAATATATAACGATCAATTTCTGACCATGATAGCATGTCATTGATCAGAGTCATTGTAAAAGGGCAAGGGATTATGTGCGGGACGATGCATTATCGAGAGTTCCTGGACCATGCGCACAAGGGCACTATCCCAGACTTGGGTGATCATCCTGTCTGCCCAGAGGATGCGGGCATCATACTTCTCTTTGGCAACAAGATATATTCCTTCCAGTCTGCGTTCAGTGGGAAGGACGTGGAAGGATACATTTTCTATGATTACTTTTTTGGGAAGAACCTGAGCAAAGGAGTGTATACTTATATCAGGCTCCTTGGCAAGAAAGGCATTGTTGCAGAGAATCTCTCTTCATGGGTGCGGTTTAGCCGTAAATTTAACTACTGAAAAATAGTTAATAAATCGAAAGATTTTTAAATTCCCGGATCATCTCTCCTCTTTGAGGCCATAATGAAAAACAAATCACTCCTGGTATCTGCTTTAGTCATTGGCATCATCATCATAGTTGTTGCTGGAACTCTTGGCGTGATCCTCCTTTTAGGGGTGCCAGAAGAGTCTTCTCCAACAACGCCCACGAATCAGGACTTGCTGACACAGCTCCTCCTTATCCAGGCGGCTCAACAAAACAGCGTTGCCGTTGATATGCCAGATACTGAGCCAGAACCACCAGCATCAACCGGTGAAACGGTTGCCTTTAATGGAAATGAGCCAGAAACTAGTGATACCCTCAGCTCTGGGTACTCCACAAATGACCGGCTCATCGATCTTCGACGGATAAACCTTTTTGGCATTGACCTTTCATCCTTAAATAAGGAAGAATGCGACCTTGTCAGCCGGCGGGTAAAAGATGATATTCGGGACCAAGAAAACCAGGTCGATGATGCAAGGGATAGGCGCAGCAGAGACAGGAATGCAGTTGATGCGGCAAGGCAAATGCTCCAACAGGCCCAGGATCAGGGGGATAGCGCTAGAGCAAACGAAGCCGAGCGGGCACTTCAAAACGCAGAAGATGACCTTGACGAATCAGAGAATGATCTTGATAAGGAAGAAGATATATTGAGCGACCTAGAAGACCTCCAAAAGGACATCAACAGGATATGCTAATGAAGAGATGTGCTAATGAAAAAGTTCTCAGTCATGACCAAACAGCAACTCAAAGACCACTTTTTCTGACACCAGGCTCTGTAGACAAGTCTCGCTTCGTTCGACTTGTGCTGTCTCAACTCCAGATTCTTTCCCGAAGGTGCTGCGTTCCCGTATGGAGCTACCCCTCGCGACGCACTTGCCTCACTCTGGAGTTTGAGTTTCGCAGAAAAGCACTTATTTTCTACAGAGCCCTAACACCACTAACCTTTAAATAGCATTATTACCCCCCTCTCCAGATGGCTCTCTCTTACCTAAAAGAAATGCAAGAAGCCCTTATCGGACTAGAACCAAGGGAAATGCTCGGGGAACTCATCGAGATAGGAAAAGGGCTCTCACAATTGCCAGAAGAGCTCTGCTCTGATGATAATAGAGTGAGTGGATGCGTGTCGGAAGTGCATATCATCGCCCATCTCGATCGCCATGGAAACATTATCTATGAAGGGAGGGCAGATTCCCTTATTGTCAGGGGATATCTTGCCATCCTCATCACTGCACTATCAGGCATGAAACCCCAAGAGATTGTCCAACATGCAGAAAAGGAAGTGATGAGGTTTACCAGTGAAACAAATATTACCGTGAGCATGATCCAATCACGGGCAAATGCATTCTCTAATGTGTTCAAGAAGATGATTAAGTTAGCAGGCGCATTATAACCCATTATAGGGAAGAGATTCTTTTTTATGGACTTTTATTTTCTTTCAATAGGGTCATAATTTCAATAGGATTATAATATAAGGGATTTAATTAATAAGGGATTTAATCAGGGGATTATGATCTCGCCAATGGGAGGGGGTAGAATCGGCTCACAATCAGCAACACAATTGCATCCATTCTCCCCAGGGCCACAAACTCCATTTCCGCACTGTGCACAAAGAGCATCTGGAGTGATAATACCACACATTCCGTTCTCTATTACTGCGATTCCCACAGTTGATAACCCTTCGCAACAGACCAGGTCACCATATCTCACCCCACCCTCCTGCACACAAGGAGGTTCTGATGTATTTCCAGTAGAGTTATTATCCCCTGATCCGACAGCCGGAGGGGCAATCAAACATGCATCTTGGCAGCTTCCTGCTGAGGAGACAACATTTTTTCTACACTCGCCATAATCAAGAGAAACTGTTCTCGAGCAGCCAGTATACTGGATCCTGCAAGATTTGATCACATCATTTTTTTCCCACCTGCAAGAAGCGATGCATGACCGGTCTTTATCGCAGGCACTCTTGCATTCCTGTTCTACCAGAACGGACGCATCCCTGCAATCATCATAATCATCCTTGCATGCCTGCCTGACATCAACACGATCGCTTGAGCACTGCCTGAGGCCAGCTGCCTTCTCGAACCGGCAAGAATTGTAGCAAGCCTTCTGTTCTGAGGTCAATGAAACAGCTGCCACTGAAAGTGCCAATAGAATACATAGAACAATGATACTCACACTATTCCGCCCCATGATTTATAGATAAAGGAACAATTGTTTAAAACGTTTTGTTTAATCTGAGGTATAGATTTTAATGGGTATGATATAGGGGTATAATATAAGAGATAGCCCGGCCAGGCAAACAAGAATCAGAGATTTTTGAGCCTGTCAGGGAATGTTTCATAAATAAAATAGCCCGGCCAGGATTCGAACCTGGGTCCTCTGATCCAAAGTCAGAGATGATTGGCCGCTACACTACCGGGCTTTATCTGGAGAGGGACAGGACAGCATATTTAAACGTTTCCCAGGCTCTGTAGAAAGTCTCGCACTGCTCGACATGTGCCGGCTCAACTCTCGACCATTTATTGAAGGTGCTGTGTCCCCGAAGGGGGCAACCCCCCACAACGCACTTGCTGATTAACCGAAAGAGTTTCGCAGAAAGGCACTTATTTTCTACAGAGTCCGTTTCCCAACAACATTTTTATATTCGAAGAGATATGATGGCTACATGGAAGACTCCCAGATACGCCACTCCCTTGTGTATCTCCTGTTCTTTGCAGGGATCCTTGTTATTGTAGTCGGTCAACCGTCATTGACTGGAAACATCGTCTCTCAAACCTTCTCTTCCCCCCTTACAAGACCAATCCTTGGAACCATTGTTATTATCGCTGCCCTCTTCATCCTTGGCATCGAGACAGCGAAAAAAAAATAGGCACTTTTTTATAACCCGCATTTTTCTTCTTTAGCATGCAGATTGGCATTGTAGGGAAAGCGAATGTGGGCAAGTCAACATTCTTTAAAGCATTGACACTCGCTGAAGTGGAGATCGCGAATTACCCCTTTGCAACAATCAAGCCAAATTCAGGTATTGGATATGTCAAAATCAAAGATGCCGCAAGAGAATTTGGCAAGCAGGCAAACCCCCGTGAAGGCTTTATCCTTGGGGAACACCGATTTGTCCCAGTGCAAGTCATTGATGTTGCCGGCCTTGTCCCAGGGGCACATGAAGGGAAAGGGATGGGACTAGAGTTCCTCAATGACCTCAACCAGGCAGACGCCCTCATCCATGTCATCGATTGCTCAGGCTCGACAAATGAGAAAGGAGAGCCAATAAATCCAGGAGGCTATGACCCAGCAGAAGATATCTTGTTTCTTGAAACAGAACTTGACATGTGGTATCTCAAGATACTCGAGAAGCCCTGGGGGCGCTTTTCCCGTCAAGTGACGCAGGAAAGAAGCCAGATCGTCGTTGCGCTCACCAAACAATTCTCCGGTCTGCACGCAACAGAGGATATCATCAAGGATTCGCTGAAAGAAGCCGGCCTTGAGGAAAAACACCTCAAAATGTGGACGGAGCAAGACTTACTTGCATTCGCACGGCTGCTTCGGAAAAAAACAAAACCAATGATTATTGCCGCAAACAAGATAGATATTCCAATTGCCTGGGAAAACCTTGAGCGGTTGAAGAAGAGATTTCCTGAGATGATGATCATGCCCTGCAGCGCAGAATCAGAGCTTGCCTTAAGAGAAGCAGCAAAGCACGGGCTTATCACTTATATTCCCGGAGAAAAAGAGTTTTCTCTTGTTGATGAAGGAAAATTAACCATCCAGCAAAAAAATGCTCTTGGTTTTATCAAGCAGAACATACTGGATAAAAATGATGGGACAGGGGTGCAGCAAATCATTGATGCGGCAGTCTTTTCCCTGCTCAGATATGTTGCTATCCACCCCGGGGGAGTATCGAAATTAGAAGATTCTGAAGGACGGGTGCTGCCGGACTGTTTCTTGATGAAACCAGGAACGAGCGCACTAGACTTTGCCTTTCGGCTCCATACAGACTTTGGAGAAAACTTCATCAAGGCGATCGATGTTCGAACAAAGCTTCCCACCGGCAAGGACCACGTGCTCAAAAACCTGGATATCATAGAAATCATGGCAAAGCACTGAACAATCTTTTCATCTACTTTATTTCTTACTTTATTTCTTACCTTATTTCTTCATCTTTTTAAAGGATTCAGGAAGATCAATCATATATTTTCCTTCTTCGAGCTTAAAGATCAAAGCATCATTCTTGAATACATTCACCAGGTCAATCTCATATTTTCCCGGTGTGATGACACGGATAGACTCAAAGTCCAAGACAACGGGCTCGGTTAGGGCATCTACACCCATCAGCTCCTTGATGTCTTTTTCAATCTCTTCTTTTTGCGTCTCTGATAATTCTGGAACCTCCCTCTTCAATTGCTCGAGCTTGGATTTCTTGATGAAGAAAAAAAGCTTTCCCCCGCAAGAGGAGCAGCCCGAAAGAATCTCTTTTGCACCGTCTTCATACAAGGTGTTGCATCTGACGCATTGATGAGGCATTATCTTTTCTTCTTGACCCTCTTTTTATTGTTCCCTTCCTGCATGAGCAGCTGGATCTTTTTTGGATCCTTCTTTACCTGCTTGATAATGCTCGCAGGGCCAATGACCGTGAGTCCTGTCCTGTCGCCCAGGATCTTATCATAGATCACCTTCGTGAATTTTTGCAATCCTGCAACATTCTCATTTCCCGGGTCGATGACCGCCAGCTCAATTCCCTTGAACTCATCATTGATCTCTTCCATCGTCGCCCGGATCAGCTCCGCCTCTTCCTCCTTCTTGAGCCTTCCCTGGAGAAGGACAATCTTGTCTTCTTTTGCAGAGTTTAGGAGCTTCCTGATCCTTCCCACAGAGGACAAATGTTCTATTTCCTGATAGGGAATCACTTCCAATGTTAACATTTCACACCTCTTTTAGCCGACCAATGAAAATAGGGCTTCATAAAAATCGTCAATGTGCTTCCCGTACTTGGCAGAGACGCCAACGACCGGATACTGGGGGAAGGCAGCCTCGATCTTCTTGATGTTTGCCTTCTTGAGATCTATCTTGTTTGCAACGATCATCACTGGAATCTCTCTTGCTGCAAGATTGCCGATGATGGTGATGTTTACCTGGGTATACGGATCAGCTGTTGCATCGAGGACAACGATGACTGCGTCCATGTCATCGAGCCATTTAATGGCATCAATGACGCCTTTTGTCGCCTCTTTTGCCCTCTTTTTGGCAGTATCTTCCTTCATCCCTGCCTTCATGAACTCCTCATAATCAATCTTTGTTGCAATGCCGGGAGTGTCAACAAGGCTGAAGGTTATCTCCTTCCCATTGTTCTTGATGTTTATCTGCTCCTTGATGGTAATCTCCCTTGTCTCGTGGGCAACATTGGAAACTGTACCCATCTCTTCACCTAGCCAGTCCTTGCAGATCCTGTTTGCCATCGTCGTCTTTCCAGCGTTTGGCGGGCCATACAGACCAAGCTTGACGTGGGACTTCTTTTTGAAAATGTTCTTGAGAACCTTGTTGATAAACCTCTTTATGATATTGATCATAGCCTTTCCACCATCTGCTTCAACAGGTAGAGAAGCGATTTATATAGTTTTCTGTTTATCATCACTATGAAAGAGAATAAAAAATAAGAGGATCTATGGAAAATGATGCCCGCCAAACACCTCTTAAAAACCTTACATTTGTCAGTTACCAATATCCTGCCACGGCCAGCCAAATCTCAACAGGGATGGGACTAGTCTCCCTTACTTAATTTTTTCTCTTTGTTATTGGGTTTGTTATTGGGTTTCCCACAACACTTTTATACATTGAAATCCCTGGAAAGGCATGGAAGAGAGAGTCAAGAGGGATATTATCACCGTCATCGACAATCTCCTCCCGCTCCTCCGAAGGACTCCTGTCGATGCAGAACGGCTAAAAGAATTGTCCAACCACACCATCCATAACGCGTCGATCTATCAGGACTCTGGCAGTGTCAAGATTGCCATCGTCATCTATGCACTCTACAAACTAAAGCTTCGGGGAAAAGACTGCCCAAAAATAGCAGATCACCTGAAAAATATCAGGGCAATGCTCAAGCAGGGAAGGCATGAAGAATTCCACCGGGCAACTAATACCGCAATACAATACCTTTCCAACATCGACAAGAAAATACGGCTGTATATTGATGAAGTCATCAAAAGCGCCCAGATCCAGAAGGGATACAAAATCTTCGACCATGGCATTTCCATTGCCCAGGCAGCAAGCCTGCTTGGCATCTCCCAATGGGAACTTCGAAGCTATGTCGGCAGCAACATTCCAAGGGACCTCATCCCTGATAGGGTCTCCTTTTCCGAGCGCCTGGAAAATGCCCGGAGGATGTTCCAATGAAATACCTTGTCTTCGATACAGGATCTATCATCAGCTTTGCGATGAACAACCTCCTTTTTTCCCTTAAAGATCTCAAGACCCGGTTTGGAGGAGAGTTTATCATCACCGAGGCAGTCCACCAGGAGCTCGTGGAACACCCCATGCAGACCAAACGGTTCAAATTCGAAGCGCTCCAAGTACTCAAAGTGATCAAGGAGGGGACAATCACTGTCTATAAAAATGAACAATTAGGCCCCCTCACCCAAGACCTGCTCTCAAAAGCGAATGCAAGCTGCCTTGCTCACCACCATCCCATGCAGATCGTATCACTCGGAGAGATCGAGGCTCTCGCCGCCACAATCATCCTGAAGGGTGAAGCGCTTGTCGTCGATGAACGAACGACAAGACTCCTTGTGGAAGACCCAGCTGCCCTTGCCCTGCACATGTCAAAAAAACTGCATACGACAGTGAAGCTCGACCAAGCAGCCCTCGGATCTTTCCGCTCCCAAACAAAAGACGTCAAGATCATCCGGTCAACGGAGCTTGCCCTCATCGCTTATGAGAAAGGGCTTTTGGACCCTTTCCTTGGGGATTATCCCAGGTCCACCCTCATAGAAGCATTCCTGTGGGGCCTCAAGCTCAACGGGTGTGCCATCTCCGAGGAAGAGATACTCCGGCTGATCGCAACCGAAACTGCTCTTCCGACGGGAAAATCCACTTCTTAGACGAAAAATATATAAAGGAGTGCATCTCTAAGACTGTTAAATCATTCTTCAAAAAAAGGAGGAGAAAGATAATGGCACAAAAAGTAGCAAAAGTTGGTGTAAAGAAACAAGCAGGCTATCTGTACTTCGTCGACAAGCAAGGTGACATTTCCAGAGCAGTCATGGCACGAGCAGGAAGAAAGAAAGGCAAATCCAAAAAGGAAAAAGTTGCCAAAGCTGGTGTCAAGAAGGAATCAGGATACCTGTATTTTGTTGATAAACAAGGCGATGTTTCACGCGCCAAGATGGCAAGAGGAAGGTAAATCTTCCTTTTTTCTCTTTTTTTTATCTTTTCCAGGATAAGGCGATGGTGACATTTTCTCCGGATTTCCAGAACAAAGCCCCTTTACGTGTTCAAGAGATATAATAGAAATTTTGCGATAAGCACAAACAGCCATATAAGGAGAACAACTACCAAGAACACGACGGCATATTCTTTCATGACCTCTTCGTATGCAGGATCAGCCAGATCATTTGGTTTTCGGTGCGCCTGGGGCTGGAGCCGTTTGCACCTTGTGCAATGGTCATCCTTCACTTTTGCTGCGCACCAGAAACAAAAATTCGTATCAATTGTCCTGCTCATTGTCCGGCCTTCACTTTCTTCTTGACAAGGGATCTGGGTTTTCTTGATGATTTTTTCCTTAGAACACTCTTTGCCTTAACCATCCTGTCAGTGGTCATAGCATTCAATAGCTTTACTTCCTCTACCAACTCTTTTTGCTGATCTGCCAGCTCCCTATCAGAAATGATATGGTGCTTTTCCACTGCCTTTGCCTTCTTTAATGCAGCCTTTACCTCAGATTTTGTGACCATTGATACCCTATTGGAAACATCGTTAATAAATGTTATGATTCAAGAGCTAAATGGTTAAAAATCGCCCGGTCCAGATAAAAGACATGACAAAGGGGCTTGTGATATCAGGAGAACTGGGAAATATTCTCATCCGCCAAAAGGCAGGAGAAAGGCTGGAGATTGGGGAGCTCCTCTTTGCCGAGCCAGGAACACTCCTCCAAGTATTCGACCTGCTGTATGGTAGCCAGATCAGCCAGCAACACCTTGAACTCATGTCAGGAATCGTCCTCGAGGACAATGCGGACATCGAATTCTTTGATGAAAAGCTCAGATACTACACTCTTGCCAGGACAAAAAACCTCCTTGAGATCTCTGGGATTACCGCTACTACAAGCAAGACCCTCCCGGCAATTTTCTCACCAGTTAGGGCTATTAGGAAAGAAGATATCACTTTTCTCACGAAACCGAGGCATGCCCTTGCCCTAGGAAAGCTTCGCTCCGGGTCAAAAACAGTCGATGTTGACATCTTTCTTGACGGGAAAGAAATAATCAAGCACCATATCCTGATCCCAGCCACGACAGGAAGAGGAAAGAGCAATGTTGTCAAGACAATGCTGTGGAACAGCCTCTCAGATGATTACTGCGGAATGCTTGTCCTCGACCCCCATGATGAGTACTATGGACGGTCTGGAAACGGGCTAAAGGATCATCCCCGGAGGGATAGAACCGTGTATTACACTCCTTCCCATGCACCGCCCGGGACAAAAACGCTCAAGATCAACCTTCGCACGGTACGGCCAGAACACCTCAATGGAGTAGTATCCCTCAGCGACGCCCAACATCAAGCCCTCGCCGCATATTACCGAAAGTATGGCAATGGATGGGTAGAATCCATCATTGAAGAACGAAAGCTTGACGTTGCCTTCCATGAAGGAACACTCGCCGTCGTCAAAAGGGTCCTGCTTTCCCTCTTTGACCTGCGGTTTGTCAACAACAAGATCATGTGCACAGGGATCTTTGACCTGGAAGCTGGGGAGACTACCATCTCGGATATCACCGCTGCCATCGAACAGCGAGGCATTGTCATCATTGACACATCAGACTGCTCTTCGCCACAAGAGATCCTTGTTGGCAGCATCATTGCAACTGACATCCTGAAACGGTTCAAGCGGGCAAAACAGAAAGGCGAATTGGACACAAAGCCAGTTGTCGGGATAGTCCTAGAAGAAGCACCAAGAGTTCTTGGAAAAGAAGTGCTGGCACTTGGGCCCAACATCTTTTCTACCATCGCCCGTGAAGGGAGGAAGTTCCAGGTGGGGCTCATCGCGATCACGCAATTGCCATCGCTCATCCCAAGAGATATCCTTGCGAACATGAACACAAAAATTATCCTTGGACTCGAGATGGCACCAGAACGGCAGGCTATCATCGATTCTGCTGCACAGGACCTGTCCTCAGATAATCGGGCTATTGCATCGCTCGACAAAGGCGAGGGGATCATCTCATCAACATTTTCCCGGTTTGCACTGCCGGTGTCATTTCCATTGTTTGATACGATTGTCAAGTCTGCCACTTCTTCAAAGAGTTCCTCATCATTATCATATAGCGATATGATACATGAACCATGAAAGAAAACTTTTTATAAGGAGAAAGTTCTGAAAGAAAGATGGCCCTCACCAGGATAGATCTGGTTCTTATTGTCACTTATGCGCTTGTCTGCATAGGGATTGGCATCTGGAGCTCCTGGAAGCAAAAAGAAGATGATTACCTCATCGCTGGAAGAAAGCTTGGAACAGGAGCATTCATCGCAACAATCGTTGCCAGCTACATAGGAGGAGGGGCACTCGTTGCGGTGAGTGCATATGTCTACCAGTATGGCATTTCTGCAGTGAGCGTATTCCTTGGGACAGCAGTCGGGTTTCTTTGTTTTATCTGGTATGCACTCAGGATCAGGCGCATTGGCAAAGAAAAAGAATTTCACACGCTTGCTGACTGGTTTTATTATAAATATGACCATAAAGTCGGTTTACTGGCTGCGATTGTCATTTTCATATCATTTTTTGGCTGGCTTATGAATCAATTCATTGCTGGAAGCAGTATCCTCTCGAGTATGAGCGGGTGGTCATATGAAACAGCCTTATTCTTTTCTTCTTTAGTTATCCTTACTTATCTTTTCCTCGGAGGATTCCGAAGTGTTGTGAAAACTGATATCTTCCAGTATCTCCTCATGCTGATCCTTTTTTTTATCATTGGAAAATCAATGATTAGCTCTCAAATCCTCCCCCCTGAACTCTTAGACTGGTCACGTCTTGGGGTGTCCCTTACTATCTCCTTTATTGTTTATGGCCTCTTTGTTGTCATGGTGGGAGCAGATTACTGGCAGAGGGTTTATGCGGCAGAAAATGAGAAGGTAATCAGGCAGGGGCTCATCGGATCAGCCATAGCAGTCATCATCACCGGATTTGGACTCTCACTGATCGGTCTTGCAGCAGGGGCATACTTTCCAGGAATTGATCCCAATACAGCAGCAGCATATGGCCTCTCACACCTGCTCCCCCAGGGAATGCTTGGTCTTGGGCTTATCCTCATCTTTGCTGTGATCATGAGCTCCGCAGACACGATGATCTTTGTGTTGGCAACAAACATATCCAAGGATTATTTTGCCCACAAATACCCCCACATGACCAAAAAAAACCTTATGGACATGACAAAACTTGCAGTTATTATCATCTCACTTCTCAGCGCATTTAGCGCGTATTTCTTCAGGGACATTATCTCTGTTGTTCTGACTATTGTGGGTATGCAATTTGCCCTTGTTCCAGCCCTTGTTGGCTCATTTCATTTTAAGATCAAGAACAGCGCCGCGTTCGCGAGCATTCTTGTGGGGTTTATCTATGTACTTGTGCTCGTGTTTGCAGGTTATCTTATCCCTGAAGCAGCAATCGGCTCATGTATCGTGTCATTGGCAGTCCTTTTGCTTGTTCAGTTTTTTTGGAAGAAGTGAGACCTGGGAATTGATCCTATATGTTTTGCCCCAACAATATTAAAAAAGCTTCATGCTCAAAGAATATGCATGAGATTTATCCATATAGCAGACTGCCACATCGGGGCATGGAGAGAGGAAAAGATGAGAATGCTTGGCGTGCAGGCATTCCAGCAGGCAATACAAAAAGCGATCAATGAAGATGCCGATTTTGTCATTATCGCCGGGGACTTGTTCCACACAGCCCTCCCTTCCCTAGACCTTGTCAAGCAAGTAGTCAGCGCGCTAAAGAAGCTCAAGGACCAGGATATCCCGATGTATTTTGTCCCAGGCAGCCATGATTACTCTCCTTCCGGCAAGACCATCCTTGATGTCATTGAGGAAGCGGGCCTTGGGAAGAATGTTGCCCGCGGGAGGGTGGAGGATGAGAAACTTTGTTTGAAATTCACTGTCGATAACAAAACAGGTGCAAAGCTCACCGGCATCCTTGGCAAACGCTCGATGCTTGAAAAAGCATACTATGAAAACCTCAACCGTGAAGCCTTGGAAGCAGAACCTGGGATAAAGATATTTATCCTCCATACGGCCATAGAGGAACTCAAGCCTGTGGAACTTTCAGGTGTTGATTCCTGCACCCTTTCCCTCCTTCCAAAGAACTTTACCTACTATGCAGCAGGCCATGTCCATTACCGGCTGGAAAAAGATATTGAAGGGTATGGAAAACTGATCTATCCAGGCCCGTTGTTCCCAGACAGTATCAAGGAATTAGAGGAATTGGTGCATGGAGAAATTGTCCTTGTAGAGGCAGATGAGGTCAGCTTGAAAGTGGAAAAAATCCCGCTGCTCATGAAAAGCGTCGTTGCCCTCTCCATTGATGCAAATGGAAAGACGGCAATGGAAGTCAAGCAGGAGATCCTTGACATATTCGAAAAGGAGGATATCTCAAATTGCATTGTCATCCTCCGAATATCCGGAACGCTTGATTCAGGAAAAATATCAGACATCAATTTCAAGCAGATCTCCCTCATCAGTGAAGAGCAAGAGGCGTATACATTGCTTCGAAACACTTCAGGACTCGTCTCCAAAGAATTTGAGGAGATAAAAGTCAATCCCGGTTCTGCTGAAGAGATAGAAGAACAGCTCATTTCGGAGCATACTGGACAGATAAGACTGCCAGGGGCAGCTGACAAAAAGGAAGAGATTGCCATGGTAAAACGCCTGATGCAGTCATGGAATGCTGAAAAGCAGGATGGGGAGACCATCAATGATTATGAAAAAAGAATGAAGGAAGAGGCAGCTGCGATATTATCAATTGAATATATAGGAGCATGACTCATATAACCCATAGAGAGCAATGGCATAGGCACTATACTTCATAGTGAACATCACACCGGATAAAAAGTACCCGTCATTCCCGACGTGGGGGTTCTTCTCGAACACTTCCCGCACAATGGCACGGTCGCCTTTTGGTCCAGGAATCAGGCATTTACCAAAAGTTTTCCAATCAAACTCCTCCCGGAAGCCTGGTTCACGAACACGCTCCTCAAGATCCTGCCTAACCATATATCATCACCATATACCCCCTTACCCTCTTAATCAAGCAACTTCTTTAGTGCCTCCTGCACCACCTTCGGATCAGCCTGGCCTTTTGTCTTTTTCATGACAATACCAACAACAAAATTCAATGATTTCTCATTGCCAGCCTTGTAGTCCTCCACGGCCTGCGGCGCTTCCGAGATAGCCTCCAGGCAGAGCTTCTCTAAAGAGTCCAGGTCAGAGATCACCTTGAGATTCTGGTTCTTCACATATTGGCGGACATTAAATGGCTTCTCTATCAGCAGCTCCATGATCTTTTGTGCATTTGATTCTGTGATCTCCTTTTTTTCCACCATCCCAATAAGGTCAATGAGGTGGGTCTCATCGAGCTCTAGATCATCAAATGATTTTTTTGAGTAATTCATAACCCTGGTGAGCTCTCTTCTCAGCCATTTTGCAGCAAGAACCGGATCAATCTCTTTTGCTACCTTCTCAAAAAGATCGCTCAACTTCTTTTCCTGAGCGAGCACTCTCGCATCAAAAGGAGAGAGGCTATGCTGTGCAATATAGCGCTGCTCTCGTTCCCGTGCGAGCTCTGGCATGGCATCTTTTACTCTTTTGACCCATTCCTCTGTAATATTGACAACAGTGAGGTCAGGATCGATGATATATCCATAATCTTCCTCAGTCTCCTTTGTCCGGAGAGGAAGAGTGATCCCTTTTTCTGAATCCCAGGCCCTTGTCTCCTGCTTGAACTCGTGGCCAGCCTTCAATTCCTGCTTTTGCCGGGCAACCTCATAGATAAGCGAGCGCTCTATCTCCTTAAAGCCGGTGATGTTCTTTACTTCTATTCGCACATACCCAGATTCTTTGATTGACACGTTAGCATCTGCCTTGATGATGCAGCGGGACTCATTGAAAATCTCGAGGTATTGAAGAATAGTGATTACCTGCCTCATAAAATCCCTTGCCTCACCAGGGCTTGCCAGGTCTGGCTTTGAAACAATCTCCACCAACGGGTTTCCAGAACGATTGTAATCGACCAGGACAAAAGCCGAAGAGCCAATGCTCCCTGGATGCACAAGGGCAGCTGGATCCTCTTCCAGGTGCACCCTGGTGATGCCAACTGCCTTTCCAGAATCCAGCGCCAGCCTTCCTTCCTCCCCTAAAGGGAGCTCATATTGGGTAATCTGGTAATTCTTAGCCAAATCAGGGTAAAAATAGGATTTTCTAGAGAACACCAGCTGCGGGGCAAGGGTGCATTCCAAGGCAAGAGCCAGCTTTACAGCATACTCAATGGCCTTTTTATTGACAACTGGCTTACTCCCAGGATGGCCGAGGCAGATTGGACAGACACGAGAATTAGGGTTCTCATCCCCTTGCGTTGGGCAGGAACAAAACAGCTTTGTTTTTGTATCCAGTTGGGTATGAACTTCGAGGCCAATTACCACATCAGTAGAAAATGCCATCTTAGTCACTATCATCAATCACCAGGCCGCATTTCAAGCAAACGAGCTCCCCAGCCTGATAGTCAACCTTCTCACTACCACACTCAGGACATATCCGGCGCTTTTTACCTTTCTCCATATCCCCCAGGGGTAAAAAGGGGGTTGTTCCTTTAAAAAGGTTTCGACAAAAACCTATTCCTGGAGCAACTTCCGGAGGATGACCACCTGCATCTTTGTGCGGTCTTTCTGGGCACTTACCTGCGTTGCAAAGTCCTCTTCACCATAGACATCCTTAATCCAGGTAGCAAAGTCATTCCTTTCTGCTGTCACATGGTGTGAGAAGATCCAGTCTGGCATGGAATCTAATGCTTTCTCCAGGTCTTCTAAGGTCTTTAGCTCTGCCCCATCACAGAGGAAGAAACTATTTGCTGCTGGTGCCCGCAACTTTACTTTTTTTGCCATTTTTTTCACGCTCTTTTTTACAGTATCAATTTACAGTATCAATATACTGAGGATTATCCCAATAAATAATCCCACAACAAGCCCTTCAATGAACTCCGTCCTGGTAATGACAGAGTCCTGGAAAAACACGCGGACTTGATCAAAGGAAAAGGATTTTGCCGGTAGTGAATGTTTTTTTGAAGAAGGCATGGCTCTTGTTTTTTTTAGGGTTTTTGCGACTTTTGCTTCAACTTTTTTTACCTGCAAACTTTCCGGTCTTTTTTGTTTTATTGTATTTTGTCTTATTGCAGGAACCTGATTCTTCACTTGAACAGCTTTTGTTTTCACAACCTTCATTGATGTTGCGTTCTCTTTTTTCGCTACTTTCTTTGGCACGGCCCCGAGCAACTGGATCATCACTGGCTTTGGAATATCCCCTTGAATCTTTTCTGCGAGCGGCCTATCCTTGAGCACATGGGCGATCCATGAGGAGAAATCATTCTTATGAGCAGAAACATGATGGGAATAGGCGGCATCATCCATCTGACTGAGCGCTTTTTTCAAGCCAGGAATGTCTTGGACGACAGTACCATCCCTTGCGTAAAAGAACTCATGCTCTTGCACTCGTACACCCCTTTTTGAAATTATGCTTGAAATGCTGTCTTTATTATTTAAAAAGGTTTCTATAAACTGTTTATGGCCTTCTTCGATGGCCTCATTGACTAACCAGGATCAATGATATACTGCGCTTTGGAGCTCAAAGTACGAGGGATTTCGAACGAACAGAAACCTTTTTAATGTTTAAAATTAAGATTGCAACAAATGACCTTTATTCATAAGCTCCTACCAAAGATGAGGTCATTTGAATGAGGTCACTTGATTATTAGGAAAACTCATTAGTAATAGAATATAAAAATAAAAGGAATATGAAATGGAATTTCCGAAGATTAATGTCTTTTCCTATACATGAAAATCGGTAAAAAGGTGATACACGTGCCCGCAAAGGATATCTCACAAAAAAATAAGAATGAAAAAAATAAGAATGACAGACACCAAAAAATCACAAAACAGCCGCAAAAGGCAAAAACAATCTATGAACGGTTAATCCCCATCATCGGCATACTCATTATCATTAGCGCTGCCCTTTTCTGGATAAACTCCTTACGGGCGAACCCCTCAATGATGGGACAATTCATCGGTGCAGGAGAAGGAGAACAAGGAAAACTGATTATTCAGGACCCAACAGTGATATCTAGTGACTGGTATTCAAATTTCTTTATCAGTACCCCTGGCACAGCAAGGATCTGGATGAGGGTGAACTCCCCTGGAAGCGCAAATTCCCAAGCAGGAGCACGAATCCAGATGGTGCCAAATGCCAATAACCTCGGGAGCCGCCTCCAGCTGCAGACACGCGCCCCTAATGGAGCAATAAATCCTGGACTGACAATAGATGATCAGGGACAGGTGATTGTGAATGGAAACATAAAATCAACGGGAGACCTTAAAGCAAAAAAAATATATGGAAACCAGATCATGCTCTATGGCGGGCCAAATGACAGAGCATATATCTCTGCCACCAACGATGCTGGTGCATCTGCATTCCTTGACGTCTACGCTGCTTCCATTGGGAATGTGGCCCAATTAGCTAGTAAAAACAATGAAGGCGAAGCAACACTTTCTGTAATGCACAGCAATGCTATAGCATTGGAGATCACTGACAATAACGACCGCCAAGCAACAAACCGTCTCCTTTTGCAAGATCAGCGAATTGATATCAGGACAGGTGCGATTTACCTGGAATCAGACAACATCGAATTATTTAACATTGATCAGGATGCTGCGTATCTCTGCATACGAGCAAGAGGAGACAAGAGGGGGGAAGTATTTTCAAGCCTCACGCCCTGCACCTAAAAGGGCGGTTCTTTTTTTTTCTTTATTGTACTAGCACATCTTTCAGAGAAGAAACGCTTATAAACGAAATTGCATTTTTCCTCTCATGACACTGCATCTCTTCAACACCCTCACCCGCAAGAAAGAGCCTTTCGAGCCAATAAAGAAAGGGGAGGCTCGAATCTACACGTGCGGCCCTACTGTCTATAATTATGCCCACATTGGGAACTTTCGGGCATTTGTTGCACAGGACATAATGGTTCGCTACCTCAAACATAAGGGACTAGCCGTAACAAGGGTGATGAACCTCACCGATGTTGATGACAAGACTATCAGAGACTCGCAAAAAGAAGGAAAGAGCCTCAAAGAGTTCACCGAATTCTATAGCGAAGAATTTTTCAAGGATCTAGAAACCCTTAACATTCTGGCGGCTGATGTGTATCCGAAAGCAACAGAGCATATCAATGAGATGATAGGTATGATACAGTCGTTGCTTGAGAGGGGCGTTGCTTACGCAGCAGAGGATGGCATCTATTTCTCTATCGCAAAAGACAAAGAATATGGAAAACTCTCTGGACAGAAAATATCCCAACTGGAAGCTGGAAAGCGGGTTTCCCAGGATGAATATGACAAGGACAATGCACAAGACTTTGCCCTCTGGAAATACTGGGATGCTGCTGATGGAGACGTGTTCTGGGACACCCCTCTTGGGAAAGGCAGGCCTGGGTGGCACATAGAGTGCAGCGCGATGAGCATCAAGTACCTGGGGCAGCCATTTGACCTCCATGCAGGCGGCGTTGACCTCGTGTTTCCCCACCACGAGAATGAGATTGCACAGGCGGAATGCTCCTGCGAAGAGAAATTCTGCAACTACTGGTTCCATAATTCTCATCTCATAGTTGACGGGAAGAAAATGAGCAAAAGCCTTGGTAATTTCTATACCCTCCGGGACCTGCAAGAGGAAGACCCCCGGGCTATTCGCTACTTGCTCTTATCCACTCATTATAGGACCCAGCTTAATTTCACAAAAGAAGGACTTAGCGCAGCGAAGAATACTGTCGACCGGCTGCAGGAATTTGTTGACGGCCTCCTGTTTATCTCTAAAAATGGAGGGGGAAACAGTGTTGGGGACATTATTAAAGGATCACTAGAAAAATTTGAGGCGACAATGGACGATGACCTTGATATCTCCGTTGCATTGTCAGTCATCTTTGATTTTATGAAAGAGATAAATAAGCTTACCCTTGACAAAAAAGGAGCAACTGCTGTTTTGGCATTAATGAACATGGTCGATTCAGTCCTTGGAGTGCTGCGGTTTACGAAAGAGGAGCTGGATAAAGATATTGGGGCGCTTGTCCAGCAGAGGGAAGATGCAAGGAAGAGGAAAGATTTTGCGACTGCAGATAGGATCCGCGATGAGCTCAAAAACAAAAGCATCATCCTTGAAGACACGCCTGATGGAGTGAAGTGGAAGAGGATCTGACTACCCCCTAGAATTATTGTTCCACAGAAATTTTAATCTTTGTCTCCTGGTAATTTCCTGTTTCTCTTGCAGCCTTGGCGCCAAAAACGATATCCTTCGCATTCGTCACTCCCATAAGATCCCCTAAAACAAGAGACAAAAGGGCCTTTGCCTCATCAGGCGCAGAAATGGTGATCTTTTGGACCTCTTTTTTCATGGAGAGATTCTGATCAGACTTCCATTTCCTGACAGCTGAGAGGACATCGAGGAACAAGCCACCTGCCAATTCCGCCTCCTTGCTCTCCAACGAGGGGTCTGAAACAGGCCAGGAAGAGATATGGATCGACGCTTTTCCTTCTTTTTTTGCATAATATTGCTGGTATATCTCTTCTGTTATGAAAGGAGTAATTGGCGCCATAAGCTTCAGGATGGCGAGGAGGACATGATGAAGAGTGAACTGCGCTGAAAGCTTCCCATCTTTTCCTGCTTCGTCTTCAGTGTAGAGGCGGTCTTTTGCTATTTCGAGGTAATTGTCACAAAACATCTGCCAGAAGAACTTGTCAGTATCCAGCCTTGTCCTTACATACTCGTAGTCCTCAAACGTCTCGGTGCACGCTTTAATGAGGCGTTGGAGATGGGAAAGAATCCAGTGATCCATGACTTCGAGCTTTTCTGGCCTCTCCCCCTTGTAAGATTCAAGGTGAATAAATGAGAATTTTGCAGCATTCCAGAGCTTCTTGACAAACTTCTGGCCGGTCATGACATCCTTTTCCTGGAACGGCAGATCATCGCCAAGCTTTGAGCCTGCAGCCCAGAACCTCAATGCATCAGCACTGTATTTTTCGATGATCACCTGCGGCTCGACAACATTGCCCCGGCTCTTGCTCATCTTCTTGCCATGAGGATCAAGAGCCCAGCCTGAGATCATCACTTTCTCCCATGGGAGGGAATCATGATGCAGATGGCTTCGCACAACAGTGTTGAAGAGCCAGAAAGATATGATATCGTGCGCTTGGGGCCTCAGATCCATTGGGAAAAGCTTTTCCTGCAACGATTGCGGCATGAGCTGAATGGCAATTTGTGGCGTCAATGAAGAGGTTGCCCAGGTATCCAAGACATCCTGCTCTGGGAGGATGTCCTCTCTTGATTTTCCTTTTGGAAGATCTTTGAGCGGGTCTACCGGAAGAAGGCTCTCATCTGCAAAAATTGGTTCCTTTGTTTTCTTATCATACCACACCGGAAAGGGGACGCCATAGAAGCGTTGGCGGGAGATGCACCAGTCCCATTGCAGTCCTTTGACCCAATTATCGAACCGGTTCTTCATATGAGGAGGGTACCACTGCAGCTCATTTCCCCTCTCTAAGAATACATCCTTTAAGTCAAGGTACCTGATAAACCATTGGTTCATGGCAACATATTCTATGGGGGTGGCGCAGCGCTCATGGACATTTGTGACATGCTTCATGTGCTCTTTTTTGAGAAGATTGCCTGACTTTTCTAAGTCTTCGAGGACCTTTATCCTCGCTTCTTCTGACTCCATCCCTTTGTATGGCCCATGGGTATATTTTCCAGACTCATCCATAATAAGAATTGGCTCTGCATCTTTGTGCCTTGCCATCCATTCCACACAATCCAAGCCGCCATATGAGCAGTAATAGACAACGCCAGTGCCATATTCTGTCTTTGCAGAGATATCATGGCTGACCCTGACAGGATTTGCGAGAGGAATCTCCACAGTCTTTCCAATGATATCCTTGCCTTTGAACGTGTCATTGAGAACGAGCTGAAATTCCTCCTTCATCCTTTCGAAAGCATCTTTGCTGATTGTCCATACTTCGCCATCCGGCCTTTTTACGGTGCAATAATCACCTTCCTCATCAATTGATATGCCAACGCAAGCAGGATGGAGCTCTGGCCTGGTCGTCGCGTATAAAATGAAGGTGCCACCTGCCATCTTTGCCTTGATCATGTTCAGAGTAGTTGATTTTTCCTTATCTTCCATCTCCACCTGGGCAATGGACGTTTGGCAGTGAGGACAGAAAATGACGGGGGCAAACTTTCGATATGCCCGTCCCATCTTGACTAGGTCTAAGAACGCTTTTTGAGAAATCCTCTGGCAGTGTTCATTGATGGTTGTGTAAAAAATATCAAAATCACAGCTCATGCCGATGCGCTTCCAATCCCTAATGTATTGGGGCCTGATACTCTCCAGGGTCTTGAGACAGAGCGTGATGAATTCTTGCCGGTCCATCGATTTTGAGCGAACAGCGTTCATCTTCTCGACTAAACGCTCAGTTGCGAGGCCATTATCATCAGTCCCAAACGGGGCAAAGACATTCTTTCCCCTCATCCTCTGGAAGCGCATGATGAAATCCTGCTGGGAGAAGGAGAAAGCATGGCCGATATGCATCTTCCCGGAAACCGTCGGAGGAGGAGTGTCGACAGAGAATATTTCCTTATTGCTCCCCTGATCAAACTTATAGATGTGCTCAGTTTCCCACACTTCAGACCATTTCGCTTCTACTGCGCGCGGTTCATACTGAGAAGACTGACCACCCTGCTTATTTTCAGACATAAAGAGGAGTGGTCCAGAGCACTTTAAAAACATTGCTCAAAGAAAGGTTATTAAAGTCTAAAGATGCAAGAAAGGCTATGGTCTTTGAACGGCTCTATACACCAGAGTTTCTCAACAAGAACAAGTTTATCATCCTCATCCTGAGCATCACGTTTACTATCACGGGTATTGCGGGATCGTTCCTTTTTGAGTCCAATCATGCAACGATATCACTTGCGATCACCTCACTTATCCTTTATGCCTCACTAAAGGATGTTTTTTCCCTCAATGCCGCCCAGGCGAAAAAAACATGCTCGCGAGCAGCACTTGCAAAAGAATACCTCTCGCTCCTCTCCATCTTTTTTTACATCTTCCTGGGAGTGCTCATCGTCTTTTCGCTCTTCAGCATCCTTCTCCCTGGCACCGCAGCATCCTACCTTTTCAAAAGCCAATACAGCCTCATCTCAACAACGAATATCCAAGAGATATACCAATCGGGCAGCGTGCAATCAATATTCCAAAACAACCTCACCGTGCTCTTTGTCTGCTTTGTCACTGCATTCCTCTTTGGCATTGGAGCCATGTTCCTCTTCATCGTCGTGTGGAACGGATCTGTCGGGGGAGTTGTCTTTGGCGCTGTTGCTAAGATTGCAGCAATCAATGCCGGGGCATCACCCTCATTGGTCTTCATCATACTCCTCGTTAGCGTCCTTCCGCATGTCATCATCGAGATGGGAGCATATTTCCTTGCCGGAGTTGCCGGAGAAAACACCTCCTCATTCCTCTTCTTTAACAAGAAGCAAAAAAAAGTGCATCAGTTCGAATTATCTTATTCTTGCTCTATCCTCATAGCATCAATAATCCTGCTCCTCCTTGGAAGCATTGTAGAAAAAATCCTTCCGAACCTTATCTTCGGATAACAAAATTTCAATAAGCATCTTGTTCAATAAGCATCTTGATAGCTCATCTGTCGAGAGATCATCCGTCAAGATGCCTTGCACAATTCAAGAGATGTATCTTATGATTTTTTCCTTCCCCCAGCTCAATGATGCTAACAGCAGTATTTTTTGGGACAAACTGCTTGATCTTCTCCCAAGGTTCAGCGCACAGATGAATCAGAAAAGATGAGATAACGCCGCTGTGGGTGACAATGAGCACATTTTTCTCGGGGTGTTCCCTGAGGGTTTTCTTTATGAACTGCACGACCCGATCCTGGACCTCAAGAAAAGACTCCCCACCATCAGGCCTGAATTCCTCAAAAGATTTTCCTGACTGCTCAAACACCTTTTTTCTTACCTCCTTTGGACCTCCTTCGAAAATCCCAGAGCAGCGTTCCCTTAAGTCCTGAACATAATGGACAGCGATTTTGGGATGGTGCTTGAGAATCTCCTGGGCAGTGAGCTTTGTCCTTTCAAGGTCAGAGACAAAAGCAATATCTATCTTCTCATCTTTGAGCCTCTGAGCAGCTTTTTTTGCCTGGGCTATGCCCTCTGGTGTGAGGGTGCCATATGAATGCCCCTGACAGATCTTATAGCTAATCTCTTAAATAATAAAACATTTTTGGCAGCTCTTTACTGTTATTGAATGTTTTGCGCAGGTGATATTTTGCTGCATTGAGTGAGGGTAGTACCCTGTTCGCAAGTGCCTTTCTTCCTGGTTTCCAGCATTGCTCAGTTGGATTTTCCTCAGGTGAGCATTTAGGGAAGTATGCGAGTCTCACAGAT
>Ga0209212_1001197_pt1 | contig 43884 bp, 35 predicted proteins | sample RifGroC2_FD_183996 | JGI IMG/M metagenome (GOLD analysis project Ga0209212, IMG submission 183996) | Groundwater microbial communities from Rifle, Colorado, USA - Groundwater C2 (SPAdes) (version 2) | ecosystem: Environmental > Aquatic > Deep subsurface > Groundwater | place: Rifle, Colorado... | reverse complement strand
CCCCCGCCAATGTTCCCGAAAGATTCGGTGTCCCAAGCACTCCGCATTGGGCGTCGTCACGACGACCCGACCGCCTTTCCGCAGCAGATTCCTGCACCGGCAAAGCAGTTCTATCGGATCACCTACGTGTTCTATGACATGGCTCAGGGTGATCGCGTCAAAACTTTCCTCCGCGAAACCCGCGGCTTCGAGGGTGCCGATGAAGACATCCACACCAAATTGCGTCTTTGCAACGGTTGCCGCTTTCTCGTCCAACTCCACGCCAAAGACTTCCCATCCGAGACTTTTCATCCTCGCCAAAAAGGCGCCGTCGCCACAACCGACATCGAGGAGGCGTCCCCTCCAGGCAGCCTTGAGCCCCATCATCTGGAAGGAAAAAATATCCCTTACCCCGGATAACCTGCACAGGCTCTTCCATAGCGCCCCTACCGTAACATGCTCTTTGTTTCGACGATACCCATAATACTCCGATAAAACGGCCTCGCCGAGATTGGCCCGAAGCTCGGCTAGACGGGGGGAGCTTCCGGTGGGTGTCGTTTGGTGAGTAAAGTATTTCCTATATATTTTGTAAATCTCGTTCGGTATGGGCTGGGGATCCAGCCAGATCAGACCGCAATTTCGGCAGCTCAGTATATTCCATGTGCCGGGAGCATCAAACAATCTGTCGCGCAAATCGCTGTATAGTGTCACCCCTGCGCTGTTACAAAAGTAACATTGCGGTCTACCCTCGATGCCTATACCCTCATTACTTGTCATTGTATAATGACCGCACACAGTTTTCTCAGCGAAGTCCGATCATCCGGACGAAGAATAAGCCTCCAGACGAGATAGGGCGCCAACGCTGCCATAAAAATCCCCAACGGGATCCATGCCGCCGGATACGGGATGGCGCTCAACAAAAATGCGATGCTCAAAAAAAGGGCTGAATACATCAGGATACCGGCGGCCAAACCATGACCGGCGCCAAGTTCTCCGGCGAACAGTCTGCGTGCAATCGAAAACATCAACACATAATCGAGGACCACCCGAAGCAGCCACGCAAGGGCCACACCCTCGATTCCGAAACGGCCAACAAGAAACCAGAGAGTCAATAGATAGAGAGGGAGTTCGATCAGGTGGGCCTTAGCCGATAAATCGGCCCGACCGGCGGCATGGATCGCCGTGAACGGCACCACCGCGAGGGAGTTGAACAGGACACCCACCGACAAGATCTGAAACACCCCCCGACTGTTCGCCGCAAACTCGGCCCCCAGCCATAAACCGAGAAATAGCTGGGCTAACATCAGGGTGCAAACAACAACGGGTGCAAGCGCGAGCAGAATGAACTTTGTCGCCCGATCATGAAGCGCCCAAAAATCGCCTTGCTTAAGGGTGATCGAGGTAATAAGGACAGGGAAAAGAACCCCCATGACCCCCGGAGCAATGATCCCCAGCTTCGTCACCAGATCGTATGGCGTTGCGTAATATGCAACCGCACTCATGGTCAAAACAGTGCCGACGATGAACCGATCGGCGTATGTCATCAGGGGACCGATGATCGACGAGACCGTCACCCATCCTCCAAAGTGAAACAACTGCAAAGCGCAGGAAATTCTCGGCAACCTCGGAACCCTGAGTCCTGGAAGCGAGTTCAGGGAAAAATACAGGAACAGCAGCCAGGTGATTGTCCTGCCGGCGACAAGAAACAGTACCACAAGCGACAGGTCGTTGGTGATATGAATTGCGGCAAGAGGCAGCAGGTAGTTAGCGACTCCGGCGGGGATAGCAATTGCATTCACAGTCCCAAACCGCTGCTGCGCCTCGAGAATCCCTCGCGCCGCCGAGGTTCCTACGACGATGGGCAGCGAAAAGGCAAGCAGGCCGAATGCATCTATTGATTCCCGCTGTATGGTTGCAGGGATGACCAAGATCCGGGTAACCACATACGGCGCAAGGCGATGGATAATGACCATTCCCAATATCCCTATCGCAAAGAGTATCAGCAGCGATGTCCAGATCAGCCTGTTCAGTTCGGGAAAAGCCTTTTTCGCCAGATACTCTGACGTGTATTTCGTCGTTGCTCGCCCAATCCCTAAATCGAACAGAGTGAAATAACCAACGACCATCCAGGCCAGAACAAGAACGCCAAACCGCTCCGTACCCAAACCCCTGATAAGCAGCGGGATAGCCAAGAGGGCAACGAGCAATGGGGCCCCCTGACCAAGCAGGTTCCATATGATGTTGCGTACGAGGGTGTGACCGCCAGGCGGTGGGATGATAGGCGCTACTTCAGGCACAGCGAATGTCTCCTGTCTCGGTCGGAATAACCTGCTCGCCACTCGGTTATTCTTACTTTCATATAATCGGGTATGTATTGATAAGAACTTGTTTTTGCATGGGTTGAGGATACGGAATGCGGACTTTTATGTCAAGGAGATATTGTGACAATATATTGAGTTGAGATACGAGGAGATGGCAGCGATTCGTGGGCTTTCGGCGCCGGCTTCGTTCATTAAAAAAGAAGCTGGAAAGCGATGGAGTCGGATGCTAATAGAGTGATGTGGGTCGGAAATCGCGGATAGGCGCAAAATGTCGCTCAGTAAAGGCCCTTATGGTCGCTTTGGGAGGTTAAATCCGATGTCGGATGACAACGTAATCATTTCTCCGGATGAACGGGAGCTCATCGAAAAACTTCGTCTGACAAGCCGATGCCAGGAGGAGATATATGAAACTTCCCGTTTCTTCAACGGTCTTCCCGGCAATCGGTTCGTAGCACTGGTGCAATACCTGATCCAGTCCGGAGAAAGTAACCTTTTGGGCATATTGATAAACATCACAGCCATCATCGGAGTCAAGCTGCCTCCCGGGATTCTCGCGGAAACTCTCACGATGATCAATCCGATCATAGATTTTCATATTCCATACCGGCTGCAGGACGCGAGCGCCATCGAACCCCTTCTTAGGTTCGTAGAGATGGAGGACGTCCCCTGGGAGAGGCAGGCTGTCGGCGCCATGATTGCCGCCGAACTTTGCCTGAAACACAAAGGCGAGCAAATGAAAGTCCTGAGGGTTTTGCGAAAGCTTTCGATCTCCGTCCGCTCCCTGGAGGCAAAAGCGCTGGTTGCAAGAGGGATTGGCCTGCTCGAAAAAGAAGACCCGGATTCTCCCTTCCCATCCTTTCTAATTGACGAGGACCCACTGAAACGCCTTCCGAAGGAGAGGCCCCCGGTCGTCATCGGCGGGACTTTTTCCGTGAGAAGGCCGATTCCAAAAATCGGCCGCAATGCCCCGTGCCATTGCGGAAGCGGGAAAAAATACAAGAAATGCTGCTACGAGAAAGACCAGGAAGTCCTGAGAGACGCTTCCCCCTATGAGGGGCTTACCATGACACAGGTTCGGTCCCAACCCCGACTCGTCGATGCTGCTGATATCATCGACGACATGAGGCCCCATGAGATTAAGAAGCTTGCCCCTTCTTCCCTGAATGAGAACCAGTTGCTGGCTGCTTACCGAAAGCTGGAGATCTACGGGTTTCGAGATCTGGCCTTCGACATGCTGATCGAGCTCAAAGCGCGCCCCGATCAGGAGGAGTTTGCCGTCGGCCACATGGAGGATCTGCTCGACGGGGCCATCGATGCGGGTGAAACCGGGCTCGCCCGGCGGATCATGGATGAAATGCCATCCAAATCGCATCTTGAATCGGATGGAACCCGGCTCCGTCTCGACATCATGGAAAAATCCCACGGGTATACGGAGCTCGAGACGATGGCCCGAAGGGGGATCGTGAAGGGGGATGAAGAGTCGAAATGGGACGATCCTCTGGTTAGCTTGAGCTATACGTTCGAGAACAGATTTCCGGCCCTGAGCGTCGTATTTGCAAGGGCTGCCATGCTCGGAAGCCCGGAGAGAGCTTTCGACAATGAATTCCTTCTCGATGTCATTCGCACCGGTCGCGCGGAGCTCGACCTCGATCCGTGGGGAGACCCCGCAGAAGCTTATTTCGACTGGACTCTTGAAAAAATAGAGGACAACAGAGCGGAAGAAAACCGGTCCAAAGAGCTGGAGGATCTAAGCGAAAAACTCCGCTTGGCGAATGAACTGGCGAGACAACGGATGAAAGAGTTTCAGGAAAAGGAAAGAGAACTCGAATCATTGACAAGGGTTTTTCAAAAGGCAAAGGAGGCTCCGTCCGACCATAAGATTCGAAAGCGTGAGGAACCGGTTGTGATCGACGAGGACGAGCGGGAAATCATCGAACGGCTGCGAAATCAAGTGGATGGGCTTAAATCCGATATCCGACAGCGCCAGCAGGACCATCGGACGTTACGAAGGCAATTGCAGGAAGAACGGGCGCGTCTGTCGGAGCCGACGAGTGATCCCTCGTCCAAACCGGAAGAATCGAACCTTTCCGAGGAGGAGGCAGGCATCCCCCTCGAATTCGGCCGGTCCCCCAAAAAAATCCTCGTTCCTGCATATTCACCTGCATTTCTGAAGGCATGCGAGCTCATGCCTTCCCCCGTTGTCGCAAAAGCACTCCGTTCCCTGGCCAATTTTGCGGCCCACGATGAAACGATCTGGCGCCAGACCCGTGGAATTGAAAGGCTTACCGGCGTCTACCGGATCCGGATCGATCTTTCGCATCGCCTGCTGATCCAGTGGAAAGAAAACGTTGAATTGAAGGGCCTCGACTTGATTCTCCGAAGGGACCTCGAAAACTGGATCAAGCAATATGCCCGTTCCTCCCGTCGAGGATCATGAGGGTTTCCCCCGTAACATCGACCCTCCAGGTCCGGGCAAAGTTCCTCCCAGAGCGCCAGAACAACCTCCCCATCGGAGGTCTGCTTCTGCGCAGTGGAAAGGGGGGCATGCGCTTTCAGGTACTCGAAGCATTCGCGCCGAACTTCCGGATGCCGGAAGGCGAGTGCGGATATGAGACCCCGGAGGATCTCGGGTCCGGCGGACGCAAGCAGGTTGTTCAGAGGATCATCGGTTTGTTTTTTATGGACCATTTAGATACTCCACTGGTGTTGATTAAAATTGAAGGGAATCAGGAGATCGGTGGCATAGAGGAGGCTTTCGCGCCTGGCCAGATCCGTCAGGGTGGACCGCCCTTCGTGGAGTTCGAGGCGATAGGATGCAAAGCGCTCGGCCGCGCCGGGATCGGCCAGATCGAGCGGTTGTCCGGAGGCGCAGCGGGCGAGAAGCACTCCCGCTTCCTCGAAGGTTTCTCGGATGGCCGTCAGGAAGAGGCCGAGGGCCGTCGCTTCGGGGAGGTCCGGCTCCTGGAGGAGGCGCCGGGCATCCACGGCGCAAAACCCTCCAAGATAGGCGGCAAGACCGGGATCTGCATCGTTCTCATCCAGACCACCACCGGGAAAGACATAGGCCCCTCCCATAAAGTCCTGGCTCCGGTGGCGCCGCATGAGAAACACCTCAAACGGTCTCTCTGTCCGGCCGCGCAACAGGATGACGGTCGCCGCGTCCCGAGGCGCCTGGTCCACCGGTTTTCCACGCTGGTTCCGAGAAAAAAAAGGCTTCGGCTGCAAGGGTTCGTTCTCCAGACCTATTTGGCGGTCTGACCGCCGTCATTGACCAGGAGATGCCCCGTCATATAAGCCGAGGCGTCCGAAGCGAGGAACACCGCAACTCCCTTCATATCGTCCATGCCGCCGATCCCTCTGCTCCCGCCGGTGATGAGAGCGACCTTGCCACTTAGCTTGAACAGGTCATACAGTTTCATGCGGCCTCCTTTGCGGGAGTGTTGATCCATGGAATTGATAAGAATTTTCCTAAGGTTTAAGAATGACTTTGCCGAGCACCCGGCCCTCCTCGAGCAATGCCTGCGCTTTGCCGGCCTCTCCCAAAGGGAGGCGTGCCCAGATCGGCGGCCGGATCGTACCGGCGGCGAACAGGCGGAGAATGTCCTCCGTTGCTTCCCGGCGTTTGGGGCGATCCTGATCAAATGCATGCATCGAAAAGATCCGCATACCCAGACAATCGGATTGCCTTTTGTTCATTGCGCCTAGGACATCGCCACCCGGCGGTCCGTCGAGAAACCCGTACGAGACGAGCAGACCGAACGGTGCAAGGCGCTCGAACTGATCCGCAAAACCTCGACCTCCGATGGAGTCAAGGATCATGTCGACCCCCCGTCCCGCAGTCATCCCTAGAACGCACTCGGTCACATTCTGACTTCGGTAGTTCACCGCACCGTCGGCGCCCAGCGACAGGGCGAAGGCGGCTCGCTCGTCGGTATCGACAATCCCGATCACACGCTTTCCGGCAAGCTTGCCAAGCTGAACCAGGGCAGAGCCCACCCCGCCCGCCGCGGCGGTCGCCAGCAGGGATCTATAACGCATGCCGTTGGTCGCACTGTTCAGCAGGTGCCAGGCGACCTGGTAGTTGGACAGAGCGGCGGCGGCCTCCAGATCAACCCCGTCGGGCAGCGGATAAAGGGCCTCTGCATCCGCGGCGATATACTCGGCATAACAGCCGCCGCGGACGTTTAACTCCCTTGCCGAGACGAAGACCGCCTGGCCGACCTTCAGCGATGTCACGCCTTCACCCAGTTTTTCGACCACGCCGCTCATTTCGATCCCCGGAATGGCCGGCAGGGGCGGCATCCAGGAGTACTCGCCGCGCCGGACCAGGACCTCCGGCATGCCGACGCCGATCGAATGGGACCGAACGAGCACCTGGCCCGGAGCGGGCTTGGGCATGGGCACATCGACATAGCGAAGCACCTCCGGCGGTCCGGGACGTTCCATCAGAATGGCTTTCATCAAGGTGTCTTTCTCCTTATCCTCGGGCGGCAATCGCTGCGATCTCGACGAGGAGTCCTTCGCCCGCCAGGTCCGCTCGAACGGTTGCCCGTGCAGGAAAGTCCTTCTTGAAGAGCGCCGCATACACCTCGTTCATCTCCTTATAGTCGGAGAGGTTCTGAAGATACACGGTTGTAGATACTACATCTTCCAGCGTCATCCCGGCCTCCGCCAGGATCTGCTGGATCTTTTCTATGACGACACGGGTCTGGGCTTTGACATCCCCCGGTCCGATGAGTTTTCCATCGTTGTCCTGGGAAATCTGCCCCGCGACAAACGCGAGATTCCCGACTTGAGTGCCCAGCGAGTATGGGCCACGCGGAATCCACGCCTTGGGTTGTAGAACTTTCTTCGGCATTACCATCCTCCTTTTTGAGGGACTCTTGATTTTCGTCATCGACGCGGGTATGGGGATAATCAGGCGCTCTTGGGTCGCGGGCAGATCGTTGTGTTGGCCATGGTCTCCAATACCGTCACCACCGCGCTGGAGTCTATATGTCCATTCCCCTGGGACTTCACTGCCCGGAGGACTTCACGGGCGGCGCTCACCGTCGGAAGCGACACCCCGTATTTCTCAGCCAGCTTCAGGGCGCCGCTCAGATCCTTGTGCATATTGTTCGTCGAGAAGTGGGGCGGATAGAAATTGTGCTGCATCATCCGGGGTCCGCGGGTCGCCATCGCCCCGGTCTGGGGTCCGGTGCCCGGGAGCGAAGTAATGTCGATGACCACCTGCGGATCGATTCCCGCCTTTGCGGCCAAGACTAGCGACTCGGCAGCCGCCTGAATTGCGACGCCCATAACGAGATTGGCGATCAATTTCAGCGTCGTCCCCTTTCCGTTCTCTCCGACGTACAACACCATGCTGCCGAGCTGCTTCAGGATGGATTCACAGGCCCGAAATGTTTCATGAGGTCCTCCAACCATGATTCCCAGACGCCCCTCGGCGGCAACCTTGGGCCCGCCCGATACGGGGGCATCGAGCATGGCCACGCCTCTAGCCTTGGCGCGCTCAGCGATGGAATAGGATGCCTCGGGTTCGATGCTGCCGGAATCGATGATGATCAAGCCGGGGTGTGCGCCGTCCAGCACTCCCTGAGGGCCGCATATAACGGCCTCCGATGCTGCGGAATCGGTGACCATGGTGATGACCATATCCGAAGCTTTTGCCGCCTCCTTCGGGGAATCAGCCCACTTCGCCCCCGCCTCGATCAGGGGACCTCCCTTCTCCCGCGTGCGATTCCATACGGTCAAAGGATACCCCGCAGTCATCAGCCTACGCGACATGACTTGGCCCATCGTTCCCAGGCCAATGAATCCGATTCTCTCCATGTTGCCTCCTTCGAATGATTAGACCTCGACCGCCAAACAGCCCTATATGGAAGGCCGAAGAATGAGTCCGGTTTGATTTGATTAAGGACGACCTTTTTGGGCGGCGTGAGTATATGAAAACGTCGCCGGAGTGTCAAGACAATTAAGCCGCCAATGAAACCGCCGATTCGAGAGAGTAATATGGTCTTGACAAAATCATCCTGTTGGATATACTCCGCCCTGTCGTGATCTTCCGGGATGGCACTGCAAAGTATAGAATAATGGCGTTAAAAGGAAAGAGTGCAGCATGACGATTGACCGGTTGAGCGGAGCGCTTCTGGTCCTATTGGGCGTGTTTGTCGTCTGGGAAAGAAGGGTGTTGCCCCTGGGGAGCTCCCAACATCCCGGTCCGGGATATGCCCCGCTGCTGCTCGCCATTCTGCTGATCATTTTTGGCGCGATACTGATCGCCGGCGGCAAGGGTTCGCCTCCTCTCCGTTCAATCTCCTGGCCCGAGGCGCCTCATGCGGCTGCGATTTTAGCTTGCTGCATCTTCACCACTATACTGATGGAGCGGATCGGTTACCGCCTGACCATTTTCATCATTTTGGGTTTTCTATTCGGCGTCATGGAGCGTATGAAAATATGGCTGGTATTCACTTTGGCCATCGGCTTCTCGCTTGGCTCGTTCTGGCTCTTTGATTCCCTGCTCAGGGTGCCTCTCCCGAGAGGAGGATGGAATTTCTGATGGAGGTCTCTTTTCAAAATCTGATTCTTGGTTTTGCGACGGTCTTGACGCCGACCAATCTCCTCTATGCCCTGCTCGGCTGTCTGATCGGGACGATGGTCGGAGTCCTTCCGGGCGTGGGTCCGCTTGCCGGGATCAGCATGCTCCTCCCGACCACGTTTGGCCTCGACGCCACGTCGGCCATCATCCTCTTGGCCGGCATTTACTATGGCGCCATGTACGGCGGATCGACCACCTCGATCCTGATGCGCATTCCGGGAGAAGCGGCTTCGGTCATGACCTGCATCGACGGGTATGCCATGGCCCGGAAGGGGCGTGCGGGTCCGGCCCTGGCTATTGCCGCCATCGGTTCCTACGCTGCCGGTACGCTCAGCGTGGTCGGACTCATGTTCCTGGCCCCCCCGCTGGCCAGATTTGCGCTCGGATTCGGTCCGCCCGAGTACTGCAGCCTGCTTGTCTGCGGGCTCGTCGTCCTCAGCTACATGACGGGCGGGTCCATCGTTAAAAACCTGAGCATGATCACCCTCGGCCTCATGATCGGGATAATCGGGATCGACCAGATGTCCGGTTACTTCAGGTTTTCCTATGGACTCGTCTCGCTGGGAGACGGGGTCGGGGTGGTCCCGGTTGCGGTAGGCCTTTTCGGCATCTCGGAAATTCTGGCTACGGCCGGCAGTCCGGACCGGCGGGAAGTGATAAACCCCCGCTTTCGCGATCTCCTTCCCTCAAAGCAGGAACTGAAGGACTCCATCGGGCCGATCGGCCGGGGAACGGTCCTGGGATTTCTGATCGGAATCATTCCGGGATCGGCGCACATCATCTCTACATTTGTCTCTTACGCCCTGGAGAGGAGGATGTCCAAACATCCGGAACGTTTCGGTGAAGGTGCGATCGAAGGCGTGGCCGGTCCGGAATCGGCCAACAATGCGGCCAGCACAGGGGCTCTGGTGCCTCTGCTGGCGTTGGGAGTCCCGACGGGTCCCATCCCCGCCGTTCTGCTCGCTGCGCTCATCGTGCACGGGATCAACCCCGGTCCGCTGTTCATCAAGGAACAGCCTGTGGTTTTCTGGGGTCTCATCGCAAGCATGTACCTCGGCAATCTGGTGCTCCTGCTCCTCAATCTTCCGCTGGTGAGCATTTTTGTCAATCTCCTGCGCGTTCCTTACCGGATCCTTTACCCGGCCATTCTGATGTTCTGCGTGGTGGGCGTCTATGCGGTGAATTCCAGCATGGTGGATGTGGGAATCATGAGCGTGATGGGCATTCTGGGATACCTTCTGCGAAAAATGGATTTTGAAACGGCGCCGCTGGTCCTCGGCGTGGTACTGGAACCCATCATCGAATACAGTTTCCGACAGGCCCTGGCCATGTCCGACGGCGCGTATTCGATTTTTGTCCTGCGGCCGATTTCGGCTTTCTTTCTGGTGGTCGCGCTGGTGATGATCCTACTGGGCTTGAAACCCCTGATCAAAAAGACGAAGGATTGGCGTGAACGGTTGACGGAAGCGGAAAGAGGCGCTTGATGTCCCTTAATGAAGTGACTTACATGCAAAGGAGGAGGAAATGATGAGATCAAGGAGAGTTCTTCTAGCAGTGATGGCGATGATGTGCGTTGGAACCATCGGTCTGTTTGCGGGTGCGTCTCAGGCCGCCGATTCCTACCCCAGTCGGTCCATTCAGATTATCGTTCCGTTCCCCCCGGGTGGCGTGGCCGACCTGGTGGGCCGTCCTTTTGCGGCGGCCCTGGAGAAACTACTCAATCAGCCGGTGGTCATCGTCAACAAAACCGGCGCCGGAGGGGCCGTGGGTCATCAGGCGCAGGCCGTGGCAAAGCCGGATGGATATACGCTGATGGTGGCCCTTTCGAGCATTTCGTTCATGCCGGAGGTCGATAGTATGTTTGGACGGCCTCTTGCGTACAAGTTGAAGGATTTCGCGCCGATTGCGCTCTTGTCCTCCGATCCCACTATTCTGGTGGTCAAGGCCAGCTCCCCCTGGAAGACGCTTGCGGATTTTGTGGCGGATGCCAAGAAACGGCCCGGCGAGATCAAGTACAGCTCTTCCGGTGTTTACGGAACCTTGCACGTGGCGACGGAGATGTTTGCCTATGATGCGGGCATCAAACTGCGCCACATCCCCACGGGCGGAGGCGGGCCGGCCCTGAATGCGCTCCTGGGCGGCCATGTGGATGCTACAGCCGCAGGCCCGAATGTGTGCATTCCTCAGATGAAAGCCGGCGCTATAAGGGCTCTGGCGAGTTGGGGGGACAAGCGACTGGCCTCTCTGCCGAATGTTCCGACATTCAAAGAACTCGGTTACAAAAATACGGAATTTTACATCTGGTCGGGGTTCTTTGCCCCGGCAGCTACGCCGCAACCGATTCTAAAAGTGTTGCGCGAGGCTACGGCCAAAGCCGTTCAAACACCGGAGTTCAAAGGGGCGATGGATAAAATGGCAACGCCGATTGCCTATTTGGATGCCCCGGAATTTCAGAAATTCTGGGATAACGACGCCGCACGGTCGTTCAAGGCTATCCGTAATATCGGCAAGGTGCAGTAAAGAAGGGGTATGTCAAGCGCCCCGCGGAAAAACGCGGGGCGCCCTTTTACACACATTATCGGCAGGGGAGGAAAATGTTCAAAAGTATAGTATTTCAAACGCCGACCATCTATTTCGGCATCGACACGATCAAAGCGATCGGGCAGGAAGCGAAGAAATTAGGCGCAGGCAGGGTGTTTCTGATTACGGGTCCGCAGGTCAAAAAGGCGGGGGTTCTTGAAAAGGCGCTGTCCTATTTGCAGGCCGAATCGATCGAGGTCGAGGTGAATATCCAGGAGCGCGACACCCCCGAACCGGCTACCGATCGCGTTGAAGAAGCCGCAGCGATCGCGAAGAAGGGGAATTTCGATGTGATCATCGGCCTCGGGGGCGGGAGCATCCTGGATGTGGCCAAGATGGTCTCGGCGCTGATGACCAACCCCGGGAAGACGGAAGACTATTTCGGCAGGGAGAAGGTTCCCAGGCGGGGCAAGCCGACGATCATCGTACCGACGACTTCCGGAACGGGAGCCGAAGTGACCAAGCACGCCGTATTTCTGGACCGGACGAACAATGTCAAAAAAGTGGTCGCCTCCGGCAGTCTTCTTCCGAATGTGGCTATCGTCGACCCTATGATGACCCTCACTTGCCCCCCTCCGGTGACCGCCAGCGCCGGCATCGATGCGTATATTCACGCTGCGGAGGCGTTTCTTTCCAAGAATGCCAACGCGATCACCGATACCCTGGCGCTGGAATCGATTTCGATCATCACGCGGTGGCTGGGGCCGGCTTTTGCGGACGGGCAGGATATGGAAGCCCGCTATCAGATGTCCCTGGGGAGCCTGATGGCGGGGATAGTTCTCAACAATTCCGGCACCAGCCTGGTCCATGCGATGGCGTATCCGGTGGGCGGGGAATATCATACCCCGCACGGGGTGACTTTGAGTGCCCTGCTTGTTGCCTGCTTCGATTATATCGCTGTGGTTAAAGCGGAAAAGATGGCCCTCCTGGCGCAGGCGATGGGCGAGCCGATCGACTCGCTGGCCTCGCGGGAAATCGTCGACCGTCTTTTAAACGCCATCCGTCATATGATCAAGAGCGTCGACCTTCCGGCTTCGCTTAATGACCTCGGGATCAAGCGCGAGACAACGAATGTTCACCAGTGGGCCGTGGAAGCCCACAAGGAGCAACGGCTCCTCTCCCGCTCCCCCCGAATCCTCTCCGTTGAAGATATCGAGAAGATCTATGAAAAAGCGTTTGTATAGCTGATTTGAAAAGATGAATGGAGGAAAAGAACATGGCCAAGAAGAAGCTTTCACGTATCGATATTCAGCAGGCGAAAGAGAGAAAGGAGCGGCTGCCCTGGGTGACGGCCTACGATTACTGGACTGCAAGATTTGCCGAAGAGGCGGGGATGGACATGATTCTCGTCGGGGATTCCCTCGGGATGTGCATCTACGGCTACGAAGGGACGATGCCGGTGACGATGGATCAGTGCATATACATCAGCGAGGCGGTCCGGCGCGGCGCCCCGAACACCTTCATCATCGGCGACATGCCCTTTCTCTCCTACCAGGTGAGCGTGGAGGAGGCGGTGCGGAATGCCGGCCGCTTCTTCAAGGAGGCCCGTGTGGACGCGATCAAACTCGAGGGCGGACGACGCATGATCGCCCAGATCCAGGCGATCGTGGACGGAGGGATGCTGGTGATGGGCCACATCGGGCTTACCCCGCAGAGCTCCGGGCAGCTCGGCGGCTTCAAGGCGCAGGGGCGGACGGCGGAAACGGCGATGGAGCTGATCGAAGATGCGAGGGCGATCCAAAAGGCAGGGGCCTTCTCGCTCCTCGTCGAGGCGGTACCGCCGGAGGTCTGCCGGATCATGCGCGACGATCTGAAGATCCCCGTCTACGGTATCGGTGCGGGGGTCGAAGCCGACGGACAGGTGATGATCTGCAGCGACATCTTGGGGATCTTCCAGGCCTTCACGCCGAAATTTGTCAGGAAATACGACAATCTCGGGGAAAGGACGCTCAAGGTCTTCACCCAGTACGCAAACGAGGTCCGAAGCGGCGAGTTCCCGGCGGAGGAACACACCTACAAGATGGTGGAAGGGGAGCTTGCCAAATTGGAGAAACTCCTTTAACCATCCCGTCTCCTCGGTCTGGAAATAGCGACCCACGCCCCGCCTGGGCGGTTTATCAAGGAGTAACTTTTACATTTACTCAGAAGGGCTGTAATGCACTCGACGTCTGCAAGGGGGAAAAAATGGAATGGCCCCGGAAAATCGTTTCCCTGCTGAAGGCCAATGATATCTGTTCAATATCATTTGTACCGGATTCCGTTATCGGTCGGATTCTGAAGGCGGCTGAAAAGGATCCGGTTTTTCATTTCACGACTCTGGCCCGGGAAGAGGAAGGCATCGGCATCATCACCGGGGAATATTTTGGGGGCCGATACGGCGTCCTGATGATGCAGAGCGCCGGACTGGGCAACTGCATCAATGCGCTTGCGTCGCTCGCGATTCCCTACCAGATTCCGTTTCTGATGCTGATCAGCCAGCGGGGCGAGCTGGGGGAGTTCAACGCCTGCCACGTGGTCATGGGGAAAGCCCTTCGCCGCATCCTGGAGGCGCTGGGGATCCAGCACTATACCGTGAATCGTGAAGACGAACTGGAAACCATTCTGGGCGGCGCAATTAAAACGGCTTACACCTCCGAGCAGCCGGTCGCAGTGATTTTAACCGCCGCTCTGGTGGGATGGAAGGATGAAAAATGATCAACAGACTCGAAGCCACCCGATACCTGGTCGAGCAGCTTTCGGATGAGCCGATAATCGCGTCCTGCGGCAATCCAAAATTCGACCTGTTCACCGCCGCCGAAAAGCGGAAGGCCAATTTTTACATGTGGAACTCCATGGGAATGGCATCCTCGATCGGCCTTGGTCTGGCCATGGCTCGTCCGGACAAGAAGGTGATCGTGCTGGACGGCGACGGGGCTATTTTGATGAATTTGAATTCCTTGACCACCGAGGCCAACAAAGCGCCTGCCAATCTCGTTCACATCATATGGGACAATGCGCAGTATCAAATTACCGGCGGGCAGCCGACCCATACCGACGGGAAGGCTGATATTGAAGCGATTGCCAGGGGCGCCGGCTTCAAGCAGGCCTTGACGGTAAAGATGTTTGCCGCCTTTAAGAAGGCCCTTTCCCATATCCTCGTTCAACCCGGCCCCTGGATCCTGGTGGTCAAGACCGATTCATCCGACGCGCCCGGGCGCCCGCCCAAAAGCCCGGTGCTCATCAGGAACCGGTTTATGGAAACGCTGCGGGGGGCTTGATAAAAAGTTTTTTCAACTGCTCTATAGCAGCAATTACCGGCAGCGGGGTAAAGCGGGGATGAAAAGAGCCTGGCAAATCACCTGTATCGCCTTTGTCGTCTTATCAGTTTTTACGATCGTATTGTCTTTCGAGTACCCCTATAAGGACAGGCTTGGTCCCGGACCTGCCTTCTTCCCCATCTGGTTGGGTGAGGAATTCGTCAAGTACAGAATATCCGGTCAAACAGGGAAATTTTGGAAAATCCTGACCCCATATTCTGCGGACGCGTAGCTGTCATAAATGCGTCTGAATAAGGATAGAGACATCTCTTCAAGATTCTTTCTGTCGTCGATGTTGTACAGGTTTTCCTCTTGAAGATATTCAGCAAAGTAATAAAGCGCCTGAAGAAACGAAATTGCATTTATGGAGTTGATGCCAAAAATGTCTCGGTAATCGTCAAGAATATGCCTTTCAATCAGATCGGTCGTAAATTTGAACGGCGATTTAGGCCGCTTGTTCTCTGAGATGGGTGTGACGAGAAATTCAGTCACAGACGTTGATAGATGATCCGCCCCTATCCAGTTTTTCTTTTTTATATCGTGAAGAAATAACCGGAACCGAAGAGCTGTATTTCGAAAATAACTGATTATACCATCCCTGTCGGATGGAAATTCCGCTGAAGGTATTTTCGCATACATCTCTTCCAGAAAGTTCTTCCAGTATTCTTTGCCGGTATAAATCCCCATATCAGGCACTTTATCCGAAAGGCTCTTTACATCAGCGATAAGAGCATCCAGATCAATCTCTCTGTAATCTTTCTTCAGATGTTGGCCGTAGGTCCGGGCAAGAATGGGCTCGACAAATTCAAATGATCCCATCAGCTTCGGCGAGTAATAGACCTGGAGGTAAATATCTCCCAGTAGATTCAGCAGTAGATTTTCTTCATCTGCGGCTTTCAGAAGATCTATAACCCGGGCAAGGCAGTTAGCGCTCTCGTCAGGATAGGTTTTAAAGAACGTGAATAGTTCAGGGATGTCTTCTGTCTTCCCCTGAACAAGATTATAGGCAATCAGATAATGATCAAAAAAGGGAGCGGCTTGGTTATAGGCTGGTCGGAAATTATCCCTATACCACTTCAGGAATGCGACAAATTCATCGTAGTTGCCGTATCTGAGGTAGCCGGTTTCAAGGCTGAAGATAATATCATCCGGCGCAAAATTGACAGCCAGGTCAGGATGCTGGTCGAGAAAACGGACGATATGGTCTTTGATCAGCGATGGATTGTTTTCATCTTTTCGGGGGATTTTTTTGTATTGTGAAAACCAACCCTTAATAATCTTCTGTTGATCGCCTCCTATATCGGGGATCTCTCTTTCAAACTGTCTGCAGGTGTATTGATCAGCAATACCTTTACTGCTTGGACGTTCATCATCATCAGATACTTCCTGATCGTAAGAAAATGGAGGGGCCATATTCAAGTCGTCGTAATCTTTATTATTGTAAAGATCCTTCCTGCTTATGGCGGGCCTATCATCGATCTTCGATTGCTGTTTTTCTTCATCCTTTAGAAGGCAGCATTTCTTGTATTTCTTGCCGCTTCCGCAGGGACAGGGATCGTTTCTGCCGATTTTATGGCCCATGTATTGATACACCTATGACCGAAATAATACGCCTGCCGTATACCACTGATGAATAGTGGCTTCAATGACGAATTGCCATTATGAACACGTTCGTGAATCTTGCCGATGAATCGTGATGGTCAATAAATTCTGCTCATATGAAGCCGGACATTATGGAGGTTGCAGGATCTCTTACCAACATTCGAATGGTAATCAGCGATACTTTCGTCAGTAAAAAGCCAAGTTGGCTAAAAACGTCTCCACCTACTTATCAATAACTCGCCATGACTGAAGGTATCGCAGATTAACGCAGGAAAGGTGCAACGCAAAAGCTCACAGGGAGCTGTGCGTGCACGCCGATCCCGTGCAGCGCTTTGTTCGCTCAACCTTTATTCTTTTATGATTTCAATAATCTTGTTGATCACTTGATCAAGCTTGATTTTCTTTATGTTGCCTATACGGTACAGAATGATCTGATTATCTGCTGTGAAAAGTCTATTGGGCCTTATGTTGCTCTCCTGGTTTAGACTGCCAGAGGCAAAATCGTTTTGGTCTACAGAAATAGCGTAATTGTCTTTGATGCTTTTACTTGTTATTTGGCAGAGAATTAGGTCGTTTCCTTGAAGTACAGTCAGAATAAGAGCGGGGCGTTTTTTAGATTGACTCAGATTAGAAAAGGGAAAGGGAATTACAACAACATCACCCTTTACAAACTTTGCCATGCCTCATCTTCCTCCGGCTTCAGCCAGTCTTTCGCTAAAGATGATTCGCTCATCACGGCGATATCCAACTCTTCCCGGCTTGCCTTTGCTTTTAGGAAGTGAACAAAATCGAGTACCTCAGAGAGAAACGGCTCAGGAGTTTTCTCGATCTCGTTTATTAGTTCCTCTTTGGTATTCATGGTATCTTCTCCACTTTCTGAGCATTTTTTCACAGGTTTGAGTATACCACTAATCTCCTGACTGGTATATTCTGAATTTCGAAGATGTGACATTATATGATTCCGCTCGTTGCGATGTAGTCCTTGTGCTTTCGGATGCTGATGCGCAAAAACATCTCAACATGTGATTTGTTCAACAATGGTATTAGCAGGCGATCAGTGTCAACAGTGACACTCGTAATGAGGTTGTCGTCCTCAAGAAGACAATAGAAAGGATCCTCACCTTCCCTTCGTGAAATATTTTTCGGTAGTTCTGAAACATTGCTCGGCATACGAAGGGAGTCAAATAGCGTCTTGAGACGATTGTCGATGTCTCCTCCCTCTACAAATATGTTACCGGGTGTCCCTTCACGCAACATCAGAATACTAACGCCGGCAGTGAAGGCGAGCCCAACAGAAACCAGTGGCAAGAATCGGAAGCTACCAACGGACCGAACCAATTCATCTTTGAGCTCTATGTGACTTGCCAATGGCTCATGATTCCAGAGTTCCTTCATCTGCTCATGGAAAGCCTGACGAATGAGATGCTTTTCATCTTTACCTGCATTAGCCTTAAGTGACCCACTATACTTCAGCGTAAATTCCATGTTTCACCTGACATCTAACGAGAGAAATCAGCGGAGCGTGCTAACGCATCCGCCGGATTCATTTGTTAGTCGATCTTCTGTATTACTTCCTCAAATGGGAACTCATATCCATAAAACCGTTTGAAGAAAGCGTATTTTGGATGCATTCGGGTTTATCATAACGTTTTATATGGATCGGTATAATATTCTCTGCGGATCTCCCAATCTGAAATAAAAAACCCCGTTCTTTTCTAAGAAACGGGGATTTTGTCAGCCAATCTATATTCCCTCCAGCATGGTTATACGGGATGGAACCTTTTTAACTGCCTTTCATATGGTGGGATTTCTATCATGATTCTCATTCGAAATCCACCATATTTGAGAAAGTTTTCAGATTAACAGTTACAGGAAGGAGCGGAGCTTTCTCTTTCTGGCACATACAAGTCAACGGAAACAATGAACGTTAGATATGTTTTGTCGAAGACTTGATTTTCTTCTTTTCCAATAAAGGAAGCAGACAACGAAGCGCTTCGTTGACCGCATCGGAATCAGCAAAATACGGCTTCACATCTGGTTCTAGATAAACAGGCAGATTCAATTGAATATCAGGCCTGTAGAATTTACCCCTCTCTCCTTTTGAAAAATTATATTCCTTCTTCATGGCGTCTCACCTTCGTGTTGTTTGGTTTCGTTCCTGGTGGCTTTCCGTGCGGATATGATCCGGATTTTTCTATTATCCCTGCCTTGTACGACAAATGTATGTATGACAACCAGAATCATGCCTCTTTTGTCTCTACCCATCGTTACCCAGCGTTCTTCATCAATGCTATGACTTTCATCGAAAATCGAAACGGCCAGGGGATCTAAAAATACATCTGTGGCCTATTCAAAGGAAACTTTGTGCTTCTGAAGGTTTTGTCTATCTTTTTCTGGGTCCCACTCAAAATTATACTGCAATATACATTCCTTTATAATACAAATCCTTGAATAAATCAATCAGCCGAAAGCATTATTACTTACTCAAAGATCATAATATAACCGAAGAAAGAGAGCAAGATAAATGTAACCGCCGCCACCTTTTCCCCTCCTTGTTCATGTCTGTCGAAAACGTAGTCAACCAGCCTGAAAGCCCGCAGTAAAAGCCCTGAGAGAAAGAGGTTCGATTACAAAGGAATGGTGGTCTAATTTAAGGACGTTCGGTACTTCTTTCCATTTGAAATCAAGCACTTTCTTCATGGGCGACATTTTATTGCTTTCAGGAAGTTACAAATACCAAATTCACCCGAAAATCACCTTCCAAAATCTGCATGTTTCAACCAGATATACGCAAAAACAAAATATCCAATAACATGTTTTTATCAGCGGTTCGCAAACCAGACCAAATTCCCTGACAGGCCAGAAGTTCCTGTCTTCTCTGGATGTGACCTCAAGATCGTATAATGGTCAGTCTCTTGTTTTCCATTCCTGATATTTTCTTTCAAAGGCATCGCCAAAATACGACTGAACCGTATCCTGAATCCTTGAAACGCTGTTCTCTATTGACAGTCCGGCAATATCAACCATCACATGCGCCCGTTTATATGTCTTCCCGAAATAAGTAATGTCCTTCTTTATTTCTTTCAGGTGATACGCTGTTTCCTCATCACTTAATTCTTTCTGAATAAGCTTTGAATCAATGTCGTAAAAGGTAATTCGTTTTAGAATATTTTCCGGTGCGTCTGTAATAGCGACAACAATACCTGTCACTTTCTTAATCGTTTTCGAATATGCGTCCTTCAGGCCGCTGGGGGGAAGGGCAATTACACTGTCACTGCTGTTTCTCTTGAAAATAATATCTTTAAGCGCAATGGCGCCTACTTCATATCTGAAAGAATGGCCGGTCAGGTAACGGGATCTTAGGCGCTCGATAGATTCGCCGAAATACAATTCGATTTCCTCATCCAGATCAAAAAAAGAATACTGGAGCCTCTCAGCAAGAATTTTACCAAGGGTTGTTTTGCCGATGCAGCTTACGCCTGTAAGGAAGATTCGCATAGATATTCGACTGATTCAGCGCATCATCGCGAGCGCCTTGGTGAAGAAATCTCTGTCGCCAAAATTGCCGGATTTCAGCGCCAGTAGTAGAGGCTTGTCCCCGAGCGTCTGCGTGACCGGAACACCCGGCGTGATGGGAGGGCCGATTTTGATCGCCTTGACGCCGAGCGCCTGGACGACGGCGCCCGAGGTTTCGCCGCCGGCGACGATAAAGCGAGCGACCCCCAGTGTCGCCGCCGCGTGGGCGATTTCGGCAAACATCGCCTCTACCAGCATCCCGGCCCGTTCGACGCCCAGTTCCTCCTGACACCGCCTGACCGCCTCGGGATGATCGGTTGCATACACCATCAGCGGTCCCTGATGGCGATGGGCCTTAAACCACTGTATCGCCTGTTCGGATGTTTGCGATCCCCGGTGAAGCGCCAGGGGGTCGAGTTTCAAAGCGGGATGCCCCGCCTTGAAGACGGCGACCTGCTCCAATGTGGCGCTGGAGCAGCTCCCCGAAAGGATAAGGGTGTCTCCTTCGACCCGGTCGAGCCGTGCCCTGTTTGGCGCTCTGGAAAACAGGCCTTTCTTCTCAAAATTGTCCGCCAGTCCGATGGCCAGACCCGATCCACCCGTCAACAGCTTCAGTTCGCTGCCGGCATGCCCTATCTCGATCAGATCTTTGGTGAAAAGCGCATCGACAACGGCATAGCGATGGGATTCGGCCAGCGCGGCATACCGTTTTCCAATGGCTTCGGCTCCCAGCGATACCGTCGTCTGATCGACCAGACCGACTTTTCCGCTTGTCTGGCGACCGAGCACACGGACCAGGTTGGCATCGTTCATGGGCGTCAAAGGATGGTGCTGCATCCCGCTTTCATTGAGCAGCACCCCGTTGACGAAAAGATAGCCGTTGTAAACGGTCCGCCCGTTCACGGGCAATGCAGGACAGGCGATCGTAAAGCTCTCGCCGAGCGCATCGAGGAGGGCGTCGGCGACCGGTCCGATATTGCCCTTATCGGTGGAGTCGAAGGTGGAACAATATTTGAAGTAATATTGCCCGCAATTATAAGACTGCAGCCACTTCAACGCGCGAAGCGAATCGGTCACCGCGGCTTTGGGCTCCTGCGTGCGGGACTTAAGCGATATGACCGCCGCATCCACATCCGCCAGATCATATTTCTCTTCCGGAAGGCCGGTCAACTGAATCGTTCGCATTCCCGATGCAACCAGGAAACTGGCCAGATCCGTCGAACCGGTAAAATCGTCCCCGATGCATCCTAGAAGAACGGACATCGCTTAACACCCCCACCCCCGTACCAAATACGTGACAGGCTCTAACCCTCTCGCTTCAATGGGGAGGGATTTTTGAACTTTTTTGCCGAGGCCATCACGTTTGACTGCTCAGAAAATAAGCAGTCGAACTTGTCGGATCTACCGTCTATTCGTCCTGTACAGGGTCAAGGCGCTTTCGTAGACGCGCCTTACCGTCACACCGTGTTCGGTTGCCGCCCGCCTGCAGTCTTCGTACTCGGGAGATGCCTGAATTTCTCTGCCCTCTCTCTCCCCGATCTTGATCCGGACCGGGCCGAACTCGGTGACAACCTCCTCCCAGCGGCGATCCAGGCAGATGCGTTCCCAACGCGATATCCGCACCCCGAGGGTTGAGGTCTCGTCCAGGACAACGGCGGCGACCGACTCCGTCTGTTCGGGATCGCAGATGACCGACAGCAGCGTTCCCGGGCGGTTCTTCTTCATCTGGATCGGGCTCATGTAAACGTCGAGAGCCCCCGCGGCGAAAAGTCGCTCCATGGCGGTTTCGTAAAATTGGGGGTTGAGATCATCGATGTTCGTCTCGATGACCGAAACGCACCCGGAACCGGGCGATGCGACGGACTCTTCCCCGATCATCACCCGGAGTACGTTCGGGATGCCGATCGCGCTTTTTCCGGCGCCGTAGCCGATGCTCTCCACTCTCATCGCGGGAAGCGGTCCGAATCCCGAGGCGATCTCGGCAATGATCGCCGCCCCGGTCGGCGTGACCAGCTCCCCTTCGATATCGAGCTTTCGCCAGGGGACGCCGCGCAGAATCTCGGCGGTGGCCGGCGCGGGCAGCGGGAAGACGCCGTGAGAGCCTTTCACATAGCCGTGAAAGGTGGGCATCGGACTCGAGACGACCTTCGGCGAGCCGAGCATCTCGAGAGCGATCGCCGCGCCGACGATGTCGATGATGGCATCCACCGCTCCCACTTCGTGAAAGTGGACCTCTTCCGGAGCGCATCCGTGCACACGGCTTTCGGCCGCCGCGAGTCTTCGGAAAATGCGTTCCGCCGTCTGCTTTACTGGATCGGAGAGAGAGGCCCCGCGGATCGTCTCCAGAATTTCTTTGAGGCGCCGGTGATGTGTATGATGCGGTTCGTCGAGGATCACGTGGACGTCGGTTGCCTCGATGTATCCGGAGATCTTCCTGCTGACCTCGATTCGATACCCCCCCACGCCGAGGGTGGCGAGACTATCCTTGAGTCGCTCCGGGTCCGCCCCTGCGCCGATGAGCGCCCCAAGCGTCATGTCGCCGCTGATACCCGCAAAACAGTCGAAATAAGCGATTTTCATCGGTTTACCAAATGTGCGAAATATCCGGCCCCAAATCCGTTATCGATGTTCATGACGGCGATGCCTGCGGCGCACGAATTCAACATCGCCAGCAGCGCGGCGAGCCCTCCGAAGCTCGCGCCGTAGCCGACGCTCGTGGGCACGGCAATCACGGGACATGAGACCATGCCTCCGACGACGCTCGGAAGCGCCCCCTCCATCCCGGCTGCGACGATCAGGACGTTCGCCCCCATGATCCGCTCCTTCTGATCGAGTAGCCGGTGCAGGCCCGCCACCCCGATGTCATAAGAGCGTTCTACACGGCTCCCCATCGTTTCCGCCGTAAGCGCTGCCTCCTCCGCCACGGGAATGTCCGCCGTCCCTGCGCAGAGGACCATCACGTACTTTTTGTTGCGAGTAAGGTTCTTTACACGTTTACCCCCCGGCCGGTTGACCACCAGAAGGCGTGCAGCCGCGTGGTACGTGCAACCTGCGACCGCTTCGGCGATGCTCTCGGCGACATCCGGCGCCACACGGGTCGCGAGGACCTTCGTGTGGTGCTTGGCGAGCCGTTTGACGATCTCGACGGACTGCTCGCAGGTCTTCCCCTGGCAGAAAACCACCTCCGGGAAGCCGGTACGGATGCTGCGGTGCAGGTCGAGTTTCGCGCACCCGACATCTTCATAGGGAAGCGTTCGCAGGCTGCTGAGCGCCTGTTCGACGGGCAGGTCGCCCGATTTCACCTTTTCGAGAAGGCTTTTGAGCAGTTTCCCGTCCATCTATCCCCTCTTCTCACAGGAGATACTCTGCAAGATTTATCTCGTACATATTTGGATCCAGCCGCTTGGTGATGCTTTTTTTGAACTGTCCATCGGAGGTCCTTTCAGAAAGGTCAACAAGGTAGTTCTTTTTCAAGCCGTCACCGTTGGCAATGATGCGAACCTTTGGTCTGTCTATGAACTGGGGGTTTCCTTCGCATACAAGACCAAGTTCTCTTGAATCCAGAAATACAAGAGTGCCTATTGGGAAAATACCGACCATCATGATGAAAAAATTCAACATGACGGGGCCTATTTTTGAGCCACTGTCTTTAAGGAGAATAGTCAGTGCCGTATCGGGCGGCAATCCCTTTCTCCGGTAAACCCTTGCCGAAGTCATGGCATCGTACCGGTCTGCAATGCTGATGATTTCGGAAAAAATGTCCAGCGCGAAAGACATTTTTACTCTCGGATAGCCCGAACAGTCACAATTCAAGTGGTGTTCAAAAGCCCCTATTGCAGAGCGTATAACCAAGGGATCTATGTCCTTGAGGTTAAGCAGCGCCTTTACACCAAAGGCCGCGTGTTTCTTGACCATCGCAAACTCTTCGTCCGTGAATGCTCCTGATTTGTTTAGAAGCTCACTGGGCAACTCTACTTTTCCAGAATCGTGAAAGAAAGCCACAATACCTAATTCGGTAAGCTCTTTTTTACTCAGGCCGAGTCTTTGCCCTAACGCGAGAGCCAATATGCTGACATTAACCGAGTGATGATAGGTGTATTCATCATAGGTTTTTATAGCGGTCATTCCGAGCAGAAACTGCTCTTCCTCTGATATAAAGTCGACGAGGGATTGCACAATACGTCTTGTTTTTTTTACACTCACAGTCTCTTTTGTCCTGATCTTATCCATGACACCCTTCGACAACGAGACTGCATTGAAATAGGTTTTCTTGATAGTCCTTCTTAACTGTTCCTGCCCGGAACTCTCCTTCATTCCGGTCTTTAATGTTTCCACATCCAGCGCGGCAAGATCGGAAACGGCATCTCGAATGACTTCAAATGGGGTTTCAGAATTTCCTGCGGCAATAAAGGCGTCGAGAAAAGTCTTTAAATCCGCTACGGCGATGTCGTCTTTGAAGACAATCGCACCTAGGTTTCTCGCTTTAAATTTTGCGGCAAGCGCTTCAAAATGCTGGTGATACTTTAACGGGTATTTGATCCTGGCATCATTTTCGAAAAAAAAGTCCCCTATAAGGTTGATGCGAAACGAACCGGAATCCGAAACTGCCTGATTAATATAAGAGACCATCTTTTCCATCTGGGAGATCACCGCAGCATTACTGCTATCGTGCAGTTCAGCGGTTCTCAGTATGACCGCCAGACTATGGATGATGTCTGTTGAAAAACTCGCTATGTCGTCTTTTTCAGCCACGTTCTCTTGCTATGCTCCTTAACGCAATTCTTACATTTTCTTTCAGGACGGGATCGCTTGAGCGTTCATATTTTTTCAGTAAGGGGAGATATTCGCTATTGCCGATTCTGCCCAACGCATAGGCGGCGCATGCCATCGTTTCATAAAGTTTTTTTCTGCTGAAGTAGGACCTTAATTTAAGGAAGGTGGAAAAAAATTCTGCGACATCGTTTTCTCTCCATAAGGATAACACTTCAAAAAAACACTTCTTTTCGTCATAGCTCTTGTCGATGAATGCCTTGTTTTCTTTGATTTGCTGGATGAGGATCTGCTTGGCTTTTTCGGAACGGAGATGCCCGATAGCCCTTACCGCAGAGATTCTGACCTGCTGTTCCTCGGCGTTGAGGTTGTCCTCAAGGAAAGATATTGCCTGTGATATTTTCAAGTCTCCGATGGTTTTTATAACTTCCGTCTTTACACGTATATCTGCGTGCCTGACTTTCGTTATCAGTTGATAAGCAGCCTCCGAATCACCAATCTGCTTGATAATGAGAACGATATTCCTTACCAGGTACCATCGCCTATCGGCCAATCCGTCCAAAAGAGCGTTTATATCCTTGCGACCTATTTCGGTGAGTATATGTATCACTATTTTCCTGGTAGAATAGTTCTTCAATTCTCCAAGCAGTTCAATAAAAGAGGGTATCGCGTTCTTTTCTAGGTAGACCGCAAATTCATTTAAGGTCTCTTCGTCCACATCCGTGCGACTATCGATAAAGGGACCGATTGCCCTTATGATATCAGGCGACCCTGTATGAGATACCACTTCCCTCAGTGATTCTTTTATCTCAACCGGAATATCTTCATCATTCAAAGTTATACTTATTTTCTTGAGGATATCAATAATGTTCTCCATATTGCCGTTGTTGACCAAGTATCCTACCAAGTTTTTCACTATGGAAGTAACCACATCGAGTTCGTCTTTATCTTTGGCCTGCCAAAACAGTTCAAAGAGGATATTAATTATTTTATAAAGCTTGATTTCGGAATCTCTTTCAAGCCGAATCTTCATATCCTCAAAGTCAGATTCCGATGGAGATTCTATTTCGAAGTGCGTGACGTCCTCTGCTGTAAGTGCGTCATGATATGCGACCGTGATTTGATCCTGAGGCGTACTGTGTTCCAGGACTTGTTGCGTAGCCGTAGACTCGTAACCATCCTCTTCTGCGAAAACGCCCTCGTCAACCACATGCCTAATGTTCTGAAAATTCCTATCCCACAACAAGGAAACGATGTCGTTGTCAAGAAGCTCTTTATCGTCCAGGGAGATGATGCTTAGAAAGTCTTCCAGTTCTTCTTTGGTTACATCCTTCTTAAAGGTCAACTCTCTCAGGCCTTCTTTGAAAAACAGGAAAGCAAAATTATTATGCTGCTCTTGGCTGCTATAAACCTGCTCGCCGTTGACAAGCAATGCCTGCGGTTCTATTTGTAAGACGATGTCTCCCGTCTGTTGAAAGATCTCGGTCGCTTTTGTGAACAGGTTATCAATCGCTTTACTGTACATCGGGTTATTCTTTTGATACAGATTGACCATCTTTTTTGCATTGAGAAGGGTCTGCAGAAAATCACTTATGAAATTCGTCTGTTTCATTGATTACCCATACCACGAAACGCACTATTCGGATATCGCTTTAAAAAGAGAACAATTTCCCCAAAAACAGTGTCTCTTTATAGCACACCAGTGATGTAGAGCACAAGAAAAATGAAAAAAATCATCCGACAGTCTGTGCCCAAGACTCGGTGATAAGAGGATGCATCTGATCGCCTAATACCCGCATACCTGGTCGGTTTCAGAGAGAAATTTGGGAAGAATTCACTTGACAAAAAAATTTAAGTCCTTATAGTCAGTCGTCCGGCGGTTGACCTGTTGCATGATATGTCATATTCATTGTCTTCATAGATTGTCCTATGCGAAAAAAACGTGGCGAAATCCTCATCGAATTAGGCCTCATCACTGAGCAGCAACTTCAGTATGCCCTGCTGACCCAAAAAACGAAGAAGGCAAAAATTGAAGAAATTCTTGTGGGGTTGGGCTTTGTCACAAAGAAGCAGATCGTCGATGCACTGGCCAGGAGACTGAAACTCCCGATTATTTCCTGCAAAGATACTGTCATATCCGATGCGCTCTTAAAGCTTGTGCCCATAGAAATTGCAAGAAAACAGCTTGTCCTGCCTATTGAAAAAAAGGATCACACGCTTGTCCTTGCCATGTCCGATCCCTTGGATTACGGGACAATAGACCATATTTCCTTTATGACAAAACTAAGGGTTTCTCCGGTTATTTCCTACGAATGGGAGATCATCAAAGCGATAGAACTGGCATACGGCAAGGAGGTTACGGATGTTCCTTCCAAGACTCCTACCATAACAAAAACAAAGATAGATTTTACTGAAACTGCAGAGAAAATAGAGGCGGAAAAGGCAGGGGTGGCGCAGGAACAGGAGGCAGAATATCCGGTTGTTGCGCTGGTGGAAAAAATTATTGCAGACGCTATCGCGGCCCGCGCCAGCGATATTCATATCGAGCCATGGGAAAAGCTCAGCCAGGTGAGGTTTAGAATTGACGGTGTGCTGCGTGTTGTGCAGACGTATGAAAAAAAAATGCACGATGGCGTTGTATCAAGGATAAAAATATTATCAGGGCTCGACATAACAAAAAAGTACCTTTCCCAGGACGGATCCACTCATGTCTCCTCCGGAAGTAAAGAAGTAGATCTCCGGATCTCAACCCTTCCAGCCATTCATGGGGAAAAGATCGTCGTGCGATTGCTCGACAAGAGCGCCAACCTTTTGCCTCTCGAAGATCTTGCGATGTCCGATAGCCTGAGAAACGCTCTCATAGACATGTTTAAGCGACCGCAGGGTATGCTCATTGTGACGGGCCCGACAGGCAGCGGCAAAACAACGACCCTTTATGCCTGTCTCAACCAGCTCCGTTCAGAAACCACGAATATCGTGACAATCGAAGACCCTGTCGAATACAAGGTTGAAGGCATTACGCAGGTGCAGATCAATGATCCCGTGGGACGTACATTTGCATCGGTTCTTCGCTCGGTGCTCCGTCAGGACCCCGATATCATCAAAGTAGGTGAGATAAGAGACAAAGAGACTGCCGAGATTGCAATGCGGGCATCGTTGACAGGGCATTTTGTTTTAACCACCCTGCACACAAACAGCACAATAGCTACGATCCCGCGGCTGATCGATATCGGGATCCCCATCTATCTTATCAGTTCTGCAATTACCGCAATCCTGGCTCAGAGGCTTGTAAGAAAAATATGTGTAAACTGCAAGGTTGAACTGGAGGTGTCGGATGAGTTGCGGAGGATTGCAGCGGAATATGACGGCATAAAGATAGAGAGGCACTATATGGGCACGGGCTGTACAAACTGTGCCAATACCGGATACTTCGGCAGGACGCCTGTCTATGAGTATCTTCCGCTCACCAGCGCCTTCAGGAAGATGATCAATGACGACACGGGTGAGGAAGATCTAAGGGTTGAAGTAAAAAAATCGAAAGAAGTCAAATTTGTTTCTATGTTTGAGAGCGCTCTTGAAAAGGTCGGAACGGGATTAACCACGTTTGAGGAGGTAGTCGCTAAAGTTCCTGTCTGATAGGATTTGAAGCTCCCCGCCCACAGGGCGGGGCTTCCCGGTAAGGAAGCGTTCGTTTTTCGATGCGCCCCTCAACCCCGCCTACAAAGGCGGGGTTGAGGGGATGCGCTCCCGGTCAATCCGGCGGGGATCATATGTCTTGGGTCCCTCCTTTTCTGCCGGCCACCACGAAGATCCGCTCGACCATCCCGTGTCTGACACCATAGATTTTCTCCTGCGTGCTGATCGAGAGCGTCGCGTTGTTGGGGATGATTTCCAGCCGGTCCCCGATCCGTAACCGTTTTTCGGGAGCGATCTCCCTTTCCATGTATTGCACGCATGCCGTTTCTGCTGAGATCCGTCCCGGCCAGAGATCCTCGCGGCCTTGCACCGAGCCAAAGCTCGGTTTCCCCTGCCAGAAGAATCCGGGCGTGTCTCGATGCTGGATGAGCGAATCGGCCCCGAAGATCTTGTAGCCCGCGTCGATCACGGTATGCCTCGGATCGGCGGCGCTCATGACGGTGCAGAGAACCGCTGCCGCACACGCCTCCCGCGGGTTGACAAGCGCGCGGACGTGCCACATGTCGCTGATGACGCAGTGTCCCGGGTGGATCTCGGTGATCTCGGGGAACTGCTTTCCCTTCAGGAGGGCGCACGTGGCCCGGAGCGTCGGCGAGGCCCCGACGGACACATGCACGCCGGCGATCCCCTCCCTTGCCAGCAGCCCCGCCGTTTCCACTGCCATCGCTGCGGAATCGAATGCCAGACGCTCCATCCCCTCCGGGGTCGGTTCTCCGCCCGACTCGTGCACGTAGATGCCTTCGAAGGCGACTCCCTTCAAACGGCAGAGCTGCTTTGCCATGTGTAATGACGGTTCACCCGGACGAACGCCGAACCGGTCGCCTCCCGTATTGACCTTAAGGAGTATAGGGATCGTCCTGCCGAGGGAGGTCGCCAACCGGGAAATCGCTTCTGCCTGCTCCATCATGTCCGCCATCACGGTGACCTTCAGCCCCCGTTTGTCGAGAAGCCGCCGCAGGATAGCCAGTTTGTGATCGCCGTAGAACGGATGGGCGATGAGGATGTCGTCGATCCCCGCCTCGGCCATGCAGAGTGCCCGCTCGATCGCTCCGACCTCGATACCGCAAGCGCCGGCGGCGATCTGCAGCTTTGCGATGTCCGGGCATTCGTGAATCTTTGTATGGGGCCTCAGCCTGACCCCCGCTTCCCTTGCGAGCCGGGACATCTCCGCGATGTTCGATTCCAGAACATCCATATAGACGATGACCGCCGGGGTCTCGATGGCAGAGACGGGTATCTTTTGTTTTTCCATGGTCTCCTCCTTTGCAAGACCGCTTAAGACTTTTTCGCGTGGTCGTCAAGGTGGCAATCACACGCAATTAAGTCTTGCCTTTTTTCTGGGTGATCCATATGATCGTCGCTAAGCGACATTGAGGGATGTCACTGGATCGCCCTCGAAGCGCTCATTCACGGTGTCATCGACGGGCATCCATTTGGAAGCCCGTCATTTTCAGGGGGTTCGCACAATGGATTTTCCAGATATGATTCGACTGCGTCAGACCTTTGACCGGACCATGGTTGCCGATATTCCCGGCGCTGTCCTGGTGGAACTGAAGAAGCTTTCCCTGGAAAAACGGGTCAGGCCGAGTCAGCGCATCGCCCTGACCGGCGGCAGTCGCGGCATCGCCAACATCGCTTTGATCCTGAAGACCGTTGTCGACTATTTAAAATCTCTCGGCGCCAGGCCGTTTATCTTTCCCGCCATGGGCAGCCATGGCGGGGCCACGGCGGAGGGGCAGACGGCGATGCTCGCCCATTACGACGTGACCGAGACCTTCACCGGCGCCCCTGTTCTCTCCTCTATGGACACAATGAAAATCTCCAGTACCGAGGATGGCGTGCCGGTGTTTATCGACAGAAATGCCTTTGAGGCGGACGGAATTATCGTTGTCAATCGGATAAAACCCCACACCAAATTCAAGGCCCCCATCGAGAGCGGCCTGATGAAGATGATGGCCATCGGCATGGGCAAGCAAAAAGGCGCCGAATATTACCACAAGGCGGCGATCCAGCACACCTTTGCCAAGATCATCGTCGATGCGGGCAGAGAAGTCCTGAAGAAGGCCCCCATCCTTTGCGGCCTGGGCCTTGTCGAAAACGGATACGATCAGACGGCGCTGATCGCCGCCCTTCTCCCGGATGAACTGGAGGAGAGAGAGAAAGAACTGCTCGTCCTGGCAAAAGAGATGATGCCCCGTCTACCCTTTAATGACATCGACCTTCTGATCATCGATGAGATGGGAAAGGACATCAGCGGCACGGGCATCGATCCGAATGTCACCGGGCGCAATCGCGACATTCTGGGCGTCTTCCCTCATCCCGTGAACGCCAAGCGGCTCTTTGTGAGGGATTTGACCCCCTCCTCCGACGGAAACGCCAACGGCATCGGGTTTGCGGACTTGACCACGAAGCGGCTGGTGGACAAGATAGACCGTGTATCCACGTACATGAATTGCATCACCGCGATCAGCATCGAAAAGGCGGCGATCCCCATGTACTTCGAAACGGATCGGGAATGCATCGAGGTTGCCCTGGGGTCCGTCGGCCTGATCCCCCCTGAGCGGAGCCGTATCGTCCGCATCAAAAACACGCTCCAACTCGATGAAGTGGAGGTTTCCGAAATCTATAAGGATGAAATCCTCAATAGACGGGATCTTGAGATTCTTGAGGGCCCCCGCCCCATGTCTTTTGACGCCCAGGGGAATCTCGTTCCCTTGATTGTCAATGGCGCCGCCCGCAAAGGTGACAACTGAAACTTTAACGCAGCATCCGGCCTTTTTACGAAGCCGATTGCGCTTTGCGGCTGATGAGCGGCTTGATCCATGCGATCAGCAAGGGGGCCACCAGGACGATCGCTCCGATGAGAAGGATCGTCCCCGAAATGGGGCGCTTCAGGAAGACCGACAGGTCTCCCCGGCTGATCATCATCGCCTCCCGGAAGCTCCTTTCCATCATCGGGCCCAGGACCAGGGCCAGAACCAGGGGGGCCAGGTCATACTTCAGCCGCCGCAGGAGATAGCCCAACAGGCCGAAGCCGGTCATGAGCCAGATGTCGAGGATCGAATTGTTGACCGAGTAGACGCCCACCAGGCACAGCAGCAGGACGATCGGCATGAGCAGGTAAAGAGGCGTCCGGATGATGTTGGCAAAAACGCCCACCAGCGGGAGATTGAAGATGAGAAGCATGAAATTGCCGATGTACATGCTGGCGATGACCCCCCAGAAGAGGTCGGGCTTTTCGCTCATCAGCAGGGGACCGGGGTTGATCCCGTGGATCAGAAGCACCGCCATCACAACCGCCATAGCGGGGGTGAAGGGGATCCCCAGCGCCATCAGGGGGACATAAGCGCCTCCGACGGCGGCGTTATTGGCCGCCTCGGGTCCTGCCACGCCTTCGATCGCGCCTTTGCCGAACTCTCCGTGCTTGTCGAGTTTACTCTCCACCGAATAGGAAACCATGGTTGCGATGACCGGAGAGGGGCCGGGGACGAGGCCGACGAAAAAGCCGATAAAGGACCCCCGGATGATGGGTCCAAACGAGCGCTTCCATTCCATCAGCGTCGGCCAGAGCTCCCAGAAACGGACCTTTTGGAGTTGCATATTTCCCGCCGGTTCTTCGGCGGTGACAAGCACTTCGGAGATGCCGAAAAGCCCCATGGCGACGGGCAGAAAATCGATGCCCTGGGCCAGGAGGGGCTGGCCGAAGGTGTAGCGCATGTAACCGGCCACCGTCTCCATGCCGACCGTTCCGAGGGCGAGCCCCAGGGCGATCATCATCAGCGATTTGAGGAGATTCCCCCCCGTCAGCCTTGACATGATCATGAGCCCGACCAGGGCAACAGCCAGATACTCGGGAGGCCCGAACTTCAGGGCCGCCATCGCCAGCGAGGGGGCCAGAAAACTCAAGCCGATCAGGCTGATCGTTCCGGCAACGAACGATCCGATAGCGGCGACCGCGAGGGCGGCCCCGGCACGGCCCCGGCGCGCCATCTGGTAGCCTTCGATCACCGTGATGACGGAGGCCGCCTCCCCGGGGATGTTGAGCAGAATGGAGGTTGTCGAGCCGCCGTACATGGCCCCGAAGTAGATGCCGGCAAAGAGGATCATGCCGGCTGTCGGGTCGAAGCCGTAGGTCAGCGACAGGAGGAGCGCCATCGTACCCAGGGGGCCGAGGCCCGGCAGGATGCCGATGATGGTTCCGATCACCGCACCCAGAAACCCGAAAAGGAGATTCATGGGTGTCAGCGCCACCGAAAAGCCGTGAATAAGTCCGCTAAAGAGGTCCATGCCGGGCTCCTCCTATTCGAAAACCGCTTCAAGTATCCCCAGAGGCAGGGGGACCTTAAGCCAGACGACGAACGAAACGTAAGAAATTGCCGTTATGACAGCCGACATTGCCAGGGCGGGAACCCACCGGCGATAGCCGAAGATGCGAATCGCGACGGCCATAAAGGCGCAGATGGAGATCAGAAAACCGAGCGGTTTGAGCGTGAGGGTGTAGCCGACCATCAGCGCCATCAACTGGAAGGTTTTTCTTACGTTGCGGTCTCCCGGGGCGGCTGAATCCTGGCCTGGGAGCGGAGAAGCCGGTCGGGTCTCGCCGCTCTTCCGGGGCAGGATTTCCTGGAGGAGGCACCCCAGCGTTGTCGCTATAAGAAATATGCCGATGATCATGGGAAAAAGGCCGGGGCCCGGGTAGGAAAGGCGGCCCTGTGGCATCTTCACAGCCATGATCTCATAGACCAGACCGACCGCCAGGATCAATCCCGCAAAAACTACCGAACCGATCTTCACGTGAGTACCTCGCTCGTCAAAAAACGGAGCCCCTGACCATTGCATTCGCATGCATCATCACGCGCAGAACCGTTACAAGGGGCGGGGAAGGGGGCGCCATCACCGATAGGCCTGCGGGCGGAGAAGGCATCAATGGCCTTCCCCGCCCGCAGCGCGGCTACTTTGCCTTTGGCGCAGCGGCGTCCGGTGATTTCCCGTATTTGTCCCAGAGGGGTCGATAGGTCGTATCGAGCGACTTAATATAGGCGGTGTATTCGGCCGGTCCCTGGAAATCGGACGGGAAGGCCGTCTTGATGGCGTTTGCCTTGAACTCCTCGGTACTCATCACCGCTTTGACGCTGCCCGCGAAGGCGTCGATGATCGCCTTGGGCGTGTTCTTGGGCATGGAGAATCCCCGCGACGAGCCGCTGGTGAAGTTGGATCCCAGCTCCTTGAAGGTGGGGACATCGGGAATGATCGGGGAGCGTTTATCGGTCATGATCGCCAGGGCGCGAAGCTTGCCCGCCCGGATCTGGGGATAGATGATGCCGAGGTTATTGGAGGTGGCGTCGATGTGGCCGGCCAGCGCGGCCTGCCAGGAGGGGCCGTCTCCCGAGAAGGGGACGATATTGAGTTTGATCTGCGTCGCCCCTTCGAACAGGTGCATCGCGAACCAGTCGTCCCCGGGGGCCGAAGAGACGCCTACGCTGAGAGTTCCCGGTTTCTCCTTGGCCGCCTTGATGACGTCGGCGATCGTCTTATAGGGGCTTTCCGCCCGGACTGCCAGGATGCCGGGGTCCGTGACGACATTCGCGACAAAGGCGAGGTCGGAGATTTTATAGGCGGTTTGCCGTACGTAGGCGTTGATGGGAACCTGAGGCGTGCAGGAGATGACGACCGTGTAGCCGTCGGGTTTGGACGTGGCCAGCTCCGTCAGGGCGATGTCGCTGCCGGACCCGGGTTTGTATACCGGGACGAAGGTGGTCTTCATCGCCTTTTCGAGGTGCGGCCTGACCATGGAAAGCATCACATCGCTTCCCCCCCCGGGCGCGAAACCCATCAACGCGCTGATCGGCTTTTTGGGGTAGTCAACCTTGGCCGATCCCTGAGCAAATGCGTTCGTTGCGAGGACAACTGCCAGAAACACGACAACTGCATATCCGGTTCTTCTAAACATAGACATTCCTCCTTCTTGCCGTAAAGTGATAAGATCCCGTTGCATTGATAAAGAGCCCATTTCCCCGAGGGGAAGAATACGAAGGCCGGCCTTGTATGTCAAGGAGATTTATCGCAAGATCGCATCCTTGGGCTAACCCTCCTTGACCAAGTCGACCTTTGGTGTGACGCCGCTATTGACGACGTTCCTGGGCCACCTGCCTAAAGCGACCCGAACGGCTTCCTCGCCCACGCTGGTCCTGAGTCGTTTGAAGGAGGCCTCACAGTAAGATGCCGAGTGCGGCGTCACAATGACATGGCCCATTTTCAGCAAGGGGTTGTCCGGGTCAATCGGATCTTTCTCGAAGACATCGAGGCCGGCGCCGGCGATCTTTTTGTCCTGCAGCGCCCTGATGAGGGCAGACTCATCAACAATGGAACCGCGGGACGTATTGATGAGATAGGCGCTCGGCTTCATCAGGGCGAGTTCCTTCTCGCCGATGAGATGGAAGGTCTCCCGGTTGAGGCAGGGGTGAAGCGTGACATAATCGGATTCCCCCATCACTTCGGGCAGGCTCTTGAGGGTGATGCCCGATTCCGAAGCAAGCTTCCGATCGACATAGGGGTCGGAACCGATCACATTCAGGCCGAAGCACCTCGCTTTTCGGGCGGTCATGCGGCCGATGTTGCCGCAGCCGACGATGCCGAGGGTCTGCCCCCAGATGGAGCCCATGGGGTCCAGGACTTGACGGCTTGTCTTCCAGCCGGCGGTTTTGAGGGTATGGTCCAACTGCACCAGCTTCTTGGCGCAGGCGATGAGCAGGACGATGGCATGGTTGGAGACTTCCTCGAAGCAGAAGTCGGGGACGTTGACGACCAGGACCTTATTGTCGGTAGCGGCATCCACATCAACGTTGTCATAACCGACGCCGCAACGGATAACGGCGCGCAGCCTGGGTAGGTTCTCAAAAACGCGACGTGTGAATGCCGTCCTGACGATAAAGACGACATCGGCATCCCTCGCCTTCGCGATGATCTCATCCTCGGTGGCGGCGTCGATGTCCATCAGTTCGATCCCGGCCTTTTTGATCACCTCGGCTTCGTCCGACAGGGGCGCGGCAATCGCCGCTCGTTCAACTCGTGCAACTATGGATTTGCTTTTTCCCAATGCTGACCTCCTTGTCTTTTTTAAAGGTCGTATTCAACCCCGAACTCTTTGGCGAGCTCCCTGAGCGAGACAACCACCTGTTGGTCAAGAGGGATCCCGTGACGCCGCTGCGTTTCGATCTCATGTTCCACCTCGCCGGCAAGGGTGATCCTCTCCACGCCCGGCGCTTTGGGCAGGTCATGGTATACCTTCACCATCCCGGCCATCGCCCTGGCAAAGTCATCCGCCTGCATGAAGCCGTCGATCTTCAGAGCGCCGAAAAAATGGTTGGCGCGGAGCGCCGTGTTGGGTTGGGTGAGCAGCTCGGAGATGGAGACCGAGCCGGCCAGTATGCTGCAGAGGATGTCCACCATGACCGACAGGGCAAAACCCTTGAAAGCCCCGGTCTCCGGCAGCAGCCCGCCCAGGGGAGGCAGTGCGCCCTCCGCGGCATACCGCTTCGGATCGGTCAGCGGCTTTCCCGTTTTGTCCACCGCCCAACCTTCGGGCACTTCTGCCTGATCGCTTCTGACGGCAATCTCAAACTTCGAGGCGGCGACGACGGTAGTCGCCATATCGAGGACGAAAGGAAAGTTTCCCTGAGAGGGAACGGCCACGCTGATGACATTGATTCCGGCTCCCCGGCCGACGCTGCCGGGAACGACCATCGCCCGGCCGCCCGTCGTCAGGGCAATGCCGATCATATTCCGGGGCAGGGCCATCATGGCGTAGGTGGAAGCGGCGCCGCAGTGGGTGCTGTTGCGAACGGAGACGAAACCGGCGCCGGTCTGCCCGGCACGCTTCAGGGCTTCCGACATGGCACGGTACCCAACCACAAAACCCAGGCCGCGGTCGCCGTCCATGACGGCTGTCGCCTGGGCTTGGCTTACCATCTTGATCTGCGGTCTGGGATTGATGAGACCTTCTTTGATACGCTTAATGTAGAGCGGTCCCAGGTGGGAAACACCGTGGGAATCGATGCCCCTCAGGTCGGTTGCCACCAACATGCGCGCGGTTTGCTCCGCATCCTCCTCGGGTACGCCGACCTTTTGCAGCACCCTTGAGGAGAACCGGGTCAGTTTTCCGGGATCAACGGTCGCCTGATTTGCCATTGCTGCCTCCCATTTGTTGTTTGTTTGATTCTGTCAAGAACTTGCCGCTGCGGGGCGGAACTATATGATGGGCTGTCTTGTGAGTCAATGAAATAATGGGGCGCTGAACCATCTTGTCTCGCAGCCGGTGAAGCTCCTTGCTTTCCTAAGCGGTAAAGATAAGACTCATCCGGTTCATGCGTGCTTCTAATTTGATAATCTGGCTAAAGGGAGCCTGTCTGAATACATGCTTATCAATAACTTCTATCATGTTGAGATGTTATTGAATTTTTATTGAAGTCGTGATTTCGAATTGATGTACCCGTGTAGCAGCTTTCCTTTGATAATGATTATGTTTGATCTAAGAATATGTGAAATGCGCATGTGATTGCTGTTGGATGTCACTCATATAGCAGTAACAATCTGGTAGACCGTTGGTTACGTTCAGTACCATACATGCCGATCATTGGTTTAGCAGATGCTTTTAGTAAGAATTTTGCTTGACACTTTTATTCTGGGAATTTACACTTATACCCAGAACTGAAGAGGAGAGCAAATGTCAAGAACCGGAAGATACTTGTATGAAACGGAGCTTGGTGCTTCCCTAGTCCGAGAAGAAGGTGGGAAATACACACTGCGCGGGGAAGAGGCATTCCCTTCATATGATGAGATCACCTCTCCAGATGATCTTCGAAGTACGAAACAAGTAGCGAATGCTTTTCAGTCTATCAACTGGTCTTTCACTGCCGATGACACCGGATTCCTGACTCACGACCTTCACCCTTATCCAGCAAAATTCATCCCTCAGATACCCGGACACTGTATCGCACAGTTGTCTCTTCCTGGAGAACTAGTGCTTGACCCTTTCGGTGGCAGCGGAACCACCGCCCTTGAGGCCGTTCGACTAGGAAGACGGGCTCTAAGTCTGGACGCCAACGAGGTAGGCACATTGATAGGCCGAGTGAAAACCTGCAACATGGACAGGGTAGCAGCAAAAGAGCTTCATGCTATTCGCAGTGCTATTACCGCCCGCGTTGTTAATCTGCCAGATGCTGAATTACTCTGTACAGAGAATGCTGGACACATACCAGACATCCCCAATATTGATAAGTGGTTCCCCATTACATCGCGAGGAGAATTGGCGTTAATCAGGTCACGGCTTTATAAAATAGAAAGCCAAAAAGCACGTAATATAGCACTGCTCGCACTTTCACGCATTGTCCTTGCTGTTTCATTCCAAGATTCTGAGACGCGCTATTCGAGCACGCCACATAACATACCGCAAGGGGAAACTTTGAAGCGGTTCCTTGTAGCCATAGACGCCATCGTACGTAATGTGGTCAGAACTCAAGCAGTGTTGCGGTATGGTGTCTGTGATTTTGTGACGTCAGATACGCGAGAATTGGCACAGGGTGTGTGTAAACCTGACTCTGTGGATCTGATCGTTACCTCACCGCCATACGGTAATGCCAATGATTACCATCTCTATCATCGCTTTCGGCTACTATGGTTGGGTTATGATCCACGAGAGCTTGGAAAAATAGAAATTGGATCACACCTGCGCCATCAGAAGGAATCCACTGGATTTGATAACTACCTTGCGGAAATGAAGCAATGCCTTTCGGGAATGCACCACATCCTGAGACCCGGAAGGTACGCTGTGCTTGTTGTGGGAGATGCTATCTATAATAAAGTTCTTTATCCCGCGGCGGAGGCGTTAAGTAAGACGGCAGAGGAGATCGGCTTTGAAGCCGTGTGCATCGTGGAGCGTGAAATCCACACGACGAAGCGTTCTTTTATAGCAGCGGGAAGGAGAGCCACAACAGAGAAGCTCCTAGTTATTCAAAAACCCTCGAAAAAGGTTGCAGTGTGGTTTACATCTCCCCCGTACAAATTGTGGCCTTATGAGGGCCTATTAAGAGGACGCGAAATTGAGTCCATACTTGGCATTTCAACGAGCCAACACAATGGAGAGTCTTTCAGCTTAGAGCTGGATCCCTGTGAAGTGACGAAAGCGCGCAGGCTCGTTTTTACCCACGGGCTGGGCATGACAGTTCTTGACACTGATCCCACATGGCAAGCTATCATGGAGAATGGTTTCGCACTGCAACCTTCAGCACGGAAAGACCCAAAGTACTGCACCCATGGTTTACATCCTTATAAGGGGAAATTCTACCCTCAACTCGCGAAGGGCTTGATGAACTTGTGTGCGCTTCCGTCGGGAGCGAGTGTGTTCGACCCCTTCTGTGGTAGCGGAACCACACTTTTGGAAGGCTACCTGAACGGGTATCGAACGTTCGGCTGTGACATGAACCCGGTAGCTGCCAAGATTGCCAAGACAAAGGTTGGTATCTTGGACGTTAATCCTGATGTTGTACGCGAAGTGGTGGGAACACTTGTCAGTCAGATTGAGGACGCTCCCACAAAGCCAGCAGAAGGGCGAGAACAATTTGACCCGAAGTGTCTTGATGAGATTTCGAACTGGTTTCCCGAACCCGTGATCACAAAGCTGAACTGGCTTCTTGCGGCTATTCGCTCTGTTAGCGCGGGAGTGATAAGAGACTTTTTGGAAGTGGTCTTGAGTAGCATCATCCGTGAGGTATCACAACAAGACCCAACTGACTTGAGGATAAGACGAAGAAAGGAAGCTATCCAAGATGCCGAAGTGTTCCAGTTATACCTGGATGCCATTGACGCCCAGTACACAAGAGTTGAAAAGTTCTGGTCGGTACGAGGCTATTCCCCTAACAGGTTCTATCCCTGTAGAGTTGCCGAGGGAGACTCGCGCAACGGAGAAACTCTCAATGCCCTAGGCCTGGCGGAAAACGCCGTTGACCTAATCCTTACAAGCCCGCCGTACGCTACCGCACTTCCTTATATTGATACCGATAGGCTATCGTTGCTCGTTCTGTTTGGAATGGACTCATCAGCACGAAGACCGATTGAACAGCATCTTGTGGGTAGCAGGGAAATCATAGAAAAAGAGCGGCAACACTTTGAACAGGCAATAAATGACAGTAAGAATGGACTTCCTAAAAGCGTGCGAGATTACCTTCAGACGCTATCTCTGCGAGTCTCCAAAGCAGACGTCGGTTTTCGGCGTAAGAATATGCCCGCCCTTTTACAGCGGTTCTTCCTAGATATGGCATCTGTTTTGAAGAATTGTTATCAAGTATTACGTAAAGATGGTGAAGCGATGATCATCATCGGAGATAATCGTATGTGTGTGGATGGTGATTACGAGCGAATAGCTACAACCGACTTTGTACAAGATATTGCAGTAAATTGCGGAATGGAGCTGATTGAACGAATTGACATCTCAGTGACAACAGAAAACCTCGTTCACGTAAAACACGCAATCACGGAGAATGTAGTGCTCCGCCTAAAATCACCCAATAAACATAAGCAGATTCAGGCGTAACCAAATTTTCTTGTACTGTTGCGGACAGGTTGCGTACACGACTTCATCCATTCGGTGTACTCAGGGGTACCCCTTCTTGCTAACACACATTCAAATTCCGCATCGGGTGCTGCAATCCTCCGAATGCGGACGACATCTCCGAGATCAGCGCCGGCGTTGACCAAGGGACGTACATAGAATCGAAAATCCGAGCTGTTTTCGTACATATACATACGGACTTCCTGTATGACAACATCACCGGGATTTTCGACACTCCATATCTCCCATCTAGGTCGCCAGTTCCAGTATACTCTATCAGCACCGGAACGTGGACTAACATCCTTCGAGTATTCATCTGGCCAACCCCAAAATTCTTTGGCAAGTTCAATAGCCTCTAGTGGAATACGTCCCTCTCCGGGAATGTTATCCCCTTGTAACGTGGGAAGCGTCATGTAAAAAGCCGCTGGAAATAAGGGATCGCTGACTTTGTCGTCTATGGGCAAGACTACTGCATGTTTTTTCTTCGCTGCCTTTTTCTTCGAAACCTTCTTTACTGCCGCACGGCGCGCTCGAACGTCTTTTAGAAGTCTTTCAAGAAGGTCTGCTGGGAGAGGAGGAGGGGGGACGATATCCTCTGTACCGAAAATGGTCTCTCCTTTCCCGCTAGTGGGTTTTTTGATCTTGGCAGCAATATCACGTCCTTTTCGGGCCTCTGCCTCTGTCGGAACGTCACCTCTAGCAACCAGCTTGCATAGAAACGTCTCAGTTAGCAGATATGTTACAGGACCTTCTGGTTCCAGGAAACGTGAGAGCTCGACACACGCATTCCTAAAGGCATCAGAGTCTTGGGGCAGTTCATAGTTTATTCGTGCTGCGCTCTCGTAGTTTCCGAAGAATCCTCCCTCTGTAATGTTATTTGATCCAATAATGATTGTGGCATGATCAGCCCACTCGAACAGATACAGCTTGGGGTGGAAAGTATGGCCTGGAATACGATGTTTGACGATGCGGGTATCGATACCCCAACTTAGAACTTCTTTTAGAACTTCCTGGCTAGTGCCGCCAAGGTCTATTCCGAACACGAAACGGACATTGACCCCATTTTCTTTCAACTCAAGGATTTGCTGTTTCACACGCATCATTGTCTGAACGCTCACAAAAGCGGAAACAAAAATGACGCGCGATGCCGAGGGATCGACATCAAGCATGTTTGAAAGAACTTTCCCTAGTTGGGTATTAGGTTGCGCGATGTAGTCAACATGCATGCTGTTCCCTCATACTATGGAATTGCCCAACGATAGGCATTTACGGGAACCAGATTTGTGTAAATGGAGCTGTCAACGACCTTTCATATTTCACAGATATACTATCATGATTTGTATTTAGAAATCTACTCATCCGTGAAATTATTTACCATAGATATTTCAGAAAAATGGCCAAATTTAACAGGAGCAAAATATGCTTTCGTACGACTCACCCTTTCGAATCGCATTCAATACTGCGGCCCGATCAACCATCCTGAAGCTTTGTATTTGAAAGTTTGGATAGTGTGTCTTTGGTCCCGATTATCTCTTTCAGCTTACTTTAGGGAAGAACCGGGTGAGCCGAAAATTAACCGTTTAACTCAAGCTGTCAAACGGCCTGCCATGTAAAGAGGGAGATGATGGCGAATATTTCGCCGGGCGATGTTATTGGCGCTCAGAATAAAGGCCAACTTTGGCTGGTAGCGATCCGCATACACATTCAGGCTTTTTGACTGTGTCACCCGGCCAGACTTGACCTCCACGGGTATGATTTCTCCTTCCTTTTCAAACAGAAATTCCACTTCCGCCGTGCGCCCCTGCCAGCAGTAAAGGGTACTGTCGTTGGCCCGCAGTTCCTGGGCTACGAAATTCTCCGCGATGTAACCCTGATAAGTGCCAAATCCGTAATCGAGAAACACCGAAGGGGCAATGCCGCTTATAGCGCCCAGGAGACCAATGTCAAAGAAGTAGAGCTTGAAGCGGTTCTCTTTTCGAACGGAGGAGAGGGGCATGCCGATCGCCTCTACGATGGGAATCCGAATAATCAGATCAGCGCCTTCAAGCCAGTCCAGAGGGGATGACAATCGTTCGTAACCGCGAATCCCCGGCACGGCGTCGCGGAGTTTGAATTTCGCGCTCGATCCGCTGCCGGCCCGTGCCAACTGCTCCGGGATATTGCGCCAGAGTCTTTCGATATGCAGGGCGTTGGTCTTCCCGCTGTGCTTGGCTATGTCGGCTACATAGGCATCGATAAGATCCCTCTGAGTCTTCCTCACAATCTGCACAGCCTCGTACAAATTCTCCTGCCGTTCCCGATAACGGTTTACCACTTCAGGCAGACCGCCCACGACAAGGTAGCGCTTCCACAGTTCCCATATTTGTTCATGGGCTGTATCCGGGAGGGGCAGGGACAAATCATGTTTCCGGATCAACTCGGCAAGGCGCTCCTTCCCACTGCCGGTCAGGAATTCATAAAAGGACATGGGATACAAATCGAGAAACTGCACTTTTCCGACAGGGAACGACTCCATATTGAGACCCACGCCCAGCAGGGATCCGGCGGCGCAAAGGGCCAGTTCAGGCATCTCTTCGGAGAAATATTTCAGGCTGGTCAGCGCCCTGGGGCAGCGCTGGATTTCATCAAAGATGACCAGATCTTCACGGCGATCAATGGTTTGATCGAGATGAAATTGCAGTTCCTCGATGATCCGGTCCGGTTTCAGGTCACGCTCAAAGATCCGGCCGGGACGTTCATCTTCCTCAAAATTCACATAATGGCAGCGGGGAAAGTCCTTTTCACCGAACGCTTTAAGGGTGTGGGTCTTTCCGACCTGGCGGGCGCCTCGGAGGATCAGGGGTTTACGATCGGGAGATGATTTCCAAGTCTCCAAAGAGGTCGTTACATTTCTTTTCATGGTGAGGAATATATCTTGTGTGTTTACTTTCTGCAAGGACTATTTAACGTAGCTGTTAATATTCTGCAGGCACTTACGGTTTCACCGGGGGAAATTTCTGAAGCGGTCGAACGATTGCGGGAGCGCCATGCGCCGAATCTCCTCTCCGTCGGCGGTGATCTCCCCACCTCCGGGCGGCGCGGCGGGCTTACGGCCTCAGGGCGACCCTTATGCAGTCCGGGTCGCCGCTCATGAATAGTTTCATTCCCTTCTCGGCCTCTTCCAGGGGGAAGACGTGGGTCGCGATCTTCTCGATGGGGTATCGGCGGGAGTTGATGAGCGTCACCGCGTCCGCGACCTCGGCCACCTGGCCCAGGGCGCCCTTCAGGGTCAGCTCCTTCAAGACCACCTTTTCCATCAGCAGCGGGACCTGCTGCCCGGCGTGGGGAAGTCCCGGCAGAGAGACCCTGCCGAGGGGTCTGGCCAGATCCAAAGCCAGGTTCATGCCGGGCGCAGTGCCGGTGCACTCGACGACGACGGAGGCCATCTTGCCCGCGGTGATGTCCCGGACCGCCTTCACCACATCGACCTCGTCGGCGACCAGCGTATGGTGGGCGCCGAACTCGGCCGCAAGGGCCATCCGTTTGTGGTCTTTGGCGAGTCCAACCACCACGATCGGCTCGGCGCCGGATTCCACCGCGGAGATCACGCTCGCGAGCCCCTGGGCGCCGGGGCCGAGGATGACGACGCTCTCCAGGAACTGCACCTGCCCTTTGGTCCTGACCCAGCGGATGCCGTTTCCAATGACGCTGGCCAGGTGAGCCGCTTCCGGCGCCACATCCGGGCGGATCTTGTGGACCTTGGAGCCCCAGGAGACAAAGAGGTGCCGGCCGTATCCGCCGAAGAGATGGGGCGGCGTTGTACAGGAATCGCTCGTGCCGTAAACGCGCCTGTTCACGCAAAGCTGGTAGTGACCCGTTGAGCAGAACTCGCACCAACCGCACGAGAGGTACGGCTCTACGACAATTCGGTCTCCGAGAGCCACC
>Ga0209212_1001195_pt1 | contig 43891 bp, 39 predicted proteins | sample RifGroC2_FD_183996 | JGI IMG/M metagenome (GOLD analysis project Ga0209212, IMG submission 183996) | Groundwater microbial communities from Rifle, Colorado, USA - Groundwater C2 (SPAdes) (version 2) | ecosystem: Environmental > Aquatic > Deep subsurface > Groundwater | place: Rifle, Colorado... | reverse complement strand
CGATTCTCTCGGCAAAAAAATCAGAAACGCGGAAGCCTCCAAAGTACCGTACATGCTAATTGTGGGTGAAAAAGAAGCAGAGAGTAATCAGGTTTCGGTGAGACAAAGGGGGCAGAAAGATCTGGGAGCGATGACCCTAGCCGAATTTGCCGGAAAAATTATTAAGGAAGACAGGGAAAAAAGTCTGTAATGGAAACTTGACAAAGTAATGTAAACGTGTTATATTAATGGATATGATACAAACGATTAGCTTAACCAGCCAGGGTCAGATCAGCATTCCGGCAAAGATGTTGAGGCTACTTAAGATCAAAAAACCCACAAAAGTGACGATCAGACCCACTGAAACAGGTTGGTTGGTGGAGCCGGTACCGGATATATTGTCTCTCGGAGGTATATTGCATAAGTATGCGATAAAAGGGAAAACCGCCAGTCAGATCAGAAAACTGGAGAAAGAGGCGTTTGAAAAGGCAATCGTTGAAGATTATCTGGCAAGCGTTGCTGATGAATAGTTTGTATATTATAGATTCAAATGCGGTTTTGAGGTACTTGTTGAAGGATAATTTGGTACAGTGCGAAAAGGTTAAAAACACGCTAGATGAAGCTAAGAAGTCTGGTAAACAGGTATTTGTTACTAGAGAAGTCGTTATGGAGTGTGTCTATACTTTGACAAGGTTTTACAAGGTAAGTAGGATAGATATTTTTTCTGCCTTGAAATCTTTTTTTGACACTAGTGAGATTGTTTTAGAAAACAGAGAACTGGTGATGAAAACGCTTGAATATTTTTTGATGACCAATATTTCTTATGTTGATTGTTTAGTTTTGGAACAATCGAAACGACTAGGTGGGGAATTGGTTACGTTTGATAAGAAACTGTTAGCTAAGAGTAAATAGGGTAAAATTGGAAGTATGGAAGAGAAGAGAAAAAAAGAATTAATTGAATCTTTGGTCACCCGAGGGGTGGAGAATATTATTCCCAACCGAGGGGAGCTGGAGAAGGTCTTGAACTCCGGTAAAAAACTCAATGTCTATTTGGGTATTGATCCGACGGCCACAAAGATTCATTTGGGACACGCTTTCCCTCTCCGGAAATTGCAAATTTTGGCTGACTTGGGACATAAGGTAACTTTCTTGATTGGGGATTTTACTACTAAGGTAGGAGATACATCCGACAAAGAGACCGAAAGACCAGTACTAACCGATGAGCAGATAACGGAAAATTTTCAAACTTATAAAAGACAGGCGGCTAAACTGCTGGACTTTTCAAAAATCCAAGTACACCATAACAGTGAGTGGCTTAGTAAACTAAATTTCGGTGAGGTGCTGAAACTGACTCAAAATTTTTCTCTCAATGATTTTATTAGCCGAGAACTAATAAAGAAAAGATTGACCGAAGGGAAAAGAGTGAGTCTGCCGGAAGTGCTTTACCCAATAATGCAGGGGTATGACAGTTATATTATGGATACCGATATTCAGCTGGGAGGAACCGACCAAACATTTAATATGCAGGCGGGGAGAACCTTACAAAAAAACATAAAAGACAAGGAAAGTTTTATAGTAGCCAATGGATTTTTACCGGGAACCGATGGGCGAAAGATGAGTAAGACTTGGGATAACGCGATCTGGTTGGAAGATGCCCCAGAGGAAATATACGGGAAGGTGATGTCTATCGCCGACGATATAATTTTGACTTACTACCTGATGGGTACCAATGTAGAACAGACGGTAATTGATGAAGCTAAGGAGCGTCTCCAAAAAGGCGAGAACCCGATGAATCTTAAGAAAGAATTGGCAAAAATAATAGTGTCTGAGCTTCACGGTGAAGAACAGGCGAAACCGTCTGAAGAATATTTTGAAAATACAGTTGTAAAAAAAATTGCTGGGGAAGATACTCCCATAATTAAGGTTGATTTTCCGGTTTCTATTCTTGGATCTGAAGCGTCTTTGGCTTCTTACGCTCTGGCGAATGGTCTGGTAACCAGTAATACGGAGTTTAAGACACTGCTAAAAGAGGGAGCCATTTATCTGAACGAAAAAAGAATTGATGGCGAAGTCGAACTGGCGTTAAATCAAGGGGAAAACGTAGTGAGAATTGGAAAGAGGAAGTATTTGAAGCTGGTGAAATAATTAATTTAGCCATGGAATATCACCCAATTGTAGATAAAATTCTCGCCTTGCTTAAACAAAATCAATATTGGTTTGAAACGTTTGAACATGAAGCCGTGAGGACTAGTGAAGAGGCGGCAAGTATTCGGACGGGTTATTCACTCAATCAAGGTGCCAAGGCTCTGATAGTAAGGATAAAGAAGTCTGAGACAGATAAAAAATTTGTGATGCTGGTGGTGCCTGCAAATCTTAGATTTGATGAGAGGAAAGTAAAAACATTGTTTGGTGCGAAAGATATTCGCTTTGCAACTGAAGCTGAAGTCAATAATATTACCGGAGGAGTAGAGCCGGGAGGAGTGCCACCCTTTGGTAACTTTTTTGGTCTTGATATGACGGTTGATCCTAAACTGTTCGAGAATGAAAGGATGATCTTTAATGCGGGAGATAGACGTTTTTCGATAGCCATGAAGTCTGAGGACTATAAGAAGGCACTTCAACCCAGAATCGTCCCGATCACGGTTTGAGGCTAGGTTGACAGACTGTGATAGAATACTTCCATGAGTAAGTTTGTGTTTGCTATCCATCACGCCTACTGGAACCATTCGTTTGGTGGGGTTTAACGGACTTATTTAATTAATCGTACAAACCTCCCAAGCGGAGGTTTTTTCGTTTTTGGAGGGATACGAGGTATTATTAAGTAGGTTTAAACTAAACAAAATATATGACTAAAATACAAACATTAAAGGGATTTCGAGACTTTTTGCCGAAAGAGGCTTTGGAACGGCAGTGGCTGAAGAGGAAAATTGAAGAAGTGTTCGAACTATGGGGGTTTGATCCGATGGAGACCCCTACACTAGAGCCACTGGAACTTTTTGCGGGAAAAATTGGAGATGGCGAACAACTATTCTTTAAATTTAAAGATAATGCCGGTCGTGAAGTGGCGCTTCGTTATGATCAAACCGTGCCAACCTGCAGGGTGGTGGCGGAATATGCCCAAATATTACCGATGCCTTTTCGGAGATATCAAATACAGCCGGCGTTCCGAGCAGAGAAGCCTCAAAAGGGTAGGTATAGAGAGTTTGTCCAGTGTGATGCCGATATTTTTGGGGAGAGTTCTTATTTGGCTGATGCCGAAGTAATTGGTTTGTCTCTGGAAATATATAGGAAGCTGGGTTTTAAGAATGCCTGTGTGTCTGTAAATGATCGAGAGCTTTTGGTAGGAATTCCCTACGAAGCCATCGTTTCAATTGATAAACTGGACAAGATCGGAGAGATGGGAGTAATAAGGGAAATGATTGAAAAAGGGATTGAGAGGGACCAGGCTATAAAGTTTTTTAAACAAGTGAGAGATCTGAAACCAAACGAAAAAATAAACAATATTTTTGCCTATCTAAAGGAAACCGGCTTTGACTCAAGCTGGTATAAATTTGAACCAACACTTTCCCGATCATTCTCCTATTCCACCGGTCCGATTTGGGAGGTAAAGATAGAGGGGTTTGGCAATGGCTCAGTGTTGGGTGGGGAGCGTTACGACGACTTAGTAAGTAAAATCGCCGGAGTGGAAATACCCGGAACAGGATTTGGTTTGGGATTTGATAGAACCCTGGAAGCTTGTCTGCAGTTTGGTTTGGTGCCGGAATTTTCGACTGTTTCAAAAGTATTGGTGTGTTTGATGAGTGGAGAGTATTTTATAAATGGACTGCAAATAATGAAGGCTTTGAGAGAGGTGGATATAGTGACGGAAATCTATCCCAGTAAAGAGGTAAAAATTGATAAACAGCTTAAATATGCCAATAAAAAAGGCATCCCATATGTAGTAATAATTGGCGGAGATGAAGTACAAGCTAAAAAAATATCTCTCAAGAATATGAAGACCGGAGAGCAGGAGACTTTGTTTATCCAGGATGCAATTAAGAAATTAAAAGCAAAATGACTAAAGATGACTTAACAAAACAATTGACAGACCTAGTGGCATTTAAAACTTTGCCGGGTGAAACGGAAGAGAATTCTCGAGCGCTTGATTATGTCGTAAAAATGATTGGAGGAGGAATTGATATTGAAAGAGTAAGAAATGGGAAAGGAGAAGTGCTGATTGCCCAGGTGATTAAAGGGAACACTCCGAAGTATTGCTACATGGTGCACATGGATGTGGTAGCAGGTCGAGATGACCAGTTTGTAATGAAAGTGGAGGGAGAAAAAGCTATAGGAAGAGGGACTTGTGATATGAAGTTTTCGATTCCCTTGGGTGTGGCCTTGCTGAATGAGGCAAAAACAAAAAATATTGATTTTTGTCTGATGATTACTACAGATGAGGAAGTGGGAGGTTTTGAAGGGGCTAAGCCAGTCGCAGACAGGGGCTTTGCACCAAAAATATTTATTGTTCCCGATGGAGGTGAGAACTTGAGCTTTGTGGATAAAGCAAAAGGGGTTTGTCAGCTGAGACTTGTTTCTAAAGGTATACCGGCTCACGCTTCAAGACCGTGGCTTGGAAAGAACGCGATTGATTCACTAGTGTTGCTCGGCGCTGAGCTACTGAAAATCTATGGGAAAAACAATCTGATAGAGAGTTGGGAGACAACCATGAATATTGGGACGATTAATGGGGGAGTCTCCACCAATCAAGTTTGTCCGGAAGCTGAGATGAAAATTGACTTTAGATATCCTGAGAAGGATTCGATCGAAAATATCACATCGGTAGTTGAAGGGATAATCAAAAACTTGAGATTGGAAATAGAAGTGTCAAAACTCTCGACAGGATTACCCACTTTCACGGATATAAATGATCCGGAAGTAACAAAATACTTGAGAGTGATGGAGGAGGCTTTTGGCAAAAAAATAGTCGTTAAACAAACTTACGGGGCTTCCGATGCTCGTCACTTTGCTCTACTAAAGAGCCCGGTAATGATGCACAAACCTTTGGGGGGAGAAATCCACTCGAATGATGAGTGGGTGGATATCAATTCGGTGATGACTTTTTATGAAGGATTAAGAAAGTATTTGGAACTGACATAAAAATGAATATAATTTTTGGCAACTTCTATCATCACAACTTTCTCTTTTTAGGGAGAGGGTTGTCTTGATCTTTGTCAAAAATATGAAGTCAACCCCCTCCTTATAAGGAGGGGGTTTGTTTTCCACCCGTTTAAGGAAAACGAGTTCTTTAACAAGGAGAGAGTTATGAAAAAACTGATTAGGTACTTTACAGAGGGGATCACATCCCAAACGCTTCATACAATCGGAGCAGAAATTGAAACCCAGTTTGTCGACAAGGATGGTAAGCCGGTAGAGACAAAAGTGTCTCAACATATGCTGAGATTTCTGGCTGAAAAACAGTGGAAGGTGGAAGGTCTTAAAGGAGATCTAATTACAACACTCGTGGACAAAGACGGCAACCGCATATTCTATGAACTTGGTAGGCATAATATGGAAGTTTCTACAAAGGTTTCGACTCAGACAGGAGTAATCGACATCGCTAAAAAGTGTCTAGATCAGCTCTATAAAGCTGCTTCGGTATTTGGAGCTGAACCATACTTTGCACCAATATTGTCCGGAGAAGAAGATTTGCTGGTAATTCCCGACGAGCGGGATGCAGTCTGGCTGGATCTGGATGGACGGGATGCCTTAGCGCCCCTGGCTCGAACGTCATCTGTTCAATTTACGGTTTCTGTTTCGCCACAAGAGGCTGTGTGGGTGCTTAATAAATTGGGTGAGCGGATAAATTTGTTCTTGGGAGATTACCCACAGGATAGAGTTTGGAAACGATATATCCATGAGTCTGCGGCCGGGTATCTCCCTGACCGTTATGGTGGTCCTTTGATATTTGCGTCACTAGATGAATATTGCAGATCTCTTGCAAGGCACAAAGTTGTGGTTGGAGCTAGTTTGGTTCCATTTGCGGAGGTAGACAACTTGGATATATCACTCTACTTACGGAGTATTTGGTGGCACTTCAGATTGAAGCGCTATGGAAATGATTTGTGCGTTGAAGTACGTCCCATGGCGCGAAGGGAAGATAGCCTGTTTCAAGACCAAATGGAAAAAGTAGTGAAAGTAATTTGTAACTAATTCTCTGATTTTTGACCGCACCGAAAGGTGCGGTTTTAATTTATGTTCTTCAAAAGGTAAGCAGAAAGGTTAGTGATTTTGATTCTTTTCTGAGTCATGGTATCTCGGTCTCTGACTGTGACAGAGTTGTCGGAAAGAGTGTCGAAGTCGACAGTGACACAGAAAGGAGTGCCAATTTCGTCTTGGGTGAAGTAACGTTTGCCGATGTTACCTCTTTCGTCCAAAACGACACTCATGTCTTTTTTGAGTAAGCTGTAGACATCTTTAGCTTTGTTGCCTAGATCTTCTTTGTTGCCGAGAAGCGGGAAAACGGCGACCTTGTAAGGAGCAAGATTTTTGGGGAATTTCATGACCACTCGTTTCTTGTCGGTGTCTTCGAAGTAAGCGTTCATAAGAATAATAGTCAGAAGACGGGAAAGACCAAAAGTTGGTTCGATAACGTGGGGGATGAATTTTTCCTGGGTATATGGATCGGTGTAGCGAAGGTCAACGCCGGATTTTTCGATGTGATTTTTAAGATCAAAATCAGTACGGTATGCAAGACCGAACATTTCTTTGAAGCCCCAAGGGAATTCATATTCCAAGTCTTCGGTACGGGAACTGTAGTGACTGAGCTCTTCTTTGAAGTGCTCTCTCCAGCGGAGTTTTTTGGCCGGAATACCAAGGGAGATGGCGAACTGATACATTTCTTTTTTCCAGTACTCGAAATACTTTTCCCAATCTTCGGGTCTTACAAAGTATTCGAACTCGGCCAGATCGAACTCTAGGGTCCGGAAAGTAAACTTGCCCATGGTGATTTCATTTCGAAAAGCCTTACCGGATTGGGCCAGACCAAAGGGAAGCTTGGGGTGGAGAGAATCGAGGACTTGTTTGAAGTCGACGAACATGCCTTGGGCAAGCTCACCCCTGAGATAGGCGGTATTTTTGCCTTCGGTTATTATTCCAATTTGGGTTTCGAAAAGTTGGTTGAAGTCTCGGACTTTGGTCCAAGTTTTATTACCACATTTGGGACATTTGATATTGTTGTCTGAGATAAATTTGTCCAGTTCTGCAAGTGGTTTGCCTTCGACATTGCCAAGACCCTCGGCTCCTTCTTCGATCAGGTGATCGGCTCGAGTGCGATAGTGACAGGTAAGACAGTCCACCATGACGTTGGTGAAATTTTCTGTATGACCAGAAGCTTCCCAGACTTTGGGACTCATGAGGACAGAAGTGTCCAAGCCAAACATGTCTGAACGATCAGTGACAAAAGTCTTCCACCAAAGGTTAATAAGATTTCTTTTTAGTTCTGTACCCAGTGGGCCGAAGTCGTAGGTGTTGGCCAGACCGCCGTAGATTTCGGAGCCGGGATAAATAAATCCGCGGCGTTTGGCAAGAGAAATAATTTTTTCTAAAGTGACCTGATTATCCATGATGGATTCTATTATAGCGTGCGATGACGGGTGGAGTGAGATTCCTCCACTACGGTCGGAATGACAAAGGGAGGAGGGCAGGCACGGGGCCTGCCCCTACAAGGACTCTCCTTGAAGGTCTTGAAGGTGTAGAATACGGGCATGAAAGAGGAGGAGATTATTTTGAGGCCGGCAACGGAGTTTTGTAGTAGTCTGGAAAAATTTGGAGAAAATTGTTCCGAGAGATTGAAGTTAGCTTTGGAAGTAGCTAATGAAGTTCATTTTAAAGAAAAAAGAAAGACACCACCTTACGAACCATATATCTCTCACTGTATAGCTGTGGCCAGTATTTTGAAAAGCTGGGGAGCGGATGAAGACGAGCAAGTGGCGGGACTACTTCACGATTCTGTAGAAAATCACCCAGATTTGATTGATTTACAAAAAATTAAGGAGTTATTTGGAGAACGAGTAGCCTTTTTGGTTGATGGAGTAACAAAGTTAAAATCTAGAAATAGCGATAGAAATGAATTTGAGACACTGAGGAAAGTGGCGAGAGAAAGTTTATTTGATGTTGGAGTAGTAAAGATAAAATTGGCTGACAGAAAGCATAATATGATGACGATGGAGGGAATGAAGCCAGAAGTGCAGTTTAAAAAAGCCAAAGAGACTTTGACGGTCTACGCCCCATTGGCGGAGTCCTTTGGAATGTGGCAGGTAAAGAACGAACTGGAAGATTTGTCGTTTAAGTATTTTGATCCTGAAAGGTTTGAGAATATAAGAAGTAGGGTAGATAAAGATCCAAGGTTGAAATCGGATTTTGTAGAAGGGTTAGAAAAAGAAATTGAAGTAAACTTAAAAAAATATGGACTTGATATAAAAATAGAGCATCAAGTTGCAGGGTATTGGGAGGTTTCGGAAAAGCAGAAAAAGCGAGGAATAAGAGGGGGGAGTTTGTCGAAAAGTATTGGCGAGATTCCAGATGTATTAAGCATTAGAGTATTGGTAGATGAGGATAAAGTGGTGGACTGTTATAAAGCGATGGGGGTAGTAAGAATGCTTTTTGCTAAGGGCTTGTTGGTAAATAGACATGAGGATTTACTTCAAGAGTCGGCCGTAAATGGTTATAGCGCGTTGAAAGATGTTTATATATTTGGAGAGGGAAGTGTAGAGATTTGTTTTACCTCCAAGGAGAGGGAAAAGTTTAATAACTGGGGGATCACAATATATTCAGCAGAAGAGACGAGAGAAAATAAGGATATGTTTAGTAGAAAGCTGGTTTTTACTCCCAAAGAAGAATTGGTATTTTTGGAGACAACTGCAACTGGAATTGATGTGGCATATAAATTGAATCCACTATTGGGATTAAAGGCGGTGGCGATAAAAATAGATGGAAAAGTGTGTAGTTTAGACACTGTTGTGCCAAACGCTAGCGTGGTGGAAGTATTGAAAGACGAAAGCAAAAGAACTCCGAGTAGTGAGTGGGTTGATTTTTGTAACTTGGAGACAAGAAGAATAATAGAGAAACAGTTAATGGTTTCGGAGCGAGATGAAATGGTGGAAGCTGGGCGAGAAGTATTGGTAAACGAAGTACTTATTGAGCGGGGATTGTTAGAGCTAACTGACTTGGATGAGACAGTGGTGAATAAACTACTTGCAGATTTTGGTTGTTGGCATGGAGAAAGTGATCTTTATTATAAAGTGGCCTTGGGGATGAATTTGGAAAATATAAAGAAAAAATTAGATAGTTTGGGAGTGGGAGTTGGTGTTTATACAAGTGTACAGATTACTGGAGAGAACGCAATTGGGGTGGAAAATGATGTGGCAGCGATTTTGGCTAAATATAAAGCGGATGGGCGATATGTGACGGAAAGAGTTTTTGTGGATGATAAGTTTTTGATACGAATTCTTTTAAGGGTAGACTATAAAGGCAAGAAGAAAATTGAGGAAGAGTTGAAGAAAAAGTATGGGGAGTGTGTGGTGGTGTAAACCCTTCCACCACTGCGTGGTCCCCCTTCCCTTGACAGGGCAGGTACAAGGTTAATTTATGGGTGGTATGGGATGAGGCGTTTGAGTGTAGAATATTGGGGTGCCAGTTATAGAAAAAAATATTTTAGGGATTTGTATTTCCGAGAGGGCTTGGAATTATAGATTTGTGTGGCCAGAAAGAGAGATATATATAAAAAATAGAGATGATTATTTGAGAAAAAATAAGAGAGTGTTTGTAGGAAAGGAGGCTATTTATGAAGAATTGGTTTTGCGATTAAAGTTTGCTTTTGAGACTTGCCTGGATACAAACAGAAGTATTTTTGATGGTGAAGTAGACCTGAAAGAATCAACTGGAAATAACGATAAAGTACCACTGCAGATGCTTTATGATGACGAAGTCCTGAAGGAAAGCTTTGATTATTTTGGTAAATTAGAAAAATTGAGGTTTGTGCAACTTAATAAAATAGCGATTGAGAAAATTGCGACAGATTTGATTGGTGGAGATTACACAATAACAGAAAAAGAAAAGTACCTTGAGGATTGGTGTCAGGACTTGGAGGCGGGGATAGTTCAGGAGCTGGCTCATGTATTGTTTTTGGAAGATGTGCTGAAGAGCGGTGATAGAAAAAAATACTTTTTGGAACAAATGGCAAATTATCCTAATGTGGAAGTAAGGGTAAGCGACGAAGATAGGCAGACAAAATATCTGTCTACAGATATAGAACAACACGGACGAAGAATGGAGCTGGATTTTTTATCTAGGATTTATCCTACTTCTTGGACAGAAGCTTGGGTGAAGCATGACTTATCTATGGTGTCAGGCGTTTGACTCCGCGGTAGACGTAAGTGACTTCACGGACGTTAGTTAATCCCAAAATTTTCATTAAAAACCTAGATGGGCCTGGAGCAAAACCTCCATGTGGAGGACAGCCATATTTGAAGAAGTTGAGATAACCTTCAAAAGCTTTTAGATCAAAGCCTTTTTCCTCGATTTGTTTTTTGAGGACGTCGAAGCGGTGTTCGCGCTGTGCTCCACTGGTAATTTCTAGGCCTTTGTACAGAAGATCAAAACTTTTTGAGATGGTTGGGTCTTTTTCATCTCTCATACTGTAGAAGGCGCGACCAGAGGCGGGATATTCGTAGACAAAGACAAAGTCATGATTTTCTTTATCTTTGAAATATTGAGCGATAGCTCTTTCTTCTTCAGGATTGAGATCGTCTTTCTTTTCGTTAAAAACTTTTAATTCAGCGAGGACTTTTTTGGCTTCGATGAAAGAAATTCTGGGGAAAGGAACGGTAGGGATGGTTACTTCTTGGTCAAAGATTTTTTTGATATCTTCGCCGTGTTTTTCTTTGATAGCGGTGAGAATGGCAACCATCATTTTTTCTTCCTCAGCTAACAAATCGTGGACAGATTCGACGTAAGCCATTTCTATGTCATACATGGTAAATTCGGTGTCGTGTCTTGAGGTGAAAGAAGGATTAGCACGAAAAACGGGACCGATTTCAAAAACTTTTTCCAAGCCGGCGGCCATAGCCATTTGTTTATAGAACTGGGGAGATTGAGCAAGGTAGGCTTTTTGGTCGAAGTAGTTGATCTCAAAAAGTTCGGAACCTGATTCGGTGGAGGTGATGACGGTTTTGGGGGAGTGAATTTGGATAAAATTGTTTTCGATACAGTAATTTATAAAAGCTTGTTCGAGAGTGGTCCAGACTTTGAAAATTAAAACATTTTCTTCTTTTCTTAAATCTAAGTATCTCCAGTCTAAACGAGTATCCAGATTAGTTTCGCCTTCGCCTTTTTCATTAACCGGTATAGGAAGCTCCGGCTGGGCTGCGCTGAGAACTTCGACGGTGTCGATAAAAACCTCGATACCACCTGGGGCTTGAGAATTTTCTTTGGCGTCGCCAGTGATCGAGATGACTGATTCGAGGGAAAGATTGGCAATTTTTTCGAAGTTTTCGGTGTTGCCTTTGATGACCACAGTTTGAATACTGCCAGTGATGTCACGGAGAACCAGAAAAATAATGCCACCCTGCTTGCGAATGGTTTCGGCGAAGCCTTTGATGTTTACTTGTTTGCCTAAGTTTTCTTTGAGATCTTTGATGTAGGTTCGATCCATAAGGAGATTATAGCGCAAGAGTAGACGTGAGATAATATGAGACATATGAATGGTGTTTTGAGAATTACAGGGGGGAGAAAATTGGAGGGAAGTGTGACACCTATACCAAACAAAAATTCATTGGTGGCGGTACTGCCGGCGGCGATACTGACCAATCAAACGGTGACATATAAAAATGTTCCCGGGACGAGTGATGTGGCGAAGATACTGCAAATATTGAAACTATTGGGGGCAGAGGTGGATCAAAGTGTGACGGGAGAAATAAAAATTAATTGTGCCAAAGTAAATCGGTACAAAATTGATGAAGTATTGGGATGTCAGTTTCGGGGGTCTCTGATGTTTGCCGGTCCATTACTGGCTCGTTTCGGGGTGGCCGAAATACCTCTACCGGGTGGGTGTGATCTGGGAATGAGATCGATTGCGGCACATCTCGATTCGTTCAAAAAAGCCGGTGTTGAGTTTAAATATGTCGATGGATTTGTAAAATTCACAGCGCCAATAAAGTTACCGAAGTCATATGATATTTGGCAACTGGAGGCATCGGTAACGGCGACGGAAAACCTCTTTATGTATGCGGCCGGTAGCGGAGCCGATTTTGTAATCATCGATGCGGCCTGTGAACCACATGTAAATGAACTTCTCAGAATGTTACAAACAATGGGAGCAGAAGTCGGGGGGATTGGATCTAACAAAGTAACTATTCATGGAAATAAAGAATTGAAAGGGGCGACATATGAGCCGGGACCGGACTTTGTGGATGTAGCTGGGCTGATGGTGGCCGCGGCAGTGACGGACGGAAGAATTAGAATCAAAAACGCCAATGTGCCAGAAGTGGTTAACGGAATGATAAATTGGTTTGAACTTTTTAATGTCAAGATTGAAAGAGACGGGACTGACTTAGTTGTGAGTAGAAATGGAGAATTGGTAATAGACACCGTAAATTCCGGAGTACCCCTAGCGGCTCCAGGGTTACCAAAACTTTATCCCAGACCATGGCCTGGTTTCCCAGTGGATGCCATTCCGGTGATGGCAGTGCTAGCCAGTAAAACCAAAGGCCGGCTTCTTCTTAAGAATTGGATGTATGAGTCGGGATTGGAGTTTGTTCGGGAGCTAAATGCCATGGGAGCAGATATTTTTGTGTCTGATCCGGAGAGGGTGATAGTGACCGGACCGGTAAAATTTAAAGGGGGAGTGATAGTTTCTCCTAGCGTGATCCAGGCCTGTAAGGCAATTTTTATCGCTGCACTCTGTGACCCTGTGGTGACTGAAATCCACGGGGTGGACATTCTTCGACGGAGATATCCGAACGTCTTTGAAACCTATACAAGATTAGGAGCGATTATTGAAAGGGTGGATGACTAAGGTAATAAATAAGATTCCATATTTTTCGCAGTGGGAGTCGCCGAAGTTGGTTGGTAAAATAATTGAGAGAAAGATTTTGGCAAGAGATGATCAAAAGTGGAAAAACTCAGGTGCTAAATCTCCTGAAGAATATGAATATTGGAGTTGGAATATCTGCGGAATGGCCTGTTTGAAAATGATCTTAGCTAGTAAATTTAGTAAAAATTACAAAATGATAGAGCTGGCTAAGAAATGCGAAGAGTATGGTGCTTATGTACAAAATGGAGATAAAATTGATGGACTATTCTACAATCCGTTCAAAAAACTTCTGGAAAAAGAATTTAGGATAAAGGCTAAAGTATTTAGGATATTTCTGACGATAGGGCGAATTAAAAGAGAATTACAAAATAGCAATTACTTGATTGCGTCGGTGAGTGCAAGTATCAGAAAACCAGATCACACACCCGAACACAAAGGAGGACACTTGGTTCTCATCACTGGTTTTGATGATCATAAAAAGACATTATTTTTTCACAATCCTTCAGGTTTCTTTGGTAAGTCACAAGAAAACTGTGAAATATCAGAAAAGGACTTTAAAAAGTTCTTTGCCAGTAGAGGAATATTAATATATTAAAATGAAACAATGAATCGGAAAAAGGTAATGGTGGTGTATGGAGGTGTGAGCCCTGAGCATGATGTGGCGGTAGTGACGGCTTGGCAGGTGATGCACGCTTTGAAAAAAGCGGGCTTTGAAGTGATGCCGGTTTACATCAGTAAAAATGGGAGCTGGTATCTGGGGGATGATAAGTTTCTCGACTCTAAGTCTTATCAAAATAGTAAAAAGTTGCTCAGGGGTGCCAAAGAGATAATCCTTTCTCCTGAAGCCGAAAGAGGAGTGTTGCAAAAGGGTTTGTGGAACTTTGGGATGACTGAAAATCAACCTGACGTAATCTTCCCCGTAGTACATGGACGGGGCGGTGAAGATGGCACACTCCAAGGACTGTTTGAGATGTCTGGGATTCCTTATGTAGGTTGTGGGGTGACGGCGAGTGCAGTAAAGATAGATAAATATTTGGCCAAGATAATTGCAAAGTCGGTGGGGATTGATGTTTTGAAAGACACCTTGGTGATAAAGGGTGAAAAAATGTCGGTAGCTGAAAAGAAGTCGATTAAGTTTCCGGTAATGGTGAAACCTGTGGGCCTGGGGTCGAGCATCGGTTTATCCCGAGTAGAGAAAGAAAGGGGTCTGGAAGACGCCCTGGAGGTGGCTTTTTGCTATGACAGAAGAGTGATGATCGAAGAAGCTCTCAGCGACTTTGCTGAAGTAAATATTTCTATCATGGGAAACGGACCTTACGAACTATCCATGACGGAGCGGCCAGTGGCAAGTGGAGAGGTGTTGTCCTTCTCGGATAAGTATGAAGGGCAGACAAAACAAAAGGGGATGGCTGGAGCTAAGAGGCTGATCCCGGCTGATCAGAAACCAGAGGTAATAAAAAAGATTGAGAAGTTTACAGTGGACTATTTCCGAGCCATAGGGGGAAAGGGTATTGCCAGAATAGATTTTATGGTTTCAAAGTCTGGCAAAATTTTCTTTAACGAAATAAATACCATGCCGGGGTCGCTGGCGTTTTATCTTTGGGCGGCGAGCGGGGTGACTTTTGAAGAACTGGTAACTAGACTGGTAAATTTTGCCCTGGAGGAAAAAGAAAGTAAGAAGGGCTTGATAAATACTTTTGAAAGTAATATCCTAGCCGGATTTGCCAATTTGGGGCTTAAGGGCGGGAAGGTTTAGTGATTAAAATGAATATTTTTGCTGCTGCAAATACGAAGAACGTGTTTCACAAGGGAAAAGGTGGAAATTTGTATCAACTAGATACTATCTCTAATCAGATAAACCTGGAGAGTAAGATGACAGAATTTGGGTGGAATATAAACTATATTTCCTCTGAGGGTAAGGAAAAAGAGTCTTGTGAAATGGTGAACCTGGTCCATAGAAATAATTATCTGGACATTTTTAGACAAGAAAAATCTCAAACGACATATCTGTCAAATGGACTAATGCTTCAACCATCACTGTACCCTACCGCGCTCGAGCATGCTTTAATTGCCAAAAGAATGGTTGACTCTGCATTAAAAAATGGTTCTGCTTTTTCAACTGTTGGAGGAGGTCATCATTGTGAATTTGGCATGCCTTTTGGTTTTGGATTGGTTAATACTCTGGCAATAAGTGCGGTGTATGCTACCACCTTAAAGCAGAGGGTAGTCATCTTGGACTTGGACACACATTATAGTAATGGATGTAATGATTTACTTCACAATAGAGAAGATATCCTCATGACGAGTTTGTGGAATCAAAGTATTCCAGCATGGAAGTATTGTGACAGCAAAGACAATCTGTTCCATGTAAAAGTTACTAGCTCTAACGATTATTTTGTTGAATTGAAGAAGTTGATGGACAAAATTGAGGACTTCAAACCCTCTTTGTTTATATATCATTTGGGTTTCGACGTTTTAGACTCAGACAGGATGGGTGGTGTTCACGGAATGAACAAGGCAAAACTACTGTTGAGAGAAAAACTGGTGAGAAAGTTCATAGATAAACTTCAAACTCCTTACTTAGTTTATAGGGGTGGTGGATATGTTGATTATCGCGACGGAGAATTGGAAACTTCAGCAAGAAAAGCAGGACTACTTGAGATACAAATGTCAGCGATTAAAGTTTATATTTAGATTCTCCTAGAAATTGTCTGGGAGGTCGTTTTCGATGAGGATCCAATCGTAGTCCTGGGATAATTCTTCGATAAGAGGCCAAAGATTGGTGGAGTTTGGGATGAAGGAAACCGTCTTTTTAATTCCTTGTTCGAGGCTTAGGGTGCGGATGGATTTGCCTACCAGGATAAATTTGTCAAAAACTTTTGAGGCAAGACCACCAATTCTTTGGTGGACCTCGACGGTCCTTAAACCAAGCTCGACGATTCCCGGGGTAATGAGAACCTTTTTGCCTGGTAACTTGGAAAGATCACTAATTAAGGAAGTAAAGCCATCTTCGTTACTTGAAAAAGCGTTATCTATGAGTGTAGCCTGGTTAATTTTCTTTAGTTCCAGCCGGTGGGGTGAGGGGGTGATTTGACCCACCTGTTGGGAGATAATTTTTTCGGGAACTTTCATCATTAAAGCCATGGAGATGGCGGCGGTGAGATTGTAAAGATTGCTGGTGCCAAAAAGAGAAGAGACGTAGGAATATTCTTTGTCTTGGTAAATGAGAACAAACTTTAATCCTTCGGGTGAAAAGACGTACTTTTTGACGAAAAAATCGGCTTGGGGATTTACTAGAGAATAGGTTTTTACCCCATGATATTGGGAGAGGGTAATGCGGGTCGCTATCAGAGGATTGTCGAGATTGACTAAAGCGTGTTTGGAATTAACCGAGTCGATGAGTTCGAACTTGGCTTGGGTGGTACTCTCGATAGATTTGAAGCGCTCCAGGTGCTGACTGCCGATGGCCGTGAGGATGGCATAATCAGGAGGTACCATACGACAGATTTCTTTGATCTCCCCTCTCACGTAGGCGCCCATCTCGCAGATGAAAAATTTAGTTTTGGACAGTAACTCTAGATCGACGACTTTGGCAATACCAAAAACAGTGTTGTAGCTCTCGGGAGTTTTTAGAGTTTCTTCCCAGCCACTGAGAATAGTAAAGAGAAAATCTTTGACTGAGGTTTTGCCGAAAGACCCCGTAATACCAATGACGGTGAGATGGGAATGAGAGGTGATCTGGTGATTGATATGTCTCATGGTACGGAGACGGTTTATTTTTTCGTAAGGCCAGAGAATTATAAGGGCTACAAAGAAATAAAGGAAAGGAGAGAGAAGAAAAACAAGGATCGGGATTAAAGAAAAGTAAATAAGTCCATAGAAGAATAAGAGGAGGAAACACAAAGTGAGGACGGTATAAGAAAGACGGATAATAAACCGAGCTTTGGAGGTAATGACCAGGGGCTTTTTGGAAGAAATGGAGAAGGTCAGGGGGTGTCTTACCCACCAGGTGAGAAAACGGAAGATGGAGTAGCCCTCTTGCTGAAGAACAGTGAGCTGAGTTATGAGCGATTTAAACATATCTCTTGGCAATTATTTGATTGATGATATCTGCAAGTTGGCGGAGGTGGCTCAGGTGGATCAGGTGATTGGCGCCATAAATGACATAGAGGTGACTATCGGGAATATTTTCGGCCAGATATTTTCCCATATTGGGAATGACGAAGTCTTCACTGCCCCAGATAATGTCGGTCGGAACTTTTACATCACCTAGGTATGACTTGAGATTGTAAACGACGATTTTACCAATAACCTTCTTTTGGTATTCGTTTGAATTGCTATAATCTTTTGGAGTGTACCAGCCCAGGAATTTTTCGAAACCATTGTGAGGGAGAAGGGAAAAAAGGGGTTTGATAATCTTGGTAAGTTTAATTTTGGTTTGGACAAGTTTGCTTCTCTCCCGAATGGCGGCAGGGGCAATGAGAACAATTGAGTTTAGATCCTCGGGGTACTTGAGAGCATAGTCTAGAGTGATCTGACCACCAAATGAATGACCAACAAGAATAAAGTTCTTGAGATTGAGTTTTTGGGTAAAACTCCTCACAAAATTGGTGTATTCCGGCACGTCCGGCTGGCCTGGAAGAGGTCCAGTAGAACCAAAGCCGGGGAGATCGATGAGGATGGTTCTGATCTTTGGAGAGAGAAGATTGGAGAGAGGGATCCAATATGAAATGGATGAGCCCCAGCCGTGAAGGATGACGACGGTCTTTTTTTGCTTTGGATTGATGTCTGAGTAATTCGTTAAAACTCCGTTGACCACAGTTTGCATTGATTTGATTATATCTAGAAAGAACTCAAGAACGCTAGAACGCAAGAAATCAAGAAGGCGACTCGCAATGACAAGGGATGGAGGTGGATTGCCACGACCTGCTGGTGCAGGTCTCGCAATGACGGTTCTTGGTATAAAATAGCTGTATGGCGAAGGGAATTGATTTTGATAAACGGGAGAAAAAATATGTTTTGGTGGAGTTTCCATATCCGTCTGGGGAAGGATTACATGTGGGACACGCCTTTTCGATGACGGGGGCGGATGTTTATGCTCGGTTTATGCGAAAAAAGGGCTTTAACGTGATGTTTCCCATGGGCTATGATGCCTTTGGGCTACCGGCTGAGAACTATGCCATAAAGACCGGCATTCAGCCACAGATAACGACAGATAGGGTGACGAAACTGATTAGAAAACAAATGAACCGGATGGCATTTTCTTTTGACTGGGATCGAGAGATAAATACCACTCTGCCGGACTACTACAAATGGACCCAGTGGATCTTTATCAAACTATTTGAGAAAGGACTGGCGCGCAAAGAAGAAATGCCCATCAACTGGTGCCCGTCGTGCAAGATTGGTTTGGCTAACGAAGAGGTGGTGGACGGAAATTGTGAGAGGTGTGGAGCAGAGACAAGTAAGAGAAATATTAGTCAGTGGGTGGTAAAGATAACGGAGTATGCCGACAGGCTAATTGAAGGGCTGAAGGAGACAGACTTTATTGAAAAAGTCAAAGCGGCACAGGTGAATTGGATTGATAGGAAATATGGTAGGTTAATAAAATTTGCGATCAAAGAACTCAAGGAATCAAGAACTCTAGAACTCGAGACAAATATAAGTACAAGTGATAGTTTTGTAGAGGTGTTTACGACGAGGGGGGATACTTTGGGCGGAGTGGAGTTTGTGGTGGTGGCGCCGGAACACGAACTAGCGCAAGAACTCAAGGAATCAAGAACCCAAGAACTCAAGATGTTGAGTGACTATTTGGAAAATTATTCTAGGAGGGATGTGAAGGATAGAAGTGAGAGGAAAAAGACGGGGGTACTTCTGCCTATTAAAGTGATTAACCCATTAAATAATAGAGAAATACCGGTATATGTAGCTGACTATGTCTCGATGGATTTTGGAACTGGGGCGATTATGGGAGTGCCTTCGCTAGACGCTCGTGATAGAGATTTTGCGAAAGAATTGGGAATTGGTTTTGACCCTAATTTTGTACCCAGTGAGAATAATTTAGGGGAGAAGAAAGTAACATATCACTTAAGAGATTGGATTTTTAGTAGACAACATTATTGGGGAGAGCCGATACCGATGGTGTGGTGTGAGGTGGACGGATGGGTATCGGTGCCGGAGGAGCAATTGCCGGTGGTTTTGCCAGAAGTGGAGAAGTATCAGCCGACAGAGACGGGAGAGTCGCCCCTGGCCAACATTACGGACTGGGTGAATACAACGTGCCCAAAGTGTGGTGGAGAAGCTAAACGGGAGACAGACACCATGCCAAACTGGGCCGGAAGCGACTGGTACTTTTTGAGATATATCGATAACAAAAATGACAAAGTTTTGGCCGATATGGAGAAGATGAAGTATTGGTTGCCGGTGGACATCTACATCGGGGGAGATGAACACAACACGCTTCACCTTTTGTATAGCCGATTTATTTATCAATTTTTGTGGGACTTGGGAGTGGTACCTAAAGAAATTCCGGAGCCATATAAAAAGAGACTGTCACATGGGGTAATATTGGCGCCCGATGGGAAACGGATGAGTAAGAGTAAGGGGAATGTGATCGCGCCTGAAGAGATGATTGAGAAGTATGGGACGGATGTGGTGCGAACCTACATGATGTTTATGGGGCCGTTTGACGCGACTATGGCTTGGAATGAGAGGTCGCTGGTGGGAGTGAAGAGGTTTGTGGAGAAATTTTTCAACTATGTTGAAAAAGAACTCAAAGAATCAAGGAATCAAGAACTCAAGACAGAACAAGATTTAAGTAAAAGTAAGATATTGATCAATAGATTGGTAAAGGTGGCGGGGGAAGATTTGGAGAGTTTTAAATTTAATACGGTAGTAGCTCGTTTGATGGAAACTTTGAATAACTTATGTAAAGAAGAAATTCAAATAAGTAAAGAAGATTTGGGGAAGATGGTGATAGTTTTGTCTGTTTTTGCGCCATTGGTGACCGAAGAGCTGTGGAGTTTACTGGGAAACACGGGAAGCGTCCACGAGGCATCTTGGCCAATGACAGATGAAAAATACTTGGTGGACGAAGATGTTAACTTGTCGGTAGCCATAAATGGAAAAATGAGAGCGGTGATTGCTGTAGCCGCGGGAGCAAAAGAAGAGATTGTAGTCGGCTTAGCCAAACGGGAAGAAAAAGTGACTAAATATCTAAACGAAGGAAAGATTTTAAAAACTATTTTTATAAAAGATAGGATGCTGAACTTCGTGGTTTCGTAATATGCTTGTGGAGTGAGATCGTCACGTCACTTCGTTCCTCACGATGACGAACTTTAGGGTAGTGTTTTCAGATTTGTCTGGTATTATGAATGAATATGTCAGAAAAAAATAAAGATTTTACAAAGCTCTATACACCGTTTATGGTGGTGCTGTTAATTGCCGCCTCTTTCTATATCGGCAGGCTATCATCTCAGGTTGATGGACTTAAGAAGGGTGGATCAGGAGGCGACACCATCGTCCCGTCTGACCCTGCAGCGGCTCAGGCTGCCCCTGGGGATAGAAACTTGGATGTGGCCAGCCTTAAAGAAAAAGCTAAAAGCTTGGGATTGAATGCAGATAAGTTTAACTCTTGCCTTGATGGTGGAACGATGGCTCCCAGAGTGGCGACCGAACAAAAAGAGGGATCGAGTGTGGGAGTAAGTGGAACGCCGTCTTTCTTGATCAACGGCATTTTGATAGTGGGAGCTCAGCCGCAGTCAACTTTTGAAACCATCATCGATGCCGAGCTGAAAAATGGGGGAGGACCGGAGGCGGCAAAAGCCTTGGGTGAAGCCGGAACCAGAAATACACTCAATCTGGCTGATAGCTATGTAATCGGAGAGAAAAATGCCAAGATCAAGATGGTAGAGTTTACCGACTTTGAGTGTCCTTTCTGTGAGAGGGCTTTCCCGACAGTTAATGCTATTATGGAGAAATATAAGGGGAAGATTAGCTTGGAGTACAAAAGTTTCCCGCTTTCCTTCCACCCATTGGCTCAGAAAGCGGCTGAAGCGGCACTGTGTGCCGGTGAGCAGGGTAAATTCTGGGAGATGCATGATGGGATGTTTGCTCCGGCTCAATAAGATTTTTTACTTCGTCGGCTAGGGCGATTGTGGAATTAGATTTTACAGGCAGACAAGTCCTTGGTCCACTTTCCTCCGGCTGAAGGACAGCAGAAAGAGACGTTTCCGCAAGTTTCAAGTCTCCCCCTGTAGTTACAGAGACTGTCTGATGAGGTACCATCTGCTTCTGGTGGAGTGCAGCTTCTGAGAACACCATCTGCACCAGGACATTCTTGTTTACACGAAATGGCTGAAGGGGTGATGGTTAAAGTGAAGCTCTTGCTTGATGAAGCTCCTTTGTCATCCTGAACCTTTGCAGTTATTTTGTATAAACCCGCCTTGACAGGAGTGCCGGAAATGGTGCAGGAAATATAGGCTCCGGGGGCAACTACTCCATTTGGAGTGGTTGTGGAGGATTCCCGACAGTTTTCCTGGTAAACTCCAAACGGTAGTCCGGAGACAGTCATATCGAGATTGTCGTTAGAATTCAGATCTTTGGCAGTAATGGTGGCTAAATACGTTTTCCCAGCGACTCCTGAGGGTACAGATGAAGTGGTAATTGATGGGGGTGTGTTTTTGGAAATGGTGGGAGTGGGTCGGGTGGTAATGATTGTTAGGGGTAATATTTTGCTGGTGGAAGCTTTTAGTTTGTCTATGACCTCGACATAAATTTTGAATGTACCGGCAACAGAGGGGGTCCCAGAAAAGTAACAGGTAACGGTTCCACCTGTAACGGGAACGGCACACGGACCTCGCCGTAAGCCGATGGGAAGACCGGAAATGGTCATGGTGAGGGCGTCGCCTGGATCGACATCAGTGGCGGTAATAGAGGAACTGTAATTTTTGCCGACAGTACCGGTAACAAGAGAAGTGGTGGTGATTACCGGCGCAGAATTTTTGGGAGTGGACGGTGTTGGGGTCGGTTTGGAACAAACGAGATGTGACAAACAAACTTTGTTGGCATAAGTATTTAGAGAAGCTGAGGTGGTGCAGGTCTTTGGCTCGTAGCCTGAGACAAACCCATCAGGACAGGAGAATTTTATCGAATCGAACCCCATTTGACCTTTCTTTGGTGTTTCCGAAGGTAAAATGTCTGGAGAGCCTTGGACTGAAGGTCTGTTGACTGGCACGAGACATTTGTTGCCAAAGGTTGGTTTTATTACAAGGTGGTTTCGACAAGTATCTTCGGCCTGTCGTAAAAGAGACTCGGTGGTAGAGCAGGATCTGAATCTAAAACTTTCGTAGTAGCCATCAGCACAGATGAAGTTTATGTAAGTGTAGGTAGATTGGATGCGTATATTTGAACCCTCTTGAATTTTGGGGTCATCGGCGACAGGCATTTTGCAAGGAGATTCGAAAGTATATTTTTGGACAGCAGAGCAAGTTTGTATTGGTGTGGGAGTTGGGGTAAATGTCGGGGTGGGGGTGACAGGAGGAGTAGTGGGAAGATAGGCGCGAGGATTAAGGCGAGTGGCGATCATGGCTAGAGCGGTGGCAATGGGAAGAATGATGACAATAAAAATTAGTGAAAGAAACGAGGTTTTTTGACTGCGACTGAGCTTTTGAAAGAAGTTTTTTCTTTGAGGTTTGAGTTCGATTGATGTAGATGGATCCTCCATGTTATTTTAAGCATAGAATAAATTATGGAAAAGTCAATCTTTATATATTGCTGGAGGTTAATGGTCGGAGGAGGGTTGTTTTTCTTACCTTTATTTTATTTACCTCAAGCGGCTATCCCTTTTGAAGTCCCTAAAGTCCAGTTTGTCTTGATATGGGTGATTATGATGACGATACTAACTCTAGTTTTGGTAATTATGACAAAAGTGATAAATCGGATGAGTAAGGCACATTGGTTGGTCGGTGTTTGGTTCTTGGTATTAATATTAACTTCGATGTGGGGAGTGGATCCGGTAAAAAGCTGGTTGGGAAATTATTACAGGTGGGATGGTTTGACGACAATAATCACTTTGGTGGGTTTGTTTTTTGTGTTAAGTTTGTTTCCTCGAAGTTTTTGGACTAAATGGGCGATGATGGGAATGGCGCTTGGTAATGTAGCATCTTCCGTTTGGGCGATGGCACAGATGATTTTGAACAAGGGAGCCGGATTTGAAGGATTTGGAGCCGGATTTGGTCAGCCGGCTTTTCTGGCTGGATACTTATTGGTGACGACTCCGTTTGTTTGGTGGCTCACCGAACGGATAAAACAAAATAACATAAAAAGAATTTGTTTTTGGGTAACTACGATATTTATCACAATGGGACTTCTGGCAACGAAAACTTTAATCTCATTAGTCGGTTTGCCGATACTGCTAATGGGATTTTTTGTCATTAAGAAGAAAGTTGATTACCGGGTGGTTATAATTTTGTCGGTGGTAATTCTGACCGGAGCGATGACTAAATATTATGCAGAATTGAAAAAGGAAGAGGTCGGTGGTGGTATGGCCTATGAAGGGAGAGAAAGACTGCTGATGAAGTCTTTCTTGGCTTTTCGGAAACGGCCGATTTGGGGATGGGGGTGGGCGAACTTTGACAGAGCTTTTGAAGCAGTTGATTGGCCAATAAAAATGAATAACGATGTGTATGCCGACAAAGCTCACTCCAATTTGGAAGAAATGGCAGTGACCACAGGTCTTTTAGGTTTGGTCTCTTACTTGTTTTTAGTGGGGGTGGTGATTAGAGGGCTAATGTCGAAGAAAGATTTGGAGACTAAGTTTTGCCTACTGGCTTTGGTCATTTATCTCATTCATTCCCAAACCAATGTGACCTCGGTGGCTGAGGAGGTGGTGTTTTGGTTAGTGACGGCCAGAGCAACCTACTGGCAGGCCTGGGTGCCGTAAAAGACGAAATTGCTGTGAATAAATTTACGTCGCTGGAAAACCTATTTTTTTAGTTTTTCTATCACTTTTTTAAGATCATCAATCTGCTTTTGCTGGGAGTCAACTTTATTGGAAAGTTCGGTCAGTTTTTTAGCTATATCGACACCATCAACTATTAGCTGTTTGGTTTCGACTAGGCCTGCTTTTATCTTTCCGATTACCACCTCGGCAAAGGCGCCGATTTTACTAGTTATGCCTGTTGGGGTTGTAACAGTATAGTTAGCTACAGAATTGCCTGCTAATGTAACATCACCAGAATCATTAATAGCAAGATCCGGATCGTGCCAGGAGTTATTAACAAAGATTAAAATTTTATCCTTGGGATTATTGGGGTCCCAATTTTCTAAAGCCGTACCAACAATTCTGCCCGCGTTGATTGCCTTTATTCCTTTGCCTGGATCATCTGACGAAGTAATTGGATCGCCAACTTTTATGGAGGTTGAAGTAGGAGAAATTTTAACGGGTACGCGCCCAGAAAGAGCAACTGGTAATGGATGATCTGATTCATTCACTGCACCTTTACCCGTTGAGGAAAAATCTCCGTAATTGCGGGAGGTAATTCCAATAATATTATTTTGATACGGTTCTGATGACTGGCCAAGCACTGATGTTGTTTGAGCAATCCCAGGTAAAGCATTACCTTTAGTATCAGTCTCCGCACGCTTGATAGTTGTTGTTTGGAGACTTGTGGCAACTATTTCCCCATAATCAACGTTTTCAAGTGTTGGATAGGTTTCGGCATAATCAGCAATTGGAGCACCAGTACAATCAGCAATGTATGATCCGGCAGAATTGTCCCAACACAATGCTTTGGTTCCGGTTCCGACTACGGTTCCGAAGTTAGATGCCCAAATCCCTGCACTACCAATAAGAGCATTTCGGGTAGTAACGCCACCATTCATGTTATAGAATTCGAGGTAACCGTCCTCTTGGTTTAAAATGGGGTCAGAGATACTTGATGAAATAAAGCTATAATTTGTGAGTGTGGCGGGGGCGGAGGTGTTTCCTTGGAATATTATATAACCCACATTGTCATTGACAGCAGGGGAGGTGCTGTTTTGATATAGCAGAAGTTCTGCACCAACACCGGCGGTCGCAGTGGTGGTGAATCTGCCGACAATTGAAGCGCTACCCTCAACATCCAGTTTATAAGCCGGTGCCGTTGTCCCGATGCCGACGTTGCCGGCAAAGTATCCGGTTCCACTTGTTAGACCGATAGCGGCAGTAACAGTACCAGCGGTTGTAAAAACGATTTGATGTTGATTGGTAAATGGTGCACCGCCATTGGTACTATATGCATATCCCATTCCATAAAGATTTCCAAAATCATCTGCAGTAGTATCTATCTGATATGCGTCGCCAATAGACCATATTCCCTGTACTTCGGTAGAGAGATATGTACCGGCGTGTCCATATCTAGACGTAATGATTTTATCATTGGCATATATATTACTGGTTGATCGAATTTCTCCGGTAACGTCTAGCGGATAAGATGGTGTGGCGTCTCCGATGCCGACGTTGCCGCCACTTGGTTGCAACGTCAAGTCTTGAGCAGCTACCGCTCCACCACGGTTGGTCTGTCCTTGAATCATCCCATAACCACCTGCTGTTGTCCCAATTTCTACAAATCTACCCGTTGTAACCCCACCGAGATAGACATTTGCACCATAAACATCCAACTTTGCCCCTGGTGCCGCCGTCCCGATGCCGACGTTGCCGAGAAAGTTGGCGGAGCCGGAAGCGGAGAGATTATTAAGGATGGTTGTCCCTGCCGGTTCGGTGAAATAAAGGCTATTAGAAGCATCATAATATCGAGTAGATTTTATCCCGAGACCTCCACCTATAATTAAATTAGCGCCGATATTAATATCTCCTCCGACGGCCGAGGCTGGCTTGGGTGAGGGATATGGGAGGACAATGAGTAAAAGCAAAATAATAGCGAGGTATAGAGCTGGTTTGGAAAAATAAACAGAATATGAACTGTTGGGAAGTTTAATATTTAAGGAATAATTGGCCATGCTTAAATCTTACAACGTTTAGTAGTATCAGAACATTGATCGAGACAATTTCTGTCGGCAAAGGTAACGGTACAATTTTCCTTTAGGATTTGAGGATCCCAATCTTTGCAACCTCCCAAAGCACTGCAAGCATATTGGCCTGGGCCGGTGAGCCTGGCTGTAGGGGTGGGGGTAATAGGGGGAGTTAAGAGTTCTTGGTTATTGGTTATTGGTTCAAGGTTGATATTGGTGGTATTGACTGGACGATCGGTGGATTTTTGCAAAATATAACGAAAAAGAAAAAGAGAGCCGATGACTACGACAAAAAGGATGACCAAAATGAAGACGGGAATACCTTTGTCCGGCTTTGGGTCTGGTGGCGGAGATTGCTTCAGCACTTCGTGATTCGCAATGACGGACGTCGTGACTGGCTGGATAGGATTGGGGTCCATGTATGAATTAAATATCCTACAAAGATAAGTAGAATGCAAGTTAACGCGTATGTTGGTGGCGGCGGGGGTGTAAGACCGTTGAATAATGTCTTCCGCACCGTCATTTCGACCGAAGCGGAGAAATCTCACATAACCATTTGAGGCTGGAGTGAGATCCCTCGACTACGCTCGGGATGACGAGGACGAGTTATTCAACAGTCTCGTGGTGTTAACCATTGACTTCGGGTATTTTATGGTCTAAATTTAATATATGCCAAAAAAAGCAATCGACCCTACCAGGATCGCAATTTTTCAGAAGAAGGAAATTCGAAAAATAATCTATAAAAACGAATGGTGGTTTTCAATTGTTGATATTGTTCAAGCCTTAACCGGAACAGAACGACCAAGAAAATACTGGAGTGATTTGAAGAAAAAACTAGAAATTGAGGGATATTTTGAAGTGTCCGAAAAAATCGGACAGTTGAAAATGATAGCTCCTGACGGAAAAATACGCATGACCGACTGTGCAGATTCAGAGACTCTTTTTAGGATAGTTCAATCGATTCCCTCTCCCAAAGCCGAGCCTTTTAAACGTTGGTTAGCCAAAGTGGGTTATGAAAGAATTCAAGAAATCGAGGATCCGGAATTGGCCACCAAGAGGACACGGTCACTGTATAAAGCCAAAGGATATCCAGATTCGTGGATTGAAAAACGAGTGAGAGGAATAGCAATTCGTGAAGAATTAACGGAAGAATGGCAAAACAGAGGAGTGAAGGTGCAAAGAGACTATGAAATACTGACTTCTGAGATATCGAAAGCTACTTTTGGTGTTACCCCAAGTGAGTACAAACAGATAAAGGGATTGGAGCGAGAAAATCTTCGTGACCATATGGACGACTTTGAACTAATTTTTACTATGCTTGGAGAAAGGACAACGACAGAGATCCATAGAACCGAAAACTCACGAGGAGTGTCAAAACTTAAAAATGATGCTCGAGAGGGTGGAGAGATAGCCGGCGGAGCCAGGGAGAAGCTGGAAGAACGGCTAGGCCGGTCGATTGTAACGAAAAATAATTTTTTGCCTCAGAAGAAAAAGAAAAGGTAAGGGAGATAGTGCGGTGACTAGGACACGCAGTGGCGGCGAGGGGGATTGTGGGGTAAAATATGGGACATGAAAAAAATCATTTTGGGCCTTGCCTTAAGTCTCTTTTTACTGAGTGGTCTGCCGGCTTTAGCGGTGGCTACCAGATCGGCTGAAGTGGACTTAACTGTGCCTTACGAGGCGAAGGATAGACTGGTGAGCATGCTGAAGTCACAAAAGGTTAGCGGGTGGTGGGTGGGTAACTCTCTGAAGCTTTCGATACGCCGGGCAGTGACTGACGGAGTTTCGCCGAACACGCTAATGCTGTTGTTTTTATTCCCTTTGGTAGCCGGTCTGGTGGCTTTTTCCCGCCAAGTGGTAGGAGTGAGCGGCTTTGGGATGATCATACCGGCGCTCTTGTCGATGGCTTTCTTATCTACCGGAGGTCTGGTTGGACTGGTGCTTTTGACTTTCATTCTCTTGGCAGCTGTCCTAGGGAGAGTGGCTATCAAAAAAATAAAAGTTCCTTATCTACCCAAGTTGGCTATTTTGATCTGGCTCATATCCATGGCGGTACTAGGACTACTGATAATGTCTCCCATGATTGGTCTTGAGCGGCTGTCCAGTGTGGGAATCTTCCCAATCATGATTTTTGTGCTTTTGGCCGAGACTTTTATAGAGGCGCAAATTACCAGAAATTTTTCGACTTCCTTTGGCATGACTTTGGAAACGGTGGTGCTGGCCTTTGTCGCTTACTGGGTGATCGGTAGTCCGGCGATACAGACAGGGGTACTGCTGCAGCCGGAGATTTCGGTGATAGGGATATTGATACTCGATTTGCTAATTGGAAAGTATAAAGGTCTACGACTGTCGGAGATTTGGAGATTCAGAAAGATATTAAAGAAATAATGCCACGATTATCAGACATATTGGGGCTGAATGCTCGGTCGTCCGACTACTTATCTTTGAATAGGAAAGTAGCCAGAAAGAGAGCCGATGACAAACTGATGACCAAAAGGATGCTTAAAAAGGCCGAGATGCCACATCCAAAACTTTTGGGGGTGCTGGGTGAGGCGAATCAGGCGAGAAGCTTTAATTGGTCTAAACTAAAAGACGGCTTTGCGATCAAACCGGTTCGGGGATTTGGAGGGCAGGGAATCCTGCTAATCAAAAAACCAATGAAAGAAAAAGACTTCTTTTTGTCGGTAGACGGAAAAAGAGTGGGAGTGGATGACTTGATTTTACATAGTTTGGATATTATCGAGGGAAAGTTTTCTCACAACAACCTCCGCGACCAGGTCATGATTGAGGAAAGAATTAAGATTCACCCCAAGTTTAAGAATCTGGCGGTGGGAGGAGCCCCCGATGTGCGAGTAATTGTGTTTAATAAGGTGCCGGTGATGGCCATGCTCCGCCTTCCGACAGAGGAGAGTAACGGAAAAGCTAATTTACATCAAGGCGCCATTGGTTTGGGTATCGACATGGCCACCGGAATCACGACTCATGGGGTGTATAGAAATGGTTCGGTAAAGTATTTTCCGGATACTAATATAAAGATAAATGGAATTTTGGTGCCTTCGTGGAACAAGATACTGAGAATGGCCGTAGAGACTCAGATTATTTCCAAGCTAAATTATTTATCGGTAGATATGTTGATTGATCAAGAGGTGGGGCCGGTAGTTTTGGAGCTAAATGATCAACCAGGTCTCTCTATCCAGCTGGCCAACATGGCCGGACTGCGGAGAAGATTGGAAAGAGTGGAAGGGCTGGAAGTGGAAGAAGTTGAGAAAGGGGTGAAAATTGGCAAGGCGCTTTTTGCCAGTAAATTTGCCAGCAGGGTGAAGTTTACGGGGGAAGAAAAGCCGGTGATTGGTATCTTTGAAAAAATCAGCGTCAGAAATGGGAAAAGGAAAATGGTAGAAGTCAAGGCCAAGGTGGATACCGGTGCCAGAGGAACCTCGATTGATCGGGGGATGGCGATGGAGCTGGGGCTTTTGACACCGGAAAATGTTTTGTGGACCAAGAAAGTGAAAAACTCACTTGGATTTGAAGAAAGAACCTTGGTGGCTTTGACGATTAAACTAAAAGGTAGGATTATTAAGACCAGGGCCAGTTTGACCGAGAGAAATCACTTGCGGAGACAACTTCTGATTGGTCGCAGGGATTTGAAGGATTTTGTGGTCGACCCTGGATTAATCAGAATTAGAAAATAGATGAATACGAAAATATCTTATCGGTTCGAAGCCCGCCAAAAATGTGCTCGGCTCGCTCCTGGGCATACAGGGGGCATCCCTGCGCGCATTTGTTGGCTAGTCTTCTGCACCTTCAAAGATATTTTCCCAAAGGAACACAGTCTGCGGTGTTTATATTTTTTTCAAAATATTTAATTTATGAAAATTGCGTATTTACATAGATTGACGTTTGATGAGAGCGAAAAGAGGTTTCGGGAAGAAGCGGTGGCTTTGGGGATTGAGCTCACGACCATTAAGTATCGAAAACTGAGATTGGTAGGAGACAAAATTTTGTTTGGAAATACCGAGATGAAAGATTTTGACGGCTGGTACTTTCGCTCGGTGGGGTCGGAATTGGAGTGGAGTAAGCTCTTACAGCTTTACGCCAAAAAACACAAAATACCAGTGGTGGACGAGTATTTGATGACCGAAGGACCGCTAAGGCGCTATAAATCGATTATGAGCTGGCAATTACTGGAAGCAGGGGTGAAGTATCCGAAATCGGCTTACGTAGAGAGTGTGAGCGATCTGAAAAAGGAACTAAACAACTGGAAGTTCCCCGCCATTGTAAAACTGTCGCAAGGTGGACGCCACGGAATGGGGACTTTTTGGATTCGCGAAATAGAGGATGTTGAAAAACTGGAACATGTTTTGGAGTCACGAAAAGAAAAGGCGAAAGAGACAGGCAAAAAAGTGCCTATTTTTCGAGGATTCCTGATACAGGAATACATTAAAAACGATGGAGATTACCGAGTGATGACGGTGGGGTATAAGTGTATTGGGGGATTTAAGCGCCAAGTAAAAGAGGAAAAATTGATACTTAACAAGAGCCAAGGGAATTCCGTGGCCGTGGCCGATTTGCCGGCTGAGGTAATTGAAATTGCGGAGAAGGCGGCTAGGTGTCTGGGAGTAGAAGTGGCGGGGACGGATATTATTCGCGATTTAGCAACCGGAGAACTATATATAGTAGAGGTGAACGAGGCGCCGCAGTTTAAGGTGTTTGAAAAAAGAACCAAGATCAATGCGGCCGGAGCGATACTGGAATTTTGTATGGAGAAGTTTGGAAAAACTCAAAAAATCAAAAACTCAAAATAATGAAAAAGATTTTAATTCTGACAAGATTTAGGGGGGAGTATGAGCCCAGGCGACTCGGTGAGGAGGCGGAAAAATTGGGATATGCGGTGGATAAAGTGAACTACGAACACGTGCGACTTGGGGTAAGCAGTCTGGGTAAGCCGGTAATTGATTTGGGGACAGGGAAAAAGATCCATGAGTATGATCTGGTGATTCCCAGAGCCGCGACTAAGAGAGGTGGTACCAGCATGCTTGGGGTGAAGTCGGTGATTTTGGAGTATGTAGAGAATATGAGAACTCAAGAACTCAAGGACTCAAGAACTCTAGACAGTAAAAGTGAAAGGAAAAGCGTAAAAGTGATAAATGGGGAGAGTTTTAAACTATTTCCTTTGATGGGAAAACTGGAACAGGGAGTGCTCCTGGCACAAGCCGGTCTGCCGGTGATCCCCTTTGCCAGCTTTAATGGAGTGAGAGGTTGGAAAAGATACTTGGAAATATTAAATAAACGGAAAAAAGAGTTTGTGCCGGTGATGGTGAAGGCGCGGTTTGGGTCTCACGGTAAAAATGTTAGATTGGCCGAGAGTTTGGAGAAGCTCACAAAACTATCCTTGAAATATAGTGAGGGGGATGTCCTGATTCAACTGGTATTGAAGGTGAGACGCTGGTACAGAGTGTTGGTTTTGAACGGGAAAGTTTTGGGAATGATGCCCCACAGACAGAAAGATAAATTTCAAACATTGGCCCATCAGGAGGAATTATCAAAAATAAAGCCTAAATTTAACCAGTCGCAGATAGCCGAACTGGAGAGGATTTCTTTGGCGGCGATGAAGGTTCTGAAGGCGGACTTTGCCGGTCTGGATGTAGCTTGGGATGAGACGTCGCAAACTTGGAGAATACTTGAAGTAAATAGAACGGCTCAGTTTAAGTGGTTCGAGAGAAGTAAGCTGGGGGTGAACGTGGCGGAAAGAATAGTGAAAGTAGATGTCTAGGGTTGCTGTGGGAATTTCAGGGGGGGTGGATTCGGCGGTGAGTGCTTGGCTTTTGAAAAAGGCAGGATATGAGGTGGTGGGGGTGCACTTGTACTGTTGGCCGCCAAAGAGTGAAGTGGAAAAGGACGGAGTGAGTCGAGAGGAATGGATTAAGAAAAATGGGTGTCGGGCGGATGAGGATCGGACGAGTGCTTTGAAAACCGCTTTGGAGATAAGAATCCCTTTTAAAGAGTTAGATTTTTCGGAAGAATACAACGATAGAGTGATTAAGTATTTTTATGATGAATACGAAGCAGGGCGAACCCCTAACCCGGATGTGTTGTGTAACAGCGAGATTAAATTTGGACTTTTTCTTGACTGGGCTATCCAAAATGGGTTTGATTATATTGCGACGGGGCATTATGCAAAATTGCATGTCGGTTCGAAGCTCACCAAAGCTGTGCTCGACCTCCGTCCCTCGAGTACGAGTGCGGATCCGCTCCGCGCGGCTTTTGCTGGAGCTTCTGCACCGAATTATATTTCTCTGCATATCCCCAAGGATAAACATAAGGACCAGACGTATTTTTTGTGGAAATTGACGCAAAAAGAACTGGCTCACGTACTGTTTCCTCTTGGGGGCCTGGTGAAGAATGAAGTGCGAGAAATTGCCAAAGAGGCAGGGTTGTCGGTGGCGGATAAAAAAGATAGCCAGGGGATTTGCTTCGTCGGCAATGTGGAAGTGCGAGAATTTCTGGCCAGACGACTGAAAGTGAAACCCGGAAAGGTTCTGGATCTCGAGGGCCATGAAATAGGAACTCATGATGGGGTTTGGTTTTATACTGTCGGGGAAAGAGGGGGGTGGACACTAGATCCAAGAACTCAAGGAATCAAGAACTCAAGAACTCAAGATGGGGAGACACCGATTTATTATGTAATTTCTAAGAACGCTAAGAGAAACGAACTGGTTGTAGGTGAAGCTGTCGTTGCTGGATGGGATCAGTTTGAAGTGGGCGAGATAAATAAAATTTCTAAAACAAAATGGATTCTAGGTGATTTGCTGGTTAGAATTCGTCATGGAGGGGAGCTGATCCTGGGGAGTGGGATGGAGACTAAACATGGACTACTAGTGACACTGGATGAGGAAGTGCGAGGGATAGCTCCAGGGCAAAGTGCTGTCTTTTATGCACATGACGGAGAATGTCTAGGTGGTGGGGTGATTGAATAGGTTGACAGAAATATACTATAGGTGTAAGATATGGAGTAGTTTGAAATTTGTCCGAATTGTCTGTTTTCTACCTTTTATTAAGATTCAGGAGGATTTTTTTGAACCTAACGAAGGAAATGAAGGCTAAGAAGAAACGTGTCCGCCTTGATCGTGGCTTGAGGCAAGATCGTGGCACGCGTACTTTGACTCATGGTCGTGATGACTGTGATGTGGAAGAATGGCTGGTTTCAGCGAAGAAGCGTCGAGACGCACGTCATGGAGCGGACGAACCTCTTGAAGTTTTTGAAGAAGGCGTTGAAGTCGAAGGATAGATAGCTTTTGCCCAGGATTTAGGTTCTGGGCAATTTTTTATGGCTAAAAACGCCTTCAAGGCCAGGCCTTGCAGGCAGTAATTGGGTAATAAAAACCCCGCTTGGGAGCGGGGTTTGTGATTTATTCGACTTTGACGATGACCTTATAAAATTCACCGAGACTGGTTTGCAATAAACTGACAAGTGTTTCGTACTCAGCCGGATTGAATTCTTCGGGGCGGCTAATAACAAGGAAGTGGGTACCGTCGTTGTCAACTCGATAGATAATTTTGGCGACTGCGACGTGTCTATCGGCTGCTCCTACAAATTTGTCCCAGCCTGTTGGTTTGACGAGTCTACTGATGTGAAATGTACCATCGCTTCTCTCATCTATACGGTAGCCATGGTACTTGAGATAACCTCGGATATAGTTCGCTGGCTTGACGGAGTAATGATCTCCACACCTTAGGCGATAACCCGAAATAAACTTAAGGTTTCCGCAGATAGGACACACTGGTGAGGTTGGGATTGCATCGAGGATAATTTTGACACTAATTATCAACTCACCCAGACTATTTTTGATCTCGTTCAGAGCCTTGGTTGCTTGGACAGAGTTGTCGCTCGTTAGGGTAACGACAGGCTGTCTTGGCTCCTCGTTCCAACTATAAACCTCAATCAGGTACTTCCTAAGAATACCTGAGATGATTTTGATGGCGTCCAGTTGATAGCCACAATGGGGGTGCTCAATCATCCAGACGGCTTGGAACCCAACTAAGTTGTGATAGACGGCTTTGGCGTCATTTAACCCACAACTTGGGCAGTGAATGCCATTAATCGTTTCGGCTTTAGTTGTCATTCTGTCTCCTTTATTTCAATGTGGGGTTGGGAAAACTAGGAGAATTATACCTTATAGTGTTAACTTGTCAAGTTTTTGGGAGTATTTGAGGCTGGGAGTTGTATTATGGGACTTTTTGTGGTAGAATACTGTACCTAAAAAATCTGTACGTTAAGGAGTAGAAAATGGAAAGTGTGTGGTTTGTGCCTAAAAACGAGATCGCTGGAAAATATTACTTAGCGGTAGAAATTGTGCGTTCAGGGGAGGATTGTTATGTATTTGTACGTTCGGGAGTGGGGATGGATGACAAAGGGGACATACACGATCTTGAGTCTTTGATGACTCTGGTCGATATAAAGTACATTATTGGTCGTAGGCCGTCGCTGCTTCCCTTTGAAAAGGCCGTCGAGTTTATGACTAAACAGACGGCGTTTAAGCGAGCGTAATCTGTGCCCAGGTGAAAACCCTGGGTTTTTTGTGGCTAAAATACCTGCAGGGCCAGGCCCTGCAGGTAAAAAAAAAGACCCTCGAGCGTGGCTCGGGGGTCTTTTTCAGTTAGGCAGGTAAGGCTTCAAGATCGAATTCGTAAACGAATTTGCCATCCGCCTTAGCTTGAGCTATTTCGCGGCGTGACTGTTTGCCTCCGCCAATGCGGACGAAGACTTGGCACATGTTCAGGAAAGTGGGTGACTCATCACCCCAGTTTTCACCGACTATACATACTTCGTCACAAGGAAAAACATCATATTCCTTTGCCTTGGCGCAGGCGACGCCAACCGTAGTCCATCCGCGCTCAACAGCAATTTCATATGCTATGGCGGGAATACCAAGATTGGTGTAACCAGAGACGATTGCGAACTGACTACCTTTGTGTTGGAAGGCAAAGAGATCGAACGCCTGGTTGAGCATAACGCGTGCTTTTTCGATGTCAAATTTTTGTCCAGAATAGCCCATGACACCGATACAGATAGTATTATTGTCCATTGTGCCTCCAAGTTTTGAATGTGTAGAATGTGAATTCAGTGGGTAATTTAGCACAAAAGAGGACAATAAGCAAGTTATGGGATGTGGTTGGATTTTTCCGATAGGGCCAGGCCTTATAGGATCCCAGATCTTCAAGGCCTGGCCCTATGGGAGGGGATGGATTCCGGGTCAAGCCCGGAATGACAAAATTGAAAGTCCTGGCTATGGACAGGAGAGTATGGTGCGTGTGAATGAGGGGAAAATTGTGATAAAATGAGGGTACCGATTGGGTTTTCGGTCAGTTTTTTTCTGCCTCTTGTGGAGGCGAACCGTGGCTGTTAAAATGTCCAAGTTCATTAACAAGTGAAACAGCAAGCAATTTTGTCGTTTGAAGAGTGGTAAGAGTGACGTAACTTTTCAATTTTTTTTGAGAATTTGATCCTGGTTCAGGACGAACGCTGGCAGTGTACCTTAAGCATGCAAGTCGAACGGTGAAATCTTTAGCCGCAAGGTTAGAGATGGAGCAGTGGCAGACGGGTGAGGAATGGCAGGAATCTACCTTTTTGTGGGGAATAGCTAGCCGAAAGGCTAATTAATACCGCATAAGTCCGCAAGGAGAAAGACCTTAACCGGTCGCAGAAAGATGAGCCTGTTCGCTATCAGCTAGTTGGTGAGGTAATGGCTCACCAAGGCTATGACGGCTAGGGGGCGTGAGAGCGTGGCCCCCCACAATGTTACTTAGACACGGAGCATACATCTACGGATGGCAGCAACTGGGAATTTTGCACAATGGACGAAAGTCTGATGCAGTGACACTGCGTGTGGGATGAAGGCCCTCGGGTCGTAAACCACTGTGATAGGGGAAAAACATAATGATGGTACCCTATTAGAAAGCGCCTGCTAACTACGTGCCAGAAGCCTCGGTAATACGTAGGGCGCAAGCGTTGTCCGGATTTATTGGGCGTAAAGAGTATCGTAGGCGGTTTGTTAAGTATCGGGTTAAAGCCTGGAGCTCAACTCCAGAGATGCTCGATAAACTAACAGACTAGTGGTTGTTCGGGGTTGCTAGAATTCTTGGTGGAGGAGTGAAATCCATTGATATCAAGAAGAATACCAAAAGCGAAGGCAGGCAACTAGAACATACCAGACGCTGATGAACGAAAGCTAGGGGAGCGAAAGGGATTAGAGACCCCTGTAGTCCTAGCCGTAAACAATGAACACTAGCTATTTCCCGTAAGGGGAGTGGCGTAAGCTAACGCGTTAAGTGTTCCGCCTGGGGAGTACGGCCGCAAGGCTAAAACTCAAAGGAATTGACGGGGAATCGCACAATCAGCGTGCCATGTGGTTTAATTGGATACGAAACCTTGAACCTTACCAAGATTTGACATGTAACTGCAAATCCCTAGAAATAGGGACTTCTTCGAGAGTGTTACACAGCTGCTGCATGGTTGTCGTCAGTTCGTGTCGTGAGCTATCGCGACCTTCTCGAGTAATCGGGATGATAAATTCGACTCATATCGGTGAAACCCTGTTGACATTCGGTTTAACTTCGGGTTAAATGAATTCAAATGGGCAATACCGAGGGAAGTCAGACTGACATTCGGCACATTCTAATACGAAGGAATATTCACATATCTCTTTCGCATGATGAATTTGTCAGAATGTATGAAATATAAAAGTCTTGACCCCGTAACGACTGGATCCCTATGAAGATAGGGTGAAGATGGATAGAGCAATCTATTCCATAACACGTCGACCCCTAACGCGAAAGCGAAGGGTGATGGTATAGTCTACGTTTGATGGTAATGATCAAACATTTTGGAGGCGTCGGCTTAAGTGCCGTAACGAACGCAACCCCTGTGCTATGTTAAATATCCATAGCAGACTGCCACGGTTTTTTCCGTGGAGGAAGGAGGGGATGATGTCAAATCAGCATGGCGCTTATATCTTGGGCTACACACATGGCGTAATGGGCAATACAACGGGATGCCAAGGCGCGAGCCGGAGCTAATCCTTATAAAGTTGTCCTCAGTTCGGATTGCAGGCTGCAATTCGCCTGCATGAAGGGGAGTTGATAGTAATCGCGGATCAGCATCACCGCGGTGAATACGTTCTCGATTCTTGTACACACTGCCCGTCAAGTCAACAAAGTTAGTAGTGCCCGAAGTAGGTACCCACAACCGCAAGGATTGGGCCTCCTAAGGTAAGACTAGCGATGGGGGCTAAGTCGTAACAAGGTATCCGTACTGGAAGGTGCGGATGGATCACCTCCTTTCTAGGAGTTAAGGTCTTCACGAGACCGGATGATAATATCGCCACACTATTGGTAGATGAGTGTCTAAAACAAATCTACCTGACTCTTGCCACTCTTGAGACGACAATAAATGGTTGCGGGCGCATCATGATGCGCCCCTACAGATCGGGTAGGCACGAGGCCTACCCCTACACGGGTTTGATGAATCAAACCCCTACGGGAATGCGAACAAAATAAAAAACCCACCGAGAGGTGGTTTTTTGATGGGTGGAGTGAGATTGCCACGGTCGCCTAGGCGACCTCGCAATGACAGTGATGGCGGGTTTTTTGTGCTCATTTTGGTTCGATTATGTTAGAATAGACAGGTGGTTTTGGGCGCTTAGCTCATCTGGTTAGAGCGCGGTCCTGATAAGACCGAGGTACATGGTTCGACCCCATGAGCGCCCACTTAGTGACAAAGAAGGACAAGATACTACTCCTGCCTGTGAAACCCGTGGTGCAAGTTAATGGCTACGAGTGTGGAGTGGCGTGCGTGCAGACGATTTTGGGAACCAGAGGCCTGAAATCTAACCGATTGAGCCTGAAAAAGAGCCTACATACTACCAAGAGCTACGGAACCCTGTCTCACCGGATTAAAAACTTGTTTAAACTCCACGGTCTGAAGGCCAAGGAGAAGTTTGGGGCTAACCTTGGCGATATTGAGGCCGAACTGAGCAAGGGGAGGCTTTGTTTGGTAGCTTATCAGGCATGGGGTGAAAAAAAGTACTACAAAAAGCTCCAAAGCGGTCATTACTCGGTCGTGTTTGGAATTGAGGCAGATTATTTATGGCTGGCCGATCCGTTTGTAAAAGGTGAGAGGGTGAGATATCGAGCTGGCGTTAGGAAGATAAAAAGGAATATTTTTGAAGGCAGGTGGGTGGATGAGGATGGCTTGGATCACTGGTATTTAGCTGTTTAAAGCATGAAAATTGTTTATTTGCTGGCGCTAAAAGAGTTAGCTGTAAAAATTGGAGAGAAAATTGGTGTAATTTGTATAGATTCCCGCCTGCGCGGGAATGACAAAACTAATGAGAGTATTATTTTTGTGGGAAGGGGGTTGGCTAATACAGCTTTGAAGAGAAAGAAAAAATATCCGAAGTGTTGGGAAGTTGGCAGTAAGGCTGATAGTTTTGACTATTTACGCAAAATAATATTAAATGAGGAAACTGTGGACAATAAAAATACTGTCGATGGTCATCGGAAAGCACCGGAAAAAAAAGTTTTTATGGAACTGTATTTTGATTGTGGCGATGCTGCAGTTAAAACGTTGTTGTTGATGCTTCAGAGAGAAGATGTGTTGAAGACCGATGTCTTTAAAAGATTGGATGTAAATGAGGTAGATGGGGTAAAGTCGATAAATATAAAAAAACTGTTTGACGAAGAAAATATTCCCTTTTTGGAAGTTTGGAATGCAGACTTGAGTGATGCTGAGAAGGTTTTGGACAATGGTGGGGTAATGCTTGTTAGTTATCAAGCCGAGGGGACTGAGGAAGAGATTGAGAGACTGGAATGTGGGCATTATTCAATAATTTTTGACGTAGACAGTGAGTTTGTGTGGCTTATAGATCCTTCTTATAATGAAGAATATACTCCAGGGTTGGGAATCGGTGTAGTAAAACTACCAAGGGATGAGTTTGAAAAGTTGTGGATTGATAAAGGAATAGATGGGACGATTTACGAGAAGTGGATGATGGCTGTGAGAGTTTAGATCGTAGATTGTAGATGGTAGATCGTGGATAATATAGTATGAGTAATTTTTGGGAGGAATTAAATAGACCGATAATAGGACTATCACCAATGGATGGGGTGACGGACGCCTCGATGCGATTTATTGCCAAAAAATACGGTAGACCAGATATTATCTATACTGAGTTTGTGAGTGCCGAAGGACTGTGGCGGATTAAGAAAAGGGACGATATGGAGCATAAAATTTGGAATGAATTGAAATACAGTGAGATTGAGAGACCGATAATAGCTCAGCTTTTTGGCAGTGACCCCGAGTCCTTTTATGAAGCGGCCAAGATTGTTTGTGAACTAGGCTTTGATGGGATTGATATCAATATGGGTTGTCCTTCCCCCGGCCTGGAAAAGAGGGGAGGCGGAGCGGGGCTGATCCGCGATAAGTGTAATGCAAAAGAAGTGGTGGAAGCGACGAGAAGGGGGGTGGAAGATTACTTAAGAACTCAAGGAATCAAGAACTCAAGAACTCAAGATATTGAAATTCCGGTGAGTGTGAAAACGAGAATTGGGAGCGAGGCTCCTGATCCTGTTTGGTGGGAGACACTGGCGGAGATGCAACTACCGGCGGTGGCCATGCACGGGAGAACTTTTAAACAGCTTTATAAAGGTGAAGCGGATTGGACGGTGCTACTGCAGGCCGCGGAAGTAATCAGGGATAGTGGAGCGAAGTTTTTGGGGAATGGGGATATTAAAGAACTCAAGAACTCAAGAACTCAAGAACTCAAGGTAATGACTAACCTTGGGAAAGAGATTGACTTGACTGGGAGGATGGATGGGGTGTTGATTGGACGAGAGGCAATGGGGAATCCGTGGGCGCTGAGGAAGGTGTCACCGTGTCACAGTGTCACAGTGTCACAGCGCCTGATGGTGATGGTGGAGCAGGCGAAAAAATATGAGGAGATATATAAAGAACTCAAGAAACCCTGCCTGCCGGCAGGCAGGTCAAGAACTCAAGAACTCAAGACGGGAGGAAAGTTTCAGTTTTTTCCGATGAGGAAGCATCTGGCTTGTTTTGCTCGGGGATTTGAAGGCTCTGTGGGGCTTAGAAAAAAACTAATGACGGCGGACAACGCTGAAGAAGTTGAAATGATGGTGGAAGAATTTTTGAGTGGGCACGACTCTTCAGTTAATTAAATTATTTTTAGTTAGGTTCTTATTTTGGTAGTTGTTTTTTGGTGGTTGAGGTAATAGGATTGGTTGAATACTATTAATTTTCATATAAAAAAATGTCAACAATAGAAAATAGAAGTGGGCGCTGGGGGGTATCCGGAGCTGTTCCGGAACTGATAACCCAAGCCGAAATCAATAAATTATTTTTGGATATTGTCGAGAAATCGCAGAAAATCGAGAGAAACTATATGGGCAGAGACGAGGTTGATCTTAATACTAGAACCAGTGGGTCAATGATGCTTGTCTGTGGATCGGATTTGCACATTGCGTCCTTGGCTACTGACCATCAGAAGGTGAAGGATCTGTTTAGTTTTGTGATGAATAACAAGAATGCGATGTTGGTACTGCTGGGAGACGAAATAGAAGGTTTGAAAGAGAAATATATGCAAACCAATACCGCCAGGACTGTACTTGATGCCCACAAGCAAATGGATATTATGGCGGAGATGTTGCGACCTTTGGTCGAGGCGGATAAAATAGCGGCGATGGTTTCCGGATACTGGGGACATAATGGTTGGATTGAGGACTCATCAACGATAAATCCATGGATTTTACTTGCGGATAAAATGGGTTTCGATCAAAGAAGAATCATAAAAAATGGGGGAAGGATAAATTTTAGATTTCCTAATGGTTACACGCATTCCGAAACAATTTGGCATAATCCGGCGGGAAAAAGTAAGTTTGACTCAGTTTATGGCCTGCGTAACGCAGTCTTCGCAACATCGGAGTCAAGTAGGTCTAATGGATATATGAGTGCGCATCTTCATCGGATGGGGGTAGCGAAAGAACTATTTAGTGGAGCAAAGACCTCGGTCTATTTTATTGCTTCGGGTACGGCAAAGGGTTCGTCACCAGAAAAACCAGCTGACCGTTTTGGAATTAAATTGGGGGCTACTTGGACGGATCCTTTGGGTCAGGGGGTAATTGTGGAGCCAAGAAAACCCGGACGAAAAGAAAAAAGTTACCCCTTCGCTTCTTTTGAGCAGGGACAGAAGGCAAATAATGCTTTGCGTCTTCTGGACTGGGTAGAAAGTAAGGGGATGACGGCGGAGCTTTTAGAGAAAATTCGAGCTGAAGTGGAGTCCAAACCGAAAATTACCTTGATCGATAAGAGAAGTAAAATAAGTGGCGAAGAACACACGGAAGACACACCAGTTGATGTCGTAAAGGTGGAAGGGGGTTGGGTAACAAATCCATATTCAAAGATGAAGATGAAACCGACGTATGACACGCTAACTTATGATGTCAAATCAAAATTACCGGTAACATTACACTTATTGGGAAATACCCGCTTGGGGAGTAGTTCCGAGGGATATGAGGAATTAAAAAAATATCATGAGGAGCTTGTAGTAGGGAATCCACACTCTTTAGTAGTGTTCCTGCGGAATATGATCGATACGGAGGCAGGTAGTTCACCACAAAGGATGGAAATTTTGAATCGATTTAGGGATGTAATTAATGGGGCGAAGGATCAGACGCTGGCCATTATGATGTGTGAATCGATGCGCAACAGTAGTTGGAGATTTAAAGTAAAAACCGGCGAAGAGTTTAGAGACGCGAATGGCAATGTGGTGGATATTGAAGACTTTGGGGAAGGCGATGTCGACGAAGAGGGAAAGCCGATGAATAAACCCAAAAAGATAAACTTGTACTCGATGCCTTTGGCGCCGGGATCGTATCTTTCCAATGCGACCGAAACACCTTTGATCCACCACCTGTCTTTAATCGAGTTTACGGTCGGCCCTAATGGATCCATTAACGAGAAACCAAAGTATACCGGCCGTCTGGCAGACAAGCTGATGAAACATGCTTCGTATTCCCGACCCGAGTTTGGATTGAAGAGAATGTATGACCTGTATACCCAGGAGAAGCCTGGGTTTGTGGCCGGTGGGCACATGCAACACGCCGGATCAATGATGTTTTACGATGGTAGTAATGCCGAGACAAAAACGCCGATATTGATCGCCCCGGGGTGGTTTGCCAAGTACGTGGATACCTTGGGTAAAGGGAATGTGATGCCCGGCTCGGCACCGGGACAGGCAATTATCTTTATGCCCGGAACATACTTTGCCTATCCAACGGTAGATGCTGATGAGACCGGCTATATGCAGAAGGCTTTTACTCTTATGACGGGTGTGGAATTACTGGGATTGACCGATCAGGTGATGGGTCGGAGGAGAAAATAAATTAGGGGAAAACCATAAAGGAAAAGGTGTTGGGGAAGAAGAGATGACGAGTTCATAAAAAAACTCCCCGCTAGCTGGCGGGGAGAGGGTGATGTTCTAGCCTATTGAGGCTAAGGCGTGGATGCTTTCAGGTATGGTTTTGGCTGCGGTGGTGAAGGACTCCCTAAACCAATCCGAATCGTGATTGAGCAGATCTTTACGTTGGATCTCTTTCACTTTTATATAGTATTCTTGTCGGACTACTCCTGCACTACCGTGGCCACTGTTTTGTATTCTTTTACCTTTATCGTCGTGCAGATTGAGATAGTTGATCGTGGGGTTGAAGGTGTGTGGACAATAGTAGAGGGTAATGTCGTAGACTCCCAGGGATTCGTTTGGAGTTGCGGCACCGTAAATGCAGATGGTCGCAACTAATAAGAACTTACCACCCGAAACAAACCACGGTTTGGTGGGGATTCCGTCGCGACTTGGAATGTTGTGTTTGTTGCGGGTAATTTTGGTTGGATCGATCACTAGAGTTGGTGCTTTGATAGGCAATCCATCGACACCACAAAGAGCCGACATTAACTCTTTGTCTTGAGTGGAAAATTGAACTCGGCGATCGGTCATGGTCTTGGTGATGGCTTGGATGGCAAAGTAGCTGTCGTGTGAGATGGGATGGTTACCCAGATCAAGATTGCTGCCGCCTGACTTATATGCCAGGTCAGTTGGAGTCCAGTTAATTCCGCGTGATTTTACAAATAGATTCATTTATTTCTCCTTGTTTCGCAGATATTTTTGAGCGAGTTGGATGTGCTGGTTGATGACCAGGTCAAAATTTTCATGAGTCAGAGGAATAACGGTGGTGGGGTTGTGATCTGAGGCCAACCACAGATCAGTCGAGACCTTTTGGAAACTGACGATCAGTTTGTCACTTGTATACAAAAACTTTAGGCCATTTGACAAGCGCTTGGGAGCATAGTGTGGAACATCGCGATTATGGTCTTCCCAAAGTTTGATAAACCACTTCACCTCTAGAATCTTGAAGTTGACAAGATTAGAGATATTTTCGTTTGGGTCACCAAGGAACCCCAGGAAATTTCTTTCGTTTAGTTCGTGAGTTAATTCCCGAAGTAAATGACGGAAGGGTAGTGATTGGAGGTCAAAAAGATGGTTAGAAATTCGGCCCTTTTCGTCAACTCCTTGCCAGGTGATTAAGCGCGTTAATTTAGCGTCTTTGATTTCTGAAAAAAGAAGCAACGCGTCGTAAATTTGTGGTTCGGGGTTGAAAAAGCCGACTTGCTCGAGAAACCCCTGCTGAGACTTGGTGAAGTCGAGAATGATGCCGAGGCGATAGAGATTTGCGTTTGGTTTCAAAAGTAACCTCCGGGGGATAGATAGA
>Ga0209212_1001192_pt1 | contig 43914 bp, 42 predicted proteins | sample RifGroC2_FD_183996 | JGI IMG/M metagenome (GOLD analysis project Ga0209212, IMG submission 183996) | Groundwater microbial communities from Rifle, Colorado, USA - Groundwater C2 (SPAdes) (version 2) | ecosystem: Environmental > Aquatic > Deep subsurface > Groundwater | place: Rifle, Colorado... | reverse complement strand
CGCTCCACCACCGGCCGCCGCTGCGCCACAGGAGTCCCCTTCACCTCCCCCTGGTCCGGTATCTCCCAGCGCTGCAGCGGCCTGCCGCCCTCGACCCGCTTCTCGTAGAACCTGATATCCGTGCGCGCCGCGTCGAAGCCGGCAACCGACTCGCCGAAGCTGTCCTGGAAATTGAGACGGCGAAACTCCCCGTCCGTTACCACGTCCAGGCCGACTGCCTCCTGCAAGAGTACCGCCTGGCGGATAGCCTGATCTTCGATCCGGCGCATTTCGTCGAGGCTGATTTTTCCTTCGTCGAAGGCTAAACGCGCCTCTTTGAGATGGGCGGGACGAAGCAGACTGCCAACCACATCGCTTCTGATTTTGGCCAGATCCTTCATAGAGTAACAGTTATGCGAGAGCCTATAGAATGTCAAACCAGACGGCTCCATACCTTCTCGTCTCTACGTCCGCAGCCTCACTCGCGCTCCCCTCGCTCGCTCCCTGCTGCTCCGTTCATGTTCCTGGGAGCCCACTCAGCCCACTTCTCAAGAGAGAGAGGTCTGTCCCGAAGCCAGGGAGACGTCCGATACTGGAGTTACTTGAGAGCACTGAACCCAACAAGTAAAACGTTCGGGGCAGAGAAGCAGAGGTCCATCGGCTCCCGCTGAGGGGCAGGCCTCTCTCTCGCCCACTCTTCCCGGCGAGGAGGCACTGGAGCGAAGGGATAGGAGGACCCCCCTCAAGGTCTGTTTTTACGACTGAGGCAAGTAGTAAAGAGGATTCTGGGCAATATTATCCTTGCGGATCTCGAAATGGAGATGGGGTGCCGAAGCCCTTCCCGTGCTCCCGACCTCGCCAATCACATCTCCCCGGGCTACCTTTTGCCCTTCCCGAACCAGGTTGCTCTGATTATGCGCATAGACAGAGGCAAACCCACCGGGGTGCCGGATGATAACCAGATTGCCATACCCCCGCAGCTGGTCGCTGTAGATCACCTCGCCATTCTCGATAGCGCGAATGGGGCTTCCCTCGGGGGCTGAGATATCTATCCCATCGTGGAATGTCTCGCCGCGCGGGCCAAACTTTGAGGTGACATTCCCCGCCACCGGCCAGATAAAGCCTTCCTTTCCCTTCTCGGCTTGGTCAGGAAGGCTGGGACGCTCCAGCGTTGCCTTCAAGGGAGTGATGATCTCTACGGGCAACTGCCGCGTCGCCCCGGGGATAAAAATCCTCTGCCCGACATGGATCTGGTGTGGATCAGGGATCCTGTTGATTCGCGCCAGTTCCTGGTAAGCGAGATCGTAGGCCTTTCCGATACGGAAGAGGTTTTCGCCGCCCTTCACCACATGATAAATTCCCTGCGGTTTCCTCTGTGACGGAACGGGAGACCGCAGAGCGCACCCGTCGGAAAGGAATGAAACGAAAAGCAAGAGAAAGAAAAAAGGAGCCTTAGAGTTCAGTCGGACCAACCGTACTTCCCCCAGAGCTTAACAAACCGGCACTCACCCAGTTGCTCTTCCTCCAACCCCGTGGCTGTGCGTCGTACCCGCTTGAGCACCTGGAACTGCTCGTCTCCCAAGGGAATGACCAGCCTCCCGCCCACAGCCAATTGCTCCACAAGCGGTTGAGGCAACCCCGGGGAACCCGCTGTCACGATGATAGCATCGAAGGGTGCATGCTCGGACCAGCCCAGGGTCCCATCCCCCACATGAATCGCCACATTGTAATAGCCGAGCCCGTCCAGAATCGCCCTGGCTCGGACCGCAAAGGAGCGGATCTTCTCGACGGAAAAGACGTTCAGGCAGAGCTCGGCTAGTATCGCCGTTTGATATCCTGATCCAGTACCGATCTCCAGAACCTTTTCATCCCCCATGAGTTCCAGGGCCTCCGTCATGAGGGCCGCCATATAAGGTTGAGAGATCGTCTGCTTCTCGCCGATGGGCAGAGGGCCGTCCTCGTAGGCGCGATCCGCCAGGGCAGATTCGACAAAGAGGTGCCTGGGGACCTTGCGCATCGCCTGCGCCACCCTCGGGTTCTTGATCCCCCGAGCAACAACCTGCTCCTGGACCATCTTTTCTCTGGCCCCGATATGTTCCTGCGGGATTCGGTCAGGAGGTTTCACAATGGAGAGAATGGTCGGGGCGACCGGATTTGAACCGGTGACCTCACGCACCCCAAGCGTGCGCGCTACCAGGCTGCGCTACGCCCCGATAATGTTTCTCAACTAGGGATCTATGTAACATTCCTGGGGATTTAAATCAATGAAATCCAGAAAAGGCCAGCCAAAGTTCTTGCCCGATTGCCATAGCGAAACTTGGCTTGCTCAAGCGGCAGGAAAACCGTTAAGATAGCATTTTCCGCAGAGACTGAAGATCTTTTTTGATCTTGCCGAGGGCGTTTTTGTAGGTGGAATCAGGCAGCGCTAATTTGAGCTGCTGCCGCTCCTCTTTTTTGACTTCCTTAAGTTTCTTTCTCGCCCCTTCGATCGTGAAACCCTCGACGTAAAGGAGCCTTTTGATCTCCAGCAGAAGCTCCACGTCTTTCTTCCGGTACATGCGATGGCGCGACGGGGCCTTGCCGGGCTTCAGGAGCTCGAACTCCGTCTCCCAGTAGCGCAGCACGTAGGGTTTGACCCCGACAATGCGGCTCACCTCTCCGATCTTGAAATAGAGCTTATCCGGCAAACGGGGAAGCATGGATTTCGCAGGGTTTAAGAAGAAATATTATTGAGGCTTTTCTTTAAAATATGGCTGGGCTTAAAGGTCAAGACCTTCCGCCCCACGATGATGATTTCCTCGCCGGTCTGTGGGTTCCGCCCCTTTCGCGGCCGTTTGGTGTTGACCACAAAGTTGCCAAATCCGGATATTTTCACTTTCTCCCCATTTTCCAGGCAGCCTTTGACAACTTCGAACGTCGCCTCTACCACATCGGTAGCTTCCTTCTTGGAAAAACCCACTTTTTCGTAGATGCGGGCAATAATTTCAGCTTTAGTCATTTCCGACCTCTCTCTTTTTATAAATGTATGCTCACTCTCTCAGCTGCGCGCCAAATACCTCACCGATCCGAGAAATCAGATCCCGATGAAGGGAGTTCACCTCTGCATCCGTCAGCGTCCTGTCTTTTGCCCGATACGAAATCGTATAGGCTAAACTCTTTTTGCCCTCTGGAACCGGAGCGCCCTTGTACTGGTCAAATACATGCACGTCTTCAATGAGAGAATGGTTGAATTGCTCTTTGATCCAACTAACAATCTGTTGAGCCGGGAAGCCATCCTCCAATACTATAGACAAATCCCGCTCAACGGACGGAAATCGTGGCAGGGAACGAACCGTTAATTGACGCGGAGCATACTGAACCAACCCCTCAATGTCAAGTTCAAAAATCAGCGCGGAAGGAAGGCCGAGCTCCTCACAGAGATTCGGGTGCAGTTCGCCCACATAGCCCATCCGGGAGCCGTCGACAAATTGCAGGGAAGCAGCCTTTCCGGGATGGAGGCAGGAGGGGACATCCGGAATCGTCCAGACAGTGCTCTGCTCCACGCCGGCCAATTCCAGAATCCCCTCGACCAACCCTTTTACATCAAGCAACGTCAAAGGCGGCTCTTCCATCACCCGCAGTCCTTTGCGTTCTCTCCGGCCGAAGATAATACCCGCTAGGCACTCTCTCTCCTCGGGTACTCCCTTGGGGTCGAGGCTAAAAACCTTGCCGAGATCAAAAGCGCGAAAGCCCCTTGCCTTCTGCGCAATATGGGCGCCGAGGTTCCCCGCCAGACCGGGAATAAGGCTTAAGCGCATCTCCGCGTCCCCCTGCACCAACGGATTGAGAATCGCAACCGGAGAGCGTTGCCCCTGCCAGATCCCGCAGAAACGCCGGTTCATATCGCTGGAGGCGAAAGGGAGATTGACCATCTCGCTCAGCCCCTCGCCGACCATAAAGGAGCGAATCTTTCTCTCCCAACGGAGAGGGGCGTCAACCTTTCCGCCGCCCGGCTGCACTAGAGGCAGCGTGGAGGGGATCCTGTCATAACTATGCAGTCGGGCCAGCTCCTCGATCAGATCGATCTCGCGCGTCAGATCGCGGCGGAAGGAAGGCGGCATCACCTTAAGTCCAGCTTTAGTACGACCCTGGATCTTCATGCCCAGAGATTTGAGTATCCTTTCTGTCTCCTTTGGACTGAGCCCAATACCCAGAAGCCCCTTGACCTTCTCGGTCCGCAGCAAAATTGGTTTGGGCCCTTTTTGTCGAGCGCGCCGATCCACAACCCCCTTGAGCGGAATCCCTCCTGCCATTTTCTCCAGGAGAAAGACGGCCCGGTCCAAGGCATAGAGCGTCCCTTCCGGATCTACCCCCCTTTCAAAGCGATGCGATGCTTCGCTATGGAGCCCCAGACGCTTCGCGGTTCGACGAATCGTGAGGGGATCAAAATGGGCGCTTTCCAGCAGCACCGACTGCGTATCCGTCCGGACCTCTGAGTCTTCCCCCCCCATAATCCCTGCCAGCGCGGTCGGAGCATCGCCATCGCAGATAAGAAGGTCCTCCGGAGCCAACTGCCGCTCGATTCCATCCAGCGTCACAAACTTCTTAATCGCGCCCGCCCGTCGAACGACAATCCGCTTGGAGGTCAACCGCGCAAGATCAAAGGCATGGAGGGGCTGGCCGGTCTCCAGCATGACCCAGTTGGTGACATCCACCACATTATTGATGGAGCGAATGGCGCAGGCCTCCAGGCGCGACTGCATCCAAGAGGGGGAAGGGGCCACGCGGACGCTTTGAACTACCCTGGCAGAATAACGCGGACAGAGACGCGGATGCATTACTTTGACATCGATGACTTGCTTGAGGGTGGGATCGCCCGCATGAGGACTCGTGGGGGGAAGGTTGAAGTGTTCTCCGGTTAGCGCGGCTATCTCACGGGCCACCCCAAGGATTCCCAGGCAGTCGCCACGGTTTGGCGTGACGGATATCTCGATCAACCAATCGTTGCCTCCCTCTCCTTCTGCGGGTAGAGGGACGAGCGACTCAACCTCAAGGCCCGCCATCGTTAGCGCCTCGGCAATCTTCTGCGGGGAGCCCCTAAAACTCACAAATTCCTTCAGCCAATGAACGGTGAGCTTCATCGTCAAGCTAGAGGCAGGCAAATTGCCGGAGGAAGCGTATATCGTTCTGGAAAAAGAGGCGAATGTCCTCGATGCCGAATTTCAACATGGCGATCCGCTCCACGCCCATCCCGAAGGCAAAACCGGATACCTTTTCCGGATCATAACCGACGAAACGAAACACCTGAGGATCGATCATGCCGGCGCCGAGGATCTCGAGCCACCCCGACCCCCTGCACACACGGCAGACCTGCTGGTCCTTAGGGATGCCTTTTCCGCCGCAAAGCATGCATTCGATATCGATCTCCGCGCTGGGCTCTGTGAAAGGGAAAAAACTCGGGCGGAAACGGACCTTGATCTCCGCGCGAAAAATCCGGCGGATAAAGTGGGTCAGCACCCCTTTGAGATCGGCGAAGGAGATATGGCCGTCCACCATGAAGCCCTCCACCTGATGGAACATCGGCGAGTGAGTCGCATCATCGTCATGACGGTAAACCGCGCCGGGGGCAATGATTTGGAGCGGGGGTTTACGACTCTCCATGACGCGGATCTGAACCGGCGAGGTATGGGTCCTGAGCACGCGCTCCTGAGAGACGAAAAAGGTATCCTGCATGTCCCGCGCGGGATGATCCTTGGGCATATTGAGGGCCTCGAAATTATGATAGTCATCCTCGATGTCAGGGCCGCGGGCGATCTCGAATCCCATACCCAAAAAAACGTCTATGATCTCATCCATGACCAGGGTGAGCGGATGGATTTGACCTCGCTCCCAGCGGCTCCCGGGAAGCGTGATATCGACCCTCTCCTCCCGGAGGATTCTCTCCTTCTCTCGAGCTTTCAACTCCGCAAGGCGGGCCTCCAACTGTTCCTCAACAAGCTGTCTCAGCCGGTTCAGCTGCTCCCCCGCCTGTGGCCGCTCCTCTGCCGGGATCTCCCTTAGACCGCGCAACAACAGGGTAATTCTGCCTTTGCGGCCCAGGTATTCCACCCGAAGATGATCTAATTCCGGCTCCGACCCGCAATGAGCGACTCGATCCAGGATCTCCTCCCTGAGAGTCTCCAAAGATTCTTGCATGCGGATAAGGATGAAAAAAACTATGCCGTCAGGTGGGCCTTGGCGAACTGGGTAATCTGGCCAAAAGCGGGCATATCCGAAACGGCCAGATCCGCCAGAATCTTTCTATCCAGCTCCACGCCGGCCTGCTTCAGACCCTTGATAAACTGACTATACGAGAGCCCGTTGAGCTGTGCTGCCGCACTGATACGGGTGATCCAGAGACCGCGAAACTCCCGCCGTCTAACCCGCCTGTCCCTATAGGCATAGTCGAGCGCCTTCTCTACGGTCTCCCTTGCAGAGCGATACAATCTTCCCCGACCCCCGACATAGCCTTTCGCCAGTTTAAGGATCTTTTTTTTCCGCTGCCTTGACTTACTTCCTCCCTTAGCTCTTGGCACGTGTTAACCTCCTTAATTCAAAATGCAAAGTGCAAATTGAAAAGTGAAAATTTTGCAATCTGCATTTTGCAGTTTACATTTTGCATTGCTCGTGGCTAGCCTCTATAAATACGGTATCAACTTACGGATATTCCTGGCCTCGCCGGCTGATACCATTCCAGCATGCCGCAGCCGCCGCTTCCGTTTTCTTCCTTTACCGGAAAGAAGGTGGCCTTTAAAACCCTTGGCTCGTTTGATCTTTCCCGTAGCAGTGACTCTGAATCTTTTCACCGCTCCTCTTCTGCTCTTTATTTTTGGCACTTGTCTCTCCTTTCAAATAGGCAACAGTCGAAAGGCAACAGGCATTAGCTTTTGGGTCTTTTTACTACCTGTTGCCTCATGCCTTACGCCTATTGCCTTCTCTATTTTGGCGTCAGCAGCATAGACATGTTCCGTCCCTCCAACCTGGCGGAGATATCGAGCTTGGCAATATCCAGCACCTGGGTTAAGACCCCGTCGAGCATCCGCTTACCGAGCTCAGGATGGGTAATCTCCCGTCCCCGAAAGAAAACCGAGACTTTTACCCGCTGTCCCCTTTCAATAAACCGCCGAATATTACTGACCTTGTAAATCAAGTCATGAGGATCCGTCCTCGAACCCATCTTAACTTCCTTGACGGCCACAAAGGTCTGCTTTTTCTTTGCCCCCTGCGATTTTTTCCTCTGGATATAACGGAACTTTCCGTAATCCATCATGCGGCAGACCGGTGGTTGAGCCTCCGGGGCCACCTCGACCAGATCCAGTTCCTGCATCTCTACCAGCTTGAGCGCTTCGTGCAGCGGCATGACGCCCAGCTTTTCACCTTCCGCGCCTATGACCCTAACTTCACGGGCACGAATTTGATGATTGATTCTCGCCTCTTTAGATATAAGCCACCTCCTTTTTAAAAAGCTTTCAGATCCCGGCTGACCGCCGATGGCTGATAGCTAATTGCCTAACGCCTGTGTAACCTCCGCCTTTAGCATCTCCACAAAGTCTTTAACGCACATGGGTTTGAGATTCTCACCGCCCCGCCGACGGGGAGAAATTGTCTGTTCTTTGACTTCCCGGTCTCCTATGACGGCGGCATAGGGGATTTTTTCCACCTGGGCCTCGCGGATTTTATAGCCCAACTTCTCGTTTCGCCCGTCCAGCTCGACCCGCCAGCCGAGAGCTTTCAGCTCCTCAAAGACTTTTTGCGCGTATTCTTTTTGCTCATCCGTCACCGTCATCACTCTGACTTGCACCGGCGCCAGCCAAACCGGCAGCGCCCCGGCGCAGTGTTCTATCAGGATACCCATGAAGCGCTCAATAGAACCCAGAATCGCCCGGTGAATCATCACGGGTCTCGCCTCGGTTCCGCTGGGCGTCACATAGCTAAGGTCAAAACGCTCCGGCATGGAAAAGTCGAGTTGGATCGTGGCTAATTGCCACCCGCGACGCAAAGCATCCAGGACAACAAAATCGATCTTGGGACCATAGAAGGCCCCATCCCCGGGATTGACCTGATAGGCGATCCCTTCCTTTTTCAGCGACTGTGCCAGAGAATCTTCCGCCCGCCCCCAGACCTCGAGGCTGCCGATAAAATGATCCGGACGCGTGGAAAGCTTAACCTGCATCTCGGTAAATTGAAAGGTCTGATAGACCTCGCGCAGCATTTTCAGAAGAGCCGCCATTTCTCCCTCGATTTGATCGGGGGCGCAAAAAATGTGCGCGTCGTCCTGGGAAAAGGAACGGACGCGAGTCAACCCCGCAGTGACGCCGGATTTCTCGAAACGATGGAGCCGGCCAAAATCCGCATAGCGCAGCGGGAGGTCCCGGTAGGATCGCTTTTTGGAAGCATAGATAAAGGTGTGGCCCGGGCAATTCATCGGCTTCACCCCAAATTCCCTTTCCTCAATTCGGGTGAAGTACATATTCTCTTTGAAATGGTCGTAATGGCCCGAACGGCGCCACAATTCCACATCGAAGATTTGCGGGGTAATGACCTCCTGATAACCGTAGCGGAGATAAAGACGGCGCATGTAAGAAACCAGTTCATTGTAAACGAAGGCGCCCTTGGGATGGAAAAAAGGACTCGCCGGGGCGAGCGGGTGGAAACTGAACAGATCCAATTCTCTGCCCAAGCGGCGGTGGTCCCTTTTCTTGGCCTCCTCTAAGAGCCTCAGATGCTCGCGCAGCGCCTCCTCGGTAGGCCACGACGTTCCGTAGATGCGCTGGAGCATTTCGTTTTTTTCATCCCCACGCCAATAAGCCCCCGCGACGCCGGTGAGCCTGAAGGCGCGGATGGCCCCCGTAGAGGGGACATGAGGCCCGCGGCAGAGATCGACCCAGTCGCCCTGCCGGTAAAGGGAAACCGTCTCCTCCGGGATATCTCCCAAGATCTCAACCTTGTATTCCTCGCCCATGCGGCGAAAGAGCTCAATCGCGCTCTCCCGCGCGATCTCTTCCCGCGCGACCTTGAGGTTTAACGCCGCCAGCTCACGCATGCACGCCTCGATCTTTTCAATCTCTTCGGGAGTGAAGGATCTATCCCGTTTGAAGTCATAATAGAAACCATCTTCGATCGTCGGTCCGATGGTCACCTGCGTGCCGGGAAAAAGATCCTGCACGGCTTGGGCCATAAGGTGAGCAGTCGAATGGCGCAGGATATCCAGACCTTCGGGACTATTCAAAGAAATCCAGTCTAAAGTGCAATCCCGGCTTAAAGCCCGATCGAGATCTACCGCGACGCCGTCTATCTTCGCCGCGATGACATTACTGTCGATCCCCAACGAAGCAGCAAGCTCTTGGATCTTAAGGCCAGAGGAAACTTCCGTCGTTTTTCCATCTGGCAGCCTAACCTGAATATTTCCCATTACTGCTTGATTAGCCCTTCAACAAGCTGTTGAAATTTCCCGTTAGCAGCCAGTTTTGGTTCCTTGTCATTCTGAGCGAAGCGAAGAATCTCAAAAGAATCATTAGAGATTCTTCGTCGCCCAAGGCTCCTCAGAATGACCACGTGGGAGTTTTTCAGCAGCCTCTTCAACACTTGATCCCTCTAACCCTTGAACCCTCTAATTTATGAAATGGTAGGCACGGGCGGGATTGAACCGCCGACCTCTTCCGTGTCAAGGAAGCGCTCTCCCACTGAGCTACGTGCCTATAAACACCGACCCTCCCCTCAACCCTTGCAAGCGTCTGATTTTACTATCAATTTTTACCCACTATGTCAACTTAACCGGTTCAGGGAGGAAGCTCGATTCTGGAGCAGGACCAGACCCCGATAGATGTACTGAAAGCCGGAGGTGATGGTGGTTATAGCGGTGGCCAAGAATAGAAAGTCATCGATCCATGTGGCAACGAGCTGAGAATCGTAGAGATAAAGCAAAACCACGCCGACGGTAACGAGCTGAAAAACGGTGCTGAGTTTGCCGATGAAACTGGGCCGGCTCACCAGGCGCTCTTCAACGAGGAAATAAAATACCCCGTAGCCCGACAGAATAATGATATCCCGGCTCACAACGAGCACCACCAGCCAAGGGGGTATCGCCCGGATCAGGCCGAGCATGACGAACGAGCTCATGACTAACAATTTGTCGGCCACCGGATCCAGATAGGACCCTAACGGGGTTTGCTGATTGGTCATGCGCGCCAGAGCGCCATCCAGGAAATCTGTCAAACCACTGACGATAAAAACGATCAGCGCCTCCAGGTAAAGACCGGAAGAAAGCAAGACCAGGAAAAAAGGGATCGCCACGATGCGGATCAAAGTGATAAAGTTAGGCAAGTTTAGCATACCTCTCCTAACCGCTTTCTTATCTGACCTGCGAGCTTCGGGCTGAGCAGCGCCGTCACGCGGATGGTATCTCCGTCGAACTTTTCGTCGAGGATACGACCCCGCTGACGCAGCAGAGAGAGAAGTGATCCCTGAGTGGGAGAGAATGAGAACTCGCTCTGCTCCTTGCCGCGATCGAGGATGTTGCCGATAACCTCCAGCAGATGATCGACCCCCTGACCGGTTAACGCCGAAATGGGACACGCCTCCCGCGTTCCGTTGCCAACCAGCCTCGGAAAAGGTAGCCCGGCAAGATCGACTTTGTTCGGCACCATGATATAAGGAGTATCTCCTGCCCCGATGTCCCTCAGAACGGCCTCAACCACCTGGATCTGCTCCTCGTATAGGGGACTCGTCATATCCACGAGATGAAGCAGTAGATCCGCGCTGCGCACCTCCTCCAGCGTGCTTTTGAAGGCCTCGATGAGAGAGTGAGGAATCTTATTGATAAAACCAACCGTGTCAACCACCATCACCCGATCACCGTCGGAAAGCCTCAGGCAGCGAATCGTGGGGTCCAAAGTTGCAAACAGCTTATCTTCCACAAGGACGCCGGCCCGTGTAAGGGTGTTCATTAATGTCGACTTGCCCGAGTTCGTATATCCGACAAGCGCGATCGTAGCATAGGGAACTTCCAGTCGCTCCCGGCGCTGGAGGGAACGCGTCCGTTCGACCGTAACGAGGCGCCGTTTCAAAGCCCCGATCTTCTCGCGCACCCTTCTGCGGTCGACCTCCAACTGAGTTTCCCCCGGACCGCGCGTCCCGATTCCGCCGCCGAGCCGAGAGAGATGGGTCCAGCGGCGGGTGAGGCGGGGGAGGAGATATTCGAGCTGGGCCAATTCGACCTGCAGTTTGCCTTCGTTGCTCCGTGCCCTCTGGGCAAAGATATCGAGGATCAATTGGCTGCGGTCGATAACCCGGAGCTGGAAAGCGGATTCCAGATTGCGCTGCTGTGCGGGACTGAGATCCTCGTCGAAAATAACCAGGTCGGGTTTTATCTCGCGAAGATGGCCCTGGATTTCTTCCACCTTTCCCCAGCCTATCAGAGTAGCCGGACTTACCCTCTTCAGGCGCTGAGTGAACTTCCCGGCCACCTTGGCCCCGGCGCTTTGCGCCAGCTTTTCCAGCTCCTCCAGGTTGTGACCCAAATGGCTGAGCGAGGGCAAATCCACGCCTACCAGTATGGCGCGTTCCTGGGATCGGCAGGGATGGGATGAGACTTGCTTCAAGAGATTCTATGGCGCCAAAGTAATGCGATTGCCAAACAGGCTCGCCACTGTCTGGGACAGCTCAGCGGTTCGCGCAACCTTAAGATGCATCGGGAGCTCGATGATGGTTTCGCTTTTATCCGGCATGGAAAGATGGAGAAAAACCGTGCAAGGTCCGGGGTATCTGAGCAGCGTCTCATAAAGCTGTCCCAATTCCTCTGAGGTTACCTCCTGGCCGCGCAGATAGAAATGGATGCCGTCGCCGTTCTGTCTTCTATCTTGCCGCACCGACGAAGAGGTCGGCTGAGCCGGGTACGATGCCTGGGCTATCGGGATCACATCATTGGCAATGACCTGTATCCTATCCTCCCCCACTTCCAGCCTCCCCTGGACGAGAATAGGATCGTCCTGAACCAAAGTCTCCATACAGCGGCGGTAAATATCGGGCCATACGAGCACCTCAATGAATCCTGTCTTGTCCTCTAACTGGAAGCTCGCGTAGCGCTCGCCTTTCTTTGTGTTCCTGAGTTTTAGCGCTGTCACGACACCGCCGACCTTGACCTCGCCGGCGATTGGCTTCTCCCGGATGTTGACGATGGCTCCGCTGGTTAGTTTCTTAAGGGCGCTTTCATACTTATCCAACGGATGGCCTGTTATGTAAAACCCCAGAGACTCCTTCTCGAAGACCAGTTGCTGCTGCGCCGACCACTCGTCCACCTCCGGGTAGCTATCGGCGCTATTCTCACTTCCGTTGCCCCACCCTCCACCCAGGCCATCAAAGATATCGATCTGATTGCTCTGCTGCCCCTTCTGGTACGACTGTCCCGTTTTCATGGCCTCGTCCAAGACCGCTATCATCCGGGCGCGCGAAACGCCGGCAGAATCAAAGGCGCCGCATTTGATGAGATTTTCGACCACCCTCCGGTTTACCGCGCTCAAGTCGACGCGCCGGCAGAAATTGAAGAGAGATTCAAACACTCCCTCACGCTCACGGCTCTCTAGAACAACCTCCACCGCTTTCTCGCCTACGTTCTTCACCGCTGCCAGCCCAAAACGGATCTTATCCCCGACCACGGTAAAATCGGCGCGGCTTTCATTGATGTCCGGGGGAAGAACTTCGATCCCTCTCTCGCGGCACTCCGCCAGGTTCTTGATCACCTTGTCGGTATCTCCCATTTCGGAACTCAGCAGGGCGGCCATGAATTCTACCGGATAATGGGCCTTCAGATAGGCGGTCTGGTAGGAGATCAAGGCATAGGCGGCCGAATGGGACTTGTTGAAGCCGTACCGGGCAAAGGTCTCCATTTGATCGAATATCTCGGTCGCCTTTTTGGGATCGATTTTATTTTTGCGCGCCCCCTGGGTGAACCGTTCTCTCTGGCTGGCCATTTCCTCCGGATCTTTCTTACCCATAGCGCGGCGCAGGATGTCCGCCTCTCCCATGCTGTATTGGGCAAGGCTCTGGGCGATCTGCATCACCTGCTCTTGATAGACAATGACCCCGTAAGTGTCTTTAAGGATGGTTTCCAACAAGGGATGGAGATAGCGGATTTTTTCCTTCCCGTCCTTGCGTTTGATGTACTCTTCAGTCATCCCGCTGTCGAGAGGGCCGGGACGAAACAAGGCCAGGATCGCCACCAGATCCTCGAAACAGTTGGGCCGGATCTTTACTGTCATCTCCCGGATGCCCGTGCTCTCAAGCTGGAAAACCCCCGTGGTGTTGCCCGAGCACAGGAGACGATAGGTATTTTTATCATCCAACGGCAGATTGTTTATGTCGATCTCTGCTCCCCGGCCCGCATGAATAAGCTTGAGACAATCATGGATGAGAGTCAGGGTCTTCAGGCCGAGAAAATCGAATTTGATGAGGCCGATTTTTTCCACACTTTCCATGCCGAATTGGGTGACGATTCCCCCTTCCTTATCGACACAGAGGGGGAGATAATCGACCAGGGGGAGTTTGGATAAGACGACACCCGCGGCGTGGGTCGAGGCGTGGCGGGTCAGCCCTTCCAGGCGCCGCGCGTGATTGATCAGGTTCTGCACTCGCGGATCGCTTTTCATCATCTCTTGCAGCCGCGGCTCCATTTTGATGGCATCGGACAGGGAATAGTCGAAGCCTTGCTTGGGAGCGGGAACCAGCTTGGCGATGGCATCGGTCTCGGCAAAGGAGAAGCCCAGCGCCCGTCCGACATCTCTGATCGCCGCCTTGGCCTTCAGAGTCCCAAAAGTCGCGATTTGGGCCACTTTATCCGAGCCGTATTTCTCTTTTACATAGCGGATCACCTGATCCCTGCCCCGGATGCAAAAATCGACGTCGATGTCGGGCATGGAGCGCCGTTCGGGATTGAGAAAACGCTCGAAGAGGAGGCCGTGACGGATCGGGTCCAAATCGGTAATTTTGAGCGCATAGGCTACCAGACTGCCGGCAGCCGATCCCCTGCCCGGACCGACGGGAATGCCGTGGTCCTTCGCGTAGTTGATGAAATCGGCGACGATCAGAAAATACCCAGAGAACTGCATTCCCTTGATCACGCCGATCTCAAAGTTCAGACGCTCTCGGTAAAGTTTTAGCCTTTGGTCGACCTCATCGGGATGGGCCGCTTTAGTGGGCTCAAGCCTCTCCTCCAACCCCTTGTGGGCGAGCTCATCGAGATAATCGTCGAGACTCACCGCCTTCGGCGGCTCGAAATGGGGAAAATGGTATTTGCCGAATTCCAGCTCGAGATTGCACCTCTCGGCTATTTCCACGGTGCGCTCTACGGCCTCGGGACAATAATCAAAGCCTTTCTTCATCAGCTCCGCTGACTTGACGAAAAGCTCATCCGTCTCCATTTTCAGCCGGTTTTCATCCTGAACGGTCTTTCCGGTCTGGACGCAGAGCAGGATATCGTGGGCCTCGGAGTCTTCCCTCTCGCCGTAGTGACAGTCATTGGTCGCTACTACGGGGATGGAGAGATCCTTGCTTAGTTCGAGGATCATCGGGTTAACTTTTTCCTGCTGTGGGAGCTTATTATCCTGGATTTCGAGGTAGTAGCGGTCGCCGAAAATAGCGGCATAGCTCTCGGCAGCGGCCTTGGCCTTCTCCACCTGACCAATCGATAGGGCCGAGGCCACCTCACCCTGCAAACAGGCGCTAAGCGCGATCAATCCCCCGCTGCGTTCCTTGAGCAGATCCTTATCGATCCGCGGCCTATAGTAAAAGCCTTCCGTGTAGCCTGCGGTCACAAGCTTGCATAGATTGCGATATCCCTCCAGGTTCATGGCCAGGAGAATAAGGTGGTGGTTGTATTCTTTGTTCCCCTTATCCACGCCCTTGCGCTCGAAGCGGCTGGTCGGCGCCACGTAGATCTCGCAACCGATAATGGGCTTAACGCCGTGGCGCAGGGCCTCTCGATAGAACTCGATCGCCCCGAACATGTTGCCGTGGTCGGTCATGGCAAGGGCCGGCTGTTTGAGCTGTTTCACCCGCTCCAACAACGGCTCGATCCTGTTGGCACCATCTAAAAGGCTGTATTGGGTATGACAGTGAAGGTGGACGAACCGGGAATGCTCCATTTGGATAAAATCACGCTAGCACAAAAAATGAACTTTCACAATTTTTTTGGCGCGCTTTGAAAGAAATTCTAGCTCAGGCTCTCCAGTAATTTTCCATATCCCGTGATTTTATCGTGGATCCCCAATGCCTTCAGGCCAAACCAGGCCATGGACTGGATGCTGGAGACTGCGCATGCGCCGGTGTCCTCCTCGATGGGCCGCAGATTTCCTACAACGGCCCAGCGGGCGCACGGGAGGTAAATTCCCTGGATTCCTTCTGCGGCACGAAATGCCTCAAGAGCGAGCTGGTAGGAGGTGTGGAAGGGAAGACGGGTTAGATCGACGTTCTTGGTGATTCCAAGACTCTTGACCGCTGCCACCTCGAAGCCGTTTCCCTCCAGAAATTTCTTCGTAACCAGGTTTCTTTCTTCGGTGTAAGGACTGGCGATGGCAATCCGCTTGGCCCCCACGGCCCTGAGTCCATCCATGGCCGTCGTGATCGAGGTGCTGGCGGGCTTCCCTGTCAGCTTCCGGATCTCGGCAATGACTTTCTTATCGGCGCCGACCCCCTGCATGGTGATAAGCGGATCACCTCCTGTGATGACGACACCGGCGTCCTCATCAGTGAGTTTTTTGGCGCCTTCGATCATAATGGCCGCCGCTCTTTCGAACTCCGACACCACGAGCTGTTGCACGTTGAGGGTCACCGTGACGGTAATGACTCCTTCGGGCAGAATCTTCTCAAACTCATAAGCGCCCGTGTCGTAAATTGCCGGGCACACGTGGCCGATTTTTCCGCGCCAGCCGTAGTACATAAGAATTCTCCCTCCTATGGGCTGTAGAGCCTCTTAATGAATCCACTCTCTTCAAGTTCCTTCACGAACCTGGGTTCAATAAATCTGGCCGGATCCGCCTGCCGGGCCTTGGGGTCCCGCGCCCCCAGGTTCTCTAAAATAGGGCGGATAGACGCCACCGTTGGAGCAGGCACACGAAGAACATACTTCTGGGCATAAACCTCATAGGCGTACTCGGCTTGGTCCGTGTCCGTAAGGCGGGCATATTTCTTTATTACCTCGACGCCAAAAGCCCGGTTCCGCTTGAAGGTGGCAATTCCCTCCACGTGGGCCTTGATGAAACTGCGAACGATTTCGGAGTGTTTGTCCGCGTAGGAACGGGAAGCAGCTACCCCGTTGTAGCAAAACTCCAGCCCCGTCTCCCCCAGGTCAATGAGTTCCTTGAACCCTAGCTTGCGGGCCTGGTAGGCTTGAAGATCTGTGAGTATACCGCTATCGATACCTCCCTTGGAGAGCGCCGCAAAGGTCTCCGGTGTGCCCCCGAGCTGGAGCAGCGTGACATCCCGGTCGGGCTTAAGCCCCCACTTCTCCAGAATGTAACGGGCGGCAAAATCAGTTAGAGAACCAAAGCGGCTGATCCCCATCTTTTTCCCCTTCAGAGCTTCGGGCCCTTGAATCTGCGGGGAGGAAACTACGCGGAAGGCCAGGGCATTCACCGTGCAGGTAAGCATGACCTGATCAGCTCCAGCCAGGGCCGCCTGGACCACCGATGGGCCGCCTGTGATGGCCAGGTCCAGATCTCCTGAGAGCATGGCCTGCGCCACCTGGGTGCCGCTGGGAATGAAGATCATTTGCACCTGCAGGCCGTTCTTCTCGAAGTGTCCGGCCTCTTTTGCAACCCAGAAGGGGGCCTGGGGTCCCCCGATGGCACTGTAGGCTACCTTGAGCGGCTGCCGGGATTGAGCGCCCGCGTTGGGGACGACAAGGGCGCACAAAACCGCGCAGATCAAAACCCAGGCGGAACAAAAGGGGCCGGCGTCATTTTTCATCTTCAATTACCTTTTCTTAAACTTAATTCCAAACGCCAAAACGATACCAATGGGGCAACGTCTTTACTTTTCCACCCTTTGCCAAAGCTTCCCTAACCAACTTCCCTCCTCCCTCCCAGCCACCTCTTCTAACTCCCCAGGATCGAGCCATATGCCCCCGCAACCGGTACAATGATCGATCAGAATCTTCTGAAAACGGCGCTCCTTTAATGGCTCTCCGCACTTCGGGCAGCGCATGTGACACATCTCCTTGACAGACTGTTTTGCTTCTTTTTCTTGCCTGGCTTTGAGTTTTTCGATTAGCTCCTTTTCCTTCTTGACGAAGTATTCATCCTCCTGTGCCTTTTTTCGCTCATCCCATTTGTTCGACATTTTCTCACCTCCTCATAAATAATAGAGTCGCATCAAGGTTGTTAACACATGACGGGCTTACCCCATCTCGCCCCAGGGAGTCAATTCTCCGGTAAAGTTCCTTCCATGTGAAAACTCTGACCGCAATACCGGACCTGGAATTTGAGATCTCTTTGCGACCTCCGAATTTTTAATGACTCACCGGGAACGTCCCATCTCTTACTTCCAGTTCTCAAGCTGTAGACCTGGAATTCGGCTGAAATGGCTGTCGTTGTTAGTGACCAGTATCCCATTCGAAACCAGAACGATGGAAGCGATGAAAAGATCCGCATCATCAAGGGTTTGCCCCGCTCGCTCCAGGCTGGCCTTGATACGTCCATAGTGCGAGGCTAGATCCCTTGACGTATGTATTATCTTGATTTTCTCGCGCAGCGCCTTTAACACTTCGAGGTTCTTTTCCACCCTCGACGACTTGTAAGCACCGTAAAAAAGCTCGCACTCCGTTATCACACTGACAAAAATGTTCTCCAGGCCGACGCTCAGAACTTTTTTCTCAATCCCTCGCTCACCATTAAGCCAATAGATACAGGTGTCGGTATCCAAGATATACTTAGGCAACCTTACGCCTTCCCTTCCTCAGCCAATTCCGATGGGCCTTGATATCAGCGATTATCGCCTCAGGAGTCCGCGTATCCTCCCACTTTCCGCAGAGACCGGTCTCCTTGAGATCCTCCTTCTTTTCTCCGCGTGAGATATACTCCTCGACCAGATCCGTCACCACATTCTTGATCGTGCGGTGACTGAGCGCTGCCGTCTTTTTCAGCTCTTTATGAAGCTCCTCCGGGAGCTCAACTATGAGTTTGGTCATTTCCATGCCTCCCAAGGTGGAACTTAAATAAATATTGCAATATTGTCAAGCTATACAATATAAACTATAGGGGACCGGTAGAGCGCTGAATCTTCTTTATACCGCTGGCATTGACGATAGATTCCAGCACGTCAGTTTGTAGAAGGCCGGCCGCAGACGTTCCAACTCTGCCTTACGCGTGAAGCGATACCGGCTAAGGAGGATCAACCTCTTGATCTTTGCCAGGTCAGCAGTGGGCATGAATTGATAAATATGCCTGTTCCTTGATTACACGTGCATATCAAGGCAAACTTTAGCTAGGGGGGCCTATGGCCAAGAAAGCCAAACTGAAAAGAAAATCATTCTTTGTGGATGAAGCACAGTTTCGCCGAGCCAAGAGGGCCTTGGGAGTAAGAACCGACGCAGAGGTTATCCGGCTGTCCGTCGAAAGGGTTGCGGAGATGAAGCAGTTTTGGAAGTTCATGAAGAAGAGTCGGGGCGCCCTTAAGTCGGGAGGCCTGGAGAGGCCCTAGGCTAGGAGAGAAGGTACAGTTTGCCTTGGGCAAAGTTGAACTGAAGGCGATAGCCACGGAAGGCGTTGACGCCAAGGACAAGCTGGACCCCGATGCGAAGATTTGTTAGATCGATGATGCCCGCCTTGAACGGTTTGAGGGGGCAGCGACCTATCGCCGCTCCCCGGACAGTCACAAGAGGAACCTGAATGGGTACGGTTTGAATCCCAACAATCCAACCTAATCCTTCCCGCTCAAGATCGAGCTGCTTGACGAGACGCGGATCAACCAAACTCTGAGAAGCCCCCGTATCCACTAGAGCCCGGACAATAGTGCCACCCACACGGAGGGAAATGACGGGAAGGGAAAAGGAAGGAAAGGACGCCCAGTTACGCGGCACTTACCACCACTGCCGGACGAGGCTCCATGGAAGGACCAAAGGTAAGCATTGTCAGGATTCCCTTGTCACGATGTGACTTCCATATTTCTTGAAAGTTTTCAGGATCTTGAGCAGTGGCTATAAGCTTTCCGCGGACAGGCTCACCATTGTCTTCTTGCGTCACTTCAAGGAGAATCCACGTATCGGGATATTGTTTTTCCCACGCTCGGATTGTTTTCTCAACCTCCCGATACACTTTCCTAGAGCCATTAGAACTATTAGAGCGTGTCCGCATAGGGCGTGCTCCTCTTAACAATTTGGCATCCTAACACGAAGTGTATGGGCTTGTCCCCATAGTGTCAAGACGGCTATGGCGACCTTCTCACTCCCACTCAATCGTCGCCGGCGGCTTGGAGGAGATGTCATAGACGACGCGGTTGACGCCGCGGACTTCGTTGATGATGCGGTTGGAAATTTTAGACAACAATTCAGGCGCGAGCGGGACCCAGTTGGCGGTCATGCCGTCCTGGCTCTCCACCACGCGCAGGGCTATGACGTTCTCGTAGCTGCGCTCGTCTCCCATGACACCAACGGTTTTGATCGGCAGCAAAACCGCAAAGGACTGCCAGACCTTATCATAAAGCCCGGCGCTCTTGATCTCGCTAAGCACAATGGCATCCGCCGCACGCAGAATTCTCAATCGCTCTTCCGTGACCTCGCCCAACACGCGTATAGCCAGGCCGGGGCCGGGGAAGGGCTGGCGCTGAATCAGCTCTTGAGGCAGGCCAAGTTCTTGACCCAACTTCCGCACCTCATCTTTGAAAAGCTCGCGCAGAGGCTCGATCAACTGAAAGCGCATATTCGTTGGCAGGCCGCCGACGTTGTGGTGGGTCTTGATGGTGGCCGAAGGGCCAACGAATGAAACCGACTCGATGACGTCCGGGTAGAGAGTCCCCTGCGCCAGAAAAGGTACTTCGCCAAGCTTCTTCGCTTCCGCTTCAAAGACCTCGATAAAGGCATGGCCGATTTTCTTTCTTTTTACCTCAGGATCTTCCACGCCTTTTAAGGCGGAGAGAAAGCGCTGGCTGGCATCCACGTGACGGAAGCTCTTGCCGAAGCGTTCGCTGAACAGGCGGGAGACATGATCCGCCTCGCCCTCGCGCAAAAGACCGTTGTTGACAAATACACAGATGAGTCGCTCCCCGATCGCCCGGTGCGCCAACGTTGCCACCACCGAGGAATCCACGCCGCCGCTCAAGGCGCAGATCATTCGGCTATTTCCTGCCTGAGCGCGAATTTTCTTCACGGAGGTCTCAACAAAATGGCCCATCGTCCAGGTCGGCTCGCAGCCACAGATGCGAAACAGAAAATTCTCCAGGATCTCTTTGCCCCGCGGGGTATGGGCTACCTCAGGATGGAACTGGACCCCAAATAGTTTCCGCTCAGGGTTGGCAAACGAGGCGATGGGAGAGTTGCGGCTATGGGCCAGGATGCGCCAGCCTTCTGGCAGGGAAATCATCTTATCGCCGTGACTCATCCACACCCGGACCGTGCCGTTGTGGAGAAATCCGTGAAAGAGGTCGGTGTCATCATCGACAAACAGTTCTGCGGAACCATATTCCCTTCGTTCGGCCCTAGCCACCTCGCCGCCTGCCGCCTGGTTGATGAGACCCATTCCGTAGCAGATGCCCAAGAAAGGGATCGGAAGGGAAAAGATCCTCTCCTCTGCCTTCGGGGCGCTTTCCTGATAGACGCTGGCCGGGCCGCCGGAAAGAATGATCCCTTTGGGCTTGAGTTGCTGGATTTTCTCCAGGGTAAGGTTGAAGGGATGGATTTCGCAGTAAACGTTAGCCTCGCGGATGCGCCGCGCGATAAGCTGGGTGTATTGAGAACCAAAATCGAGGATAAGGATCACTTTTTAGTTATTGGTTATTAGTTGGTTGTACGTGTTTACCGCTATTTGTGCATGCGAGATCTTCTCTTCTTTGAGCTTTAAACGAATAACCATTAACGAGTAACTAACAACTTATTCCGCTCTGTAGTTGGGGGCCTCTTTAGTGACGAAGACGTCGTGGACGTGTCCCTCTCTCAACCCCGCTGAGGTCACCTGCATAAAACGGGCCTTTGTGCGGAGTTCGCTGATGGTGCGACAACCGAGGTAACCCATACCCGCGCGCAGGCCGCCGACCAACTGGTGGATATTGAAGGCGAGCGATCCCTTATAGGGTACCTGCCCCTCGATCCCTTCGGGCACCAACTTCATTCTATCCTCCACATCAGCCTGGCCGTAGCGATCCTTACTCCCCTCCCCCATGGCGCCCAACGAGCCCATACCGCGATAGACCTTGTAGGTTCTTCCCTGATAGAGAATGGTCTCCCCGGGACTCTCCTCGGTGCCGGCAAAGAGGCTTCCGATCATCACCGAATGGGCGCCGGCGGCAAGGGCTTTTGTAATGTCACCTGAGTACTTGATACCGCCGTCCGAAACGATGGGAATGTTGTGGCGTTCGGCTGCCTTGGCGCAGTTTGCGATCGCCGTGAGCTGGGGGACTCCGACCCCTGAGACCACGCGGGTGGTGCAGATGGAGCCCGGCCCCACTCCTACCTTGACCGCATTGACACCCGCCTGAATCAGGGCCAGGGTACCCTCCTCCGTTGCCACGTTTCCGCCGACAAGTCCCAGATCAGGATGGCGGCGGCGAATATGCTTAACCACCTCCAGAACATTCCTCGAGTGACCGTGGGCCGTATCCACAGCAACCACGTCTACTCCAGCCCTGACCAATGTCTCCACCCGCTCTTCACAATCAGGGCCTACGCCCACCGCCGCGCCTACGCGCAGGCGCCCCCTATCGTCTTTACAGGCAAACGGGAATTGGGTTTTCTTTTCTATGTCCTTGACTGTGATCAACCCCTTAAGGTTAAATTTTTCATCCACCACCAAAAGCTTTTCGATCCGGTGGCGATGCAGGATCTCTTTCGCCTCATCGAAATCCACTCCAGGCCTGGCGGTAACTAAATTCTCCTTGGTCATGACCTCCGAAACCGGCCGGTCCGACCTCTTCTCAAAGCGTAGATCCCTATTGGTGAGGATTCCTACCAGACGCCCCGACTGCGTTACCGGAAGCCCTGAAATCCCGTACTTCCGCATGATCCCCTGCGCCTCGGCGATCTTTTGATCCGGGCGCACCGTTATCGGGTCCGTAATCATGCCGCTCTCAAATTTTTTGACCCTTTCGACTTCCGCCGCTTGGGCCGGAACCGGCATGTTGCGATGAATAAATCCTAATCCCCCCTCCTGCGCCATGGCGATAGCCGTGCGCGATTCGGTGACCGTATCCATAGCCGCGCTGACTAGCGGGATATTCAGGCTAATCCTATCCGTCAAGCGGGTGGCGACATCGGTCTCGCGCGGGAGGATCGAGGACTCTGCCGGGACTAAAAGCACATCGTCAAAGGTCAGGCCGAGGGGCAGGATCTCCTGGTCTAACATGACTCACCTCCGAAAGAAGGTAAAAAAAACCCAGACCTAGGCCTGGGTTTTTTGCGGCAATGAACGCCTTCAGGGTAAACATGGAATCTTATAACAGGAAATATTTTCCTTGGCAAGGCTGCGTACTGGCCTTGTTTCCCTTTCTTGAGTATGATTTACAAGTTGCTGTCTATGCCGCTCTACGAATACGAATGCGCCAAGGGCCACCGCTTCGAAGCCGTGCAGAAAGTCAAAACCAGGCCACTATCGAAGTGCTCGGTCTGCTCGGCCTCGGCGAAACGGGTCATTTCTCAGCCCACCCTTCTCCACAACCGGGGCATTCACGTCTTCGACCGCGTAACCAAGGACGATGTTCTACGCAACCGACCCTCCACACTGAAGTCATTTAAAAAGGACAAATTCTAGTTGTCATCCAGCCTGACCTCTGTTAATAGAGGCCAGCTTCACCCTGTTACTTTATACCTTTGTCCGAGGGGAAGGGGGCTTTCTTTCTCTCCATGCTCGCCAAGGTCAACAGCGCCGCCCTCTACGGAATCGACGCCTTGTTGGTGGAAGTCGAGACCGACCTCGCCACGGGCCTTCCCCAGCTCGCTACCGTAGGACTCGCCGAAGGGGCAGTTAGAGAAAGCAAAGACCGTATCCGCGCGGCGGTAAAAAACTGCGGTTATACTTTCCCGGCGAAGAAGATCACGATCAATCTGGCTCCGGCAGATATCAAGAAAGAAGGTTCCGCCTACGACCTGCCGATGGCCGTTGGGATTTTGGCCGCTGAAGGGCTGATCCAGAAAGATCGTCTCAAAGAGTACCTCATAGTGGGCGAGCTCTCCCTCGACGGCGAGGTCAAGTCGATCCGGGGCGCCCTGTCCATAGCTGTAGCGGCAAAAAGAGCCGCTCTGAAGGGTGTCATCCTTCCCGAGATGTGCAGCCGTGAAGCCGCGGTGATCCAGGAGATCGATATTCTCGGTGCGCGAAACCTGTCTCAGGTGGTAGAATTTTTCAATGGTGCGGGATCGCTCTCCCACACAAAGGTGGATTTGGGAGATCTCTTCCAACAAAACTGCCAGTACGAATCGGATTTTAGCGACGTCAAGGGACAACAGCATGTCAAGCGCGCCTTGGAGGTCGCCGCTGCCGGAGCTCACAATGTCATTTTGGTAGGCCCGCCGGGATCGGGCAAGACCATGCTGGCCAAAAGGCTCCCCACAATTCTGCCCGATTTGACCCTTGCCGAAGCGCTGGATTGCACCAAGATCCACAGCGTCATGGGTCTTTTGGACGGAAAACCGCTGATCGCAACCCGCCCTTTCCGCTCTCCCCATCACACCATCTCCGACGCCGGCCTGGTAGGCGGAGGGACCGTCCCCAAGCCCGGTGAGGTCTCGTTGGCGCATAACGGAGTCCTCTTCCTTGACGAGCTGCCGGAATTCAAGCGCAATGTCCTCGAAGTCCTGCGCCAGCCCCTGGAGGACGGAAATATCACCGTGTCACGGGCCATCGGATCGATCAATTACCCGGCGAGCTTCATGTTGGTGGCAGCCATGAACCCGTGTCAGTGTGGATTCTTCACCGATCCCCAGAAAGAATGCAGCTGCACGCCACTGCAAATTCAGCGCTACCGCTCCAGAGTCTCCGGCCCTCTGCTCGACCGCATCGACATTCAAGTGGAGGTGCCGGCACTGCGCTACCAGGAACTGGCGAGCCGCAACGCCGGCGAGTCCTCCACGCTCATTCGTCAGAGAGTCAATAGGGCCAGATCGATCCAGCTTGAGCGCTTTCAAAAAAGAGGCATCCATGCCAATGCCCAAATGGGAACGAAAGATATCAAGCGCTACTGTGGGGTAAAAGAGGGCTCGGAAAAGCTCTTGGAGGTGGCGATTAATAAATTAGGTTTAAGCGCCCGCGCTTACAGCCGCATCTTGAAGGTCGGAAGAACCATCGCCGACCTGGAAGGCTCCGAAGAAATCCAGCCTTCTCACATCTCCGAGGCGATCCAGTACCGGAGCTTGGATCGGAGGCTATAGCTCAGGGCCAGGCGTCTTCGAGCTGTTCGAAGCTCGATCCCAGGTCCACTCCAAGCACCTCAAAGAAATTCGGCGTTACCGTCAGGTAGCGTGCCGGGTTTTGGCCATCAAGATTAAAGAACTGGTACTCAACCCCAAAGTTCTTGAGCGGCAAAGCAATGCAGTCTCCCTGCTCCCATTGATAGCGCGTCCCATCCACATCCACTGCCCCACGGCCGTCAAGGACGTAGTACACTAATCCGCCAGGACATCGCTGGCGGCCCGATTTCCCGCCGGGAGGAATCTCCTGAACGTAGACCACCAGGCTCCTGATAGCGGTGTCTCGTTTGCCGGGGTGCAAATACCATTTCATGATCCCCTGCCGGTTACGCTCCCAGGGAAGATCCGGCCCGCAAACAACCTTTAATCCCGTCTCGCTCTGTCTCCGATATTCATCCCGCAGCTTGAAAAGGGCATCGAGCAACGTCGTGCCCCCGGCCTCTTTCGCTTCTCCGACTATGGCGCGCGGAAAGCCCGCGTTTTGAGATGACGCAGAATAATCTTGCCTTGTGCCGGGTTGGGCATTCTCTTTGGCATTTTCAAGCGAAAGCCAGTCAGGAGAGGTCTCTAGCTGAACGACCTCACTGCTCAGGCACTCCTGGAAGGCCATCGGGATAAACGCCAGCCAGCGCGCCGGCCTGCTGGAGTGGCGGTTAAAGTGCTGATGAGCCACCCCGCCCGGTTTAATCGGCAAGAGCAAGAGGTCACCGGCCGTCCAATCGAACCGTTCCCCATCCACAATGGTATATCCTTCCCCCTCAAGAACGTAGATTGCCAGCCCGCCTTGATGGCGATGCATCCCTGAATGGCGATGGATGATCTGCTCAAAAACCGCCATTGTTTGTAAAGCGGTATCGGCCTTATAGGGAGGAAGCAGATAGTACCGCACCCTGCCCTGGCGATTTTGGTACCAGGGGGTTTCTCTGCCTTTGATGACGACCAGTCCACTCTCGGCGCAAAGACGGCGCTGGCGAAAATCCAGGATGAGTTTTTCGTACCATGGGTCTACGGGAACTTCCGCCTCAGCCCTAGATCCTGGGGGACGCTCGCCAGCCCTCTTCGTCACATTTCTCTCCTCATGTCTTGGAACGGGTTCAAAGAGAATGGAAATGAATGGGCCTACTTCCGGGTGGAGTAGTAGGCGGAGAATAGCGGCCGGCCCTCCAGCTGCTCGATATGCCGAGCAAAGGTGAAGGTCGTCTCCGGCACTGAGGGCAATTCCTTCGTCCTCTTGTATTCGGGCTCTGTATCCACTTTGGCCACCACCATAGCCAACTCGCTGCCCTTCAGGAGCCGCTCCACCGCCTCTCCGAACTCCTCTAGATTCCGCGCCGTGCAGGTGTTCGCGATCCCACACGCCCGGCCTACCGCTGCAAGGTCCACTTTGCCCGCAGTAGCCGTAGGCAGCTTGCCGGCGGATTCATAGCTCTCATTATCGAATACGACGATCCCCAGGTTTCCGGGGGCCTTGTTGGCTATATCCCCCAGGACCGCGAGATTGAGGAGGAGGTTGCCGTCACCATCCAGCGAGACAACCTTACGGTGAGGGAGCGCAAGGGCCAATCCAAGCGCTATGGCAGAGCAGGCCCCAAGTTGCGCCGAGTGCGGGGTAATCTGGGGGCGGCGGTATTCGGCTAGCTGGTAGGCGGTATTTCCAGTTCCGGTAATCACCAAAATGTCATCCGTGAGCTTTGGTCCCAGGATGGACATGCACTCATACCTTTTCACCCTTCCGCCTCCTGCCGCACTACTAACCTAAGACTTCGCCGGTGAGAAGCACAGCCGTGGTCTTTAACCAACTCCTGCCCGAGGCCACGGCCGCCTTTATAGCCGGCTTCACATCCTCTATCTTACCCGCTATTTTGTACGGTATCCGGAGCTCGCGTAAGACCGGTTCTATGGTCAAGGTATAAACCCAGAACTGGGGCTGGGCATCCCCCACGTCCCCTCTGTAGGGTATCACCAGCAGGATGGGAACACCCCAGAGCAGGCAGACAGTGGTTAGGTGGAGGGCCGACGCCATTAAGCCGCAGGTGGGGATCAGCGCGACGGGAACTTTGCCGCCGAACCAGGCGCCCACGCAGGCCGAGACCCCGATACTCTCGTTACTCACCGGCACCACCTCAAAGCTTGGCTCTCTTCGCACAGCATCGAAGACCGGGCTGGATAGGCTATCGGGCAGATAGGCTACAAAGTCAACTCCAGCCTCCTTCAGCCCCTCGATAATAGCCGTGACGGCCTCCTTCTTCATAGAGATGGTCCTTCCTTCTCTGTTGCCCCACTGCTCCTATTCTGTCCACGGCGTCTCCATTATATGGTATAGCCCCGCGTGCAACTACCTAACCAGGTGTAGCGGAGACCAGGGGTGTCACATAGTCCCCTTTTAGATGAGTTTTCAGTTGACTGTCAAGCGGGCAGAGGATAGAAGATATGGAATTAAAAAAGGATCCAACTATGAGAGATGCAGCAGCAAGAACCTGTTTCGTACGCCTCGCCGCCACTTTAATTCTTTGTTTGGTCGCAGCCACTCCTCGGGCACAAGAGGAAGATCGGGCTGCGGCTGCTAAGAAGGAAGGCAGACTGCAAATTTACTCGGTCATGCCGGCGACCTATAATCAGAGAATGGCGGAGACCTTTTCGCGAAAGTACCCCTTCGCCCAGATCACCTACTACCGTTCCCGTGGCGAGGCCCTCCTGAATCGCGTGCTCAGCGAGGCGCGAGCCGGGAAGGATAATTTCGATGTGCTTTTCATCGACACCTTTGAGACACTGGAGATCAAGCGCCACGGGCTGCTGTTAAATTACTTCTCCCCGGAAGCCCGGGGCTACCGAGCGGTCGATCGCGACGCAGAAGGGTTTTGGACCGACTTTACCAATATCTATATCGTAATCGCATTCAACAGCCGGCTCGTGCCAAATGGGAAGGGTCCCGGAGATTGGGGCAATCTGCTCGATCCATACTGGAAGGGGAAAATTGGCCTGGACGATAGGGAGTTCGAATGGTACGGCTCGCTAATCCACTACTGGGGAAGAGAGCAGGCAATAGGGTTCATGAAAGCCCTTAAGGCTCAGGTTCCTCAGATGCGCAGCGGCCACACGATCCTCGCCCAGCTTAACGCTGCGGGAGAGATACCCGTTTCCATCAACTATGCGGGTTCGGTCGATGCCTTGGCCAAGAGAGGGGCGCCCCTGGGCTGGATCAAGACGACCAGACCGATTGTGTACAAAAGTACCCTTGTCAGCATCGCCAAGAATACCGCTAGCCCTAATTTGGCGAAGCTCTTCGTTGACTTCTGTCTTTCTGCCGAGGGGCAGGTTGAGGTCGTGAGGGCAGGAAGCGCGCCGGCTCGCCCCGGGATCGCTCCTGAGGCAAAAGATTTAGACCTCCGCCCTGTTCCCCTTGAAGTTACGCAAGGTCTAAGCCTTTACGTGGAGGAATTCCGTCAGCTCTTTCAGCGTTAGGGCCCGGTGCAATCTGAAGTTGTCGCCTCAGCGGGGAATTCCCTGCAACTCGCCTAACTCCATCCGCTCCTTGGCGACAGGGTCAGCAAAGTACTGAACGTAATTGAGCACCAGCGCTCTCTCTTGAGAGCTGAGGATATCCCTGAAGGGCGGCATTGCAGTATTGGGCTTACCGTCGGTGACGACGGAATAGAGATAGCTCTCCGTTTGCTTGCTGAGCCAGAGGGCGTCAGTGAAATCCCTGGGCTCAGGAGAGAGGATATGGCCTACGCGGCCCCCTCCGTTGCCCAATTCACCATGGCAGCCGATGCAGTAGGTTTGATATAGGCTTTGGGCCGCGAGGTACGTTTTAGGGTTCCTGGGAATCTGAGGAACTTTCTCGCCCGCGACCGCCGGTCTGGCGGGCGCATCTTTGTTGAGTCGATGAAGAAACGCGATCAGGGCGTCGATCTCATCGTCAGACAGGTAGCCAAAGAAAGGCATCGGACTCCACGGCAGAACTGCCCGGGAATCGACAAAGTAGGCCCGGTACCAGTCCCGTGAGCTAGCAGCGGTTTTCCGCAGGTTGGGAGCAAAGCCTCGGGGAACTTCCACATTCGCCAACGCAATGGTCAGGACATGGCAAGAGGTGCACGGCTCTCGCATAAAGACCGTTCGCCCTTTTTCCTCAAGAGCGCTCAGACGCTCCCCGCGCAAAAGCTCAGGCTTTTCGATACAGCCACCCACAAGGCCGAACCCCAATAAAAAGAAAAGCGGGAAAGCGCGCTTCATGCCTGTCAATTTTCCTGCCACAAGGAGCGCCCTATCACTGGAGCGTGCTCAGATACGCGGCCATCGTTTTGATTTGCTCATCATTCAGATAGAGCTGGGGCATCTTCCCTCCGGGCAAAACCTCTTCGGGATCCCTTAACAGGCGCTCCAACTCCTCGGTCTTTCGCTTGCGACCGATGTAGGTCAAGGCCGGCCCCACTTCTCCTCCCCTATTACCAATGGAATGACACAGACTGCAACCGGCCCCGTGGAAAAAAAGCCCTCCGTCGTACCGAAACTTTTCCGCGGCGGCGTTTTCCGGGAGGTTTCCTTTCTCTTTCTTTGCTTCCTCCTTCGGCTCTTCACCTTGATAGGATTTTGTCCTTTGCTCCGCCGCGGGCGGGGTGTTTCTGAATCGGTCGCGGCTGTCCAAGAGCGTCATCAAATAAATAGTGATGTCCTTGACCTCGGCTCGCGAAAGCAAAAAGACCGGCATGGTGGAACCCACAACTATTGCCTGAGGCCTTGCAAGGTGAGCATAAAGCCACAGCCAGCTGCGGTTGCTTCCAACCGCGCTTAGGTCCGGTCCTTCCTCTCCCCCTACCCCGCGGATCTGGTGACACCCGAGGCAAAGATAGCGGTTGACGAGCTGCCTGCCCCGGACCACCGCCGCGACGGCCTTCGGGGACAAGTTCGCCTCACCATGGCAGCTGTAACAAGCAGCTTGCATGTACTCTCCCCTCAACAAAGGCTTCGCGCGGATATTTCCCTGGCCATGACCCTCCAGAGTCGTCACGGCCCTGCCCTCACCGCCGTGGCACACGACACAACCAAACCGCTGGGCGGGATGACTGAGCAAGAGGGAAGAATGCGCCCTGAACGGCTCGGGCGCATCCCGAAACATCGGATTATCCACCGCCAAATGGCAAGTAATGCACCGTTCTACGCTTCTGTGCTCCTTGGGTTGCAATTGTTTTATCTCTACAGGTTGAGCCCGCACCCACTCTTTCTGGGCTTCGCTATTGGCACGGAGGAGCGCCAGTCGGTAGTAACTCTCCTGGTAGCCTTCCCATTCCTGAGTCGAAGCGTCCCACGCCGCCCATCCCAGTATGGCGGTCAAAAGAAGACATGCCAGGATAACCCACCGCTCTATTTTCTCCACCTCATCCATCAGTCAGGTCCAGGCCATGCATTCCACGGCCAATAAAAGTTCCAGTTGGGCCCGCGAAAATACACGCCGATCAAAATTGTCACGACAATCCCTATTAGTAGCAAACTCCACAGAATGATCATGCCCAGGCGCTTGCGGGCAAACCATTCGCCGACTCCGTCCGGCCCGCGGTCGATATAAGGAAGCACCAATAAGAAGAGGGTCAGCACAGTGGGCACCATCACGCCGCCCCAGAAGGCTGAGTAGCTTACGAGCTCCTGTAGTCCCAGAAAATACCAGGGGGCCTTGGACGGATTGCTGGGTTGAAGCGGGTTAGCTTCTTCCTCAAGTGGAGCATTGAAGAGGAGCGAGATCACTAAGAGTCCAACCGTCACCACGACGAAGACGAGGAGTTCCATATAGACGACCAGTGGAAAGGTAGGGACGACTCCGTCTGCGGACTGGGGCTCCTGCTGTGGGGGACGGGCCAGACCGCCATCTTTTATGACCCGCCAGATGTGGTAGTTGATCAGCAGCGCAGCGACAGTGGGAACGGCAATCACATGCAAGGTATAGAAGCGCAAAAGGGCCTCGCTGCCTACGGTGTCGCCTCCTAGAAGCAGGAATCGGAACTTTGGACCCAGAACAGGAGCATAGCTGGCAATATTTGTTCCCACCGTTACGGCCCAAAAGGAGAGTTGGTCCCACGGTAGGAGATAACCTGTAAAGCTGAGAGCCAGGGTGAGAAGAAGCAGGATCACGCCGAGAACCCAGTTAAACTCTCTAGGGGGTTTGTAAGCGCCGGTGTAAAAAACCCGGCACATGTGGAGGAAGACAAATACAACCATAGCTTCGGCGCCCCAGCGATGGACGTTACGCACCACCCGACCAAAGGTCACGACAGAGTCGAGGTCCTGTATTCGCCCGTAGGCCGCGCTGACTGAAGGCTCGTAGTAGAACATGAGGTAGACGCCGGTAATCCATTCGATGACAAAAAGGTAGAAGCATATGAGGCCGAGTCCAAGGGTGCCGGCGGGTCTGATGCTGCGGCGGTAAACCCGCGTCGGATGAACATGAAGGACCAGGTTGTTGACCACAACGCCCAACTGTTGCCTGAGGGTTGCCGGATAGCTGCCGCGAAAAATAGACCGATAGATGCGATAAAGGGATCCTCGGAACTCCTGGAGAATCGTTTGGACTATTTCTCGCGGCGGCTTCAACGTTGTCTCATTCTCCCAGGCAACCGACAGGCTTGATCTTCCCCTCAGGCAGCGTAAGAAATGTCGCCGGGCTGGGACCGCCCCCATCCCCGCGCAAGCTGGCCCCCTTCCCATCCTCCTCCACCCAAAAAAAAGGACCACGACGGCACATGTGGATGTCGGTAATTTTTCGCCATGGACGAAGCGCAATTTTCTTGAGCTCGCGAGAACTGTTCTTTTCTATCCCAAGGAAAGCCGCATCGCGAAATTGGCCTTCCAACCACTCTTGCTGGCTGACCACCAGTTCCCTTTCGTCTGGGGACCAAGCGAAAGCGCTAAAGGCTGAACCCATCTTCTGAGCCCAAATAGTTTCCTCGCCCGTAGTTGGGTTCATCACGATAAGGACATTGCCGGGGGGCCGCCCCGGGTTTGGGGTATAATCTCGCGGCAAGGCATCGATCTTCGTAGCCAGATAAGCAAAAACATCTCCATCGGGCGAAAGGCGGGGGAGGCCTGCATACGAAGGCTCGGAAAGAACTCTCCGCAATCCGGAGCCATCAGGCTTCATAGCCCAGATGCCTTGACTTACCATACCGCGAAACGGCAAGAGACGCTGAAGATAGATTTCCCGGCTCCTGTTCGACCAGGCAAAGGGAACGGGAATCCCCTCCTCCGGACGACCTTCAGTACCCGACGCCATTAAAATATGGGTTTCCTGTTTCTCCAGGTCACCAATTCCAATGCGCCAGAAATTGCGTCGGCTGTTGCTCCAGCGCAAATTGATCTCCGAATAGAAAAGCTGTGATCCGCTCGACGATAGCGCAAACCCCAGGATTGCGAACTCACTTGCCGGCTTGACGAGCTGGCGGACCTTGCGGCGCAAATTCAGGATCTCCACGTAGTTATTCGCGGGGTGGACGCCTTTACGCACAAGATAGGCAATCGTATCTCCTGCGAAAGAGGCCACCAGCTCTCCTGTCTCCGCGGTCACGAGAGGGGTCTGCGTTCCCGTCGTGACATTGAATGCGACCAGGCTTGTCGATCCCCAGCGGCTCAATGCCAGCACTATTCCTCTATCAGGAAGGGTAATATCAAAAACCCCTTCCTGATTCACAACCTTATCAGGAGCCGAACCGGATCCTTTTTCCCAAGAGGTCTTGGCGGGAGACAGCCCGGTTTCAGAAAAAGCCTGATTGGGAGATTTGGAGCCTGGCGAGTTGCATCCAGGAAACAAAGCCAAGAACACTAGAACCAAATGGCCAAGAAGCCTTTTCAGCATGCTTCCTGCGTTTTCTATACGGGATTGAAAAAAGTTCCCCTCGGAACCGAGTGCCTCGTGTCAACAACCAGTTGGCCGTCCAGGCTTTGCAAGATCTTGAAGCGGGGCAAAGGCTTCGGGGCAGGCCCGGCCAGGACCCGGCCACTGGAATCAAACTTGCTTCCATGACAGGGGCATTGGTAGCCCCATTCGACTTTGCCGATAGTGCATCCAAGATGAGTGCACACAGCCGACATGGCGATAATTCCTTCCCGCATCGACACTACGAACAGCCGGTGGTCGGGAAGGAATATCTGGCTCCCCGGTGGAAAGCCCTCCGGCGTTCCAATACTGAACATCGTCGGCGGGCCACTGGTCAAGTTGGGAATGAGTAGCCTCGTGAAGCCTAACCCCATGAGCCCGGCCTGCATTCCTGTACTGCTCCAGGCTAACCAGGTGAGAAACTCCCGCCGCAATAACTTTTTCATGTTCCGCCCAACTACTCGCTTATTCCGGAGAAGGACTAACGCAAAGTCTATGCCATACACCGATGGGTATCGTTTGGCAAGTTTGGTGAAGCTGGCGAGGGATTACAGTTAAGTCGATGTTATGTCTTTCTAAAATTTGAGAAAGGGAGAAAGCGCTTTCCCATTTCCAAGAAAAGACCATTAGTGTATGAACTCCGGGCGCAGTCCGGTGGAATTGGACAAAATACTTTGATATGGTTTTCACTTTAGCTTGTCGCGACCATGATAGCTAGGCAACTTTGATGCTGCTGACGATTCGCCTCATTCACATCTTCTCCGCCGGAGTTCTGGTAGGTTCTGTCATCTTCAACTACTTCCTTTTGCGGCCCGCGCTCCGCCTGATTCCTCCGGCCCATGCCGTTGTCATCGCCCAAAGGGTCGGAACGCTCTTTACCTACACAGGGTGGAGCGCGTTAGTGCTCCTCTTCTTAAGCGGACTGACGCGTCTCTATCTGACCGGTGACTTGGGGATTCTAATTTCGCGTGAGCTGTTTATCCACGGTCATGGACGCTCGCTTGCCCTGATGATACTGTCATGGCTCACCGCCGTCGTGAGCTCTTCCATCATGACCTTCACCCTGCGGCCCAGGCTCATGAGCAAGCTGCTCGTTGGCTCGAATCCTACTCTTGCGGATGTGGAGAAGCGGAGAACGACGCAAATGGAGTCTTCTGTCTGGTTGGACCGGCTCCAACTTCTCAATGTGATCACCTCGATATCGGCGATGATCGCCGGGGCTTCCATCATGTACGGTGGACTGTTCTGAACCGCCCATGCGTCCGTTCAAGCAACTCCTCCGGTATGCCCTGGGCTCTCCTCTCTTGAAAAAGAAATTCGGCGGCCTGGCAACGGACATCGCCGGCTTCAAGGACTTCTCGGTGAAAATACCTCTGACGACACTAGAAGAATTGGTAGCGGAGAAAATGAGCAGCGGCGATCCCTATGCGTCAAGACTTTGTGAGAATGGCGCGGCGCTCGTTACACTCCAGCTTGAATACGACACCGAAACACGCCTCTATATAGCCCTGAGCCGGCAAGACCTTAAGAGATACGCTGAAGCCTTAAGACGATGCTGGTCCCTATTGGGTCTCGGAAAAGGAGACGGTGTGGCCATCTTCGACTACGGGACGAGCCCGGTCTCTTATCTTGCCTCCTCAGCTTTTACTCCCTACCTCAGCCAAGGCGCTGCCGATGCCTTGGGATGCTTGCCCATATGTAACGACGGCGTTGCCAACATGAGCCAGAGGGCGGTTGAGATTCTGAAATTCATGCGCCCGCAAGCCCTTTTCATCCGCAGCGACTGTCTTGAGCCGTTCTCGATAGAGTCTGAAAGACAGCTCGGCCGCCTATCAGGTTACACCCGTGCGTTAGTTGTTACCGAGAACGAGGGTTGTCTACCCAAAGTGGAACAAGATGCATACGAGAAAAGGCTGGGGCTGCCTGTATACCGCCTGCTGCGAATTGACGCCGGGATGTTCCTTGCTATGGAGTGTCCGGAATGCCGCCTGTTTCATAGCTGGAAAGACCTTTATTATGTAGAGAGCGTCACCCGGGCTGGCGATGACGTGGATGAGGGCGGACAAAATTACCTGGCGATTACCAATTGGTTCGCCAGGGTGTGCCCTACGGTCCGCTATCTCAGTCAAGTGAAGGGGTCCGTGTATTCGGCTGGATGCCGCAGAGGGCCAGTAGATATCAGGATTGCCGCATGAGAAAAGAAGTGGAACAAGGCCGGCCGGACGGGAAAGACACCTGGCCCGAAGAGCGGCTGAGGGGGTTTCAGTTCCGCAAGATCAAGCGCGTACTGGGCCATGCTTACCAAGAGCTCCCCTTTTACCGACGACGCTTCGATGCGGCTCATCTTCACCCCGACTCGGTGAAAAGCTTCCATGACCTCGCGCGGGTGCCGACATTTACCAAAAAAGAAGTGCTCGACGAAATGAAGAAAAAGGGAACGTTCAGAACGGGAATGGAGACTTTTAACAGTGCGGATCAGGCTGTCCTGTGCATGACCTCGGGGACGCTGGGAACTTCTTTTCTCTACCTGCCTAAAAGGTGGCGCTCTCTTCGGGGAGACTCGCTCGCTCGGGCCTACTGGTGGGGCGGCCTGCGCGCCGGCATGCATATGCTCATGGCGGCTCCCGCGTGGCACAGCCTCGCGGTTCAGGAAAGCCGGGTTATAGAGCGTCTCGGGGCCACCTGTGTCATACCTTGGGGGACCTTCCTGCCGCGTTTTGCGGAAAATTTTTTGACTACGCTGGTGGATACAAGGCCCGATTTTGTCTCCATATTTCTCCCTATGCTTTATGCGCTTCTGGCGGAGTGCCGGAGACGTAGGATGGAGGCGCGCCTGGCGTTCGACAGTGTCCAATATCTTCTAATAGTAGGCGCTCCCATGACCCCGCGCTCTCGAGAGCAGCTCAAGGAGGAGCTGGGCGTGCGCGACATCTTTGAAGGGCTGGGCAACCCCGAGGGGCTTACGGCCATGGAGTGTTCCTTCCACCGCGGGCACCATATCTTTGCGGATTGCTGTTATGTGGAGATCGTTGATCCCAAGACCGGCGCGCTGCTCCCGGCGGGAAAAAGAGGCAACGTGGTTATTACCTCCCTGATTCCTTACGGCACTCTCTACCTTCGCTACGACAGCGAAGACCTGGGCGAAATCCTTCCCCATGCCTGCGAGTGCGGCAGGACATGGCCCCTAATGGAAGTCTACGACCGGCGAACGAACACCGTAGAAGTGGCGGGAAAAGAAATCGTTCCCTACGACGTCCGCTTATGCCTGGACGATTTTCCTGAGCTCATCGGTGTTCCCTTTGCCGTCGTTCGTGGAGAGAAAAGCGCGCCTTACCTGAAATTGCTGATTCAAAGACCCGCCACCGGCGACCCTTCCGGATTGGGAGCCCGACTAAGGGCGCTGCTCAGGCAGAGATTGCAGGTAGATGCCCGGGAAGAGTGGACCGAGGAACTGCCGGAGCGTTGGAAGGGAGTGGCCGTCATCGAAGAGAAAGACTGGGGGACACCTCGTGTCTAAGGGAGCAGTTGGATTAACGGCAGGCTACTGGCCCGAAGATGTCTATCGCTACCTGGCGATTCCAGGAATCTCGCTGGACGAGGCCCTGATTACCCGGCCGGCCAAAAGAAATCCTGACCGACCCGCGCTGATCAGCCATAAGGGAACCGTCACGTACCGCGAACTTGCCGCAGAAATAGAGTCAATAATGAAGGGCCTCCTTTCTTATTCAGAAGGGAAATCAATCCGGCTGGCCCTTGCCGTAGAAGAACCCATCGACCTTGTAAAGCTCATATTCGCCGGACTCAGAGGACGATGCAACCTTTTCTTTATGGACCCCGGGCTCCCGGAAGAGGAGATGAAGAGCCAGCTTGATCTATTTTGCCCGGACCTGGTCATTACTGACACTGCCCATCTCCGGCAAATGAAGTCGCTGCCGCAGAGCCTCCAGATTATTCCATTTCAGGATCTTCAAGGAAAAGGCGACGGCATTTCCGTGCCCAAGGGACGGCTGGATCTCCAGGCCCCTAGCATTGCCCTCGCCATGGAAAACGGAAGTCTCGTTTATCACAGCCACAAATCACTTCTCGCCGGGGCCGTTTCCTGGAGCACCTTTGTGCCCTTGAAGGCGGAGGATCTGATGCTTTGCCTGCAGCCCCTGCACAAGTGGGAAGGTCTTTACAGCCTCTTGCCCATTTTTTTCCGCGGCGGGGCCTGCCTAATGGGGAGTCTGGATGATCCGGAGATGTCGGCTGAAGCGATACGAAAGCATCGGCCTATTTACACGATTCTTCCCCGCTTGGAGGCGAGGAAACTTTACCAATCGGCAAGCAGACCTTTGGTCCATGCTTTCCGGGAGAGCCTCTCCGGACTGTTCGTCTCAGTGGCCGGGCCATTTACGGCCATTGGCAGGAGACGTTTGAAAAATCTCCTGGACAGGCCGGCGCTGCTCATGTATGGCTCCGAAGAGTGCGGGCCTGTTTTATCCTCGCATCCCACCTGGTACCTCGATGCGGCCGTAGGCATCCCTATCACCAATGTCGATGCGTGGCCTTTAAACCCCTCGACGGGAAAACCTCTCGAGGTGCCCTGGGAGGCGATAGAATACGGCGAGATCGGCGTGAAGTCGCCTATGACTGCGGTCGGCTACCAACCGGCCGAAGAGAAAGAGAAACGCGTACATGATGGCTGGGTGAGAACCAGGATGGTGGCCACCATGGACCCGAACGGCCTCTTTTATGTCCAGTCGAGGGTCCCGGATTGATTCCTATCGCACCTCCCTCAACCTTCGATTAATAATCGCCCGACCGCGCACAGGTCTCACAGGATTGTGTTGATGGAGAATACAATCTAATTCATGGATAAGAGCGGATACGATTGTCAAGAAAAGATTCGACTTTTTCCCTCTTTCGAGTAAGCCTCCCTATCTTTAGAGCCGAGGTGGTGAAGTTTGAAGCGGTACCCGCTCATTTGATATCACCCGCCAGCAATAGTTCATAAAAAATCCTGACAGCGCTTACAGCGATAATAACTGCAAGGCAATAGCGCAGAAAGACCGGTTTAGTCCTCTGACTCTGATACGCACCTAACTGCCCCCCCATCAACGCCCCGATGACTAAGAAGAGGGCGTGGGTCCAAAGAACCTGGCCCGTTATTGCCTTGCCTAGAAGACCAGCTGAGGCAGACAGAAGAACAATCCCTAGGGAGCTTCCGAGAGCCAATCGGGTAGGGACCTTAAGGTGTAAAGCATGACCGAAATCAGTATGAAGGCTCCCCCCTGACCCACAAGACCAAGAAAGAAACCGAGGACTAACGGTATGGAAAAGGCAGTGACGTGAGAAAATGAAAATGTTTCGACTCGCACCTCCTCTTTATCCTTCAACGGCAAAAACATAAGCCCTGCCGCAATTAAGGCAAGGACCGCAAATACCGCCACAATGGTGTCACTACTTACGTACCAAGAGAAAACCGCACCAACAAAAGAACCGACAATCGTCAGCAAGAGAAACTCGAGCGACAAATCCATAATCGGCTAGAAGCTGTACCGCAGGCGGATATAAAGGTTATCGTTCTTATCGAGTTGGCCGAAGGGGGTGGAGTCTTTCCTCCCCAAAAAGAAGTTGGCCCCTAAGGCGATGGACAACGAGTCGGTGATCTTATAGGAGCCCTGAGGGTTGAGATAGCCATCCTCGTCCGAAGGGCTGTAGAAACTTACGAGAGAAAGCTCCACCGTCTGGTAGCGAAGGAGCTGAGTTAAGCGAAGGAAAAGAACCTGGCGAAGCTCGTTTCGCTTCGGCGCCCCTGCGGGAAGAGAGGTTTGGTAAGCATGGAAGTCGAGCATCTGTTCTAAAAAATATTGGGCGCGCACGGTAAAATCGGCCCACGGCTGCTCTTCATAGCCAAGGAGGTACTTTAGTGAGGAGTTCTCCACAAAGGGGTCCCGCCCCGAGCGGTCTTCCCTGGAATCGGAATACCCGAACTCCGCGCTGGCCACACCTCGAAGAAGCGGTCCTTGAACGCTGAAGCCGTAGACCGAAAGCTCAGGAAAGAAAAGCTTTTGCTTGACAGGGTCGGTGCCTACAGGCTCCTTGAAGGAGCCGCGAAATCCATAGAGGGCGGCCTCGTAGCTCCCGAAGGTCCGGTAGAGCCGAAGGGCCAGTTCGGTGTTCTCAAAGGAGGCGGCCGGCCTCCTTGTGGTGAGCTTCCGGTGCCGAGCCGTGATCCTATTTGTGAAAGGATCGAAGGTAGAGAGCCGTTCGCCTGTCGGGACCTTGCTCGATGTAAAGTGGGGGATGGCAACCAAATCCAGGGAGAATGGTTCGGGAAAGAGGCTGAACTTCACCGCGTCGCTTCCGACCTTCAGGTAATCCAGGGACCTCCCGATGAAAAACGAGACAAAGTCCTTGGGGAAGAGGTCGTTCACGAAGATGAGATCTCCTGTGCCCCAGGTTAGGATCTGCCGTCCCACTCGGACATCGAGGAGCTTGAAGGGAGAGAGACTGAGATAGACCTCGCGGAGATCGACCTCTCCTTTCTCCTTGACGCCATCCCCGATCGCATCGGCCTTGAGAAAGAGACGACTTCCCTTCGGCCCATCGTAGGAAAGCTCTAACTGCAACCGCCCTTCCCCTAGGGTGGCATCCTTGGATTGCGAGGGGTTGTCCACGACCCTGATCCCACCGGCCGACTCCACAAAGCCGTGCAAGGAAAAATCGCTGGCAAAGGCCGGAAGGGTCATCCATCCGAGAAGGAGGAGAGTGACGGCACCCGAAGGGACGAGGAACAGGGGCCGCAGGCGCCCGAGTGTGGAGATTGCGGGATTGCGTGGCGGTGGGACCGAGTACGTCATGCGTTTAGGGCACTGGCGTATTGCCTGCGGCCCGAAGACTCCGCCCTGAAGAGGCGAGGCCTTCGGAGGAATGCTTCATTGCACGAGATCCCGCGGCGGGTTCCTTAGGGAGCGCTCGGTAAAGATGCTGTCGTCGAGGCCCACCTCGTAGGCGACGCTGGTGTAGATGACTTCGGTCCGATGGCCGCTCTTGACGTTCTTCATGGTGCGCTTCGTTATCGTCGGATAGCTCCTCCCCTTTCCCGTGGCTACCTCCTCGATCTTGTCCGCAGTAAAAACGCGAAAGAGCTCGTTCTGCGCGTCGTAGTACTCCTCCTTAAGCGGTAGGAAGTTCTTTTTATCGATCCACCTTAGTTTCTTCGTGTAGTCCGCTGTGCTTTTGGGCATGCTCTGGATCACGTAGCAATCCGCATTGCCCAGTCTCTCTTCGCGCAGGAGGGTGTGGGTGTCTGCGGAAAGATCCCGACCGGAGACGTCCTCGTAAGTGAAATCTGATCCGACAAAACTCAACCGGCTGTCTTTGGCGGCGACCCTTTGGACCATGTTGACGGCCGGGATGAAGATCCACCGGTCGTCGTCCTTCTCCGGATACTTCCGTACCAGGAACACCGTGCGCCGAACGTCGCCGGGCTCATGAAAATAGAGGAAATATTCCTGGTCCTTGCTCTTGGGGTCGTTCTTACGGAGCATCGTGAGAACCCGCGTCCGCTTCTGCCCGGTTTCTGTAATCAGCTCCATCGTAACCTTAGCCCTCATGTCGGCCCCAGGGTAGTAAAAGGCCTGCTGTGATTTCTCGACGATCTCGGTTGCCGTCGGAAACTTCTGCGCCTGGGCGGGTGTGCCAGCAATGAACAGCGCGAAAAGTGCTAGACCGAGCTTGCTCATCTCGTGCCTCCTTTCAGCAAGACTCTGTGAAAAAGATGGATGAGACCGGGGAGGTAGATGAGGCTCATCAGTGCTGAGAGGAGCATGATGGCGGCCATGAAGAGCCCCACGGTGATGTACGGCGTGAGATCAGCAAAAATCATGACAGCAAAACCCAGAGCAAAGAGGACCGCGTTGAGGAAGATCCCCTTGCCCGGTCGGGCCACTGTCCAGATGAGGGTTTCGTCTAGTTGCGAGTGCTCCTGATAGCGCTGCTGGAAGCGGGCCACGAAGTGGATGGCGAAATCAATGGCCAATCCCAACGAGAGCGTCGAAAGCACCGCGACGGGCATGTCGAAGTCTTTTCCCACAAGACCAACAACCCCGTAGATGAGGGTGATGGTATAGAGGAGAGGAAGGAAAGTGAGGATGCCCCAGAGGAGCGAGCGCGTTTGGGCCACGAGAAGGATCAGGACGAGCGCGAGACCCACTAGGAAGCTATCGAGCATCCCCCACAAAACCTCGTCGTTCCACACGAGATTGAAGTAGGCAATCCCGGCGGGCCGGACCGTCGCCCCGCCCGGGAGGGGATGCTCCGCCAGATAGGCTTCCGTCCGTGCGATCACATCCCGCATAACCCCTGCATCCCAGCTCTTCAACTGGAGAAAGATATTGGCCTTCTGGAACGGGTAGTCGACGACGTTGTCCAGATCGCTCGGCTTAGCGGAAGTCCCGAAAAGAAAGAGGTACTGCCCCACTTCCCCTGCTGAATCGGGGATGCGGTCGAAGGCCGGATCGTCGTGGTGGAGCACCCGGTTAATCCGCTTCACATAGTCCACGACCGAGAAGGTCTTTCCCGCGAGCGGGTCCTTCTCCAGCTCCCGCTGCAGCCCCTCGATGGCGCGGAGCATCGCGGGGTCTTTGATCGCGCCTTCCGTCGGGCTCTGGACAACGAGGTAGGCCGTAGAGGTACCGCCGAGGCGCTCGTTCATGATACGGTCTGCGGTCCGCACGTCGCTTTTGGGTTTGAACCAGTGGATCATGTTGTTGTTCACCTGGATGCGGAAGAGCCCGACGATCGCAACTACCAGCAACGCGCCGCCCACAATGGCAATGGCCTTGGCTCGCCGCACGCAGAACTCACCAAGATGAGACAACAATGACCGACGGCTTGGATTGCCCTGATCCGGACCGCGTGTGACCTTAGGGATATGGTCCTCCCGGAGCAACATAAGGATCGCGGGCACCAGCGTAAAGCTCATTAGAAGGATCACCAGGGTTCCGAAGCCAACGACGAGACCGAAGATCCGCACAGGCACGATGGTCGCCGTGGCCAGCGAGGCGAACCCGGCCGCCGTAGTCACGTCGGAGTAAAAGACCGGCCCCCCCACGGTTGCCATCGTCTCACGCACTGCCCGTCGCTTGTCTCGGACCTCGCCAAAACGGAAGGCGAACTCGTTGAAGATGTGGACGCTGTCAGTCGCAATGGCCATCAGGAAGACGGGGCTCATCGAGCTCATAATATGGATCGGATAGCCCAGGCCGATGAGCAGTCCCATGGACCAGATGATGCTCACCATCGCCATGGCCATGTTGGCCACGACGAGCGGTAAGCTTCGGAACATGAGCCAAAGGGCGATGCACATCACCAGCCCGGCGATGGGCGAGAAAAGTGCCATCTGGCGAAACATCTCGGCCCCAAACGTGTCCCGCGCGACAGGATCGCCTGCCAGGAGATATCGGTCATCACCGGGAGCCTGCGGGAGGAGCTTCCGGATCTTGTCGGCGATCTCCTTGCCGTTTGCCGTCGGCTCGATAGGGACGTAGATCGCTGTGGCTGTCCCGTCAGGAGAGACGATGCGGTTAATAAAAAGAGGGTTTGTTAGCAGGGCCTTTCGAAATGCTTCAAGGTCCGCTTCCGACTCGGGAATGCGATCCAACACGGGACGAACAGCAAGGTCCCATCCTTGGACTGTGACGTTATCAATAGTGGAAAAACTCAGCACGTCACGCGAGATGACACCCGGCATCTTCTGGATTTCGCGCGTAAGCTCCGCGATCCGAGAGAGGGTTTTTCGGTTGATGATCCCGCGCTCGTTGACGATGCCGAGCACGATAACGTCCGCGTGCAGCGCGAATTCCTTTTCCACCTGATCGTTATACTGCCGGACAGGGGAGGTTACGGGGAGCATGTGCTTAGGGTCAGTGTCTATAGTGATCTTGGGGAACTGGAGGGCGAAGGCAGCCGTCAGAAGAAGGGTCATGCCCACGACGACCCAGGGGTACGTCGTTGAAAGCCCAACGAGCTTCCGTTGGAAATCGATGAGTCTTCTCATCATCGTCGGTACTTCCGTGGAGTTTACACCCACCCGTAAGGGATCGGAGTGCGATAGACCCTCCACGCAAAAAGAGCAGCGAGGAGAATGAGCAGACCCGTCAGTGGAAGCGCGAAAGGAGAAAAGACCTGAAGGCCAAGAAGGACGGCAGTGATTACTAGGAACAGACAGAGGGTCGCGAGCCGCTTCCGCTTGAGGCGCAGCGGGGCGATCTGGGCGCCGATCTCCTGGGGAATGGCCTCTCCCTGTGCTTGTGCAAGCAGGCCGTCAATCCGAGGCTGGAGAGAGAATGTCACCACCGAGAGGAGTCCCGTGAGGACCAAAAGGAGTATCAGCTTGGCGAGAAGTACCCAGTTCGTAACAAGGGAAACCAATGAGCCTCCTAGCCCAACGAGAAGGACACCGGTTACCAGGGCGGTTATCTGAAAGACATAGCAGCGCGTGGCATTCCCCCGGATCAGGCTCTCGAAATACCTGTCCACCTGGATATGGGCCTTCCCAAATCTAGCGCGCTCATTGACGACGATGAGGTTGTAGAGAGGGGCCGACATGAAGACGACCGTCAAGACATGGAGGAAATTGATCACCTTATAAAGTTCCATCGCTCGCTCTTTAATTCCGATGCATTTGTCGCTGGCCCTCCACGCAATAAAACCTTTCCTCCATCTTGCTTTTCATGTCTTCCGACATTCTATACCATCCATACATGGCTTAATATCATTAAAATATATCGCGCTCTTACTTTTTCTCCATATCCGACTTCCGATTCTGCATTTCCATCATTCTGTCATGCATCTTTTTCATCTCTTTTTCTGATGCCATGCCTCTTTCCATGATTTTAGACATTTCCATCATCTCTTTTGACATATCTCTCATCATTTCAGACATCTTCTTCATGTGCTCCTTGGGCATGTCTTTCATCATTCCTGACATGTTTCCCATCATCCCCGACATCTGGTTCGTCATATCCATCATATTGTTCATCATCTCTCCATGGCTCATCATGCCCTTGTGCTCCATCATCTGGCCTTGTTGTCCTCCCATCATGCCTCCGCCCACTCCACCTTTTTGACCACCCATCATTCCGCCACCCATCTGGGCAAAACTGTGAGCAACTATTAATCCCATAAGCAGGATTGTTATTAAGAATATACCCTTCATTTTTATCTTCCTTGCTTGTTCTATTTTTAGAGTTAACATCTTCTTGTATAATTAACCACCGTTAAAAATCCTAAATTTAGAGTTTATTTAACACCCACAGGCCTCTTCTACAGAGATGTTGAGCTGGGCTGTTGCCTTCTGGCCGTTTTCATCTTCAACGGTTAAGACAACTCCATAGACGCCCTGTGTAAACGTGTGCTGCGCCTCCTTTCCTTCAGCGCCTTCTCCATCGCCGAAAGCCCATCGTAT